>Ga0066662_10001499_pt1 | contig 10801 bp, 8 predicted proteins | sample GraSoiAngelo_111_FD_133939 | JGI IMG/M metagenome (GOLD analysis project Ga0066662, IMG submission 133939) | Grasslands soil microbial communities from the Angelo Coastal Reserve, California, USA - 14_0903_12_40cm | ecosystem: Environmental > Terrestrial > Soil > Grasslands | place: USA... | reverse complement strand
TGACGAGCGGCAGCTCCTGCACGAACCCGCCGAGGTGGGCCAGCAGGTCGGCGCCGCGGTCGGGGTGGGTCGTGATCACCGCGAACTCCTCGTCGGTGAGACGGCCGGGCTTGTTCAGGATCTGCTCGGGCACCTGCAGCTTGCCGATGTCGTGCAGCAGGCCGGCGATGGCCAGCGTCCGCACGGACGGCTGCGGCAGGCCCATGTGCATACCGACCCTCACGGCGAGCGCCGCCACCCTGCGCGAGTGCTCCCGCGTGCTGGGATCGCGGAGCTCCATCGTCGCCGTCAGGCTGCGCACATAGCCGCCGAGGAGTTCCTCCTCGGCGTCGAGCAGATCGCTGCCCTCGATCCGGCGGTAGAGGTGGTGCGACGGCACCTGCCGCGCGAGGTCGACCGCCACGGCTGCGGCGACGGCCGCGAAGCCGATCGCCTCGAGCAGGTGCGCGGCCCAGAACTGGAACGACCAGACGTCGGCGAGCAGGTAGAAGACGATCGACGCGCCGAGCCAGACCAGGCCGACGGCGACCGTCAGATCGGCGCGCCGGCCGGTCAGCTGGTGCGTGCGATAGGCCCGCCAGGCCAGCCACGCGTAGACGGCGGCGACCGGGAACAGGACGACGTAGACCCACGGGTCGATCTGCAGCGGGATCAGCGGGATCAGCGCCGGGTGCAGCAGGCCCACCGCGCCGAAGGCAACCACGGCGGCCATGACCGCGGCCTGGCAGCCGACCACGACCCGCCTGGCCGCGCGCGCGGCCTGCGGCACCAGGGTCGCCGCGGCGAGCAGGACCCCGCCTGCGGGGACGGCCAGCACGCCGGCAAGGCCGACGGTGGCGTTGCGCCCGTACTCCTCGAGCAGGAAGCCGGGGGTTGCCAGCCCATGGACGGTCATCAGGCCGGCAACGGCCGTGAACGCCACGCCGACCATGCCCGCACGCGTATCGTTCCGCCGCACCGCTGCAGCCGTCATCAGCACGGACACCGCAGCCGCAAGCGACGCGGTGCCGGTGACCGCGATGACGTGCAGCGTGGGCAGCTCGAAGTCTCCGTGCACCGCGAGCGATCCGGCGGCGACGAGCAGCGGGGGCAGGAGCGCCGCCAGGCAGGCGAGCGCGACGGGGCGCGAGGAGCGGGCCATCTGGTCGTGTGATCGGCCACGAGCGCCCCCGCCTTGACCCCCGCCGCGGCCGGCCTGAGTGGAGGTTTCGGTCGCGGATGCGCCAATATGACGGGGTGAGCGTTCCCGACGACCAGATCTACGAGCGCTACCAGGCGCGAGCCATCGCAGAGACCAACCAGCTGGGCCACGAGATCGCCACCTGGATCGGGGATCACCACCCTGCCCAGGCGCCGGTGATCGGCACGGGGCATCCGCTGGCCGACATCTTTCTGCTCAAGTACCGGCCGATGCCGGCGGAGGTGCAGGAGGGCGTCGCCTTCTTCGGCAGGGCCGGGCAGGCGGTGCTGAAGAGCATCGAGCGGCTGCGCATCGATCCGCTGAAGCTGTACGGGAGCGTCTGCCTGAAGGTCGACATCGAGCCGGACGAGGGCGACCTGGCGCAGGCCCGGGCCTGGCTCACCCGCGAGCTGCACATCACCCAGCCCGGGATCGTCGTCGCCATGGGCGAGGAGGCGGTCGCGTTCCTCAACGACCTGCAGTTCCCGCTGGCCGCGCCGGTCGAGTACGAGCCCGGCCGGCTGCAGGGCTTCACGCCTACGATCGAGGTGCTGCCCGTGCCGGACATCGACGAGTCGCTGAACGACTCCAAGGCCAAGCGGGAGTTCTGGTCGGCGTTCAAGGTGCTCGGCGAGTGGTACGAGAACCTTCCACCGTACTGATCGCACGGCGCACCGGTGCGGCGCTCGCGGCGCTCGGCCTGTTCGACCTGGCAGCGCCCCACATCGACCACGGCGCCGGCACCGCAGCGCAGATCGCCTGGCTCGCGCTGGTGTCGATCCCGCTGGCGGCGCTGACGCCGCTCGCGCTGGCCCCGCTCGCGCGGCTCGGCCCACGGCTGCTGCCGGGCGCGGCGATCGCGATCGCGCTGACGGCGCTGCTGATCTGGACGGGGCACCCGGGCACGGGCGCGACGCTGTGCAAGCTGGTCGCCGCATCGCTGATCGGCCTGACGCTTGCATCGCTCCTGCAGACCCCGATCGAGATCGTCGGTATCGCGATCCTGATCGCGCTGGTCGACACCTATAGCGTCGCGGCGGGCCCCACGAAGGTGATCGTCGAGCACCACGAGCAGGTGCTGAACGCGTTCACGCTCGCCTTCCACCCGCTGGGCAGCGAGTCGGTGGCCCAGATCGGGGCGAGCGACTTCGTGTTCTTCACCGTGTTCCTGGCCGCCTCGCGCCGATTCCGGCTGCGCCCGGGCCCGACCTGGTTGCTGATGACGGCGTCGTTCGGGCTGACGCTCTACCTCTCCTACGCGTTCAACCGCGCGCTGCCGGCGCTGCCGCTGCTGTCGCTTGCGTTCCTGGTCGCAAACGGGAACGAGCTGGCTGCTCGCATCAGGGGGAGAGCGGGTTCCCCCGAAGGGGACTCCTCGGGCTGACCCAGGCGGTCGATGGTGGAGGGATGGCTCCCCTCGGGCTGCTCCGCCGCACCTGCCTCCCTGCGCTGATCGGCGCCGCGCTGCTGGCGTGCGCATCGCCGGCACAGGCGGAGCGGCACCCACAGGAGCGGGTGCCCGGCACGAAACCGGGATGGGCGAACCGGTCCAACCGATCCGGGGACGCCTCGTCGAGCGCGACGGTGGTCTTCTCCGTGTGGCTGGGCTGGCGGAACCAGGGGCAGCTCGACGCGCTGCTTGCCGGCCAGCAGGACCCGGCCAGCCCGGAGTACCATGACTGGCTCTCGCCGCAGGAGTTCCGCAGCCGGTTCGCGCCGAGCGAGTCCGACGTCAAACGGGTCTCACGCTGGCTGAGGGCCGAGCACTTCGACCTGGTCACGGTGCCGGACAACCGCCTGTTCGTGACGGCGTCCGGATCGGTGGCGCAGGTGGAGCAGGCCTTCCAGGTCAACGAGGGCCTCTATCAGGTGGACGGGCAGACGGTGCTGGCGCCCGACGCCGATCCGGTGATCCCGGCCGACCTGGCGCCGGCGGTGACGGCGGTGACGGGCCTGGACAGCGCCTTCGCGCTGGCCGAGCCGCGGACGAAGACGGCCCCTCCGCCGCCCCCGACCGGCACGTCGCTTGGCCCGTGCTCGCACTACTGGGGTGAGAAGACGAGCAGCCGGTTCCCGAACCCGTTCTCGCCCGGGCAGCCGCTGCCCTGGCTGATCTGCGGGTACACGCCGTCGCAGATCGCGTCCGCCTACGGCATCGATCAACTGCACGCCGCCGGTCTGGACGGCCGCGGCGAGACGATCGCGATCACCGGCGCGTTCTTCTCGCCGACGATCCGGTCGGACGTCCAGAGCTTCTCTCGGTCGTTCGGGCTGCCGGCGGTGAACTACAGCGAGGTGGTAGCGCCGGGCACGCTGAAGTACCCGAAGGATCCGGCGGAAACCCAGAACTGGTACATCGAGCAGGCGCTCGACGTCGAGTGGACGCACGCCATCGCGCCGCGTGCGCGGATCGTGTACGTGGGAGCGGCGAACACGACGCGAGGGCTGGATCAGGCGCTGAACGAGGTCGTCGACAAGCGGCTGGCCGACGTGGTCAGCAACAGCTGGGGCATGGCGGAGAGCGACGCCTCGAAGGGTGAGGTGCGGGCGCTCGACCTGGTGTTTGCGCAGGCGCAGGCGCAGGGGATGGAGGTGGTGTTCGCCTCCGGTGACAACGGTGACAACGTCGCAGCGACCGGGCAGGCGTCGGGTGGCTTCCCGGACTCGAGCCCGCTGGTGACCTCGGTCGGTGGGACGAGCCTTGCGGTCGGCTCGTCGGGGCAGCGGCTGTGGGAGACCGGCTGGGGCACGACCGAGTCCACGTGGAGCGGGCAGCGGTGGGCGCCGTCGTTCCCCGGGTCGTTCCTGTACGGGGCGGGCGGCGGTGCGAGCGCGCTGTACCCAAAGCCGTCCTACCAGGACGGGATCGTGCCCGGCACGCAGCGTGCGGAGCCCGACGTGTCGATGGTCGCCGACCCGCAGACGGGCGTGCTGTTCACCCAGACGTGGTCGAAGCCGAACGGCGGGACGGAGCAGAAGCAGAGCTGGATCGGTGGCACCAGCCTCGCAGCGCCGCTGATGGCCGCGCTGGCGACGCTCGCGAACCAGGCGTCGGGGCGGTCGAACGGGTTCCTCAACCCGCAGCTGTACGCGCTGGCCGGGAGCGGCGTCTTCAACGACGTCACCCCCAGCGGCGGCACCCTGGCGGTGCTGCGCCACCGGCTGAACCCGGACGGCACCGTGTCGACGCTGCTGCGCTCGCTCGACCGCGACTCGTCGCTGCGGACTGCGGCCGGCTGGGACGACGTCACGGGGCTGGGAACGCCCCGGGCGGTGCAGCTGATCGACGCGCTGCGTTAGAAGCCGCCGGCAGGCGGGTCTAGGCTTTGCGCATGCGGATCGTCTCGCTGCTGCCGAGCGCAACCGAGATCGTCGCCGCGCTGGGGCTCGCGGATCTCCTGGTCGGGCGATCGGCGGAGTGCGACTTCCCGGCCGAGGTGCTGACACTGCCGGTGGTGACGGCGGCGCGGGTGGACACGTCGCAGCTGGACGAGCGGCGAATCGACCAGGCGGTGCGAGCGGCCGTGATCGAGGGGCGGTCGCTGTACGCGGTTGACGAGCAGGTGCTGGCCGCGCTCGAGCCGGACCTGATCATCACCCAGGATCTCTGCCGGGTGTGCGCCGTGTCGTCCGGCGAGGTGGCCGAGCTGCGCTCCGCGGATTGCGAGGTGATCTCGCTGGATCCGCGGACGATCGGCGAGGTCGAGGCGAGCATCCGGCTGCTCGCCGACCGCCTCGACGTGTGCAGGTCGGGGAGCTGCGAGCGGGGCGTCGACCTCGTGGCCGGGATGCGCCGCACGATCGTCTCCGCCATGGACGCGGTGGTTGGGAGGGGGCAGCGACCCGTGTTCGTGGCGGAGTGGCTCGACCCGCCGTTCGCCTCGGGCCACTGGGTGCCGGAGATGGTCGACCTGGCCGGCGGGCGGGACGTGCTCGGACGGCCGGGCGAGCCGTCGTACCCGACAACGTGGGAGGCGGTGGCGGAGGCCGGACCGGAGCTGATCATCGCAGCGCCGTGCGGGTTCGATCGCGAGCGGGCGGAGGCGGATGCGTCGGCGATCGACCTCCCGGCGCCACACGTTGCCGTCGACGCCAACGCGTACTTCTCACGCCCGTCGCCTCGCATAGCCGACGGCGTACGCCAGCTGGCCGAGATCATGCACGGCGTCCCGGCAAGCGCCTGACAGCGGGCGCCGCTGTCAATACCGCAATCCGGCGACCCAATTATTGGAGTCAAAGCCCCAGGAGACGGGCGTTGCGTGATCGGCACACAATCGTGACGGGTTCGCCGCCTGGTTGCGCGGGACCCCGCCTGCGGCCAATTATTGGAGTCAAAGCCCGACCGGACCGGTGTGACGGGTTTGTCGCGGAAATTGTGACGCTCAGGAGCGGCTGAACTGCGCGACGCACTCGATGTGGTGCGTGTGGGGGAACATGTCCACCGGCCGCACCCAGTCCAGCGTGTACCCGCCGTCGACCAGCTGGCGTGCGTTCGGTGCCAGCGTCGTCGGGTTGCAGGACACGTATGCGATTCGTTCCGGCGCGATCTCGAGCAGCCGCCGCACCGCCCGCGGCGTCAGGCCGGCTCGCGGAGGGTCGACGAACACCACGTCGGGCCGCGGCACCCGCTCGAGCAGCGGTCGCAGCTCCTTCGCCACGTCGCCGAGCACGAACTCCGCATTCCCGATCCCGTTGCGATCCGCGTTGCCGCGCGCCCGCTCGATCGACTCTGCCGAGATCTCGATGCCGATCACCCGGCTGACCCGCGCGGCGGCCGCCAGCCCGATCGCGCCGGCACCGCAGTAGAGATCCCATGCGACGTCCGTCTCCCGGAGCCTGGCGGCGTCCAGCGCATGCCCGTACAGCACGTCGCACATCTCAGTGTTGGTCTGCATGAACGCTCCCGCCGAGAGCCGCAGCGTCAGGTCGAGCACCCGCTCCTCGAACTCGTGCTCGCCGAACACCGGCACCGCCTCGAGGCCGCCGGTCACCTCGGCCACGCCGTCGTTGACCGCGTGGACGACACCGACCGCGAGGTCACCCACCAGCTCCCGCAGCCGATCGACGCCCGGCACGCTTCCCGGTGCCGTTACCAGCATCGGCAACACCTGCCCGGTGCGCCGGCCCTCCCGTACCACCAGGTGCCGGAGGAAACCCTCCCCGCTTCGCTGGTCATACACCGCAAGCCCCTGCTCGCGCGCCCACCGTTCGAACGCCCGCCGCACCTCGTTCGAGGCCTCTGAGGCGATGTGACACGTCTCGACCGCCATCAGCCGGTCCCACCGCCCGGCGACGTGGAACCCGAGCGACGGCCCCTCGGGGCCCTGTGACCATGAGTACTCCACCTTGTTCCGGTAGCCCCAGATCGACCGGGCCGGCTCGATCGGCCGCAGCTCCACGCCCTCGAACCGCCCGAGCCGCTCGATCGCGTCGGCCACCTGGGCCTGCTTGTGGCGGAGCTGCAGCTCGTAGTCCAGATCCTGCCAGGAGCAGCCGCCGCAGACACCGAAGTGCCCGCACCGCGCCTCCACGCGCCCAGGGCCCGGCTCGAGCAGCTCGACCGCCCGAGCCTCCGCATAGCGGCGCTTGTACTTCGTCACCCGCGCCCGCACCCGGTCACCGGGCAACGCCCGAGCGACGAACACGACGAGCTCCCCGTGGCGCCCCACGCCCCGCCCGCCGTAGGCGAGGCTATCGATCGTCAGCTCGAGCTCCTGATTCCGGGCAACCGTCGCCATCGCGCCGAAGTGTAGGTGCGGCCCCTCTAGCCGGCCGGCGGGCAGACGCCCGCGCGCGCCTCGCCGCGAGCGAGGCGGTAGATGTCGGCCAGCCTGCCGAAGTCCTGCACCCCCGGGCTGAGCACGTGCGAGACCCGGTACGCCCGGACACCCGCCTTCAGCGCCGCGGCGGTCGTGTGAGTTCGCAGCGGGTGGCGCGCGACCACGAATGGCCCGAACACCGCGACGTCGTCGTAGCCGGTCGACTCCAACCGCACCGCCAACGTCTCGGGATCGGGCGAGCGCAGCACCACCCACGCATTCTCCGGCGCGGCCACCTGCCCCTCCAGCCGCTGCACGAGGGTGCAGCCCGTGTCCTTCCCGACGTCATGCCAGCGCGACAGCGGATCCTGGTCCCGCGCCTCGAGCACCATGTATGCGCCGTACAGCCGCGCATCGACCGCCGGCTCCGGCACGCCGCCGGTCGAGAGCAGCACGTCGGAGTCGCGGAACCGCGCACCGAGGTAGAGGCTGGCGTTCCGCAGGTCGGGCGTGAAGGTGCCGATGTCGCGGCTGAGCGCCGTCACGCCCGGCGCCACCAGCAGCACCGCCGAGGCGATCGCGATGGGGACGCCGTACCGTCCGGCGCGCCGCCCGACCTCGACCAGGAACACGGCGAGCGCGGCCGCATAGGCCGGGATCAGGAACGAGAGGTGACGCTCGGGCGCGAAGTCGTCGGAGGTGGCGGTCAGCACCGACAGCAGCGCCACCGGCTGCACGATCCAGACGGCGAGGATGAACGCCGCGCGCCGGTCGTCCCGCCAGAGCATCGCCAACCCGGCGGCCGCGGCGGACGCCAGGGCGATCCAGACGACGGGCTGCGAGGAGCCCGTCCAGGCGTCGCCCAGCCGGTGCCAGAAGTCGCTCGAGGTCAGGTCGACCACCGATCCTCCCTGCCCCACGCCGTACTTGGGGCGCAGCTGGGAGTAGACCCGGAAGAGCAGCACCAGCGCCACCAGCCCGGCGACCACGGCGATGCTCAGCACCACCACGTTTCGCCGCTGCGCCCGCCAGCCGCGCCGCAGCGGCGCCAGCCCGAGCAGCAGGAGCAGCGTCATCTCGGAGGCGAGCGCGAACAGGCCGAACGGGTGCGCCGCCGCCAGCAGCAGCGCCGAAACGGCGTACGGCGCCAGGTAGCGCGCCCTGCGCGTGCGCACGAGCAGCAGCAGCAGCCACAGGCTGCCGAAGGACGCCGCCAGCATCGCCGTGTACCCGCGCGCGAACTGGGCGAGGTGGACGACCTCGGGCAGCGTGGCGACGATCACCGAGAGCACCGCGCCGCATGCCCGCCCGAGCAGCTCGCGGCCGAAGCCGTATGCCAGCGCCACCGCGAGGATCCCAAACAGCGCAGAGGGCGCGCGCAGCCCCAGCATGTCGTCGCGAACCGCCAGCGACGCATGCACCGCCAGGTAGTGCAGCGGCGGGCCGTGGCGCTCATGGATCGCTGTGTCGAGCACGTCTCGCACCGACGGCTGCGACGCAACCGCGAGCGTGACCCCCTCGTCGTTGTGCAGCGGCCGGAAGACCAGCCCGAACCCGACGACGGCGACGGCGTATCCCACCGTTGCGAGCGCCGCTGTGACAGGCGCCCAGCGGTCGGTGAGGAAGTCGCGCATCGCGCGGGATTATGACCAAGCGGCGGGCGGGCGCGTCCGCACCGGCACGTCCGGATCCGCACGAACCGGTACGCTTCCGGCATGGCAACCGAAGCCGCTCCGCAGACCGCCGAGCGCGCCCTGCACACGCCCGAGGTGACCATCGTCATCCCGCTCCTCAACGAGCAGGCGACCGTCGAGCGGCTGTGGGAGGGCATCGACAGCACGCTCGCGGAATCCGGCATCGCCGCCGAGGTGATCTTCGTCGACGACGGTTCCACCGACGGGACGATGGCGCTGCTCGAGCGCATCCACGACCGCGACCCGCGTGTGCGCGTGATCTCGTTCAAGCGCAACTTCGGCCAGCACCCCGCGATGCACGCGGGTATCGCCCGCGCCCGCGGCCGGATCGTCGTGACGATGGACGGCGACCTCCAGAACCAGCCCAGCGACATCCCCAAGCTGGTCGCTGCCGTCCGCGACGGGGCCGATGTCGCCAGCGGCCGGCGGGCCATGCGGCAGGACGCCTTCTTCCTCCGCCGGGTGCCCTCGCGGATGATCAACGGCCTGCTGGCGCGGCTGACCGGCGCGCCCGTCTCCGACTTCGGTTGCGCCTTCAACGCCTATCGGCGCGACGCGATCGAGCCGGTGATGCACCGCATCGGCCGCCAGAAGTTCACCAAGGCACTGGTGTGCACGACCGGGGCGAGCGTCACCGAGGTCGAGCTGCAGAACGAGCCGCGCGAGGACCGCAGCCGCTACAGCCTGCTCAAGCTGATCCGCCTGGCGCTGCACGTCCTCACCGGGTTCTGGGCGCAGATGGTGCAGTGGGTGGGCGCCATCCTCGCGATCGGAGGTATCCTCACGTCGGTCGTGGTGGGCATCTGGGGACTCGTGTACTGGATCCGCCACGACAACTTCCCCGGTCCGCTCCTGCTGGGCGGGCTGGTGCTGTTCGTGCTGGGCCTGCAGGGATTCCTGATGGCTGTGGTCGGGGAGTACCTCGCCCGCATCCAGCGCGACGTCGAGCAGCGCCCCATCTATTACATCGACCGCGAACTCGGGTAGGTACGTCAGCCATATGAAGCGCATCCTCGTCACCGGCGGCGCCGGCTTCATCTCGAGCAACATGATCCGCTACCTGCTCCGGCGCACGGATCACGAGGTGGTGACCATGGACGCGCTGACCTACGCCGGGAACCTGGACAACCTCGACGACGTGATGGGCCACGAGCGGCTGCGGTTCATCAAGGGCGACATCCGCGACATCCACGACGTCACCGAGGCGCTCGACGGCGTCGACGTGATCGTCAACGCGGCGGCCGAGTCGCACGTCTCGAAGTCGATCGAGCAGGGCGGCGCCGAGTTCGTGACGACCAACGTCGTCGGCACCCAGGTGCTGCTCGATGCGATCCGCGAGCGCCCCGTGGAGCGCTTCATCTTGATCTCCTCGTCCGAGGTGTACGGCACCGCGGAGAGCGACCCGATGAGCGAGGACCACCCGCTCAATCCGCGCTCCCCCTATGCGGGCACCAAGGCCGGCGGAGACCGGCTCGCCTACTCCTACTGGTGCACGTACGACCTGCCCGTCGTGATCATCCGCCCGTTCAACAACTACGGCCCCTACCAGCACCCGGAGAAGGTGATCCCGCGGTTCATCATCCAGGCGCTCACCGACCGGCCGCTGACGATCCACGGCGGCGGCCAGGCGAGCCGCGACTGGCTGCATGTGTTCGATACCGCCGAGGCGATCACGCGGGCCTGCGAGGTGCCGCTGGAGCAGGTGATCGGCGAGACGATCAACGTCGCCACGGGCGTCGACGAGTCCGTCGAGCAGATCGCGGACATGATCCTGGAGCAGCTCGGCAAGCCGGCCAGCCTGAAGCAGCACGTGGACGACCGTCCGGGGCAGGTCGACCGCCACATCGGGTCGACGGACAAGGCGGCCCGCCTGCTCGAGTGGCGCTCGAACATCGCGTTCGCGGACGGCCTCGCGGAGACGATTGCCTGGTACCGGGAGAACCCGGAGTGGTGGCAGAAGGTCCTCGCGGCCGAGCAGACGGCCCAGACGGTCTGACGCTGGTCGTCCTCGGCGGCGCGCCCGCGCAGCGCCAGGCGGTGGATGCGGCGCACCGGCTCGCCGTGCGCACCGTGGTCTGCGACAGCCGCCCCGGCGCCGGCGACGTCACCGTCTCGACCGAGGACACCGGCGCCGTGGCGCGGGTGGCCCGCGACGTGGGCGCGGATGG
>Ga0066662_10001498_pt1 | contig 10805 bp, 9 predicted proteins | sample GraSoiAngelo_111_FD_133939 | JGI IMG/M metagenome (GOLD analysis project Ga0066662, IMG submission 133939) | Grasslands soil microbial communities from the Angelo Coastal Reserve, California, USA - 14_0903_12_40cm | ecosystem: Environmental > Terrestrial > Soil > Grasslands | place: USA... | reverse complement strand
GCAACGCTATCCGTGGCGACCCCATCGTTCGCCTTCTGCAATACGCCGGACGCAAGGTCGACGTGCAAAACTACATCGACAACACCGGCGTACAGGTAGCCGATGTAGTGGTTGGATTTCTGCATCTGGAGAAAAAGTCGCGCACCGACATCGAGCAACAGACCCGCCAGCCCCGCTTCGACTACTACTGCTGGGATCTCTATGCCCGTGTCTCGCAGTGGTACGGAGAGACCAAGGAGAACCTCAAGCGGCGCGCCGAGGTGCTTCACGCAATCGAGGAAGGGAATAACGAGACCGCAGCCATCGCTGACCTGATCTCGGTTGCCGTTCTGCGCCGCCATCTCGAGACCATGGATCGCCTCGATATTGAATATGACTTCCTGCCGCGCGAGAGCGAAATCCTGCACCTGCATTTCTGGGATGCGGCATTCGAGAAACTCAAAACGGGTGGCGTGCTGTTCTACGAAACCGAGGGCAAAAACAAGGGCTGCTGGGTCATGCGACGTGCCGGCACAGACTCGACAGCCGAGGCCGCCGAACTCTCCGAGGAAGACCAGAAGGTCATCGTTCGATCCAATGGAACTGTCGGCTATGTCGGCAAGGACATCGCTTATCACCTCTGGAAATTTGGGCTTCTCGGCCGTGACTTCGGATATCGCAAATTCTACGTATATCCCAACGGACATCCGTGCTGGATATCATCCGCCGATGGAGAGCCCGATCATCCGCATTTCGGCGAGGTGAGCGAGATCTACAACGTCATTGACGCGCGCCAGGCCGAAGCCCAGAACACGGTCCTTGAGGCGCTGCGCGAGCTTGGCTACAAGCAGCAGGCCGACCACTACACTCATTTCTCGTACGAAATGGTCGCTCTCACGCCGCGCTGCGCCGCGGAACTCGGCTACGAACTCTCGGATGAAGACAAAACTCGCTCCTACATCGAGGTTTCCGGCCGCAAAGGTTTTGGCGTCAAGGCGGATGACCTCCTTGATACCCTGATTGCTTCCGCCAGAAAAGAAGTCGACGCCCGTCACGAACAGCTCAGCGAGCCGGAGCGCGCCTCGATAGCGAATCAGATTGCGGTTGGCGCCCTTCGTTACTTCATGCTCAAGTACACCAAGCCCTCGGTGATTGCCTTCGACTTCAAAGATGCGCTGAGCTTCGAAGGCGAAACCGGTCCTTACGTCCAATATGCTGTCGTACGCGCGACTAACATTTTTCGCAAGGCTGGCCTCGATCCCGACACTTTTGGCAGCGACGGGGCTTGCCCTGTCTCTGCCGAGGATTTTGCCAAGTTTCTAAACGACGAGTCTGGCAGTGAAATTTGGGAACTTTGGTTGGCAGCGTCCGAGACCTCCTACGTCGTGAATCAAAGCATCGCAACCACCGAGCCGGCCTATGCTGCCAAGCACGCCTTTCAATTGGGGCAATTGTTCAATAACTTTTACCACCGCCACCACATCCTCACCGAGTCCGACGAAGCTCGGAAGAAATTCCTGCTGGCCACCGTTCGGGTTGTTCGCCGCGAATTGATCCGCGTGCTCGCGTGCATGGGAATCAGCGTGCCACCCGTTATGTAATTTGCAGAGACCTGTGTGGGGACGGCCGCCCTCGGCCGTCCGGACCGAGCGCAGTTCGGCAGGCTGTTCCAAAACCTGTTCGAACTCCTCCTGACGTATTGCTCTCGACGCAACAAAAGCCCTTTCCGGGTCATCTAATCAATTGGGACGCAAGGAGGCATTCTATGAAACGGGCCTTAAGTATCGCGCTCGTTTTGCTCATACCTGCAGCCTTGGCAATGGCCGCTCCGCAAACGACGGATCAGCCTTTCCCAGGCACGCTGATCAATGCGAAATATGTGTACGTGACTTCCTATGACGGCAACCAGTTCGATCCCAATCTGTGGCCGGAAGATCGCCAGGCCATCGCGGCGGTGCAAGACGCGATCCAAAAATGGGGCCACTATATCCTGGTCTATCGCCCGGAGGAGGCGGACATTGTTCTTGTGGTCCAGTCGCGCCCATCTGAGGATGTGCTGGCGCTTTACGACGGGCACCTGTGGCCAGAGCAGAATTATCTCTGGCGCGCCATGGGACGCAACGGCTTGCAAGAAGGTGAGACTCCTCTTGTGGGCAAGCTGCAAAAGGCATTTGAGAAGGCGAGCAAGAAGGGATAAGAATTAAGAATTCGGCCACGGCGGAGCCGCTCACGCATACCAAACCAGGGAACGTGGTCGGTGGAACAAGCCGTGGCCGGTTGTGTGTCTACAGAGTTAGGATCCGCGCTTGCGCCCGCCGGCAATCATTAAGAGAACTCCGCCCGCAATCAGAACGGCACTGACCACTGGCGGGACTCGCTCGCTATGGTGGGTCTGAACCCCAATATCGATGTCGCCCGCCTTGATTCCTTGCCGCTCCGTTCGCGGAATGGCGACAAAGAGCGACGCGATCCCGAGCACCAATACCAATACTCCAACCCACAATAGAGCCTTCATCGACGCGCCTCCCATCCGCTGGTCTAGGAGCGACTGCCATCCTGAGCGAAATCTTTCGCAAACTCCACCAGGGATCGCACCGCAATTCCCGACGGTCCTTTAGCAATCCATGGTTTGTTGTCTTCCATCCAGGCCGTTCCAGCGATGTCGAGGTGGAGCCACGGCGTGTCCTCGGCAAACTCCTTCAGGAACATGGCAGCGGTTACGGCCCCACCCCAGCGTCCGCCGGAGTTGACGATATCGGCGATGTTGGATCGAATCACCTCTTTGTATTCCTCGTCCAAGGGCAAGCGCCACATCTTCTCGCCGGCCTTATCCAGCGCTCGGCTGAAGCGCTCATACATCTTGTCGTCGTTGGCAAAGACGCCGGCATTCACATATCCCAACGCCACGACACACGCACCGGTGAGAGTGGCCGCATCGATCAGATGCGTGCAACCGAGTTGGCGTGCGTAATAAAGACCATCGGCCAGCACCAGCCGCCCTTCGGCATCGGTGTTGATGATCTCGATGGACTTTCCCGACATGGCAATTTGTACGTCACCTGGTTTCTGGGCGTGACCAGACGGCATGTTCTCCGTGGCACACACGATTCCCAGCACTTTGACTTTGGGCCTAAGCAGCGCAATGGCCCGCAGGGTTCCTATCATGGCCGCGCCGCCGGCCATGTCGTATTTCATCTTCTCCATGCCATCGGCAGGCTTGATCGAAATGCCACCGGTATCGAACGTAATGCCCTTGCCGACCAGTCCTAGCACCGGTTTATCCGGCGCGCCCGGCGGTTCATAACGCATCACAATCAGGGCTGGTGGCTCATCGGAGCCTTGCGCCACACTCCAGAACGCCCCCATCTTCAATTCTTTAATCTTGTCCGCGCCGTAAACTTCGCATTTGATCCCGACCTCCGCAGCCATCTTGCGCGCCTGCTCAGCCAGTACAGTAGGCGTCATGCGATTGCTGGGCTCGTTCACCAGTTGGCGTGTGAAGTTCTGGGATTCTCCGATGATGCGTGCCTCATCGACCGCCTGCTGCAGTTTGCCTTGCTCTCCACCGGCGACCACAGTGATAGTGTCGATCTTCTGGTCCTTGCGATCACTCTTGTAGGTGTCGGGATCGAAGTTGCCGACAAACGCACCCTCGACAATGGCTTTGACTGCATCTTCCGTTTTGAGACCATTCTCTGGAACCACGAACGCGAAGCTGCGAATACTCTTAGACTTCAACGAACGCACCGCCGCTCCGGCTAGGCGGCGGAGTTCGTAAGCTGAGAAATTCTTGGCCTTCCCGCCTCCCAGCAACAGCAGACGTTTAGCCTTAAGCTTGGCTGGATTGTGGACCAGAGTCGTTTCGAAAATTTTGCCGCTAACTTCTCCAGTCGAAAGCACGCCTGCGGCACCGAACTTCACTGCTTCATCGGTGCTTTCCAAGGTTACCTGGGTTTTGTCCTTTTCACCGCGATCGAGCGCGACCACGACCAGACATTCCGTTTCGACTTCAGCAGGACGAGAGAAAGAAACGTTGGTTTTCATAATTTTCGACCACTAGTATCGGGGCCGGGCAGGGAAATGTGCAAGCAGGGGCTGACCGCTATGACCGCTATCTTCCTTTTTGGCTTCGGGCGATAGCTTCGCGGGTCTCGCGATCGGCAGTCTTGCGCCGCTCGGTCTCGCGCTTATCCCAAAGTTGTTTGCCCTTGGCCAGCGCCAGTTCTACTTTGACTCTTCCATTTTTGAAATACATTCGAGTCGGAATCAGCGTAAGCCCGCGCTGCTGGGTTTTGCCGATAAGCCGCCGCAGTTCCTCTTTGTGGACAAGCAGTTTGCGAGTTCGGAGCGGAGCGTGGTTGAAGATATTGCCGTGCTCATACGGCCCAATGTGGCAGTTCAACAGCCACAGCTCGCCATCTTTGATCAGCCCATAGGCGTCCTTGAGGTTGGCCCGTCCGGCGCGTACGGATTTGACCTCGGTACCGGTCAAAACGATACCGGTCTCAAATTTTTCCAGCAAGAAATAGTTATGAGCAGCGATCCTATTAACGGAGGCGTCCCGCTGGCCCGCCGCGGTGGGATCCCGCCGCGGATTTTTCTCCGGATTCGGGCGGGTCTGATGTGCGGGCTGGCGGGACATGGGCTAGCTGGAAACTTATCACAATGATGTGGGCTGGGCGCGAGTCCCGGGCGGCCTTGAAAACGTCGGGAGATCCGCACTGGGGCGGCATCGGTAGAAGTCTCCTTCCCCTTAGCTGGCTGCCGTACGGCATTGGAGGGACTACGACCAACGGGTGTAACTGCCACCAACACAGTCACTTCGGGTCAGATAAGTGGCGATGCTATAATCAGCCGCTGTTTACAATCAGCAACATTGAGGTTCCAGGCCCGGAGCATGAGTGTGCTCTGGGGAAGACTCTGTTACGAGGAAACAAGATGAGACGTTTGATCCGTGCGGCGGCATGCATAGCTTTGCTCGCCGTGCTCGCGACCTTGCCAGCCGCCGCCGATAAGTCCAAGTCCCTCTATAACAAAGGACGTGACGCCGAAGCCCGCCAGAACTACGAGTCGGCTTACGACTTCTACAAAGAGGCTTACGACCTTAAGCCCAAGGACATCAGGTACCGTGCGGCTTATGAGCGAATCCGTTTCCTGGCGGGGGCTTCCCACGTGCATCGCGGACAGTTACTGCGCGACGCGGGCAAGCTGGACGAGTCCATGGTGGAATTTCAAAAGGCGGCTGCGATCGATCCCTCAAGTTTCATCCCCCAACAGGAGATCCGCCGCACCCAGAGAATGATTGACGCAGCCAAAGGTACGCCGCCAAGCGCTGCCAACCGTCCCACCGACCCTTTTAAGAAGATGCTGGAATCGGCCGGCGGTCCCATCGAGCTCGCGCCTATTTCCAACGTGCCCATCACCCTGAAGCTCACCGAGGATACCAAGGTGATCTATGACACAGTCGGCAAGCTGGCGGGCATCAACGTGTTGTTCGACCCGGACTATACGTCCCGGCGCGTACGCATCGAGCTCAATGGAGTCACTCTTAACGAGGCGCTTCAGATCGTCGCTCTTGAGTCCAAAACATTTTGGCGACCGGTAACACCCAACACCATTTTTGTGGCCGCTGAAACCGCGGCTAAGCGCAAAGAGATTGATCAGAACGTCATCAAAACTTTTTATCTTTCAAATGTTTCTACGGCCCAGGAACTGCAGGACCTGGTAAACGCCATGCGGCAGATCCTGGAGATCGCCCGCATCCAGCAACTGCTCACCCAGAATGCCATCGTGGTGCGCGGAACTCCCGATCAGATTGCCCTGGCCGATAAGCTGATCGACGATCTCGACAAGTCCAAGCCGGAAGTGATCGTGGAAGTGGCCGTCATGCAGGTCAACCGCAACAAGCTGTATAACCTGGGCGTGAATCCGCCCACTGGCACCACGATTTCACTCCAGCCGAATGCGACTACGACGACGACCACGGGCGGTACATCGGCCAGTTCCGGCGGTGGACTCAACTTGAACCGCCTGGGCAACCTGAACGCTACCGATTTCACGATAACCATTTCCTCGGCGACCGTGACTACGCTGTTCAGCAACAGCGACAGCAAGCTCCTTCAGAATCCGCAGATTCGCGCAGTGGATGGCCAAAAGGCTTCCCTCAAGATCGGCCAGCGCATCCCTGTGGCCACAGGTTCATTTCAGCCCGGCATCGGCGGCGTGGGTATCAACCCCCTGGTTAACACGCAGTTCCAATACCAGGACGTCGGCGTGAACATCGATATCACACCTCACGTGCACGCTAACCGTGAGGTCACAATGAAACTGTCGATGGACATCTCCGCGGTCGATTCTTTCCAGAACATCGGCGGCATCAGTCAACCGGTCATCGGGCAGCGCAAGATTGATCATGAGCTCCGGCTTAAGGAAGGTGAAGTCAGTCTGCTGGGCGGAATTTTCGAGAATCAGGACACCAAGTCGTTAAGCGGTCTTCCCGGTCTTTCGCAGATTCCGTTCTTGAAATACTTGTTTTCGACAACGAATACCGAGCACCGAGAAAGCGAGCTTGTGTTCGTGATCATTCCTCATATCATTCGCGGCCAGGAACTCAGCGAGCTGAACGAAAAAGCCATCGACGTGGGCACGGCCAATTCGCTGGAGTTGCGGCAAGTCAGCCGGCCAGCGCCGCCCGCCCAGGCGCCGCCGTCCAACCCAACGGCAACTCCTCCGGTCCAGCAGCAGGCACCGCCGCAGCAACCACAGGTGAGCACGCCGCCACCTCAGCCTCAGGCCCCTGCAACTACCGCTTCCCAGCCCGGCACGCAGCCCACTTCGCCCGGCATGGCAAGCTTCATGTTTGATCCTGCCAGCATCACGGCTGCGCCGGGTTCAACTTTTGCGGTGAACATCCAGCTCGCAGGCGCGCAAAACGTTTATTCGGTTCCGGTGCAGGTCAACTACGACCCGAATAAGCTGCAGGTGATCAACGTGTCGAACGGCGGATTCCTGTCCCAGGACGGACAGGCTGTGGCGTTGGCTCACCGCGATGACACTACCGCTGGCGTTTTGCAGGTGACTGCGACCCGTCCTCCAGGGTCGGGGGGAATTTCGGGTCAGGGCCCAGTGATTACTTTGACGTTCATGGCGAAAGCCGGGGGCCAATCCACACTCTCCATCACCCGGGGCGGCGCGCGGGATGCGGGAATGCAGGCTATCCCCGTTTCGGGTGCGCAAGCCTTGGTGAACGTCCAATAGAGGGCATCTAAGCTAGTAAAATAGTTATATGCAGCAAAGGGACAGAACAACATACCGGGGAGTCCTACGCTTTCGAAGCCTGCAGGGCTTCACCCTGATCGAGTTGATCGTGGCCACCGCCATCCTGGCGCTTCTGACTACGATGGCGCTGCCCCTGGCGCGCCTCACCATCAAACGCGAAAAAGAGAAAGAACTCCGCTTCGATCTTTGGCAGATGCGGGATGCCATCGATCGCTACAAAGACGTCGCAGATCGGGGTGCCATCCAGATCAAGCTGGGAAGCCAGGGTTATCCACCTGATCTTGATACCCTGGTGAACGGCGTGGACATTGCCGGCAAGAAGGTACGCTTCCTGCGCAAAATCCCTGTCGATCCCATGACCGGAAAAGCGGAGTGGGGGCTGCGCGCCGTCCAGGACGATCCCGACTCGGATTCCTGGAGTGGTGATGATGTGTTCGACGTCTACAGCAAGTCTCTGGGTACGGCGCTGGACGGGACAAAGTACAAAGAATGGTAAAAAGGCTCAAACCCCGACGGAGCCTCGGCTTCACTTTAATCGAGCTGATGATCGTGATCAGCTTGCTGCTGATCCTGATTTCGGTCGCGATCCCCGTCTACAATCAGTCGATTCTGCGCGCCAAAGAATCGGTGCTGAAGCAGGACTTGTTTACCCTGCGCCAAGTAATCGATCAGTACACGCTCGACAAGCAGCGCGCCCCGCAATCGCTGGAAGATCTGGTGTCTGCAGGGTATTTGAAACAAATCCCAGTCGACCCCTTTACCGCCCGGAATGACACCTGGGCGGCCGCACAGGAAGATCTCACGCAAAGCCCGGAGCAGACAGAGCCGGGAATCTCCGACGTCCACAGCGGCTCGAACCTGGTGGGCAGCGACGGCACTGCGTATTCCACTTGGTAAACCAGTGTGTGGAGGCGGGTCCCTGACCCGCCGACTGCCAACGAGTCCATTTCTTTATGTCTCTTTATGTCCGCGATCTTATCGGACGGGTCTAAGACTCGTCCCTACACAGCCGGTTGATTGCTTGCGACTACCGATAAGCACTACCATTACTTCATGCTCATAGACACTGAGATCAATCAGGCTCACGCCATCCGTGCACCGCGTGGCACGACACTCTCCTGCAAGGGCTGGCAACAGGAAGCGGCCATGCGCATGCTCATGAACAACCTCGACGAAGAGGTAGGTGAGCGTCCCGCGGAACTGGTGGTGTACGGCGGAACGGGCAAAGCGGCACGCAATTGGGACTGTTACCACGCCATCGTTGCGTCACTGAAGAGCCTTGAAAACGACGAGACCCTGTTGGTCCAGTCCGGCAAGCCCGTCGGGGTATTCAAGACTCACGATTATGCTCCGCGCGTGTTGATTGCCAACTCCAATCTGGTGGGTCACTGGTCGAACTGGGATAAGTTCAACGAACTGGAACGCGCCGGCCTGATGATGTACGGCCAGATGACCGCGGGGTCATGGATCTACATCGGCTCGCAGGGAATTATCCAGGGCACCTTTGAAACCTTCTCAGCGGCGGGCGAGAAGCATTTCGGCGGCAATCTGGAAGGCAAGCTAATTGTCTCCGGCGGCATGGGGGGCATGGGAGGAGCCCAGCCTCTCGCGGCCACCCTGACCGGCGCAGCGTTTTTGGGAATTGAAGTCGATCCGGAGCGCATTAAAAAGCGCCTGAAAAGCGGCTACTGCGACTTCATGGTCAATACGCTCGACGAAGCCCTGCGCATCCTGAAGAACGCCATTCGCAAGAAGGAGAATGTCTCTGTCGGACTGATAGGGAACTGCGCCGATGTTATCCCCGAATTGGCGGAGCGCGGGGTTGTACCCGACATCCTGACCGACCAGACTTCCGCCCACGATCCCCTGAATGGATACGTACCGCATGGAATGGCCCTGGAACAGGCACTGGACTTGAGGAAACGCGATCCCAAGGGCTACCAGGAGAAGTCGCTGGATGCGATCGCGCGCCATGTCGAAGGCATGCTGCGGCTTCAGAAGATGGGCTCGGTGACTTTCGATTACGGAAATAATATACGTACGTTTGCCTACGAGCGCGGGGTTAAGAATGCCTATGATTTTCCCGGCTTTGTTCCCGCCTACATTCGTCCCCTGTTTTGCGAAGGACGTGGGCCCTTCCGTTGGGTTGCGCTATCCGGCGAGCCTTCCGACATTCATCGAACTGACGATCTGGTGCTGGAGCTATTTCCGGAGAACCGCATCCTGAAGCGCTGGATCGATCTGGCACGCAAGCGGATCAAGTTCCAGGGACTGCCGGCTCGAATCTGCTGGCTGGGTTATGGCGAGCGTGCACAATTCGGTCTCGCCATCAACGACCTCGTTAAAAAAGGAAAAATTAAGGCTCCCATCGTGATTGGCCGCGATCACCTGGATTGCGGTTCTGTAGCCTCGCCTTTCCGGGAGACAGAATCCATGAAGGACGGCAGCGATGCTGTCGCCGACTGGCCGCTGCTGAATGCAATGCTGAACACGGCCGCGGGCGCGTCGTGGGTTTCGATTCACAACGGTGGCGGGGTTGGCATCGGTTATTCCCTGCACGCGGGCCAGGTAACCGTCGCCGACGGCAGCGAAATGATGGCGAAGCGTATTGAGCGGGTCCTTACGACCGATCCCGGAATGGGCATCATCCGTCATGCGGACGCGGGTTACAAAGAAGCTGCTGAGTTCGCCAAGGGCCACAACGTCCGAATGCCGATCGAAAGCAGATGAAATCCACCACGGAGACACGGAGGCACGGAGAAGAAGTTTCTGATTGGCGATTCATGATCTCTGATGGCAGGTTTTAAAAAAACGAGACTCGAAAAAAATCAACAATCAACAATCAAAAATCAACAATCAGAAATTTCTTCTCCGTGTCTCCGTGTTGGACTTTCGACGAAGGATAAATGGCTGACGAAAAAGCCTTACTCCTGGCCAACATCCGCCAACTCCTCACGCTCCGTTGCTCCACCGCTGGTCCACGCCGCGGGCCGGAACTCAAAGAACTCGGGATTATCAGAGAAGGTGCGGTGCTTTGTGCCGGCGGAAAAATTGTTTCTGTTGGTAGGACCAAAGATGTTCTGCGCCATCCCTGGCTTAAAAAAAACCGAAAGAAGATTACAGAGCTCGACTGCTCCAATCACGTCGTACTGCCAGGCTTCGTTGACTCCCATACCCATCCCGCTTTCATTGCCCCTCGTTTAGTAGATTTCGAAAAGCGCAGCGCGGGAGCCACTTACGAGGAAATTGCCAATGCCGGAGGTGGAATCCGCGCCAGCGTGGAACTGGTGCGCAAAGCTACCAAAGGTGACCTCGCTGCCCACGTCGTTTCCGCGCTGAACCAAATGGCTGCCCAAGGCACTACTACCGTCGAAGCCAAGTCGGGCTACGGATTGAACCTGGCCGCTGAGGTGAAATCCCTCGAAGCGATCCACCAGGCGTCCTCGCAATGGCCGGGAACTGTCGTACCAACCTTCTTGGGTGCGCATGTTGTTCCACAGGCATACGAAGGCCGCGCACAAACATACGCCGAGCTCGCCCGTAAGAAG
>Ga0066662_10001497_pt1 | contig 10808 bp, 10 predicted proteins | sample GraSoiAngelo_111_FD_133939 | JGI IMG/M metagenome (GOLD analysis project Ga0066662, IMG submission 133939) | Grasslands soil microbial communities from the Angelo Coastal Reserve, California, USA - 14_0903_12_40cm | ecosystem: Environmental > Terrestrial > Soil > Grasslands | place: USA... | reverse complement strand
TCGCGATGTCGCGCTGCGAGACGGCGGCGGCAAAGCGCGTCGTGTGCCCCACAGTCCAGTTGGTCAGGAGTCCGCCGCCGCTCCCGCCCGTGACGCCGAGCTTGCTCGCGTCAACGTAGCCGCGCTTGATGACTTCATCAACGCCGGCCATCAGGTCTTTGTAGTCGTCGCCGGGGTATCGGTACTGGATGACGTTGCCGAACTCCTGCCCGTAGCTCGTCGAGCCGCGCGGGTTCGGGTAGAGCACGACGTAGCCCTTCGCAGCCATCCACTGGAACTCGTGGTCGAAGACGTAGCCGTAGGCCGTGTGCGGGCCGCCGTGGATGTTGAGGATGAGCGGGTACTTCTTGTGCGGGTCGAAGTCGGGCGGCTTCTGAAGCCACGCCTCGACGCGCTTGCCGTCGGAGCTTGTGTACCAGAACTCCTCCGGCTCGGTCAGGTTCAGGCGTGAGAACAACTCGTCGTTGACGTGCGTCAACTGCCGCGGCGTAGCGCCCGCCGCGTCGAGCCAGAAGAGTTCGTTGATCTCTGTGGGCGTCGAGCGCGTGAAGACGAACTTCGTCGTGCCGGGCGCGGCGCGGAAGCTCACGACGGCCTGGTTGCCGCTCGTGAGGTCTGTCTCGCGCCCCGTCGCCGCGTCGAACAGACCAAGATTCGCTTTGCCTTCTCTGGCGAAGACCTCGACGACGGCGCGCCCGTCCGGCGTCCAGACCGGCGCGTTGCCGCCGAGCGCGCGCGGGGCGGTGTTGTCGCCGCCGACGCCCGCGCCCACGTCGTAGTCGAACGCGGCGGTCAGGTTACGCGGCTGCGCGCCCTGGGTCAGTTCGAGCACCCAGAGGTCTGGCTCGGTGTAGGAGTTGACGGGCTTGGTGGCCGAGGCGACGAAGGCGAGATGGCTGCCGTCGGGACTCAGGGAGAAGCCGCCCGCGCCCATGTCGAACGAGGTGAGAAGTGTTGGCCCGCCGCCCGCCGCGGGCACGGAGTAGATGTCCGTCTTCGGCAGCTCGTAGTAAGGCTCGTCAATGTGCGTGGTGGCGAAGTAGAGCCGCGCGCCGTCGCGCGACCAGACGGCGTCGCCCTCCTCGAAGCGTCCCGCGGTCAACTGCCGCGGCGTGACGCGCTCGTCGGCGCTACGCGGCGCGCGCACGACCCAGAGGTGCTGCGGGTGCTTCGGGTCGAGGTAGCCGCCGCCGTTGAAGCGATAGACGGCGCGCGTGATGACGCGCACGTCCGTTTCGTGCTCTGTGCTGGCGTTCGCGTCTGCGGTTTGAGTGCTCGCGCCCGACGCTTGAGTGCCCGCCGGCTGCGGGCCGCCGCGCTTCGGGCCGCCCTGTTTCGCCAGGTCTTCCGGGTTGGTGTTGCTGAGGAAAGCTATCTGCGTCCCGTCGGGCGACCAGACGGGCTGCGTCGCGCCTCTGGGCAAGGTGGTCACCTGGAACGAATCGCCGCCCGCGAGGTTGAGCATGAAGAGCTGCGACTGGTCGGGCCGCCCGTCCTTCTCGGTGATGCGGACGAAGGCGAGGTACTTGCCGTCGGGCGACCAGCGCGGCGAGGAGTCGCGGTTGCCGCTCGTCAGGCGGTGCGGCGCGTCGCCCGACGCGGCGGGAACGAACCAGACGGAGGTGTCGTAACCGTCCCTCTTCTCGTTGACCGTCACGCGGACGAAGGCCACGCGCGAGCCGTCGGGCGCGACCTGCGGGTCGGCGATCCAGTTGAAGTTGAAGAGGTCTTTCTCCGTGATGCTTCGTTTCTGCGCCGTGGCCGCCGACGCGAAGACGAGCACGACCACGAACAGGCGGGCGAGAGTAGAGCGCATGCGAACTCCTTTCGAGTTTGAAGGCGGACTCAGAAGACCGCGTCACGTTTGCTCCGCCGGCTCCGGGACGAAGCGGTAGCCGACGCCGCGCACGGTCAGCAAGTGCCTGGGGCTGGAAGGGTCGTCCTCCACGTGCCTGCGGAGGCGGACGATGAAATTGTCTATGGCGCGCGTGTCGGTGTCCTCGCGCAGGTTCCAAACGTCTTCGAGTATCTCCCTGCGCGAGACGGGGCGACCCGCGTTGCCGACGAGATAACGCAGAAGCTCGGCCTCCATCAAAGTCAGCCGCACGACGCGCCCGCGCGCACGCAACTCCAGCGCGCCGAAGTCTATCGTCTTCCCGCCGAAGGAGTATAGCTCCGTCTCGACGTTCGTCTGCCGGCGCTGGCCGCGGCTGTGCCACTCGCGCCGCCGCAGAAGGCCGTTGAGGCGGGCGAGCAGTATCGCAAGCTCGAAGGGCTTCGGCAAGTAATCGTCCGCCCCGGCCTCGAAGCCGCGCAGAACGTCTTCGGGCCGCCCGCGCGCCGTCAGCATCAGCACGGGGACGTAACACCCGGCGGCGCGCATCTCCTTCGCCACCTCGAAGCCGTCCTTGCCCGGCAGCATCACGTCGAGCACCATCACGTCGAAGTCCGCCCCGCCGCCGAGCAACAGCTCAAGCGCCGCCTCGCCGTCGCCGACCGTCTCCACCGTGTAGCCCTCGGCTTCGAGGTTGAAGCGCAGCCCCGCGGCGAGGTGCTCTTCGTCTTCGACGACGAGTACGCGCGCGCCGTTCATCCGGCGGCCCTCGGCAGGCGGATGATGAAGGTGCTGCCCCTGCCTTCGCCCTCGCTCTCGGCGACGATCTCGCCGCCGTGCCTCTTCACGATTGACTGCACGATGAAGAGGCCGAGGCCCGTGCCTTTGACCTGCGCGACCAGCCGCCCCGGCGCGCGGTAAAAGCGCCTGAAGATGCGCTTCAACTCGGCGCGTGGGATGCCGACGCCCCGATCACTCACGCGCACTTCCAGTCGTCTCTCGCTGACGACCGCGACGCCCACCGACACCCGCGCCTGATCGTCGGAATACTTGACGGCGTTATCAATCAGGTTGATGACGGCTGTCCTCAAGTCGTCGGCGTTGCCTTTGACGAGCGCCCTCTCGCCGTCTTCCGGGGTCTGTGCGTAGTGGAACGAGTCGGCGGGGAGGTGCGGGTAGCGCGTGCGTGCCAGGTCGAGGCAGGCGCGCGCTGTCTCGCGAAGGTCAACCAAGTCCGCGTCGCGGCGAGAGTGGCTGTGCGCGACCTCACCCGCGCGCAAGACCTGATTGACCGTGTGGAGAAGTCGGTCGGTGTCTGCGAGGCAGATGTCGTAGAACTCGGCGCGCTTCTCCGCGTCCAGGTCGTGCCGCTTCAGCGTTTCGAGGTAGAGGCGGATGGAGGCAATCGGCGTCTTCAGCTCGTGGGAGACGGCGTTGATGAAGGCGTCGTGCTGTTCGTTGCGGCGGATTTCGCGGACGAGGAAGATGGTGTTGAGGATGAGGCCCGCGATGATGACGCTGAAGAAGCTGACCCCCAGCACCAGGAGCGCCACCTTGCGCCAGTTGAGCAGAACCCAACTGACGTTCAGAGTCACGGCCAGCCCGACCAGGCACGCCCCCAGCGTGATGAAGAACGCGATGGATTTGCGGTGGCCTCTCAGTCTCATGCGGCTCACCGGGCATGTTACTCTAAGCCGCCTTCCTGAGCACCCCCTCAAGCTTTCCGCCGCGCCCGCCCGCGCGCTGGCCGGAGGCGTTGACGAGCTTGACGGACTTCGCCAGCCCGAGCAGTTGGAGTGTGCGGATGCCCCACCAGTTGACATCTATCTCGTACCAAGTGAGGCCGTGGCGCGCCGCGCGCGGGTGCGCGTGGTGGTTGTTGTGCCACCCTTCGCCGAACGTCATCAGGGCGATGAGCAGGTTATTGGTCGAGTCGTCGGTGGTCTCGAACCGCCGCGTCCCCCACATGTGCGTCGCCGAGTTGACGAGCCACGTCGCGTGCAGCCCCACGACGGTGCGCAGGAAGATGCCCCACAGGAAGACCGACCAGCCGCCGAAGACAAGCAGCGCGACTCCCAGCGAGACGAGCGGGAGAAAGTACCAGCGCGAAATCCAGACCTGGAAGCGATCCCTGAGCAGGTCGGGCGAGTAACGCTCGACTGTGGCGCGGTCGTGCTTCTGCGCCGTCCCCGTGAGAATCCAGCCGACGTGCGCCCACCAGGTTCCGTCGCGCGGGCTGTGCGGGTCGGCGGGAACGTCCGTGTGCGCGTGATGAATCCGGTGGGTCGTGACCCACTGGATCGGCCCGCTCTCCAGCGTCAGCGTGGCGCAGACCGTGAGAACATACTCGACCCACTTCGGCGTCTTGTAGCCGCGGTGCGTCAGCAGCCGGTGGTAGCCCATGCCGATGCCGAGGCTTCCGGCCACCCAGAGGATGACGAGGGAAACGATCAGCGCCGTCCACGTGAACATGAAGAGCGCGGCCACCGCGCCGACGTGGAAGACGATCATGGTGATGGTGGTTTCCCAGTTGATGCGCCCCGCCCTTTGCTTGTTCGTCAGTCGCGTTTTCATGTCTCTCACTTTTAAGGATTTCATCTGGCCCTCGTTTTGATGCATTAGACCTGAGCTATCCTAGCAGGAGACGCGCGGGCGCTTTGTAATAGTTGTGTAAGAGCACCCGCGGCCTCGCGTTCGTTACAGACTCGTCACAGATTTGTCGCCGCCGCCGCGTAGTCTTTCGGCCCGGCGTGTGTTATGGTTTCTACGTTAAGTCCCCGACCGGCTCCGCCCTTTAGAGACACTACCTTTCGATAGAGGACGCAGGCCCCGGCCTCCTTCTTGTGCCGCCTGCTGTTTTTCCGAACTCGACCGCCGAAGGAGGCTCCGGCGTGCACGCGACGCCGCCAAATTCGCCAGACAAGCAACTCCCGACCGGGCCGGCCAGGCGCACGCACGCGGCGGCGAGTCGGCAGACGGCTTTCCGGCGGGCGCGGAGAGGACTTGGAGAGGTCTTTGACGAGGATGGAGACGCATCAGCCAGATCACGCGCGCGAGTTGCGCGGACTCGAAGACGCGAAGGCGGAGGCGCTTGCGGCTTTCGCGGCGATAGCTGATATTATTGACCGCGTTGACGGGCGCGAGGCGGCGTCGGGCGTCGAGTCCCTGCGGAAAAACGCGGCGGGGCATCTTTCCGCCGCCCTGGCTATCGTGGATCGAAAGGCGGTGACTCGGTGACCGGGTACGACGATTTCATAGAACGCCTTGAGGCCGCGCTCGAACATGAGGACGGGCGCGAAGAGTTTATAGACTACCTGCAAAATCTTACGCGGCAGGAGCGCACGGAGCTTTTAGACGAGGCGGAGCAGCGCGACCCCGAAGGCTCGGCGAGTTTGGAGCCGAGAAAGGCCAACTCACCGGAACCGCGCGGGATTCTCGAAGGCGAAGGCGATTAAGAAAGGCAGCGAAGGAATGAACCGACAGAAGCGGGTCAGCCGGGACGTGAAACACTACCTCGTCAAACGACCGGGCAAAATCCTGAGCAGCAGGCTGAGTTGGAACCAGGTGCAGGCCGAGCTGACGGCGAGGGGCACCGACGCGGACGAGTCCATGCTGTTCAGGGGCATCGTGACCGATGACGGCACGGAGTACCTGGACATGTACGCCGACAGCAGGACGCAGGTGACTGAGCACGCCGACTGAGCAGGGAAGAAGAAAGGCGGCAATAAGTGAGCGCTGAATACCGGGACCAGACGCGCGTCTGCGTGGACTGCCACAACGAATTCCTTTGGAGCGCAGGCGAGCAGGAGTATTTCCACGAGAGGGGATTCACCGAGCCGCCCAAGCGCTGCAAGGAATGCCGGCGGGCGAAGAAGGAGCGGCGCGGGGAAGGCGAGCGGCAGAAGGGCGGCTGGAAGTGACCGGCGCGAGGGCCGAGCCCCTTCGGCGGAAGACGTGAGGTGATGTCATGGGATATATAGTGCGTAAAAAAAGTCTCTCCGGCGCGACGACGCCGCGGCCCGAGTCCAGCGCCGTCAAAGTTCACGAGGGCGCGGGGTGCGAGGACGAGTACCTGCACACGCCCGGCGGCGTGGAATTCGAGCGGGACGGTCGCACCGTGTTCGACTCGCGGGAAGAGGCGTCGGAGGACGAGCCGGAGAAGTGAAGCCGGGCGCGTTTGACTCGTCGTCCAAGCGGCCCGCACCATCCCTCCTTCGCCGGAAGAATCGTCCCCGGCTGCCTCAAGCCTTCGCCCCGGCGGTCGGAATACATCACACAGCATCCGGTGCGTCTAAACGGCGGGCGTCCACCGTAGCCCTCGAAGAACCGACGCCGCCCGCCGCAGACCTCGCCGCGCGCGGCACTGCCCGCAAGTAGATTGCCTGCAAACGCCCGGCGACCGATTCGTTGCATCCCTTCCAGTCTTTTATCAACTCGGTGAGCGTGGCCGCGTCTTTATCGTGTGGCGGCGGGCGCGGTCTGTGCCGCGAAGCCGTGCAGGCGCAGCCAGTCGGCGCAGCGCGCGGGCCAGGTCGAGAGGACGGGGTCTTTCTCGGCGAGGCCGAAGCCGTGCGGCCCGCGCTCGTAGAGGTGGAACTCGAAGGGCACACCCGCGCGCCTGAGCGCCGCCGCGAACATCATGCTGTTCTCGACGGGCACAGCCTCGTCGTTCATCGTGTGGACGAGGAAGGCGGGCGGAGTCTCTTTCGTCACGTGCTCCTCATTCGAGAGCAGCGCGACCGCGTCGGGCGAAGGCCGCGGGCCGAGCAGGTTCTTCTTCGAGCCGGCGTGCGTCAGCTCGCGCATCGTAATCACAGGGTAGATCAAAATCATCAGGCCGGGCCTGGAACTGACGCGCTCGACGGGGTCGGTCGCGCCCGCGTTGCCGGCGTCGAAGTGTGTGCCGAGCGTCGAGGCGAGGTGGCCGCCCGCGGAGAAACCGAGGATGCCTATGCGCGCCGGGTCAACGCTCCATTCCGACGCGCGCGCACGCACGGTGCGCAGTGCACGCGCCGCGTCCTCGAGCATGGCCGGGTGCTGGTAGCGCGGCCCCAGACGGTACTTGAGCACGAAGGCCGCGACGCCCAACGTGTTGAGCCACTCGGCGACGGGCCGCCCCTCATAATCAGAGAGGTTCTGGTAGCCGCCGCCGGGGCAGACGACGATGGCCGCGCCCGTGGCCTTCTCCTTCGGCGGCAGGTAAGGCGTGAGCGTCGGGATGTCTTCCGGCTCGTGCCCGACCGCGCCCGGCGCGCCGCCGGGCCACAGGACGAAGGGCGCGTCCGCGTTCGCCTCAGCCGTGCCCGCAAGCGTTGCCGGTAGCATGAAGGTTGATAGTAGTAAGACCGTTAGACAGATAAAAGCGCGCCCCATTTTCGCACCGCCCTTTGTCTGAAGTGATAACCGATTGACAACGCACAAACGTTATGGCATGAACGAGGACACGCTGAAACAGAACCCGCGTGCTCCTCCTTATCGCAGTGAAGCAGACTCGCGTTCGTCCGGGGTTAACCACTTACCATGAAGCGGCGGCTGGGGCAAGTGGAAAGTCAGAGATAATACCCGCGCGCTTCTGGCCGGACGGCGAGTCGCTTTCGAACTCTCCGCGGAGAAAGGCATGTGATGAAGATGCCAAACGAAAAGCGTTTCGACCGGCGCAGCTTTATCAAAGCGGGCGGCGCTACCTTGACGGGCCTGGCCCTCGCGCGCCGTAGTCTCCGCGCGCAGACCGCCGCCGCGCAAGGCGCGGACTACTCCGAGCGCCGCGTCTTCCCGCTCAACCACCGTTGGCTCTACAGCGAAAGGGCCGCGCCCGAAGGCACACGCCCCGGCTTCAACGATACAAGCTTCGCGCGCGTCAACATCCCGCACACGAACCGGCTGCTGCCCTGGCACGGCTTCGACGACAGGGAGTATGAGTTCGTCTCTCTTTACCGAAGGCACTTCCGCGTGCCCGCCGACTTGCAGCGCGGGCGGCGCGTCTTCGTGGACTTCGGCGGCGTGATGACGGCGGCAGTTGTTTCGCTCAACGGCGCGCGGCTCGGCGAACACCGCGGCGGCTACACGCCGTTTTCATTTGAGTTGACGCAGCACGTGGATTGGCGCGGCGACAACGTGCTGGCCGTGGAAGTTGACTCGACCGAGCGCGCCGACATCCCGCCCTTCGGCGGCGAGATTGACTACCTGACCTTTGGCGGCATCTACCGCGACGTGGCGCTGCGCTTCGTCCCTCAGACCTTCATCGAAAACGTCTTCGCCAAGCCGGTCAATGTTATGAGCGCCGACCGGCGCGTTGACGTGCGCTGTTATCTCAATAGTCAGGGGGCGCAGCCCGCTCAACTCAAGCTTAATGTTGAGCTGCGCGACGGCGACCGCGTCGTCGCTTCGCAGAGCCGCGACGTACAGCCCGCGGGCGCTCCCTTTTACGACGTGACGCTCGACAAACTCGGCCCGGTCGAGCTGTGGGACTTGGAGAGGCCGAAGCTTTATCAGGTGCGCGTGCGCCTGTTGGAAGGCGGGCGCGCCGTTGACCACTACGACGCGCGCGTCGGCTTCCGCGAGGCGCGTTTCACGCCCGAAGGCTTCTTCCTCAACGGCCAGCACGTGAAGCTTCGCGGCCTCAACCGCCACCAGACCTATCCCTACGTCGGCCAGGCCATGCCCGCGCGCGTCCAGCGCCGCGACGCCTGGATTCTGCGCAGGGAACTGAAGTGCAACATCGTCCGCACGTCGCACTACCCGCAGTCGCCGCACTTCCTCGACGCCTGCGACGACTACGGCCTCTTAGTCCTTGAGGAGATTCCCGGCTGGCAGCACGTCGGCGACGCCGCGTGGAAGGAGCTTGCCGTCCGCAACGTCGAGGCGATGATCCGCCGCGACTGGAATCATCCGTCAATCATCCTCTGGGGCGTCCGCATCAACGAGTCGAAAGACGACCATGACTTCTACACGCGCACCAACGCCACGGCCCACGCGCTCGACGACTCGCGCCCGACGGGCGGCATACGCTACAACTACGAGTCGGAGTTTCTGGAAGACGTTTTCACGATGAACGACTTTGGCATCCCCTTGCGCCCGCCCAACCACCCGCGCTACCTGAACACGGAGTTCATCGGCCACACCTACCCGACCAAGCGCAGCGACAACGTCGAGCGCATCACCGAGCACACGCTGCGCCACGCGCGCGTCCACAACCAGCTCGGCTCGGACCGGGCTTACGCGGGCGGCATCGGCTGGTGCGCCTTCGACTACAACACGCACGCCAACTTCTGCTCCGGCGACCGCGTCTGCTACCACGGCGTCTCGGACATCTTCCGCATCCCGAAGCCTGCCGCCGGGTTCTACAAGTCGCAGTGCGACCCGAAGGAGGAGGTTGTTTTAGAGCCGGCCTTCTACTGGGCGCGCGGCGACCACAACGAGAGCTTCGACCTCGCGGTGGTCTGCTCCAACTGCGAGCACTTGAAACTCTACATCGCCGACCGTGTAGTGGCCGAGGTTGACCCCGACCGAAAGAACTTTCCGAACCTGCCGCACCCGCCCTTCGTCACAGACCTCCGCCAGGTGCTCTGGCGCGGCTGGGGCGATCTGAAGATCGAGGGCTACATCGGCGGCAGGCTCGCAATCACAAAGCAACTGTCAGGCAGGGGCGTGGACAGGCAACTGCTCGTCGAGCCGGACGACACGGAGCTTATCGGCGACGGCATTGACTCGACGCGCGTCGTGCTGAGAGTGACGGACGAGTACGGCGCTCCGCGCCCGTTCGCGAACGACGCAATCGTGTTGCTGCTGGAAGGGCCGGGCGAGGTCGTCGGCGAAAATCCGTTCGCGCTCTTCGGCGGCGTGGGCGCGGTCTGGGTCAGGACGAAAGAGGCGGCGGGCGTCATCCGGCTCACTGCGAAGCACCCGACGCTCGGCACGAAGACAGTCGAGATACGCGTGCGCCGGACGCCCGCCGACGTGCCGACGATCTGAGCGCCGGAGTCAGTCGTCATTAACGTGTGAGTTCAAACCTTCCGCGGTTTGGTCGAGCGCCTGCTCCACGTCGGCGATGATGTCGTCCGCGTCTTCGATGCCGACGGAGATTCGCACCAGCCCGTCGCCGATGCCGAGTTGCCGGCGGCGCGCGGGCGCGACCTCGCGGTGCGAGGCCGTGGCCGGGTGGAGGACGCCCGTGAAAACGTCGCCGAGGCTCGTCGAGCGCACGCACAAACGGAGCGCGTCCATGAAGCGGAAGGCGGCCTCGATTGTGTCCTCGGCCAGCTCGATTGAGACGAGCGCCCCGGCGTGCGGCGCGCGCAGCACGCGTCCAGTCACCTCCTGAGTTTCGGGCGAGGGGTTGAGGGCCGGGTAGTGCACGCGCGAGACGCGCGGGTGCTCGGAAAGTCGTTCGGCGAGCCGGCGCGCGTTGGCGCACTGTCGGTCGAGCCGCACGGCCAGCGTCTTCAGGCCGCGCATGACTTCGTGCGCCTCCCAGACGCCGAGCACGCCGCCCGCGAGCTTCATCACGCCGACGAGCGCCGCGCGGTCGGCCTCGTCGCGCGTGACGACGAGGCCGCCCATCACGTCGGCGTGCCCGCCGAGGTACTTCGTCGCGCTGTGCACGACCATATCCGCGCCGTGACGGAGTGGCTGGCAGAGGTAGGGCGAGGCGAAAGTGTTGTCAACGATGAAGCGCGCGCCCACCTCGCGCGCCACGCCGGCGCACGCCTCGATGTCGCAGACCTTCAGGAGCGGGTTCGAGATCGTCTCGGCGAGGAGCACGCGCGGTCGCGCCTCAAGCGCCTTCTCTCTGAGGGCTTCCGGGCGGGAGAAGTCAGCCGTCACGGTCTTGACGCCGAACGAGCCGAAGACCGTGTAGAGCAGGTCGGTCGTCGCGCCGTAGAGGTCTTGCGAGGCGAGGACGGTCGAGCCGGGCTGAAGCTCGCAAGCGAAGACGGCGGCATGCAGCGCGGCCATTCCCGTCGCGTAGGCGCAG
>Ga0066662_10001495_pt1 | contig 10812 bp, 10 predicted proteins | sample GraSoiAngelo_111_FD_133939 | JGI IMG/M metagenome (GOLD analysis project Ga0066662, IMG submission 133939) | Grasslands soil microbial communities from the Angelo Coastal Reserve, California, USA - 14_0903_12_40cm | ecosystem: Environmental > Terrestrial > Soil > Grasslands | place: USA... | reverse complement strand
TCTTGTCCCGCGCATTCATCAGGGTCGAGATCAGGTCGTCGGTCGGACGCGCTTTGCGGGCCTCGATATGGCCGGCGAAATAGACGGTCATATCCCGGATAGCGGTCATCAGCGCGTCGTTGTCCTTGATGCCGAGCTCGAGGATGCCGTGAATCCATTTGATGAAGAGCTCGCTGTCTTGTTCGGGAATCCCGAGCATATGGGCGATGGCGCGAACCGGAATGTGCTTGGTGTAGCGCGCCGCTGCGTCGCATTTTCCGTCGTCGATGAACTCGTCGATCAGCTCGTTGCAGATCGCGCGCACCCGCGGTTCGAGCTTTTTCATCGCGTCCGGCGTGAACGGCGGCAGCAGCAACTGCTTCGCCGGCTTGTGTTCCGGTGGGTCCGAGGTAATGGGCGGAGCGGTAGCGGTAATTTCCGGCCGGATGTCACGCACGATCACACGCCGCGAGGAAAAATGCTCGGTGTCGTTGGCGATCTCTCTGACGGCCTGATAGGTCGTCGGCATGTAGCAGCCGAGAAAGCGCTCGGTGTGGACTACCGGGGATGCCGCACGCAATTCGTCCCAGATTGGAAACGGGTCTTCAGTCCAGCGCGGATCGGTATGGTCGAAATCGTGAACCCAATCGGTGACGGGAGGGTGATCGGAGATTGCCGGGGCGGCATCGGGTATGGCGCGGGCTGGATCGGACATTCTGAATTCCTCTGGTTCGTTCGCTAAAGCAAGCAGGGCGGGGAACAAATATTTTCGAGATCAGCTCATTCCTCGACCACTTCGATCGCGATTTCCGGACAATTAGACTGTGCAAGCCACGCCTTGTCTTCCAGTCCGCTGGGAACAGTGCCGTCACCAATTTCGTGCGCATTGCCGAATTCGTCGAGATTGAACAGTTCGGGCGCCAGCGATTTACAGCGGGCGTGTCCCTGACACTTGTTCTGATCGACATGAATCTTGAGCTTTCCGGCCATTCCAGCGTTCCTCTATACCCGCGTCGAACAAGCGGCGGTTGTATTTCCGGGTTATTATACCCAGGCGCGCCTCTCGCGCCAGCGCCCAATCACTGTCTTTCCACTCGCGCTCAATTGCCAAATTCAATTCGCCGGTCTCGCTGGTGCTTTCGGATCGATCGGCGTTGTCCCACGGACGCCCAGAACATCCTCCAGCAATTTGGCTGCGGCGAGAAGCTGACCCTCAGCGCGTGGGGCGGCGACCATCTGAAGTCCGACCGGCAGGCCGGATGCGGTGAATCCGCACGGCAATGACAGCGCCGGGCAGCACACCAGCGTGATGGCGTAGACGATGCCGAGCCATTCGACGTAATTGTTGAATTTCTTGCCGGCGCACTCGGCGACGTAGCGGTTCTCGACCGGGAATGGCGGCACAATGGTTGCTGGCGTCAGCAGCAGGTCGTAGCTCTTGAAAAACTCGAGCGTGCGAGCCGTCATGGCGACGCGCTGCGCCTCGGCGCGTTCAAGCTGCTCCACGGTCAGCTTCAATCCTTCCTCGATATTCCAGATCACTTCCGGCTTGAGCAGATCGCGCTTGCCGCGCAACAACGCCGCCTTGCTGATCGCGAAATCGAACGCGCGCAGCACATGGAAGCACTCATGCGCCTCCCGCAGGTCCGGATGTGCTTCCTCGACGACCGCGCCGGCTTCGGCGAACCGGGCCGCCGCCTTCCGCGTGATGGCAGCGACCTCCGGATCGACCGGGGTGATCCCAAGATCGGGCGAATAGGCGACGCGCTTCGGTCGGCTTGCCGAACGGAGAGCAGAGCGGAACGTAACGGGCAGGGCGGGCAGGGACAGCGGATCGGCCGGATGCTCACCGCTCATGGCGTCGAGCAGCAGCGCGAGGTCCTCGACATTGCGCGCCATGGGGCCTTGTACGCCGAGGTTGCGATCGATCTTGGCAACAGGGGTATGCGCCACGCGTCCGATACTCGGTCGCATACCGACGACCCCGCAGAAGCTCGCGGGGTTACGCAGCGAGCCGCCCATGTCGGAGCCGTGCGCGAGCCACGCCATTCCGGTTGCGAGCGCCACGGCCGCTCCGCCCGAAGAGCCCGCGGCGGAGCGAGAGGTGTCCCACGGATTGCGGGTCGCGCCGAACACCTCGTTGAAGGTATTGGCCCCGGCTCCGAACTCCGGCGTGTTCGATTTGGCGTAGATCACCGCGCCATGGCGTTCGAGATGCTCGACGAGGATATCGGATCGCGCCGGAATGTTGTCTTTGTAGATCGGCGAGCCCTGCGTGGTCAGCACACCCTCGACATTGGTCAGGTCCTTGATCGGGACCGGCATTCCCGCGAGCAGTCCGCGTTGGCCCGCTGGTTTGTTCATCAACCCTTTCGCATGCGTGCGGGCCCGATCGAAACACAGCGTTGGCAACGCGTTGACCTTGCCGTCGACCTCTGCAATCCGCCGCTCCAGGATATCGAGCAGATCGAGCGGCGTGACTTCGCCTGAATTGAGCTTGTCGACGACCGCGCAGGCGCTCGCCCGTATCAACGCTTGATCGGATGCCACTTTATGTTGTTTCCCTGAACTTCGTTTCCCGCCCCTGAGATGGTGTAGTGCTGTAGAACATTTTCCGGCAAAGTGGAACGCGCCGCACCGCGCGGCAGGGGGAGAGAATTGCGCATGACAAAGCCATTCGATGCGCCGGATTGGCGCACCATGAGCCAGCAAGAGCGCGACCTCGGCCTGAACAATGGCATTGCCGTGGCTGGAAGTGCGGAGATTGTTGCCGGCTGGGAGCGGCGTTCGAGCGGGGTGCGGGGGCGCCATCCCGATCATCTCGACCTGCGCTACGGTCCGCGTGAGCGCAATCGCATCGACTTTCTCAGGGGCCGCGACAAAGCGCCGACGCTGTTGTTCATCCATGGCGGCTACTGGCAAGCCCGTGCCAAGGAAACCTTCGCGCTGTTTGCGGAGGGGCCAATGACCCACGGGATCAATGTTGCGCTGATCGGCTACACGCTGGCGCCGGATGCGACCCTCGACCAGATCGTCGCCGAGATTCACGGCGGCATCGACTTTCTGGTCAAGCAACTACCGGCCTTGGGGGCAGATGCCGACGCACTAGTGGTGTCGGGTTGGTCGGCAGGCGGTCATCTGACCGCGATGGCGCTCGCGCATCCTCACGTCCGCGCCGGCATGGCGATCAGCGGCATCTACGATCTCGAGCCGATCCGGCACAGCTATCTCAACGAAAAACTGAAGCTCGATGAGGCGATGTCGTCGCGCAACTCGCCGATGATGCAGGCTGGCGGACCGATGAAACCGCTGTCGCTCGTTGTGGGAGGCGCGGAGTTGCCCCTGCTGCGCCATCAGACCGCAAGCTTTGCCTGTCAGCGCGCCAGGTTCGGCTTGCCTGTTACTTACGAAGAAATTCCTGGTGCCGATCATTTCACCATCATGAACGAGATGGTGTCGCCGAATGGGCGGATCACGATGCTGATACGGCAGTTGTTCGATCGGACGGCGGCTGAGCCGCATGACCTAGAGGCGCCGGGTTCGCGAGGTAAGCAATGAAGGCGTATTTGGTGCTCGACCTGCTCGTGAATGACTTCGCTGCTTTCAGCAAATACATCGCTGAAATCCCAGCATTCATCGCAAAACATTCAGGAAAATATATCGTGCAAGGGACTCAGCCCACGACGATTGAAGGTGATTGGAAACCAGAACGCATGGTCATCATCGAATTTCCAGAACGCAAAAACGCAGAAGCATTTCTAGGTGACCCTGACATTCAAGACCTGTTCAAGCTGCGCCACGCGACAACGACGGGCAAACTGGTGCTTGCCGATGGCTGCACGTGACTGGCGCCTCGTTGCGATAACAATGGTCGCAATCAAACCAAGGTGGCGGCGATCAGGTTGGTGACCTGCGGCTCGTTCTCGATCCCGCGGAGCAGTTGCAGCAGTTTGTCCACCCGATCGGCAGGCAATTGCTTTTGTGCCATCAGGCGGAATTTCTCTTCCAATTCGGCATCGGTCATCGGATTTTTGAAATGCCCGCGGTGATATTCCACCCGGCTTGTTTTGCGAGCGCCTGACTTCAGGACGACTTCCAGCTCGCACAAATTGAATTCGTTTTCGGTCCGGTCGGCTTCCTCCGTCGGCTGACATTTGATGCGGCTCACGAGATCGAGCAGCCGGGCGTCGTGCAGATAAGGGTCCTCGTAATATTCCGGCTCGATCTTGCCGTACATCAGCACCAGGCCCGCCGAATAGGGGATACTGTGATCGGCGGTTTCGTGCGTCGGCGGTCGCCACTTCTCCGGCCCATCAGCCATGATCTTGATCGCGGAATGGGATACGTGGATATTGACCTCCTGAATGTCGTCCGGGCTGTTGTAGAAGGCCCTCGATTCCACCGCCGCCTGTGCAACGGTTTGGGAGAACTGGCCGAGCGGAAAGCGCTTGGTGAAGGCCCGGCGGATGCCGAACGGTTCGCCGAGCTGCGGCGGCGCGACCGGCTTCCTGCCCATCACCTTGAAGAAACCATAGCTGCCTTCAAACACCTTGTTCGGGCCGGTCATCCCGGACTGCGCGAGTTGCAGTGCGAACATCGCCTTGCGACAAGCGTCGGCCGCCGCGAATGCCTTCCAGTTCGACAGCGTATCGGCGCGGCCCTGGCGAGTTGCGGTGTTTCCGCCGACCGTGATGCCGATGGCATGCACCAACTGTTCAGCGCTCAGGCCCATCAGCCGGCCGGCGCCGACGACGGCCGCGATGCCGGTGATGGTTGAATGGTCGATGCCATTGCCGAGGTAGTCGAACACATCGGCTACCTTGCAGAATACCTCATAGGCGAGCACGGTCACGGTGATGAGATCGCGGCCGCTGCGCGCCTTCAGCTCGGCAGCGGTGATGAGCGCGGCGATCGTATCGCTGGGGTGACCGGCGCCGTGTGTGAGACTGACGAAGGCGTCGTTGAAATCGAGATAGCGGATCATCACGCCGTTCGCGAACACGGCCAGCTCGGGGCTGGTCCTGATCCCGCTGATCAGAACCGTGGCCGGCTGTTTTGCGGTGAGCTCGGTTGCGAGCTTGATCGCGATGCTGGTTGGTCCCGCCGTGTAGCCGCCGAACGCACAGCCGATCGTGTCGAGGATCATACGCTTGGCTAGCCGGATGACGTCCTCCGGGAGATCCTCATATTTGAGCCCAACCGCATAGCGGGCGAGCGTCTCGGCGAGCGAAAGCTGCGCACTTTCGGCCGGTGAAGGATTTGGCCCAGCCTTGTCCTGAGCTAATGCAGGAAATGCCGGCGCGCTCGCGGCGAAGCCGGCCGAGGCGATCTGCTTCAGGAAACGACGGCGCGAGTCAGTCGAAATTCGGCGGGCGCACATCTTGCTTAACTCCAGCCGGCACTGATGCCGCCGTCGACGGTATAGATCACGCCCGAGGTATAGCCGGAGCGATCGGAAGCGAGGAACGCCATCAGGTCGCCGATTTCCCGAGCATGCGCGGGACGTCCAAGCGGAAAACTCTTCTGAAACTCCTTGTAGCGGCTCTCGTCCCCGAATTGATGCTTTGCCCGGGTCTTGAGCAGCGTGACGTGTCGATCCGTGCCTACCGGCCCCGGATTGATGCCGACGACGCGGATGTTGTCGGCGAGACTCTTGCCGCCAAGCGCGCGGGTAAACGCCATCAACGCCGCGTTCCCCGCGCTGCCGCAGATGTAATTGGCGTCGAACTTTTCACCGGCGGCGCCGATATCGTTGACAATCACTCCATGGCCGCGCGCTTTCATCTGCGCGTAAATGGCGCGCGTGATGTTGATGTAACCGAACACCTTGAGCTCCCACGCATGACGCCATGTGGCCTCATCGATCTTGTCGATGGAGCCGCCGGGAATATCGCCGGCGTTGTTGACGAGAATGTCGATATCGGACGCATCCTTCACGAGCCTTGCGATATCCTGAGGCTTGCGCAGATCGACGACGTGGGTCGTGGCGTCGATTTGATGCGCAGATCGCAGGCGTTCGGCGAGCGCCTTTAACTGATCGCCGCTGCGGGCTGCGAGCCTGAGATGAGCGCCTTCCTCGGCGAAAGCTTCGGCGGCGGCTGCGCCGATACCCTTCGATGCGCCGGTGATGAGGACGCGCTTGCCACGCAAATGGAGGTCCATGGGATTGCTCGCTCTTTTTTGGGAAATGTCTGACGGTTAAATCATTGTGAGCGACTGTTAGGCCGGTGGCCTTGGGGCGGTCAACATTGCACTGCACCGTTGCACCGCCTTCGACTTTGGTCCATTGCATCTACTCAATTTCCGGGTGCCGGGCGGCGAAGTACGAGGATGTTTCGATGAGCAATCCAAGAAAGCAGTACCGGATCGCGGTCATTCCTGGCGACGGTATCGGCAAGGAAGTGGCGCCAGAAGGTTTGCGGGTGCTGGAACAGGCCGCAAAAAAGCACGGCGTCAGCGTGCATTTCGATCATTTCGATTTTGCCTCGTGGGATTACTACGAAAGGCACGGCGAAATGATGCCGGAGGACTGGAAGGAGAAAATCGGCAAGCACGATGCTATTTATTTCGGCGCGGTTGGCTGGCCCGCGAAAATCCCCGACCATGTCTCGTTGTGGGGTTCGCTAATCAAGTTCCGCCGCGAGTTCGATCAGTACGTGAACCTTCGCCCGGTCCGGCTAATGCCGGGCGTGCCATCGCCGCTTGCCAACCGCAAGCCGGGCGACATCGATTTCTGGGTGGTGCGGGAAAATACCGAGGGCGAATATTCCTCCGTCGGTGGGCGTATGTTCCCCGATACCGATCGCGAATTTGTCACCCAGCAGACGGTGATGACCCGGATCGGAGTGGATCGCATTCTGAAGTTCGCATTTGATTTGGCGCAGTCGCGGCCGAAAAAGCACCTGACTTCGGCGACCAAGTCCAACGGTATTTCGATTACGATGCCGTATTGGGACGAACGCGTCGAAGCGATGGCCAAAAAATATCCCGGGGTGAAGTGGGATAAATATCACATCGATATTCTGACCGCTAATTTCGTGCTGCACCCGGACTGGTTCGACGTCGTTGTCGGCTCGAACCTGTTCGGGGATATCCTGTCCGATCTTGGTCCGGCCTGCACCGGCACCATCGGTATCGCCCCCTCAGGCAATATCAATCCGGAACGGAAATTCCCGTCAGTGTTCGAACCGGTGCACGGCTCGGCACCCGATATCGCGGGCCAGGGGATTGCCAATCCGATCGGCATGATCTGGTCCGGCGCCATGATGCTCGAGCATCTTGGGGAGAAAGCCGCGGCAGCCGCGATCGTGGGCGCGATCGAGCGAACGCTCGGCGAACGCACGCTGCGAACGCGCGATCTCGGCGGCAACGCCGATACGCTTGCCTGCGGCAAAGCCGTCGCGGAGATGGTCGAGTAGGGGCTGCACGTCTTCGTCATCGCGAGGAGCGAAGCGACCAGCAATCCATTCTTTGGGCCGGTGGATTGCTTCGCTACGCTCGCAATGACGTACCGACAATCCTGCGGCAATGCTCCCACGCCGCTCCGATCAGGTTTTCGCTCGCCTCGGGGGTGCGGAATGCCGAATGCGCCGACAAGGTCACGTTGGGCAGTTTGATCAGCGGGTGGTCGATCGGCAAGGGTTCGGTATTGAAAACGTCGAGGCCGGCATGGCGGAGCCTGCCTGACTTCAGCGCCTCGATCATCGCGGCTTCGTCCACCAGCGCGCCGCGCGCCGTGTTGACCAGGATGGCGCCTTGCTTCATCGCGGCGATACGTTGTCTGGAGAGAAAGCCGCGGGTGTCGTCATTTAGCAACAGGTGCAGCGACACCACGTCGCTCTCGGCGAGCAGCTTCTCCAGCGAGAGGAAACTCACCCCGGCAAAACTTCTGGGCGTGCGGTTCCAGGCGAGCACGCGCATGCCGCTGCCGATGGCAATGCGCGCGACTTCCGCGGCGATGCCGCCGAAACCGATCAAGCCGAGCGTCTTCCCCGTCAACTGCATGCCGTCTTCGCGCAACCAGTTGCCGGCGCGCATCTCGCGATCCATCCGGGCGATGCCGCGCGCGGCAGCCCACATCAGCGCGATGGTGCATTCCGCTACCGCCGTATCGCCGTAACCTCGGATCAGGTGCACGGCGATGCCGAGCTCTGCGAGGTCCTCCGGATTCATGTAGCTGCGAGCGCCAGTGCCCAGAAACACCACGTGCTTGAGGCCCGCGCATTTGCGCGCGATCTCGGTCGGAAGCGCGGTATGGTCGACAATGGCGATCTCCGCGCCCTCGAGCACCTGGGGTAAGTGATCCGGCGTGACGTCCGGGTCGCGATGAATGCGAACCTTGGGGTCGCCGGGTTTTGCAAGCCGTTCGAAGATCACCGCCAATGCTTCATTGGCGTCGACAAAAACTCCGCGCATGAAGTCTCCTTGGGATCAGGATGCCACGCCGGCGAGCGCCAGCACCGTGTGCATCAAGGTGTTGGCGCCTGCGGTGCAGTCGGCCTGCGTCGCGTCCTCCAGTTCATTGTGGCTGACGCCGTCCTTGCACGGAACGAAGATCATCGCCGACGGCACGACATTGGCGAGATTGCAGGCGTCGTGCCCGGCGCCGGAGGTGATGCGGCGGTGAGTGTAGCCAAGCGCCTTGGTGGCATTCTCAACTGCTTCGACCAGCTTGGGGTTGAAAATTGTCGGCGGCTTGCGCCAGATCGCCTCAAAACTGATTTCGACCCGGCGCCGAGAAGCGATCTCGGCCATCGCGGCCTTCAAATCCTTGTCGATTGCATCGAGCGTTTCCGAAGCGGGGCTGCGGATATCAGCGGTGAAGGCGACCTCGCCCGGGATGACGTTGCGCGAAGGCGCCGCAATCAAGGCTTCGCCGACCGTTCCGACGGCGTTCGGGCCGTGTGCTTTGGCGATCCGTTCGACCGCCAACACCACTTCAGACAGCGCCGCCAGCGCGTCGCGGCGGAGCGGCATCGGCGTGGTGCCGGCATGACTTTCGAAGCCGGTGATCCTTCCATCGTACCAGGCGATACCCTGGCCGCGATCGACCACGCCGATGGTCTTGTTCTCGGCTTCGAGCAAGGGGCCTTGTTCGATATGCAATTCCACGAAGGCGCCGAAACGGCGTGCGCCCACCGGTTCATCGCCTCGATATCCGATCCCCTCGAGGGCCTGCCCAACGCTGACGCCGGCCGCGTCAGTTCGAGCCAGGATGTTTTCGGTGGTGTAGTCGCCGGCATAGGCTGCCGATGCCATGGTCGCCGGCGCAAAGCGCGAACCTTCCTCGTTGGTCCAATTGACAATACAGATCGGGGTTTCCGTCTCGATCCCCGCATCGTTGAGCGTGCGCACGACTTCCAGCGCCGCCAGTGTACCGAGCACGCCATCGAACTTGCCGCCGGTGGGCTGGGTGTCGAGATGCGAGCCGAGCCCGACGGGCGGTTTCGACATATCGCGGCCCTTGCGTAGTCCGAACATCGATCCAAGCGCGTCGACATGGACCTCGAGCCCTGCGGCCTCGCACGCGCTGCGGAACCAGTCGCGCACCTGCTTGTCCTCAGGACCCAGGGTCAGCCGCCGCACGCCTCCTTTGGCAGTTGCACCGAATTTCGCGGTCTCGTGAATGGTATCCCACAGGCGCGCGGAATCGATTTGCAGATTGGATGCGATTTTTGTCATTGATCCTGCCGGAAACGCTGAGGTGCATAAGCTTCCAGCGCATGGTAGGACTATGGGACATATCCTGTCGAGGCACGGAGCGTTTTCGATGGCCGTCAGCGTGGCGAAACAAGAACACAGCAGCGCCGGTGAGCCGCAGATGCTGGCAAGCCTGCAGGCCCGGCTGGCGTGCCGCGCCGGAATGGCTACCACCACGGCCGGGGTTGCGAACGGTTTCGTCCAGGGCAATCTCGCCATCCTGCCCGAAAAGCTCGCAGCTTCATTTCATCGATTCTGCCAGCTCAACCCGAAGCCATGCCCGGTCATCGGGATGTCGGAAGTCGGGAGCCCCCGCATTCCCTCGCTCGGCGTCGATCTGGACATCCGCACCGATCTGCCGCGCTATCGGGTCTGGCGAGACGGCGAGGTGGTCGACGAACCGACAGATATCAAGCAGCATTGGCGCGACGATCTCGTCGCCTTTGTGCTCGGTTGCTCGTTTTCATTCGAGGAAGCGCTGTTGGCCGATGACCTGCGGATCCGGCATATCGAACGCAATGTGCGGGTGCCGATGTATCGCACCAACATCCCCTGTGCGCCTTCGGGTCCGTTCGCCGGCCCGATGGTGGTCTCGATGCGACCGTTCAAGCCGGCGGACGCCATTCGCGCGGTGCAGATCACCTCGCGCTTTCCGGCGGTGCACGGCGCGCCGGTTCATCTCGGCCATCCGCATTTGATCGGGATTTCGGATATCGCAAAGCCTGATTACGGCGATGCCGTGCCGGTGCAAGCCGACGAGATACCCGTATTCTGGGCCTGCGGCGTCACACCGCAAGCGGTGATCGCGGCCGCCAAGCTGCCGTTTGCCATCACCCACGCCCCTGGACTGATGTTGATCACGGATCTGAAGAACAAGCAGCTCGCGGTGCTGTGAGGCTTTCGTTCGCGATGACGGCTAGGCGTCAATCGTGCCCGTGCTCAGGCAACGGCAGCCCGAACGTCCTTGACAAATCCGCGATCTGGGCCGGCGTCAAATAGCGCGGGTTCAATCCACGCAGCAGCAAATAAAGCTTCGCGGTTTCTTCCAGCTCTTCCATCGCGAACACCGCCGCCTCAAGCGATTCACCCGCGACCACCGGGCCGTGGTTGGCGAGCAGTACAGACGAATACTTC
>Ga0066662_10001494_pt1 | contig 10812 bp, 7 predicted proteins | sample GraSoiAngelo_111_FD_133939 | JGI IMG/M metagenome (GOLD analysis project Ga0066662, IMG submission 133939) | Grasslands soil microbial communities from the Angelo Coastal Reserve, California, USA - 14_0903_12_40cm | ecosystem: Environmental > Terrestrial > Soil > Grasslands | place: USA... | reverse complement strand
GTGAAAATCCAGCCGCCTCACGGATTCACATGATTGCCTGCCCGAAAAGCGCGACTCTGACCCGATAAAGCGCCGTTCTGATGCAAAAAGCTTTGAGACGGCCTTTCTTTATTCTTGCGCTGCCCTTGAGAACTTATGGAGAGCCCTGCGCTCCTTGCACCCGCCGCAACGGAGACATCGCGAACCCTAATTCAGCCCGGCCCGGCGAAAGCCTTCCAAATAGTGTTCACGATCGCGCTCTTGTTGGAACGGAACGTGCTCTGCCACCCAGGCGAGCGAAATATTGGGTTGGGCGCGGCGAAGGTCGTTCAATGCGCTTGCGGCCGCCTGGCCGTGCGCTGACCTGCCAGCGGCAGCGGTCAAAACGCGGTACGCGGCCGCGTAATCGGCCCGAAGCCGAATTGCAATTCGCGCCAAACGGATCGCTTCCTCATAGTTGCTTCCGATGTATTGCGCGAGGCAGGCCGAACCGTAATAGAGCGCGGCGGACGGGTCGCGCGGGCTCAGTCGAAGCGCTCGGCCAACTGCTTCCAGGCTCTCTTCCCACCGGCCGCAAAAGCTCAACGCCGTGGCATAATAATTCTGGGCTTGCAGAAAACTCGGATTGAGGCGCAGCGCCAGTTCGAACTCGGCAAGCGAATCGTCAAAGCGCCGTGTGATCAAATAGAAGGCGCCAAGCGCGTGATGCGCCCAAGGGTCCTCACTGTCGGCTCGCACCGCTGCCAGTGCCGTGCGCTGGACGACGTCTGAGATCGTGCGCATTTCCGCCCAGCCCATGTGGGCGCCGAAGCTGTAACTCGCTGCAAGTACGCCGAGCGCCTGGCCGTATTCGGGGTCGATTGCAATCGCCTGCTCCAGAAGCGTCTGCGCCACTTCATTATCCTGCCGCGTGACCCGCCAATAATGCGACAACGCACGCATCACCAGCTCCCACGCATCCATACTGTTGGGGTGCTTGCGCCGCACGCGAAGGTTTTCCGCCGCATAGAGCTGCGGTTCGATGGCAGCGACGATCGCTTCTGTAATTTCGTCCTGGATAGCGAACACATCGGCGAAGTCGCAATCGTAGCGCTCCGCCCAAACATGGCTCCCGGTCGTGACGTCATTTAGCTGCGCCGTGATGCGGAGCCGTCCGCCGCTTTTGCGCACGCTGCCCTCGACGACATATCCCACGCCAAGCTCTTGTCCGATCTGCTTAACGTGGACCGATTTGCCTTTGTAAACAAAGGAGGAGTTGCGCGCGATGACCAGGAACCAGCGGAGCTTGGACAGGCCGGTTATGATGTCCTCGCTGATTCCATCGGAGAAATAATCCTGTTCGGGATTGCCGCTCATGTTGCTGAAAGGAAGTACCGCGATCGCGGGACGATCGATCGCGGGGCTTTGTTGCACCAGCTTGTAAGCGTCGTCTGATGCCGGAATGCCTTTGTCAGTTGGATCATCGCCATCGCGTGTACGCACCTCGCCGACAAAGCGGATGCCTTTGCGGGCAAAGGTGCGGATGAGCTTCTGGGTCCGACCGCTTTCACCGATCGCCTTACGCGCAGCGGAGATCCGGCTTGTGAGCGTCGTGTTTTCCACGATCCGGCCTCCCCAGACTGAGGCAATCAGATCGTCCTTGGTCACGACCCGGCTGGTGTTCTGGAGCAGAAATATCAGCAAATCGAGCACCTGTGGCTCGACCGCAATCGTTTCCGATCCCCGCCGCAGTTCGCGACGGCCCGCATTGAGTTCGTAATCGGCAAAGAGAAACAGCAAGTTCGTACCCCGGATGTCGGCGGTCGACTAAAATAGCTGCTGCGACTTAATCGGGATGTATTGATGGCAAACGCGATGACAATTCAAGGGCGCCATTTCGGATCAGCCCAAATAGCTTGATGTTCTGGTGGTTTAAGCGGTGAACTTAACGCGCGCGGGGAGCCGGAAGCCGGCCGAAGATCTTCTCCAGGGCCATCCCGATAGCGAGCAGTCGGCGGTCGCTGCCGGGTGGACTGTCGATCTCAAAGCCGACCGGCAATTTGGAGGAGGCGCCGAGCGCGACCGGAATTTGGACGCCGGGAATGCCGGCGTCACTGTCGGGGTCGGTGTTCTGGATAAAGAGCAGAAAGTTGGCGAGGCTGCTCGAGTCCGGGTCGGCGGCGATGGCCACTTTCGGCGCGGTCGGAAACGCGATTGCGTCAAGCTTGTTGTTCGCGAACGTGTCCCGGTATAGCGCCTGCAGGGCCGGTCGTGAGGTCTTCATCGCGTCATCATAGGCCGGCTTCGCATCGACGACAGTGTTGTTGGGACCCGGCAGTTTTCGGGGAATGACGAGGCCGTCATACGTCCCTTTCACATCGGGGCTGGCGATGCTCTTGGTGAGATCCCCGATGCCGATTCCGGCGCCGCTGTTGCGCAGATAGGCCACCATGTCGTCATAAGCTTCATACAGCGCAACGGGGAATCCAACCTTGCTATTGAGTTCGGCCAGATTTGGCATGTCAACATCGACGACGGTGACACCCGCAGTCTTCAGCTTCTCGAGCGCGGCGCGGAAAGCAGTCTCGGTATCGCTGTCCAGATTTGCCAGCATCGCTTTTACGACGCCGAGGCGCAGCCCCTTTGGATTGGCAGGCGCAAGCGCCTCACCACCTGCAATCGCGCGATCCAGGATGGCAACATCCCCGACCGTGGCTGCCATTGGGCCGGCTGTATCGCGGGTACGGGAAATCGGTGCGATGCCCTGCTGCGAATAGCGTCCAACAGTCGGACGAAGCGCCGCGCAGCCGTTGAGTGCGCACGGAATCCTGACGGAGCCGCCGGTGTCGGTACCGAGCCCTGCGGTAACGATGCGGGCTCCAATTGCCGCGCCGGTTCCGGATGACGACCCGCCGGCAATCCTGGTGATGTCATAGGCGTTTCGTACGCCCGGGTCGCTTCCGGTCTTGAACGCGAGGTTGTATCCGGAAATGCCGAACGCGAGCTCGTGCATATTGGTCTTGCCGATGATGATCGCTCCGGCCGCTCGCAGCTTTTGCACGACAGGCGCATCCTTCTTCGGCACGAAATTTTTAAGCGCCGGGGTGCCGGCGGTGGCGGGCAGGCCGGCCACTTCGATGTTGTCCTTGATAATCAGCGGAACGCCGCCGAGCGGCTTGCACGCGCCCCTCTTGCGGCTCGAGTCGAACGCGCTCGCGGCCTTCATGGCCCCGGCTTCGTCGAGCGTGATGAACGCGTTCAGTTCGGGCTTCGCCTTTGCGCGATCGAGAGAGGCTTTCACCAGCGCCTTGCTGGTGAGCTTTCCGGCGCAGATGTCAGCGGCCGCCCGTTGCATCGTCAAGGTGTCGAGGTCGGGGGCGCCCTGCGCAAAGCCCAGCGAACCGATCGAAAGACTGAAGGGAGCGGCCACTAGCGCGCCTGCGACGGCTGCCCGAACACCTGATCGCGTCATCCAATCCCTCCGGTTCGCAAGTTTTGGCTCAGTCCCCGTGCTCTTCACCGAACCGGTCGTTTTGTCGGCAAATTCTGCCGCGGCCGGGCTCGTTGTCAGTCAACGGTCAGCAGTGTCTCTATATTTCGGCGCTATTGGATTTGCGACGCAAGAGCCTCCGAGGCCAGACGCTGTCGCTCTGCACTGCTCGAAATTTGCAAAGCTGCAATGCAGAGCACAGCTCGCATACCCGCCAGCAAGGCAAACCGGATAAATTTTTGCGGTTGCGGCGGTCGCAAGCCTAGCATTGCACACACAAATCGAAAGCAATGCTAATGCGATAGGAATTGCTCGCATCTTGCCCTTCTATTTATTCGACTAAACCGGCTCGATCATGATCTCTCGGTATCCGCAAGTATAGAGGTAATATGGACCGGTTTTGTTGGCATCGCAGAACTGGGTCGATTGGACCGAAAATCGATTGTAATCGCCGAAACGGGCCAAATCGCTAAACGACATTATTGATACGACAGTGCTGGAATTGGCCGTCGTTCTGCTTATCATGTTTGAAATTGCAATAGCGCTTTGTCAGGTCGTCGCCAGCCTTTGATCAGGAGCTTTTGCGGGGAATTTCGATGCCAATCGAGACTGAATTAAAATTTCGTGCGCCGGGGCACGAATTGCGGAGCCTTGCCTTGGGTAAGATTCCGGCTGGTACGACTGGCGAGCGCGCCGAGAACGAGTTGGTATCTACCTATTTCGACACTGCGAAACACAAACTAAGACGGCATGGGCTGTCGCTTCGTGTGCGGCGGGTGGATGACAAACGCATTCAAACCATCAAGAGCGCCAATGGGGCGCAGCTCGGCCGCGGAGAATGGGAAAGCGAAATCGAGGATGACAGCCCCGATCTCAGCAAAGCCAAAGGGACACCGCTCGAACGGCTCGCTTCGAAGAAATTGCGTAAGAAATTGCGACCGGTTTTCGAGACTTGGGTCCACCGCACCACGCTCCCAATCCATACAAAGAGCAGCAAGATCGAGCTTGCGGTCGACCGCGGGAGAATCGTTGCGGGGCGCCGCTCAAGCCGGATCGAGGAACTGGAACTCGAACTAAGCAACGGCAAGCCCGAAGATCTGTTCCGTTACGCAAAGGCAGTGGAGAAAAAAGCGCAGGCTGAACTCTACGTTCGAACGAAGTCAGAGCGGGGCTATGCGCTTGTAGATGGCAACAACGATCCTGCCCAGCACGCCGAGCCAATTGGGCTGAAGCAAGACATGGAGGTTGGCGAGGCGTTCAGGATTATTGCGCGGTCAACCGTCAGGCACTTCGCTGCAAACGCGGACGCGGTGCAGAATCTCGACCCCGACGGCGTGCATCAGATGCGAGTCGGATTGCGCCGATTGCGCGCAGCTATTGCGCTGTTCTCGGGCGGGCTGCCGGGCATGGACAACGACGAAATAAAAGCGGAGCTAAAGTGGCTGACAGGCGAGTTGGCAACTGCGCGCGAGCTTGACGTTTTCGTCAAGCAGAAAATACACGGCGCGGTACAAGAAGTCGTTCCGCACGGGGGCGGGAACGCGCTCGAAGAGGAGTTTGCGGCGAGGCGGCAAGCGGCTTTTGAGCGCGCCAGGAAAGCTGCGACCTCGGAGCGGTACCGCGCTCTGTTGGTCGATGTGCTGGAATGGATCGAGATGAGACCGAACGGCTCCGGCAAGGATGCAACCGTCCCGATAGGGAAATTTGCGCCGAAGTTGCTTCGGCGTCGGCTCAAAAAGGTATCGAAGGCAGGCCGCAATCTCGAAGCCCTTTCTGTGCGTCAACGACACAAGTTCAGGATCAGGATTAAGAAGATCAGATATGCGGCCGAATTTTTCGAAAGCCTTTTTCCCGGCAAGCACGATCAAAAGCAACTCGCGCGCCTGTCCAGGCATCTAAAAAAAATTCAGGACGCTTTAGGCGCGCTCAACGACTTCACCGCGCATCAGAAATTGACGGCGGAGGTTGCTCTCGACAGCTCCGTGCAGGATCGCGCCCGTGCTTTCGCTGCGGGTGTCATTCTTGGCCGCGAGGACGAGGCCGTCAAACCGCTCATGAAGACTGCGCTCAAGCAGGTGAAAGCGTTGCGACGGGTAAATCTGTTTTGAGATCAGGGTGATACGGCGGCTTCAGGATATTTTGCATCGCAAGCATGCAAGCATCATCCGCCGCGGCCAAAGTCTCGGTGTCCCGCTGCTCGCCGCGGCTCCAACAATGCACTCGCCCATGAGACCACTATCAGAGACTTGACTGCCCGGCGAATGCTGCCGGCAGAATGCGGGCGAGCCGGCTCCGGGAACTCGCCCCTCAGAGTTCACCCGCCCCGAATGTTTGTAATGGGGACGTCACACAACCGACGTAAACCGTATGCAACTCTTGCGTGCTCCGACCAGCCCAAGGAGGCTATTATGGCAATCCGCATTTCCCGGCGACGCTTCCTGACAACCGCCACCGCAACCGGCACTGGCGCGCTCGGGCTGACGATGATGCCGTATGTCAGCCGTGCCGCCGATCGCCCGCAAATCACCCATGGTGTGCAATCCGGCGATGTCGGCGCCGACGGCGGCGTGGTGTGGGCGCGCGCGGACCGGCCATCGCAAATGATGGTCGAGGTCGCCACAACCGAATCGTTCAACAACGCGAAGGCGTTGCCGCCGATCGCGGCGCTTCCGGAGAGCGATTTCACGGCAAAACTGCTGCTGGAGAATCTGCCAGCCGGGCAGGATATTTTCTATCGCGTCAGGTTCCGCGATCTCTCGCACCCCATCGTTTCGAGCGAACCGGTAGTCGGGCGTTTCCGAACTGCTCCGGGCGACCGGCGCGACGTCAGCTTCGTCTGGGGCGGCGACGTTGCCGGACAGGGCTGGGGTATCAATCCCGATGATGGCGGCATGTTTACTTTCGCCACCATGCGCAAGCACCGCCCGGACTTCCTGCTCCATTCCGGCGATACCATTTATGCCGACGGCGTCATCGCCGCAGAGGTGAAGCTGCCGGACAACAAGATCTGGAAGAACATCACCATTCCGGAGAAGGCCAAGGTCGTCGAAACTCTCGATGAGTTCCGCGCCGCGAACAAATACAATTTCCTTGATGATCATGTGCGTGCCTTCAACGCCGAGGTGCCGATCTTCGTCCAATGGGACGACCATGAAGTCATGAATAACTGGTCGGCGTCGAAAGAAATCCCGGCCGCTTACAAGGTGCGCGATATCTCACTGCTTGCCGCCCGTTCGGCCCGAGCATTCCACGAGATGTACCCCATGCGGGAAAGTCTCAATGAGCCGGGCAGGGTCTATCGCACGCTCGGTTATGGTCCGCATCTGGACGTGTTCATGCTGGACGAGCGCAGCTATCGAGCCCCCAACGGTCCGAACCAGCAGACCGAGTACGGTCCGGACAGCTACTTCCTCGGCCCCGACCAGCTCGCATGGCTGAAGCGCGGGCTGTTGAATTCACGCGCCACCTGGAAGGTGATCGCGTCGGACATGCCGCTCAGCCTCATCGTCTACGACGATGCGCCCAACAAAAAAGGCTCGGAAGCGTTCGCCCAAGGCGATGGGCCGCCGCGAGGACGCGAACTCGAAATCGCGAACCTTCTGCGTTTCATTAAGACTTCAGGCATCGCCAATACCGTTTGGCTGACGGCCGATGTACATTACGCCGCCGCCCACTACTACAATCCGGACAAGGCGCAATTTCAGGAGTTTGACCCATTCTGGGAATTCGTTTCCGGGCCACTCCACGCCGGGACGTTCGGTCCGAACGAGCTGGATAACACCTTTGGGCCCGAGGTGAAATTCATCAAGGCGCCTGGACTGGACAAGCAGAACCTGCCGCCAAACGCGGGCATGCAGTTTTTCGGCCACGTCAAGATCGATGGGGCAAGCGGACAGATGACCGTGACATTGCGGGATCGCGCCGATGTGGCACTGTGGTCGACAACGCTCGATCCGAAGCTCGCATAGTCAAGGCGTGCCTTCGCGCTTCATGTTGGCGGCGTGGAGATTGCATGCTTGCTGCTAACGAATTTCTGAGCAGTAACCACGTTCGGTTACGATCCGTCAGGGATTCCGGCGTTTGCTCTGACCACACTGGTATTGTGGCGAGAGATAATGCCCGTCGTACGATACATAGCCTGGGTCGGCACATCGCTTGTCGCGCTTCTTTTTCTGGCGGACTGGCTGCTGCCCAAGTCTCTGCCGGAGCCCGGGCCCGACGCTACCGTCAAGCCAGCCATTCGGATAACTTCAGTGCAGCAAGCTCCTGATCGGGTTGTCATCGACACCAGTCAGCCTACGATCATTCCGCCGCCGATGCCGGTCGAAGTCGCCGGTGCAGGCAAGTCGTCGCCGCTGCAATCCTATGCTTCAGCGGATCCGTCGCCGACGATCGCGGAGATCAATCAAAAAAAGCAAAGGTTCGCCAAGCGACGTGTGGTCAATAACGCGATCGACCGGCCGCGATTTAACAACACCTCAGTCGCCTCGAGTAGCGGCGCGATCACCGCTCAATCAACCAAACTGTCTTTGCTCGATTTCATTTCGAGGCTGAAAAAGACTCTATCGATCCAAAACTGAGTGCTCGTACGATCGAGCGGCTCCCGCAACAGACCTGACCGCCTCGCTTCCCCGCGTCCCTGGGCCGTGGTGACGCTCCGGCCGCGGTGACGCTCTGACCGCGGTGCGAGAGCCAGACGTGACAGGCTCCGCTATCGGATGACCTCCCGGGTCCAAGCTTATGGGGAGCGCCCGACTTTCTGCTACTTTCGGCCCCCACACGGATCAACTAGTATTTTTTCAAGGCACAGGGGCGGCGGCACGACACGGCCGCCAGCGCCAATGATGCTGGCAAAGGGGAAGCGCATTGAAGGGACGAACGAGCTGGCGCACCGCTGGCGCGGCGCGCGGCGCGAGTGAAAGCAGTCGCCGGGGTTTTTGGGCCGTAATGTGGGTCATACTGCTGCTGGCCATACTGGCTTTTCTGGTTGTCTATCCTTTGCTCACGCTGTTGCTCGGGGCGCTGACGGACACCAATCCGGTGGTCGACGGCTTCAGCCTGCGCCATCTGTCGGTCGCGAATTTCCTTGTGGTATTGTTCAATCCGAATGTGGCGGAGGCTTTGGCCAACACGCTGATTGCGTGCGGCGGGGGAACGCTGATCGCGGTCGTGATCGGGCTGACGTTTTCCTGGATCGTGGTGCGCACCAATACGCCGTTCAAGCGCTTTATCGCGGCTGCAAGCATCCTGCCGCTGTTTGCCCCACCACTGGTCGCGGGCGTGGCATGGAGCATTCTGGGCTCACCAAAAACCGGTCTGATCAACACCATATTCAAATGGGCGCATCTGGACTGGCACGTCGATCTCTACTCGATGTGGGGATTGGTGTTCGTGTTCGGAATCTACTACGCGCCTTATGTTTACATGTTCACGTCCTCGGCGCTGCGCAACATGGACCCGAGCCTCGAAGAGGCTGCGGAAATTTCGGGCGCCAGCGCGTTCGCAACCCTGTTCTCCGTCACGTTTCCACTGATCATGCCGGCGATTGTCTCCGGCATGCTGCTGTCGTTCATCGTGATGCTGGGTATCTACGGCATTCCGGCGGTGCTGGGCGCGCCCACCAACCTGAGCGTGCTGACCACCTACATATTCAGGCTCACCAACTGGTCGCCGCCGCTTTACAACACCGCGGCGGCGGTCGCGATTATCTTGATGGTGGTCACCGGCGCGCTTGTCTTTCTGCAGCAGAAGGTGCTGAGCGGACGCAGTTACACCACCGTGGCCGGCAAGGCATTCCGGCCGCGCAATCTCGACCTTGGGCGTTGGCGGTGGTTTACGCTTGCGCTCGGCTGCGTCTACTTGCTCGTGGTCGTGATTCTGCCGAGCCTGGCGCTCATTGTGGCTGCGTTCCGAAAGTTCATGTTCATCCGCGATGCCGCGAGCCTGTTTGATATGCGGCAATACTCACTGATGCATTTCTACAGCATCTTTGACAATCCGCTGACGATGAACTCAATCTATAACGCCCTCGAGGTTGGCATCATTACCGCTGTCGTTGGCGGCGCGCTCGCGTTTGCGATTGGCTACACCATCCATCGCACCAATGTGGCGGGCCGGCGCGGGATAGATCTTATCTCGACGTTGCCGGTAGCGATTCCGGGCCTCGTGATCGGGGTTGCTTATCTTTGGGCCTGGATCGGCATCCCCGGAGGGCTCTACGGCACGATCTGGATTCTTGCGCTAGCGTTCATCGCGCGTTTCATGCCGGACACGGTGAAGGCGCTCTCGACCTCGTTCCTGCAGATTCATCGCGAGCTCGAGGAAGCGGCATGGGTGTGTGGCAAGGGATTGCTCGGCACAATCAGAACGATCGTGCTGCCGCTGGCGAGACCGGGCGTGATCGCTTCGATGACGCTGTTGTTTGTGCTGGCGATCCGCGAATTGGGGTCATCGCTATTTCTCTACACCAGCAACACCATGGTCATGTCCGTGCTGCTGCTCGACTACTACGAAGGCGGCAATCTTGGAAAGACCGCTGCATTCAGCCTGGTGCAGACGGTCTTGCTCGGCGTCCTGATCGGCGGGGCGAATTGGTTGTCCAGAGGGGCAGCGCAAACCGCGGTGACGCAGGGGATCAAATGATCGCAAAGGAGGATCGCGTGATGAGCCAGAACATCTTCTCCAAAATTGCAACTATCGCCGGACTTGCCGTTGTCGCGGCGACGCTGAACGGCGCGCCGGCAATGGCTCAGCAGGAATTCGGCTCCCCCGAATTGATCGCGGCGGCAAAGGCCGAGGGCAAGCTGGTCTACTACACGGCAAACTTCGCTGAGGTTGAGCAACAGGTCATCAAGGAGTTCAACAAGCGCTTTCCGGAAATCAAGGTCGAGATGGTGCGTGCGCCCGGAGGCCAGCTCATCACCCGTGTCAAAACCGAAGCAGCAGCCGGCAAGCTGATTGCAGACGTGGTCGACCATTCCGATCGCGCGCTGATGTTGCCGCTGGCCGATCTGTTTCAGGACTATGCGCCGCCGAACGCCGCCGACTATAATCCGGATGCGCAGATTTCGCCGAAGCTTTGGCCGCGCGCAACGCTGGTCTGGTCGATCGCTTACAACACCGAACTCGTCAAGAACCCGCCGAAATCCTGGATGGATCTGACCAAACCCGAATACGACAAGATGACCGGCCAGGTGTTCGCCCAATCCGGTGGCACGACCTGGACCCGCATCATGTTTGAGCGCCAGGTGTTGGGAGAGGATTATTGGGCCAAGCAGGCCGCGACCCATCCGATTCTCTATCCCTCTGGCGCGCCGATGTCCGACTCAATGGTACGTGGCGAAGTCGCCATCGGCCCGCTGCTT
>Ga0066662_10001491_pt1 | contig 10822 bp, 12 predicted proteins | sample GraSoiAngelo_111_FD_133939 | JGI IMG/M metagenome (GOLD analysis project Ga0066662, IMG submission 133939) | Grasslands soil microbial communities from the Angelo Coastal Reserve, California, USA - 14_0903_12_40cm | ecosystem: Environmental > Terrestrial > Soil > Grasslands | place: USA... | reverse complement strand
GCGGTACTGGAGCGTGTTGCTGGCGTCGTCTGGGTCGGTCGACCCGGTCCAGCTGATGGTGATGCTGCTGGTCGTCGATCCCGTCTGGGCTAGACCGGTGGGCACCGTCGGCGCAGTCGTGTCCTGCGGCGGCGACAGCGTCACCGTGTCGACCGTGAAGCTGTCACCCGAAGTGACCGATCCGGGTTGCGCCACGACGAGGCCCAGCTGGTCGCCGCTGGCCGCGATGGGGTAGCTGGCCGTGAGCAGGACGCCGCTACTCCCCGTGGTCGGAGTGCAGGAGGTGGTGGTCGCCTGAGAGGATCCGACAGCAGCACCCCCGCTCGTTGACTCCTTCAGCGTGAGGCAGACCTTCTTGGAGCTCACGACCCAGGCAGACGCCGTGTACACGTCTCCGGCGTTCGTGCTGGTCACCGGCTTCGGGTTTGCGAACACCTGGTACGTCGTTCCGCTTCCGGAGTACGAGATTTGTGCCGCGTACGACCCTCCGCCGGGCGCCGTCGTGGGAGCGGAGCTCTGCGTCGCATTTTGCAGACCCCAACCCGAGAACGAGTACACGCCACCGGACTCGAACGACCCGTCGTTGCGGACGAGGTTCGATGCATCGGCGCTGACGGAGCCTGCTATCAGCGCCACCACTCCGCCAACTACAACAAGCGCCGCGCTCACGCCGCGACGCGCACCGCCGAACGTGTGAGCCCCCACGGCGGGTCACTCTACCGCATTCGGACCGTTCGTCAAGTGACCCCGCTGCGGCCGGTATCACGGTGTGAACACGGCTCGTGAGCATGGTGCGCGGGAGGCATGGCTTCCTAGTTTCCTCCCGCGCACCTGCAGAGCGGGGGCACGTGTCGCCCCGGGGAACGTTACGCCTTTTGCCCTGGCACGCGCGAGCTGACGTCGGTTGGCGTAAGATCGCTGCGGGGACGGGATGGAGCAGGAACCACGACTCACCACACCCGGGGCGGAAAATGGTGTCGCGGCTGCGCGCTGCGAATGGCCGGGGTGCCGCCGTACCGCCACCGAGCTGCTCGCAGAGCGCATCGATCGCGAGCTGGGCGAGGTCTGTTCAGGGCAGGGTTCGCCGCGGTTCTGCGAGCATCACGCCGAACTGGTCGCCCGGGACGCCCTGCGGTGCATGGCGGTGCAGCGCGCCTTCTTCAAGTCTGACCGCTTTTAAACGCCGGTTGCGACCACCCCGGAGCACTGGTACCTTCGACGGCGTGGAGCAGTCGAGCGCGCAGTCGTGAACCCGATACGCGTACTGGCAGCGTCTCTGGCTATCGCAGTCACTCGACGACAGCGACAGGCAGTCGTGCCACCACGTCGGCCGATCAACCCGGGGAGGGCTGTAGGCGGCCTCGGCCTGGAGGCCGATCTTCTCTTCGCGAGCGGGACGAGGACCGTTGCGAGCGAGAGGACGACCGCCAGCAGCCACTCGTAGCGTTCAGCGTTCGGCGGCCGTTGCGAGGCGGCTCGAGATGCGAGAAACTCGTCGCTCGGAGGGGTTTCCTCCGGAGGGCGCCAGAGGGAGGGGATGGTGAGCTTGACTGAGGTACTCGCCCGCGTGGCGGCGGCTCGACACCGGTCGGGGTGCTATCGCTGGTATCGGAACGGCCGGCGCGTCGACTGCGGGCGATACGCGGGCACAGCGGCCGACGTCATCGAGGTGGTAACTGCCGGCGGTGTCATCTACAGCAGCCCAACTGCGAAGCAGCAAAGTCGTCTGGCGCGCCTAGTGGGGCGAGCGACGGACCTCGCAACGGCGGGTCGATCACCGACCGAGTCAGCTAGTCCGGCGACGTTTAGGCGTTTGACAGCCCGTGTATCGCCGTCGTTCTGGCCCATGGGGGAAACGGGGGAGTCTCTATGAAACGCCTTGTACTCGTGGGGACGCTGACCGCATGGTTCTGGACGGTGCCGGCGGCAAACGCCCAGAGCGTAATCGCTCTTTGGCACATGGACGAACAGGCCGGCACGGTGATGCACGACGCGGTCGGTGGTCATAACGGGACGATTCACAACGCTGTGCTCGGCCTAGCCGGCTTCCGCGACTATGCGTACGGCTTCAACGGGACGAACGCCTACGTCAGTGTGGCCTCGTCGCCTTCGCTGAACCCGGGCAGCGCGACATTCGCGATCGTGAGCCACGTGAAGTTCTCCGTACCGCCGAAGACCGGCGACTACGACGTTGTCAAGAAGGGCGACTATGGGACGTCCGGCGGTGAATACAAGGTCGAGATTCTGCAGAGCGGCCAAGCGCAGTGCGCGTTCAAGGGGTCGGCGCACTACGCGCAGATCAGCGGGGGCCCGAACCTGGCCACGAACCGCTGGTACACCGTCACCTGCACCAAGACGGCGACGGCCGTGAAACTGTCGGTGGCCGGAAAGACGTTCGTCACCAGCCGGGTGGTCGGCACGATTGCAAACACCGCACCGCTTGGGATTGCAGCTGGCCCGGGAATGGATTACTACGCGGGCGACTTGGACGAGATCCAGCTCTCGAAGGGATGATCGCCTGCGCTGACCTCATCCGCTGCCGGCGCCGGCCTGTCGGTGACGAGCACCGCGGCGGGCAAGCCCGCGGCGGCGTATCAAGGTGACGAGCGGATCGGCGCCGTTCACGGCCAACTCGTCGACCGTGGTGCCGTCCGACTGGATGCGAATCAATGCCGGGCCTGTCCGACGTTCAACGTCGGCCCGTTCGTGTCGCTGGCTACCTGACCGGGTCAGGAGGTAGCACGATGGTGAACGTGGACGATGCTATTCAACCACGGGCCGGCGACGCTGAACGCGAATTCTACTGCCTCTCGGGCGGGTCGGTCATGGGCGGGCCCTGACCTCGTGCTCCTCCGCGGTAATCGCGACCATGAGCGTGCCACAGAGCGGCGGCTTCAACTCGGATGACGTCCGCCCGGTCGCGCGCGACGCCGGGGAGTCGGAGACGGAGGATACAACACTCAGGTCACGACCAGCGGCTGCGGCATCATGGGCACGATGCTGCGAGCCACGTCCGACCGGCTGGCAGGGTTACGGAAAAGTGCCAGGCACTCTTCCGTCACCCCACCGCCATCGGCCGCCAGACCAGCACGTCCTGCTGCGCGGCCACGTGCAGCAGCGGCTCGCCCTGTAGCGGCTCGAGCAGCGCCGGCGCCAGACGGTGCACGTCGACCCGTCCGCGTGCCGGCGCGATCGACCACGGCCGGTGGTGGAGGTCGGCGCGGAGCAGCCGCCCGCCCGGCGCTTGGGTGTAGAGGCAGTACCGCTCAACCAGCCATTGCTCGAGGGAGCCGTCCTGCGCCGGGGCCGCGGGGCCCGCACCCACGTAGCGCGCTCGCAGCCCGCCTCGCCCATCGCCACCGGGATCCAGCAGCCGGATCGCGTACCGCGTCTCGTCGCCGTCGCATTTGACCAGGCCCTCCGCTCGGCGGTAGGGCAGCCGGTATCCCAGCCGCGCAGCCTGACCGCGGCCCGGCTGGTCGCGCGCAGCGCGAAGAGTAGATGCCCGGCTTGCCGTCCCAGACCACGTACGTGCGGACGTTCGTCTCGAGCAGCGTCGAGAGCCCAGGGACGGGCGGCAGCCCGTGCGGCCGCAGCCCTCGCACTCGAAACGACGTGATGCTGAGCCATGCCTCGCCGTTGTGCGGGTCGAGCCCAAGGCCGTGGGGCACCAAGCGCCGCAGCGCCTCGGGCGGGACCCGCAGTGCGCGAACAGCTGCCGATCCCAGCTCTGGCCCATCACCCACGGCTCGGACGGCAGCAGGAAGGGCCGGTGCTGCCGCTCGTCCAACGCCGAGCGCTGGCGGCCGGCGTCGGTCACGGTGGCGGTCAGACTGTCACGGCCTGGTCGGCGTCCAACTGCTCACGATCGACCTCCTCGATGTGCTTCTCCACGCGGTGCGGCTCGAGCCGGCACTGGATCGCGATCGCGTAGATCGCCAGGCTGAAGACCGTGACCAGCACCATGTCCCACCAGAACGGGATGGCGCCGGTGCCTCCGAACTGCCAAAAGTAGGAGATCACGCCGATCCCTCCCAGCCCGGGCACGAGCCACATCAGCGACTGCCAGTCGAGCGGCGTCTCCAGGTGCCGCTTGCCCAGCTGTGCGATGCCGAACAGGATGAACCCGGCTGCGATGGCGACCAGCAGCTTCCATGTCACCGTCCAGCCCGTCCAGTACACGATCAGGTTCGCAACGACGAAGCCGAGCGGCGAGAGCAGCCCCGCCATCGGCAGGCGGTAGGGCCGCGTCCGCTGCGGCAGCTGCCGGCTCAGGGCGCCCAGCGACAACGGCGCAACGGCATAGCCGACCACCGGCGCCGAGCTGATGAAGCCGACCAGCTGCTGCCAGCCGGGGAACGGCAGGAACACGATCATGCCGACGATGAACGTGAAGATGATGCTCCACACCGGCACGTCGCCGAGGCCGACCTTGCCGAGCAATGACGGCACGTAGCCGTTGCGTGCCATGCCGTAGGAGACGCGCGTGGGCTTCCTACAACTGGCGCCGCTGGCGCTTCGAGAACGACGTGCTCGGCCTGGACGACCGCGCCCCGTTCGTCTGCGAGTGCCCAAGCGCCACGTGCCTGACTGCCGTCATGCTGACGATGATGGAGTTCGAGGCGGCGCACATGTGCCCCAGCTGGCGGGCGGTGGCGCCGGACCACGTGACGGTCGACGACGCGGACGACGTGATCGTGCGGCATCCCCACTTCTGGGTGGTTGAACTCGGGCGACTCTAGGCGGTCAGGCTGTGCACCGCCTGGGCGCTGCCTGTTCTACCAGTCGCGTTCGCGGAGCCGTGCGTCCTGTTGCTCCGGGGTGAGCTCTTCCCATGGGGGCTCCCGCCGAGCTTCGAGACGGATTCGCGCCATCTGAGCCGTGAGTCGTCGCTCCCGCCGGTTGAACCGGAAACCCGGTGCCCGGCTCACATCGCCGCCGTAGACGATCGCTAGCTCGGTGCTACCCGCTCGAATTGATCGCTGTTTGATCGCCATGGGACCTCCCCTGTCCAACTTGAGGCATACGCGACTTTACATCGTCTGGCGGAGGATGTCATGCGCCGATTGCCGCCGGAACCGCTCAGGGTATGAACGAGCCGTGGATTCGAGAGGGCTATTCCTCATTCCCCTGCTCGCTGCTGCAGCCTGCGGCGGCGGCGGGTACGCAGCCTCGGGAGGGCCGGCGCATGCGCTCGCGATCCCGCGGCCCGTGGCCGCGTCGCTGGCGGCCCGGGCGGACGCCATCGCGGCCGATCTTGATGCCGGCAACGGCTGCGCGGCGCGCGAGACGGCCGCCCGCCTGCGGACGGCGGTTGACCGCGCGGTCGCGGACGGCCGTATCCCGTCGCGGTTGCGCGCCACGCTGCAGTCGGCTGTCACGTCGCTGAGCGGCCGCATCGTCTGCACGCCGCCTCCTGCGCCGAGTCCGGCGCCAAAGCCTAAGCCAGCCCCGAAACCGCATGCCGACGGCCACCACAAGAAGAAGCACGACAGGCACGGGGAGGGCGATTGAGCACCGTGCATAGCGACCTCGGCAGGTACCGGCTGAGCGAGGCGATCGGTAGTGGCGGTATGGCGATCGTGCACCTGGCGGAGGACTCCGAGCTGCATCGCCCCGTGGCGGTGAAGCTCCTGGCCGATAACCTTGCGATCGACGAAGGCTTCCGCGCGCGCTTCCTGCGCGAGGCGCAGCTCGCCGCCCGCCTCAGCCACCCGAACATCGTGCACGTGTACGACCTCGGCCGCGATGAGACCGGCCGACCGTTCATCGTCATGGAATACGTCGGCGGCCGGTCGCTGGCGGAGGTACTCGACCGCGAGGGACCTCTCGCTCTGGAACGGGTGCTCGAGATCGGGAGAGATTGCTGCGCGGGGCTGGCGTACGCGCACGCGGCCGGACTGGTGCACCGCGACCTGAAGCCGCACAATCTCCTAGTCGACCGCGACGGGCGGGTGAAGATCGCCGATTTTGGCATCGCACGGTCGCTTGATGCGGCCGACCTGACGTTGGCGGGGAGTGTGCTGGGGACAGCCGGGTACCTGGCGCCCGAGCAGGGGAGAGGGGAGCCTGTCACGGCGGCGGCCGACATGTACAGCCTCGGCGTGACGCTGCACCAGCTTGGGACGGGGCAGATGCCCGACCCGGGGGCGCCGATTGACCTGGTGGAACCGCTGCGGACGGTCGTGGCGCGGTGCCTGGCCGAGCAGCCTGCGGACCGGCCGACGGCGGTCGAGACGGGGGAGATGCTGCGGGGTGACGGAAATGTGCCCGGAAGCTTTCCGTTCCCCGTGCGCACGGCCCTGCTGCGAAGCGGTGTGGGCACCAGTGCGGCGACGCGCCCGCTGCGGCGCTCCGTGTACGCGGGGCCGCGAACGCTGGTGGCGCCGCGGCCGCGGCCGGCGCCGCTGACGCGCAGCGCGCGCCACAAGTTGCTAGCGGCGCTGTTAGCGGTTGTGATTGCCGCGCTGGTCGTGATCCTGGCGGCGTCTGCGGGGGGGAATAGGTCGTCGGCGCCGCCGAAGAAGCCGGCGAATCATCGCCAGGCTGCCGCGCGGCCGATCCCGCACGGGGCTACGCCGGCGGACGGCGCGCACGCGATCGCCGCGTGGCTGCGGAACCACGCCGGCTGAGTAAGCGCCGGCTAGGACGTCCGGGTGCCGCAGGAGGAGCAGAAGCGCCCCTTGCCGGTGATGGCCGCTCCGCAAGAGGAGCAGAAGGCCGGCGCGGTGGCGCGCGGCGCCGGAGCAGCCGGCTCCGTGTGGCCGTCGCCCTGGGCGTAGCGGACGATGCCGACGATGGCAAGGACGAGCCCGGCGAGCGTCATGAGCTCTGCGGTGAACGACGTGGCAGCGGCATCGCCGAAGCCGGAGGCGATGCCCAACTGCGGCGGCGCCTCGCCGCCGACCGACTGGACGGCGAGCGTCTGGATGAGCAGACCGGCAGCGAGCGCGGCGACACCGGCGGCGATCATGCCCTTGCCCTGCCGCACTCTCGCGGGGTGGCTACTCACGCCACAATCCTACAGCGCTGCGGTTTAGAGAGCCAGGGTCAGGCTTTCCCTGACCCTGGTTGAGACGCGACGGCCGCGACTGGTGCCAGCGCTTTGCCGGTTTCCGCCCTGTCCCAGCGGGGTACGTGTCAAACGCCACAGGCTCCGGAGGGCTCAACATGACACTCGCGTCACACGACCGACTTGAGGTATTTCACAGCCGTGCGGACAACACGGAGGTGATCGTGTGCCGTGGGTGGCTGGACCGCGGTACGTGTGACCGGTTGCAGGAACTGATTGACCTGGCGTTCGAGGATCGCGTCGACCGGCTGCGCATCGACCTCCGCTTGCTCTTCGGGGTCGACAACAGCGGCGTCCGCTGCTTGCTTTCCACGTGGGATCGCTGTCAGACCGCAGGCGTCCACCTCGAGCTCGAGACCAACAGGCCGATCCGCGCCTCGCTTTCAGCGCACGGAGCCCAGCATCTCGCACACGGCTAGCGGGCTCAGCCGGTCGGCACAGTCCCGCCGCTGAGCTTCCGAGACCCCGGCCCGTTAGTCGGCAGGGCGAACTGGACGGCCCAAGACTGCGAGGGGCCCGTAGATGATCATGCGCCAGGTATAGGAGCGGGGAGTCCGCGCGGCTCGAACGTCGCGGGTTGACGAGCCGGTTTCTGCCCGTAAAGTTGAAGGGAAGCCGCTCCCGAATACCGGCTCCACGGATGAGCGGCATGCGACGAGGTGAGGGTAGATCGGCACCGCGCGGCGCGATGTGCGCCGACGCTCCCGTCCGGGGACAGGCAGAGCGTCGGCGCGCACGCTCCTCCGATGCGATCCGTCTCCGCCCGCCTACCGACGAGCTGCGACGACGCATTCGAGCTGAAGTGGGACTGCTTCCGTGCGTCAGCGACGCCGAACTGCGGCTCCCGCGCGGCCGCCTTCGCGTGATCCCCGGGTTGCCGGTCGCCAGAGTGCGGCGGACTGTGAGCTCGCGGTCAGAACCCCAGGAGGGTTCGCAGGTCGGGTGTTGGGGGGTCGCCTGCTGAGCCGAGATATGGGAGTCCGAGCATGCTTTCCGCCGCGCGTAGGACGGCGTAGTGATTCATTGTGACGGAGGTGGTGGCGCCTGTCGGGATCGAGGGTGCGACGGCGATGAGCGGGACGTTCTGGTAGGCCGGGTCGCTGCTTGCGTGGTTGAAATCGCCCTCGTCCCAAGTGATCAGGATGGCGGTCGTTCCGGACTGGTAGGCGGTCGAGCTGGTGATCTGTGCGATCCAGTCGCGCAGGAAGGCGTCACCGAGCAGCGGGTCTACCTCGCCGCCTAGGGTGGTGTCGCCTCCGTCATCGGATGGTCCGATCCAGGCGAGGGCTGGAAGCGTGTTGTTCGCCAGGTCGGCGCTGAGCGCACCAGCGGTGGTCGTTCCGAGCGGGACGGATGATCCTGGGCAGCTGGTCGCGAGGTCCGTGTAGTACTGCGCCGGTTCGTGGTGGACGACGTAGTAGGAGTTCGGCGCGGCTGGGTCGTTGGTCGGGTCGCAGTTGGTCGGCATCATCGAGGAGTACTCGCGCCAGGCTGACCCTGCGTTGGCGACTTGGTCGAAAATGTTCTCCGCGGCCAGTGGATGGGTCTTGGGTGGCGCGTCGTCGGTGATCCCCTGTGTTGATCCGGACGTCAGCGCGATGTAGTTCGGTAGCGATGGCCGCGCTACAGCGAAGTCCTGTGTGGCGAGCCCGCACTCGTCCGCCAGCTGGGTCGTGAATGGCGTTTGGGCGCCGCCGATGATGTCCGTCAGGTTCTCGTTCTCAAACACGATGACGATCACGTGCTGGTAGGTCAATGGAGCCGAGACAGGCTGCCCGCATGGATCCGCGACAATCGGTTGGCTGACGCTCCAGGAAACACTCGTGGAAGTGGACACGTCGCCCGCTGTGTCAGTGGCCTGCACAGCGAAGCTGTGTGGGCCATCAGCGAGGCCACTGACATTGTCGGGGCTCGTACAGGGCGTGAGACTGGAGCCGTCGACGCTACAGGCGAACGTCACGCCGGTCTGAGCGTCGGTGAACGTGAAGCCCGCCACGGTTGCGCTAGTGACTGTTCCGTTCAGGATCTGCGAGCGAAGCGACGGAGCCGGCACCGTCGTGGTGCAGACCGCCGTCGAGGCGGTGATCTGTGCAGGTGAGGACACGTTACCAGCCGCGTCGTATGCCGCCACACCCAAGGCGTAGGACGTGCCGCAGGAAAGCCCGGAGAAGGTATAGGTCGTACCCGTGGTAGAGGCGATGCGGTTCGCACCTACCGAAAGGTAGTAGCCAGCCACGGCCACGTTGTCGCTGGAGGCCGACCAGTCAGTTGAGATTGAGGTGGGCGTTGCGGCCGTGGTGGCGAAGTTGGCCGGTTGGCTGGGCGGCGCTGTGTCGGTCGCGGCAACGCTCAACGCTAAGTTGTCCAGCTGGAAGGCATCGCCGCTGCTCGCAGCTTTCTGGCGGATCACATAGGCGAGCGAATCGCCGCTCGCCCTGAGGGTGTACGACACGGAGGTCAGCGGCCCCCAGCTCGATCCCGCGATTGTGCAACGCGTAGCCGAACCCGCGGTCGCGCCGCCTGGTGTTACCTCGGTGAGGAGAAGACAGACCGACTTCCCCGGGTTGTCGCTTCGAATATCGCCCGTGGCGATATAGGCAGCGCCAGCAACGCCGTTTTGAACAGGCCGGGGTGACGCGGCGAACTGGTAGGAACTGCCAGTTGTATAGGCGACCTGTGCGGCGTGACCGGTCCCCCCCTCGCCCGCCACCAGCGTCGCCTTCGCGTGCGTCGCTTTCCAGCCGGTCAACGAACCGGACGCCGTCGTATCAAAGGTGCCGTTTGGAAGCAAGTTGACCGCGGCGGCACCCTCTCCAACCACGAACATTGACAGCGCGGCCGCTACAGACAATACCCCTGCGACGTAGCACGACCCGGAGCGGAACGACTTAGTTACAGATGGCACGAAAACCAGTCTCCCCAAATCCGTACCCGGTGTCAAGTGCCACAATCGGTCTAGACCGCATAAGATGACGCACCTGCCGCCCGGGTGGCTGACCCTCGCATGGAGCACGCCGGTGCTACGGTGTACGGCGACGTGGTTGGCGACCCTGTCGTTGGTGGTGGGCGGCTTAGCCCGGCCCGGGCCGGCACGGGCGACGCCCAGTCCGCGAGGCCGCATGGACAGCTGGAGTGAGGCGCTGGCTCGCCATACCGGCCGCGGTCGCGATTGTGGCGGTCATCGGGGCGTTCATCTTGTCGTTGGGCTCGCGCAAACACCCCAACCCCTCCTTTCCAACCAGCGGCGTGCTGCTGTTCAGCCGCGTTAACCTGCCCGGCAACGGTACGGCGCTACACGACTTCCAGCACCGGGAAGCCCAACTTGGCAGAAAATTTGACGGCTTCATGACCTATATAGCCGCGTCCGGCCCGTGGTCTGACGCGGAAGCGGTGATACGTGCTGAGGGCACTCCATATGTGATCCTAAGCTGGGCCACGGGGCCCCTTCCTCCCACGGTGATCCCCGCCATTGCCGCAGGCCGGTATGACAAAAGGTTTGCCACCCTCGCCGATTTCATGAAGGCCAGACCGACCACCACGTTCATTCTCCGGCTCTTCTGGGAATTCAACTACACCGGCAGCGAATTCAACGATACCCACTATGGCGGCGACCCCGAACTGTTTGTCGACGCGTGGCGCCGAGCGGTCGGCGTCCTCCGCGCCAAACAGACACCCAACGTGTTGTTCGCCTGGAATCCGATCCGCGTCGCCTCCAAAGCCAGCCAAGACCCGGTCCCATACTATCCCGGC
>Ga0066662_10001490_pt1 | contig 10823 bp, 5 predicted proteins | sample GraSoiAngelo_111_FD_133939 | JGI IMG/M metagenome (GOLD analysis project Ga0066662, IMG submission 133939) | Grasslands soil microbial communities from the Angelo Coastal Reserve, California, USA - 14_0903_12_40cm | ecosystem: Environmental > Terrestrial > Soil > Grasslands | place: USA... | reverse complement strand
CGGGCTCGTCGTTCAAGCCGCTGGTCTATTCCTCGGCGCTCGATAACGGCTACACGCCTTCCACCGTGGTGGTCGACGCCCCGATCGAAATCGATCAGGGGCAGGGCGGGGGCGTCTGGCGTCCGGAAAACTATTCCACCGGCAAGTATTACGGTCCGCAGACGCTGCGCAACGCGCTGCAAAAATCCCTCAACACGGTGACGGTGCGGCTGGCGCAGGATATCGGCATGCCGCTGATCGGCGAATACGCCAAGCGGTTCGGCGTCTATGACGAATTGCCGAACTACCTGTCCTATGCGCTCGGCGCCGGCGAGACCACGGTGATGCGGATGGTCACGGCGTATTCGATGTTCGCCAATGGCGGCAGGCGGGTCAAGTCGACCTTGATCGACCGCATCCAGGACCGCTACGGCCGTACCATCTTCAAGCACGACGCCCGCGAATGCCGCGGCTGCGACGCCCCGGATGGCTGGAAAGAGCAGCCCGAGCCGCAACTGGTCGACCGCCGCGAGCAGGTGCTGGACGCGATGACCGCCTATCAGATCACCTCGATGATGGAAGGCGTGGTGCAGGCCGGCACCGCGGCTACGGCATTCTCGGGATTCGGCAAGCCGATTGCCGGCAAGACCGGCACCACCAACGACGAAAAGGACGCCTGGTTCATCGGCTTCTCGCCCGACATCGTGGTTGGCATCTATATCGGTTACGACAAACCCCGCCATCTCGGGAGCAAGGCGACCGGTGGCGTCCTTGCGGCGCCGATTGCCCGGGATTTTCTGAAGCTCGCGCTGGCCGACAAGCCGGCGATCCCGTTCCGCGTACCGGCTGGCATCAAGCTGATCCGGGTCGAGGCATCGAGCGGCATGCGCGCCGGTCCCGGCAGCGGCGGCAGAACTATCCTCGAAGCGTTCAAGCCGGGTACCGCGCCGCCGGACAATTATTCGGTGATCGGAGTCGCGGACGCCGATGGCCGCCAGCAGCAGATATCGCCTGACGCCGAGCGAACCCTGTTCCGCTCCGGCACCGGCGGACTGTACTAGGCCGATTGCGCTTTCTCTCGCCCGCCGCTACATCCCTCGCATCGTTTTATTGGCGGCGCCGCGCCGCAGATCAGAGCTTCCATGCGCGCTGAAATCGAAAAACTCGTCGAAGAGATCAAGCAGTCGGTCGGGCTGCTGAGGAGGCATCTTTGACGTCGAACAATCCACCGCGCGGCTGGCGGAGCTGAACAAGCTCGCGGAAGACCCCAATCTCTGGAACGATCCGCAGAAGGCGCAGAAACTGATGCAGGAGCGCACCTCGCTGGAGGATGCGCTGTCCGGAATCGGCAAGGTCGAGCGCGAACTCGAGGATAATGTCGGCATGATCGAGCTCGGCGAGGCCGAGAACGATCAGGGCGTGATCGCGGAAGCGGAAGTCGCGTTGAAGAACCTGAAAAAGGAAGTGGCGCGTCGCGAGCTCGAAGCCTTGTTGTCCGGCGAGGCCGACCGGTTCGACTCCTATCTCGAAGTGCATGCCGGGGCCGGCGGTACCGAAAGCCAGGACTGGGCCTCGATGCTGCTGCGGATGTACACGCGCTGGGCCGAGAAGCACGGCTTCAAGATCGAATACCTCGAGGAGACGCAAGGGGAAGAGGCCGGCATCAAGTCCGCCACCATCCAGATCAGCGGCCATAACGCCTATGGCTGGCTGAAGACCGAAGCCGGCGTGCATCGCCTGGTGCGCATCTCGCCCTTCGATTCCAACGCGCGCCGGCACACCTCGTTCTCCAGCGTCGCGATTTTCCCCGTCGTCGACGACAGCATCAAGATCGACATCAAGGAATCCGACGTGCGCACCGACACCATGCGCTCCGGCGGCGCCGGCGGGCAGCACGTCAACAAGACCGAATCCGCGGTGCGGCTGACGCATATCCCGAGCGGCGTCGCGGTGGTCTGCCAGGCCGGCCGCTCGCAGCACAAGAACCGGGCGCAGGCCTGGGACATGCTGCGGGCGCGGCTTTACGAAATCGAACTGAAGAAGCGCGAAGTACAGGCCGCCGCCGACCAGGCCGCCAAAACCGATATCGGCTGGGGCCACCAGATCCGTTCCTATGTGCTGCAGCCCTATCAGATGGTGAAGGACCTCCGCACAGGCGTGCAGACCTCCGACACCTCGGGCGTACTCGATGGCGACCTCGACGAGTTCATGGCCGCGACGCTCGCGCAGCGCGCCTTCGGCGCCGCCCCAGCCGCGGTCGAGGATGTCGACTAGTTCGGCTTGCGGGCAGCGCCGCGCGCGGCGCTCCATTCGGGGAACCAACTGCTGAATCGCCCGCTATCCCGCGCCCCGCCGTGCCACGCCGCCGTGACCGCACCGTCCGCCGCGACCAGCAGCACGGCATCGAGTCCCTTGGAGCGACGCAGCGTATCGACGGCTTGCTGCGGGGTCTGCGCGATCGGGCCCGCGACATTGAACGAGGTGTTGACCGAAATCTCCACGCCGATATGGCGACCGAGCGCCTTCAGGTAGGCGTAGGTGAGGGGGTCGTCGCCGGCGCGCACGAGCTGCACCCGGCCAGTGCCGTCGGCATGGATCACCGCCGGGATTTTTGCGTGCGCATGCGGCTTCGACCGCGCCGTCAGCACCATATAGTTATAGGCGTTGTAGTCGCCGTCGGACGCGCCTTCGAGCAAGTCGAAGTATTCCTGCGCGGCGGCAAGCGTCGCGATCGGCGCCAGCGGACGGATTGCCTCGCGATATTTCACCCGCTCGTTGAGCCCTTGGCGCGACTCCGGATCGCAGGGGTTGGCGAGGATGGAGCGGTGCCCGAGTGCGCGTGGCCCCGTTTCGGCCGCGCCCTGATAGAGCGCGATGACCCCGTTGCGCGCGACGATGAAAGCCATCAGATCGGCGATGGCATCCCGGCCGGCAGGAGTAGAGATATCACCGATGCGTTGCGAGGCGATGTCATCCGCGTCAAGCGCGGTTGCGATCTCGTCTTGAAGGGGCGGGGTGCCGCAGTAGAAGGCGTGCGTCATCGGGCGGCCGCAGGGCGCGCCCGCGAGATGGGCGAACAGCCATGCGGCGCCGACGGTCACGCCGGCATCTCCGGGGATCGGCGGCACCCACAGATGCAGGCGAGCCTCGCGCTGCTGCGCGCGCAAAAACCATGGCTCGTCGAAATGCTCGAGCAGGCGCATATTGCCGACGGCATTGAGCGCGACGCCCCCGGTCAGCACCAGCCGGGATGCGCCGGTCGCGCGCAGCAGATGATCCACCACGTGGATCAGCGCATCCTCGAACACCAGTTGGGTGGCGGCGGCCTTGTCGAGCCGATCCTGGGTGTCGGGCCGATGCTGGATATCCTCTACGCGCAGCACCGCATCCGGATTCCACAACTGCTCGGGTTTAAGTGGTTCGCCAAGGATGTCGATCAGCGCGGCCTTGTAGGGATGCTCGAACGGGTCGCAATACCAGTTCGCCAGCGCGCGATTGAGCTTTACCGCGCCCTGCGGGCCGAAATCGAGCACCTCACGCAGGCGCGGGTAATAGCGGTTGGTGGCGCGGTCCATGTCGCCCCATGCCGCGGCGCCCATGTAGCGGCCCTCGCTGGACAGCCAGGTCCAGCCGCCTTGGGTGGAGGAGATCACGCTGTAAAACGCGCCTAGCGAATCGAACACGCTGTCATTGCAGGACAGTCGGCGCATCTCGCCGTGCTCGGCGACATAGAGCGAGATCGAGCCTCGGTCGCCGGTGCCGTCGAGCACCGCGATGGCAGCAGGCTCATCGGTGTCGGCGAATGGCGATGCCGCATAAGAGAACCATGCATGGTTGTCATGATGGGGCAGGCAAATCAGCGGCACGCGCGCACCTCCGAGCTGTTTGCCGAGCAGCTTGGGCGTACGGGTCATTTGCTCGAGGCGACGGCCGTCGAAGCCTGTGGCCTCGGTATTGCGGAGCAGCTTGAAACTTTCGGGCGCCTCCTCGAGCACCGAGCGAGCCAGCGTTCCGAACAGGTTCGGGTAATCCCAGGTCGTCATCCAAGCGGCGATGTCGCCAGCGTCGCGCCCCATGCCGCGCAAGGTCTCGACCATCGCCTTGATGGATTCTTGCGGATATTCGGTGGTGTGCTTGTTGCCCGAAAAGCGTTCTTCCTCGTTGTTGACGATCAGCCGCGGACCGTTTCCCTGGCTGACCTCGACCAGCGCCACCCCTGAATTATGCGTGCCCGGCGGCCCGAGACCGGCGATGTACACCGTCTCGCCGCGCTGCAGTTTCGCGCGGATGGTTGCAAGACGCTCGCGCGCATGGTCGGAATCGAGCTGGTGAAATCCGGCAAGCTGCAGCAGGCGCGCGCCGACCGATCGTGCAACGCGGAATCCGGCGGCGCCGAGGCGAGGATGGGTGGGGCCGATGCGCTTGTCGGGCATTTTGCTGGCTGGCCGGGATGTCATGCAGGTACTATTGCAGCATCAATCATAATTGGCGGCGGGCAACAACGCCCGTTCCGCGCCGCGGAATATCCGCCCGCTTGATCGACCGGCTGCGGACTGCGACAATCGCGGCAAAACGGTCGCAGGGAGAGAACGATGCCGAAGCGTGCCACCCGTCTTGTTGGCCTGACTATCGCCACGGCGTTTTGCCTTGCCGCGTCGGCGGCGAACGCGCAAAAGAAATACGATCCTGGGGCCAGCGATACCGAAATTCGGATCGGCAACATCATGCCCTATAGCGGTCCCGCATCGTCCTACGGCGTGATAGGCAAGACCGAAGCCGCCTATTTCGAGAAGATCAATGCCGAAGGCGGCATCAACGGCCGCAAGATCAAGTTCATTTCCTACGACGATGCCTACTCGCCGCCCAAGGCGATCGAGCAGGCGCGCAAGCTCGTCGAAAGCGACGAGGTATTGTTGATCTTCCAGCCGCTCGGCACGCCCTCGAATTCGGCGATCCAGAAATACATGAACGTCAAAAAGGTGCCGCAGCTGTTCGTCGCCTCCGGCGCCACCAAATGGGGCGATCCGAAAAATTTCCCCTGGACCATGGGCTGGCAGCCCAATTACCAGAGCGAGGGACGCATCTACGCCAAGTACATTCTGAAACATTTTCCGAACAGCAAGATCGCGGTGTTCTGGCAGAACGACGACGCCGGCAAGGACCAGGTCAAGGGCCTGCGCGACGGGCTCGGCGACAAGGCCGGCATGATCATCGCCGAGAAATCCTACGAGGTCAGCGATCCCACGATCGATTCCCAGATCGTTGCGCTGCACGATTCCGGTGCCGACATCTTCTTCTCATGGGCCGCGCCAAAGGGATCGGCGCAGGCGATCCGCAAGGTCGGCGAGCTCGGCTGGAAGCCGAAATTCTTTCTCGCCAACACCGCGACCTCGGTCGCCGCGGTGTTGAAGCCGGCCGGCCTTGAATACGCCAAGGACATCATTTCCACGTCGTACCTGAAGGACCCGACCGATCCGACGTGGAAGGACGATCCGGGGGTGAAAACCTGGCAGGCGTTCATGGACAAGTACTATCCGGAGGGCGACAAAACCAACGTCAACAATGTCTATGGCTATCTGCTGGCTCAGAACATGGTGCAGGTGCTGAAGCAATGCGGCGACGATCTCACGCGCGAGAATGTGATGCGGCAGGCGGCTAACCTGAAGGATTTTTCGACCGAGATGATGTTGCCGGGAATCAAGGCCAACACCAGCCCGGACGATTTCTTCCCGATCGAGCAGATGCAGCTGATGAAATTCGACGGCGAGGCCTGGCGACTGTTCGGCGATGTCATCGACGGAGAAGTCGGCCACGCGCCCTGAGGTATCTCACCGTTTCCCGGACGCGCTGCGGCATTTTCGCGATGCGGAGCATCGCGGACATGCCGCTGCGCAGAGCCGGGACCGTACCAAGCACCGGCGTGCGTTACGGCCCCGGCTCTGCAGCGCCGCTCCGCAAGTGCTACGCCATAGCGCGTCGAAGACGCGCGTGAACGCGCTTGTGGCGCTGCCTCCGGGGCACGGGAGGTCAGGTTCGGCTCAGCCGGCGCTCAGCCGAACACCCGCGCGCAAGAACTTCTGCGGGTCGACAGCGTCACCGTCGATCCGGGTTTCGTAATGCAAATGCGGGCCGGTGGAGCGGCCGGTCGAACCGACCGCGCCGATCACCTGGCCGATCCGCACGGAATCCCCGACCCGAACATTGATCTCCGACAGATGGCCATAGCGGGTCGACAAGCCGTTACCATGATCGACCTCCACTAGGCGGCCATAGCCGCCGGACCAGCCCGAAGAGACGACTTTTCCATTGGCGGTGGCGCGTACCGGATCGCCGGAAGCAGCGCGAAAATCCAGGCCCGTATGCATCGCGGGCCGGCCGAGGAACGGATCGCTGCGCACGCCGAAGCCCGAGGTGAATTCGACTTCGCCGACCACCGGCTTGCGATAGGGCACGAGCGCCAGCGTGCGATTGAGGCGTTCGACCTGGGCGCGGGCGATGTTGATGCGATAAAGCTGCCGCTCGAACGGCCCGGCGTCGGCACCAAGCTTCACCGGGACGAACGGGCCGCCCATGCCGGAACGCGGTGTGGCGGCTTCCAGCTGCGCCATGTCGAGGCCAAGGTCGTTGAACACCCCGCGCATCCGCCGCGCGCGCGACTCCATGCTTTCTTCCACCGAGCTCAGGATCGCCACCTGCCGGCGTTCGACCTGATCGAGCGACGCCTGCAGCCCGACCAGGACGTTGTCGACGCCCTGGATCTTCGCGAACTGGTTTGGCTGCGGGTTGAGCATCGGCGGGGTTCGCGACTCAAGCCGCGCCTCGCGGTCGGGGGGCGCGACGAAAATCACGGTGTCGCTGATCGGCGACGGTTTCGGCGTGCCGGTGGATCCCATCTCGCTCGCCGCGGTGCCGCGGGGCGGCCTGATCGATCCGGTCACGCCGGCATCCGGAATCGAGCTCAGCGCGGTCGCGCGGCTTTCCAGGGCGGTCTGGCGGCGCATGATCTGGTCAAGCTTCTGGTCGAACTGCTCCTGGTCGAGCAACTGGCGGCTGGTGGTGCGATCGACCTTGGCGCGCAGCTCTGCGATGCGGTCCTCATAGGCGTATTGCATCTCGGCCTGTCTCGCGATCAGCCGCGTCAGCACGTCCTCGCGGAAGGCGAAGTAGGTCGCTGTAGCCGCCGACCAGGCGCCGAGCACGGTGACGGTGCCGACCACGATCCAGAACACGACAGGCCCGAATCGCACTTGCTTGCCGGCATGGGCGATGGTGTAGCCTTGCTGCGCCGATCGGGATCGCGGACTCGCGTGCGCCGCCCGCAACCGGTGCGGCCGCTCGTCATCATGGTACTGTGAAACCTCGGCATAACCCGAACGATGCGACATCGGCACTCCCGCGCCGAACGGCATCCGTCCAGCTCAACCTGTGCCGTGATTTGACCCTGTCATGGTTAATTTTTGGAAAATGGAACTCGCCGATCACAGCGCGCTGGCGGTGGCCAGCACCTCGTCGGCGTGGCCGTCGACCTTCACATTGCGCCAGATGCGCGCGATCTTGCCGGTGCGATCGATCAGAACCGTGGTACGAACAATCCCCATGAAGGTCTTGCCATACATCGACTTTTCGCCCCAAACTTCGTAGGCCTCCAGCATCGCATGGGCTTCATCGGAAACCAGCGGGATCGCGAGTCGATGCTTGTCCCGGAACGCCTCCTGGGCGCTCACCGTGTCCGCCGAGACGCCCAGCACGGCGGTGCCGCTGTCCGCAAAGGCGCCGGATAGCCGGGAAAAATCCATCGCCTCCTTGGTGCAGCCCGGCGTGTCCGCACGGGGGTAGAAAAAGATCACCAGTTTTTTTCCCGCATAGTCGCCGAGCGAAACGCTCCCGCCGCCATCGCGCGGCAGTTGAAAAGCAGCCGCCTTGGCACCCACCGCCAACGAGCGATCCCGATCATGCCCTGCGCCACGGGCAGACACCGTCTTCGGCGAGGATTTTTGCGTCGGCTGCGGCTTTAACTTTTTTGGTGCCTCCTTGTGCAATGGTGCGGGCGGTAGTTTCGCCTTGACCGACTTCTTCGCTGGTGCCGCGAGCTTCGGGGCGGGTTTTGTTTTGGCCTTTTGGGCTGTCGGGACTGCCCGAGCGCGCGTGTCCCGAGCCGCGGATTTGGGGGATTTCTTGCGCGTTTTCTTGGACATACGCCTTCCTTTCGTCGCTTTCGGCGGGTCAATCATAGCCATGTTGCGGATGCCGCGCCGGAGCCGCCCGTGCTGGGCAAATCTGCCGCGCCCGGAGTATGGTTACAACGAATACCACGCGACCAGCCGTCCCGATTTCCGCCGTAACCATGCTTGGGCCGGATGACGAGTAACAGATCGAACCGAGGATTGGCAGCGATGCCGGCGCAGAAACGCGTAAGCGGCGCCGACGTGCACGATCCTGACGGTGACCGGTCCTATGATGAGCGCCAGCACCGTGAGGTCATGGCAGGAAGCGACCGGCCGGACGTGTTGAATCCGGGCGACGAGCAGCCTTCGCAATGGGACGATGCCGGTTGGGATCAGGACCATGACGAGGCGGCCGGCCATCGCGCGCGCCGGCTGTTGTCGAGGTCGAACTCCGGGCTGCATCGCATAGGTGACGGCGTCGGCGTCATCCGCCGCTGGCTGACGCATGAGCGTTGGGTGAGGCGCGTTGCCGTCGTCGTCGCGGCATTGCTGGTGATCTTCGCAGGATGTTTCGGGGCGCTGTGGTGGCGGCTAGGCGCCGGTCCGATCAATTTCGATGTGGCAACCCCCTGGCTCGCGGCGGCGATCGAGGAAAATATCGGCCATGGCAATACCGTCGAGGTCGGCGGTACCCAGATCGAGCGCGCCGGCCGCATCCGTGTCGCCGTGCGCATCCGCGACATCATTGTCCGCGACCGCGACCGCGTCGTGGTTGCTACCGCGCCGAAGGCCGAGGTCCGATTGTCCGGCACCGCGCTCTTGATGGGCCAGCTTCGCGCCGAAAGCCTCAATCTGGTCGATGCCGAACTGGCGGTGCGCATTACTCCAGACGGCCAGGTCACGGTGTCGACGGGCGACACGGCGCGTCCGCTTGCCACGGGTGTCGCCTCGCCGCAGCGCCCCGGCACGCCGGCGTCGCCTGGCAGTTCCCCGCCGCAACCACCAGCGGCGAGCGACAAGCGCGATTCGGGCAGCGGGTTGCTTGCAGGGCTCGACTGGCTCGACAGCCTCAGCCTGACAGGGCTCGACGGCCAGAACCTCAACGAGATCGGGCTGAAGAACGGCAATCTTTCGATCGACGACCAGCAGCGCGGCAACAAGTGGAATTTCGACAACATCAACCTTAGCCTGCGGCGGCCGAGCGGGGGCGGGGTCGCGCTGAGCGTCGGCGAAGACGGTAGGCACCCGTGGTCGTTGCGTGTTTCGGTCGGTGCTCCCGCCAATGGCGTGCGCTCGGTCGACATCCGCGCCGACAAGGTTTCCACCACCAACATCCTGTTGGCGCTACGCGCGAAGGATCTGACCTATAGCGCCGACTTGCCGCTGAGCGGCGAACTTAAAGGCGAGTTGGGCCGCGACGGACTGCCGACCTATCTCCGCGGCAAGATCAGCGCCGGTGCCGGCAGCATCACCGATAGCGATACGCCCGATTACCCGATGGCGATCGATTCGGCCGAATTCAACGTCGAATGGGACGCCGGGCGGCGGGTGCTGGTGGCGCCCTTCAAGATCATTTCCGGCGCCAACCGCATCACGCTACTGGCGCATCTCGAGCCGCCCAACGACGCGGTTCGCGACTGGCAGATGGGTTTTAGCGGCGGCACGATCGTGCTTGCGGCGGCCGACGGGGAGCCCCCGCTGATTTTCAACCGCATCGCCATCGGGCTGCGCTTCGACACCGACAACCGCCGGGTCTTGCTCACCCAGGCCGATATCAGCAATGGCGAGATCGGTATCGCGGGAACGGGCAGCGTCGACTACGCATCCGAACCGCGCCTCACCCTGGGCTTTGCCGGAACGCCGATGTCGGTCTCCGCGCTGAAGCGCATCTGGCCGATTCTGGTCGTGCCGGAGCTGCGCGAGTGGGTCATCGAGCGGGTCGAGCGCGGAGCGGTGCAGCGGATCGAGGTCGGCGTCAATTCGCCGGTCCGAAACCTCTCCCGCCGCGGGCCGCCGATTCCGGACGACGGTCTCGCGGTCAACATCCTGGTCAGCAATGCGACATTGCGGCCGGTGGACGAACTGCCTTCGGTGCGCGACGCCGATCTGAAGGCCCGCGTTACCGGCCGTACCGCTACCGTGACGATCGGACAGGCCGCCGTCGATACGCCCGCAGGGCGGAAGCTGAACGTCGCAGATTTCGTGTTCGAGGTGCCGGACATGGCGCCCAAGCCCTCGCCGGCGCGAGTCAAATTCCGCATCGACGGGCCGGTGCCCGCCGCGGCGGAGATATTGGCGTCCGACCGTTTGAGCGAGTTCTCCGGCACCCTGGTCGATCCGAACACGAGCCAGGGCAAGGTTACGGCTCAGGTCTCGCTCGGTCTGCCGATCAAGCGTGAATTGACCAAGGCCGACACTACCTATGCCATCACCGCCGATCTCAGCGGGTTTGCCGCGGACCGGCTGGTGATGAACCAGAAGCTGGAAGCGAATACGCTGAAAGTCGTCGCCAACAACCAGGGCTATCAGGTCAAGGGCGACGTCAAGATCAACGGCCAGCAGGCTACGCTCGATTACCGCAAGCCGAGCGAGGGCGATGCCGACGTCAAATTGCAGGCGACGCTGGACGATGCGAGCCGGGCGCGGCTTGGCTTCGATCTCGGGCCATGGGTGGCCGGG
>Ga0066662_10001489_pt1 | contig 10828 bp, 6 predicted proteins | sample GraSoiAngelo_111_FD_133939 | JGI IMG/M metagenome (GOLD analysis project Ga0066662, IMG submission 133939) | Grasslands soil microbial communities from the Angelo Coastal Reserve, California, USA - 14_0903_12_40cm | ecosystem: Environmental > Terrestrial > Soil > Grasslands | place: USA... | reverse complement strand
TTCCTCTGTGTTGCAAAGGTTTTGCCTTTGGTTGCGGCCCTGCCGTTAAAACGGATTTTTGTGAAACGCCCCGCGGAATCTCCCATGGGGATCAGGTATGCGTAGCACATAGATGCTGGCGCTCACATGGGGAGCGAATACAACCACTGAATTATCCGTCAATAACCCTGAAATACCCTGAAAGGGGCCGTCACCGTTTAGAATCTGGCCGGTGCCGCCAAAACGGATGGCCGGTTGTCCTGAAATCTGGGTAAGAAAAACACGTCCTTCGCTGCTGTTGCCGGTGAAGCCTCCAATGCGACGGCCTTGGTGATCCGTGAAAACGAACTCATCGAAGTTGGTGAAGGGAATTGGATTCAGCGCGGTTCCTCCCGGCCAGCCAGGATTGAAATTGATGGTGGCCGTGATCTTGCCGATGCGTGGGCCTGGCTCCGCTGTGCTTCGTATCCCACTCTCGCCGCGGACTTTGAAATCAATATCAAAAAGACGCAGACCCTGCTCTACCGTCAAGCCCATGGGCTGTCCACCGGGACCGATTCTGGGAGTGACTTTATCTGAGGGAACAGCTTCACCCCGCAACAGGACGTAAGTGATATCCGGTTCGGGATTGGCCAGCTCTTCTGGGTCAGGCAAGATGCTGTCCGTAGAGAAGGTGTCCTGGCGGTCCATCACGCGCAGGATTATATTGCCCGTAAATCCTCGATTCAGGTCGAGCGTTCCGCAATACAGGTAAATTGCTTCCTCGTGTCCCTGGAACTGTCCGAAACCTTCCACGATTGTGCCGATGGCAGTCACGTGGAGTTGTCCCTGGCGGCCGGCATTCATTGGAAAAGTGCGTCCGGTGCCGAATCCGCGAAAACCGTTTTCGCCGTTTCCGAAGGCGCAGACCGAATCGAGCATGACAAAACGCTGGGAGCGTGAGAGATCAAGAGGCGTTGGCGGAGGCTGCTTTCCCGGCGCGCCCGAGAAGTCATCAGGTGCCAACATCCACCTGTGGGTAAATGTCCCCACTGATTCGCCTACTATATCTTCCGCTGTGATGGGCGAGCGGGCGCCCGGCGGCTGCGTCCTGATCACAAAGCGGTGCAGGTTTTCATGAATGCGCATCCCAACCGGCGCGTTATAACTTCCACCGTAAATAGCAGGCTGGGCAGCGCTGCCATGAGGGATGGAAAATATATTCAGGTTGGCGGCGCGGTCCACCTGGGCTTGCATCTCTTCCGGTGAAATGCTGCTGGCTCCGGGACCAGGGGCAAATAACGCAGAAGCTGCGGCACCCGGTGGTGGCCCTACGGTTCCCTGATTTGCCATTCTCAAATTCTCCTTGCAATTATGGGTGGATTGCTCATCGAGGAAGGTTGCGATACCAGGCTGCGATCTCGCGGCCAATTCGATGAGGGCTGCTTTCCTGCAGGAAGTGCAGTCCAGGGCCGATGAAGACCGATTGCAGATTGTTGATGTTCTGCTGGCACCAGGTAACATGTTCCTGAGTCAGCAGCGCACCGGGTGTGGCATACAGCATGAGCTTGGGAATTTCTGATCTCTGCAACCGCTCGCTGTACTCGCTTACTGCCTCCCATACATCGCGGGGTTCGCCGCCAATCGGCGTCTGGCGGGGGAATTGCCATATCGGGAATCGGCTCTCGCGCGTTCTGAAGGGCTCGCGATAATAATTCATCTCTTTTTCAGAGAGCTGTCTTCCCGCTGCCTGCGGCAAGAGTTGCTCGATGAACATGTTTTGCTCCACGATCATCTGCCAGCCTTCGCCACCCACACCGCCGGTGCGGAATTTCCGGAAAATCTCCCTGAATTCCGGCGTGGAGAATTTGTCCCATGGATAAGGCCGCACAATGGCTTCAAAGAAGGCGATGGCGTTGATGTTCTCCTGGTGGTGCATCGCGTAATGGAAGCCCAGCCCCGAGCCCTGGTCGTGCAGCACCAGAGTGATATCGCGCAGGTCCAGCGCTTCAATGAAGGCCTTGACGTAGCGGGCGTGGTCGCGCCACAGGTATTCAATCTGCGGCTTATCAGAGCGCCCGAAGCCAATCAGGTCAGGCGCGATGCAGCGGCCCAGCGGGCTCAGATAAGGGATGATGTTCCGCCATATATAAGACCAGGATGGATTGCCGTGCAGCAGCAGAATGGTGCTGCCTGATCCCTGCTCGATGTAATGCATGCGCGAGCCGAGCACGTCTACATAATGAGGCGCATAAGGATAATCAGGCGAGATGTTGGGCTCCGCCATGGAAGGAGAAGGAGCAGAAGCAGGAGCCGACGCAGGCTGTGACGATGACGGCGGCGCCTGTGCAGGAGCAGCAGCCTGTGGAGGATCTGGCATGGTTGGAGCAGGCCACGGCATTGGCCCCCAACCCGACGCAGGTTGCGCCTGTGTCTGGGCTGCTGCAGATGGAGCATTTTGCCTCGCCGTGGATGGCTCATTCCTGCCGTACGATTGCTGTTGTGTGCTGAAATCCTGCGGGGCCGGTGTGAATGGCTGGGCCGCAGCCGCAGTGGTGCGCTGCATCATATCGGCAGCCATATTGGACCAGCCCCGAAATGGTTCGGAGCTGTTATTGCGATTGCCAAACGCTCCAAAGGTCATGTTATAGGCGGCCTTCTGCACGGCATCTCCAAGCTGGAAGGCTGCTCGCAAAGGAACGCTCAGCTCTCCTTCGGTGGCGCGGGCCAGGTTTTCAAAAGACTGCGCGGCCTTATCTGGATTGAAGATGTTGGCAACCTGCTGCAGCCCGAATAGAGACATGGCATAAGGGAAGCTGAGCATGGACGCATAACTGTTGCCGCCGCCATGGCCGCCATAACCTGAGCTGGAATTCTGCCGGTCTGTGTAGCGCCCGCGCTCCTGGCCCTGGCCTGGAATATCGGTGCGGTACTCACGCCATCCATAATAAAAGCGCAGATCAGGAGGCGCGACGATCAGATCGCCCACCGAATGCTGAAACCGCTGGAGATGCTGCGAGTCCCATTGTGTGCGGAACAGGTCCCGCGTCTGCCAGTCTTCATAGATCAGGTATTCGATTCCTTCAGAAGGACCTCCAGCCTTTACTGCCTTATGAAACGCAAATACGTTGCAGCCGGGCAAGCGTCTTGTGGCCTCGGTCAGGGCATTTGCGTTCTGCAGGAAGATACCTTCTTTTTGCGGGTTCACTTTGAACAGCACAGTGGCGGCAATGGGGACTTGCGCAGGCAACGAATCCAGCATCTGTGACACCTGTGCCCGGACTTGATCGATAGATGGTGGTTGCTGATCTTGTGCCATGTATCCTTTGTTCACACCTGCGTGCGCAATAAAATGTTCACACCTGCGTGCGCAATAAAAATCCTTATGGAACGCAGCCGCCCCGGCTGCGCGGAAAACCCATGCTCAATATTCGTTCCCGAGCACTTCCTGCTTGAGCCATTACCGGGCGACAATCATGAGACGCATAGCTTCCGGAATTTTGCGAAAACCGGTCAAACTGGCAGGGTGCTTTAAGGCAATGCTTCCTGCTCGATGGCCGGTTTGGTATTCACATTCGAAATATCTCCCTGGGCTATCTGAATGCCGACATAGGGCTTACCGGCGGAAGTGCAAATCTGTACAGCCGCCTGCTGCACCGTGCGGGTCCCGTCTTTGCTCCATAGGCCGAAGCCACTGAAGCTGACCGTGTCGTAGTCATCGTCGTAAGTCGATGTTCCGGAGTTGCTGAAATCTACCCATGCTAGGCTGTGCAGGCGGAAGCAGCCCTGCTGGCTATGGTTTTGGTATTCGAATAAAGGAGGCGTCTCCATCGGATCGGCGGCAATGCGGTAACTGTAAGAGAAGACATCACCGGTGGAGGCGCGTACCTGGTTTTCCGAGCCTTCCTTCACAATTCCCTCAGACGATCCATTGCGGATTGCATGAAACCACAGGAACGGGTCAAGCGAAGAATTCGGGCCAACAGCGAAGCCGGTGGCAAAATCCGGGTTCGGGAACTTCAAGCCCTCCGGATAAGGAATGTGGACGATCCCCTGAAAGCGGAATACCTTCTGGTTGCGCGGGCCTTTCACCAGCACGGCGGGCCCGCGGAAAAAGAATGAACTCTGGGGCGTGCAGGGTTCCACGCGCAGCAGAGCAAAAATCAAATCCTGGCTGATGAAGGCGCGGTGCAACATGCTGTTGAGCATCCGCCCGTTGCGCAGGTCGAGTGCTCCTACGGAAATATCAAAGGGATCATCGATGATGGAAAGATCGTCCAGGGCATAGTTGCGCATGGGAAAGCGCAAAAACTCATTGAAGCCCTGCGGGCCGGGTGAGAGACGGGAGGGAAAGACATCGGTGATGGGAGAGGGCGGCAGCGGAGCCATGATCCCGCCAGCAGGGACGCTCCACACGGCCATAGGCACTGAATTCTGCGTGCGCGGCCCGAACTGTATCTGCAACCTGCCTAGAAGATGCGACCTGCCTTTGGCCGGCCCACCTAAATGAGGAGCATTGAGGTGAAATGCGTCGCCGAAGGCGCTGTTGTGCGTGAAGAGTGTGAACTCCTGAATAGTATTGAATGGTATGGGCGGCAAGGCCGCATCGCTGGAACCGGCAGTGTCCCTGGTGCTGAGTTGCAGGTGCGGATGCATGACCGTCCCCGATGCCGGAATCACGGCGTGCTGGCCGCTGGCGCTCACAAAGTTGAGCGGCCACAGCGCCCTCGGTCCAAGCGGAACAAACATGGAGCCGTAAAAAGTGAAATCCAGCAGGCCGTCCGGACGCTGTTGAAATTCAGCCCACGCTGAAGCGTAAATCTGCTGTTGCTCCGGTGTTGGTGGTGGACAATTCGAGGGTGGCGGGTTTCTGAATGTGACCGGGCCCCACGGAGCCGTGGGATTGACTCCCACCAGAATCTGCAACGCAGCGCTGCCGTATTGCGCGTAGACGGTGAGATTGAAGACCTCGCCGGTCTCCAGGTCGAGATCGCCGGAGGAGACCAATCCCTGGGCTTCATCCACACGATTGTTCTGAAACGCCATTTTGAAAAATTGGGGCGCTACGAGCACGGAATCTTCACCGGTGAAACCGCTCATGAAGGAAAGCTCAAAATGGCTGATGTGATTCACCGGCTCGCTGAATTTGGTCTTGAGGAAGCCGCTGAGGTGGCTATCGACCATGGCCAGGCCGCCAAAAATGAAATCGGCAGTGCTGCCAAACCTTTGCTCCTGGGGGTTGCGCACGTTGAGCGCGCTGATGCCATCGCCGAAATAGCTGGAAGAAGCATTCAGAGGCAAAACCTGTTCCAGCCCCGGAGGAAGCCGCAGAGGAAGCGTGGATGGTTGTGGCGGCGTTAACGGCGCTAGCTGTTCCCAGTTGTCTTCCACGCTGAAGCGCTGATCATCGTCTTCAGTAGATGCATTGAAAAGCGCCTCATCCATGCCTGCATCGGGATCGAATGGCAGTTGCCTCAATTCTGCTGAAGACCAGTTAGGGCCTTCGGCTTGCCGGCATGCGGCTGCGGGATCACTGCCGACCACAGCATTCAGGTCAATGAGGTTAAACGTAGCGCCGTAGTGTGCATTGAGAAGCTGCAGGATTTCATTGGCAATGATGGCCTGCCCGGTCTGGCCGGGATAGTAACCATTTAAGGAGTAGAAGCCTCCCATGTATTCGCCGGTGAGTGTTCTGTTTCCGGCGTGGTATCCCTGCTGCCCGACACGGCGGAAGAGACCGGCGATGTCATAAAGTAATGCTCCGTTATCCTGCACTAGCTGGGCAAGACGCTCGTTGATTTCTGCAATCCGGCTGCTGATCTCGTTCGCGGCCCCGGCGCTGATGAGTGCGTCAGGATGCAGAGCCCCCAGCGACCTGCTGAAAATCTGGAATCCAATTTCATTCAGGCCGTTGAGCGTGACCACATCGCCCGGTTTGATCTCGTAGCGTTCGTAAAGGAATGAAGGCTCGACTTTGGCAATGCGGGCTGCAGTTTCCACGGAAGAGAAGTGAGCAGTGTCAAAGGGATCGGGAATATTCAAAGCCAGCACTTCTGCTCCGGCGTCCTTGAGGCGGCGGATGATTTCAGAATACTGGGAGATGAGTTCCTCAGCATTGGGCAGAAATCCGGGGTTTTCGTGAACGGCAGCTTCCAGCGCCTCGTAATAACCCAGCTCCACGATTACAAAAGTTGGAGATTGTTGTAGCGCATATTCCAACTGCGTTGGCGCTGATCTCTCTCCGTAAGCAATGGAGAGGATGCCCCACATAAGGTTAGCGGCAGTCTGCCGGGCATCTGTGCGGTGGATGAGTGGCTGCAGAGGGCAAAGAGAAGCCGCATCGTGAACGCGAAATCCCGGCACAGAGAGATTCGCCACTCGTTTTGGCGGCAGTTCGGAGAGCACAGTCGTTTGCAGTGGAGCAGGAATGCGCACGCTGAGTCGCTGGAATCCGGGAAAATCTCCGAGTCCTGGCGCCTGGATGAAATGCGTGGGAAGGTCGGCTCCCATCTGCCGAGCCATCTGGGCAGGGAAGCTCCACATCTGTGTTTCGGCGGTAAGAGTAAAGTCGCCCACCCCGGCGGCCAGGCCTTCACCCAGAACCATCAAACATGAGGTGTTCAGGCTTCCGCCGTTTGTGGCTGGACGCGAAACTTGAATGGGCGCATTTGCCGGTTGACCATAGTCCGGGCGTGGTACGGGAGTGGATGGAGAAGATGGAGAAGGTGGAGAAGGTGGAGACGATGGGGAAGGCGGAAATTGTTGGGCGTAGTTGTTCCCCGGACTAAGGTCCGGGGCTTCCATCCGTGATTGTCCCGGCAGCAACAAGTTCATGAACGTCCTTGCGCTTAACAGTGGCATGGCCCAGGAGAAGCGCAGGATGGATTGGATCAGCTCACGCATAGTTGACCTGCTGCTGGGCAGAAATGCCGAGAATGCAGCCACTCTCTTCACAGTCATGAAGCAGCGCAGAACGCTCTCCTTCCTCGATCATCTGCGAGACCGCGCCGACAGTGAAATCAAGGCCGCCTAATTGGCCGCCGGTTGCGGCGGAGGGGAAATAGCGGTGGATGGTGAGCGGCTTGTAAGGTATTTCACGCTCCAGCATCCTGCCCGCAACCCGGATTGCATCGCGCAGTTGAACCGGCGCCGCCTGGGCCGATTCTCCTATGCTTCCCAGCGCCTGAAGGCCGGAGTTGATCCAGCGCGCAGTTTCAATATCTTCGTTCAACTTGGTTGCCAGCATCAGGTGGTAGACGCGCATCAGAGTGTCGGCAGTATTGGGCTCGCCGAGCAAGGGAATGTATTGCGGCTTGGGATCGAGATAGATCACATGCAGCTCAGTGGCTCCCATTTCGATGGCCGGCGCCAATGGGGTGTTTTCAACCACGCCTCCATCCACGTAGATATCGCGCCCGATCTGCACCGGCGGAAAAATGCCGGGAATGGCGGAAGAAGCCATGACGGCCAGAATGCCCAGGCCCTGCCGGAAATCAGCGTTGCAGAAATGCACCGCCTCTCCTGTGATCCAGTTGGTGGCAATGATGTTGATGCGATGCTCACTGTTGAAAATATCCTGCTCGTTGATCACGCGCGGCAACATGTCCTGAAACGGCCCGGTATCGACGAACGATCCGATATTGATCAGGTTGAAGAGCCGTTGCCTTACAGGACGATCAGAGGCCAGGAAATTTGCGGTTCGCCCGAGAAAGTACCTGCCGATAGTGAGACTATCGTTCACGAACTCACTGGCAATACGTTGAGGCGAGCGGACGCAATTGTAGTCGAGATAATCGAAGGGATCGCCCACAAAACGAAAAACACCGTTGCCGCACTGTCCCGGCTGTTCGACCACGCGCTCCATCCAGATGTTTTCAAGAAGCATGGCATTGGCGAGCAGGCTGCCTCCGTGGCTTCCGGTAATAATTGCAGCATTGAAGGCCCCCACGGAGGTTCCGGTAAAGATGTTGGCCAGCAGCGGCTGGTAGCTGGTGGCAGAACTGCGTCCGGCAAACAGCACTTTCATGGCCCCCACAGCAAACGCGCCATAAGCGCCGCCGCCGGAAAGAACCAGCGCCGTCTTTTCAGGGGTCGTGCTCATGAGCCCGCTCCGGAGATCACCCAGGGCGGGAGGGATTTTTCATCGAGCCAGTCAGGGAACCTGCGCCAGGTGGCGAGAGAGCCGAGAACGGTTTCATAGTGCTGGCGGAAATGCTGCACCAGGAAATTCTTTTCGAGTTGCTCGAGCGAGATGCAAAGGATGCGCGCGGCGTAATCTCCACTCAAGGCATTAGCGGCATTCACATAACCAAGTACAGGATCAACCGAGAACTGCAGCGGAAGTTGCTCCAGAGCGTCTTTTGCAGGCGCAAACAGGCGGGAGGCAATCCCAAACGAAAACAGGTCAGCAAGGCGGAATCCCCAACTCACGGGATTCACAACCACATTGGTCACCTGCCGGGGCCGGTTGGAAATGAAGATCATCCGCACGCTGACATAACCGGTTTTATAGACACGGAAGTTGATCAATTCCAGAGCGGCATCGAATTCGCCGGGGCCGTAGCCAAAAAGTCCCGGCGTGGGATTTTTCACAAACGAATAGCCGATGCCGAAGTCACCCAGCACGCCGGGCAAATGATTCTGCCTGTCATTGATAAAGTCCTGGTGTACGACCAGGTTGCTCTCTTCGTTGAGGGCAAATACCATCTCCGGACCGTCTGGTCCAAAGGGGCGGGTGCGAAAGTTGAAGTCGAAGATGCGAACCTTGAGAAGCAGCCACTCGTAAAGCTTGCCTACCAGGCGCTGATCAACAATGGCCATCTGGTCATAGGTGGGGAAAGCGCGCACCTCGTTTGCGCCCACCGGTTTATAGAAAAGCTGGTTGAAGCCGAATCCGATCTGGCTGGGCCGTGGCACCGGGCACCAGCTTAACCGCGACAATGCGGGCGGTGGCGTGGGCTGCGACTGTTCCACGTGCGCCTCCGGTTCGCGAAACGAGCTGATCCGCATCCAATACTTCAGGACGAATTCGCGCATCTGGTCTGCCATCCATTGCGCTGACTCAAGGTTCAGGCTGGCGGGCGCGCGCGTCTGGTCATAGAACATCTCCTGCACATTTCCCATGACCGGCATCAATGTGCCGCTCACCGGCGCTTCACCATAAAAGCCGAAGCTACGGGTTGCGCGGTTGAAGCTTCGCTCCAGCGGGAATTGCTCGCTCGGGCCTCCGGTACGTTCCATCTCCCTCCACCAGCGCAGCAGATCCTGGCCTCGGGAAAGATATTCCGGGACTTCAGACAGTAATGCGGCATTGCGCTGTATCTCCGGGGTGTCCCAGGGCTGCGGCGGATGGAACGCGGGCTCGGTTCCATGCTGGACGTTGAAGCCCGGATCGGGGCCGGCAGAGGTCATCGTTGTGAGCCTCTGGGGTAAGGATTGTCTTCCGTTCGCTGTGCAGGTGGTTGGGGACGAAGCAAAGCGTGTGCGGCCCGGCTGATGATTGCATCCCAGGTCGCTTGGGCGGTTGTTTCGGCTGTTGGATTCTGCGCGTAGCCGCCTGCCTGGTGATGCCCGCGTTGCGCCCAATCTCCTGCGCCTCGATAACGGAACAACTCGCCCATTGCGTCGTGCGTGCCGGAACGTTTCAGGGCTTCTTCGCAATTCTGCTGCACGTGCGTTCGCCAGATCGCGGCTGCAGAGGCAGAAGGTTGGTATTGCCGCAATGCGTCAAGAGATCTGGAAGATGAAGTTGCCTGAAGCCAGATCGCCAGGGCAGAGCCAACGCCATTCACCGCTGCATCGTTTCCGGAAAGTACGTTTGCATGATGCTGCAGAAATGCCTCAATGATTTCCGGGTGACGAACATTGACCAGCGTGAGTGCCCAGCAGAACCCGGCCACGGCATTTTCCCGGCCTGGCGAATGCGGAGGCCCGGAAAGAGATGATTGCAGTCCCTGCCAGGGTACGATCAGCCAGGGTAGGAAATTCGAGGGTGAAAAATAGATGGCCCGTCCCACGCCATGCCAGAAATAAGCAACAAGTTCTTCACTGAACGCAGAAAGCGACTGATCGATCTGTAAGAGCAAATGTGGATATAGATTGCGAGTCGCCAGACCCAGCGCTTCGCAGGTTACGCCAAAATAGCCGGGGCACGAACTGTTCCTGCAAATCTCAATAAAAACCTGCAATGCAGCGGAGGGATTTTGTTCGATGGAAGGCAGGAGCCATTCCGCCAGTGAGAGACTCATGCCCGCGTGCAAAGGTACAAGGCTGGCCGCCGGCAGCGACTCGCACTCGGCCAGGGAAGGGAGTTCTCCACGGCGCAGATGCAGGTCAGAGTAATAATGTCCCAGCCCTTCCATCAGCCACACGCTGCGGTAACTGTCATGGCTTCTCGCTCGTTCAACCAATTCCACCAGCGGCTCAGCGGTATGCTGTGAAATCCTGAGCTCTGAATCTACTTGTTCAAAAAGGGAGAAGGCCTCCAGTTTGTTCTGGAATTCCTGCCATACGATCCTGCTGTCCGGTCCCGAATTGAAAGACTTCAAAATGTCTGCCGCCTGATGCATCAGCTCAAGTCCCGTTCGGAACATGCTGCGGCCGAGCATGCCGGGTTGCGCAGCTATCGCATTGCCGTCAGTCAGTCCAGATATGCCGGCGGCATGGGCCGGGCGAAGTTGCAGAAAATCGTTTTGGCGGGTAAGAAGTGACATGCTATTCCCGAGTTGCTGCATGGCAAGCAGTGAGATGGCCCAGGAGAGCCGGTTGATTGACTTAACAAGCTCTTCCACCGCCATGCCTGGGCCATCGGCCTCCTGAGCAAAATCACGAGGTCCACGGATTGGATCAACCTGCAATTACCACCATCAGT
>Ga0066662_10001488_pt1 | contig 10830 bp, 9 predicted proteins | sample GraSoiAngelo_111_FD_133939 | JGI IMG/M metagenome (GOLD analysis project Ga0066662, IMG submission 133939) | Grasslands soil microbial communities from the Angelo Coastal Reserve, California, USA - 14_0903_12_40cm | ecosystem: Environmental > Terrestrial > Soil > Grasslands | place: USA... | reverse complement strand
TGTCGAGATGCGCGACCTCATGCACCGCCTCACAGCAGAGGGTAAGACCGTTTTCATCTCAAGTCACCTTCTCACTGAAGTGCAACAAATCTGTACCCGCGTATCCATTATCAACCTCGGGAAGCTCGTCAAGGTCTCTACGATCGAAGATCTCATTAGTGGGCACGGTGAGTTTGTCGTCACCCTTGAGCGTGCGCAAGAGGCGCTCGCGCTGGTCAAGGTCCAGCCCTGGGGTAAAGATGCGCGTCTTGATGCCCGTGGCGCGCTCATTACAACCGCCCCTGGAAAACGCGGCCGTGACCTCAATCTCTTCCTCGTCGACGCGGGCTTCGCCCCCGAAACCATCGCCCATTCAACGCAGGACCTGGAACAGGTCTTCCTGGAATTGACCAATTCTGGTACAGGAGAAATACAGTGAGTACAGTCGTCACATCCGCGCCAGCGGAGCAAATGAAATTACATACATCGAAGCCCAGCTTTTTGGGCATTCTGGGCGGTGAGCTCTTCAAGATCAGCCGCCAGTGGATCGTGTGGGTGATGTTGGTCCTCCTCGCGGGCGTCATCGCCCTGCCGTATATCGTTACATTGACAGTCCCGGACATCAAAGTTGCCATTAACCACACTCCGCTGCTGTTTTTAACAAATCGCATGACGCAGAACCTGGCAGTGCTGCGCGTCTTTATCGGCATATTCCTGCTGGTGCTGACGGCCTGTGTCATTGGTCTGGAGTACCAGCTCGGTACCATCCGCATCCTCCTGGCGCGCGGCGTTGGACGGCTGCAACTGCTTTCAGCAAAGCTGCTGGCGGTCGTCATCATTGCGCTAGGCGTCTTTATCGTAGGCATCCTCTACAATATCCTCTTGATGAGCAGTCTGCTGCTGATCATGGTGGGAAATTTGAATGCCTATAACGCCATAACGCCCGATTTCTGGTCGATAGCTCAGCAGTATACACTGACCGTACTGGTCAGTATGGGCGTGACTATTCTCATGGCCACCGCCGTCTCTGTGCTTGGGCGCTCGCTGACCTTTGGACTCAGCCTTGCGCTGGCCTGGTTTCCGATTGACAATATCGGCACAATCTTTTTGTACCTTGCCAACCGCCTCACCCACAGTGATTTCTGGTTAAATATCTCGGCCTACTTACTTGGTCCGAACCTGAATGTGATGCCCAGGGTGCTCATAACAGCCAAAACGGAGATCTTTACTATCGGGGCTCAGCCGTACGTCACTGTCGATGGCGCGCATACCCTCTGGGTCACCCTTGTCTACGCCGTCATCTTCGCCGTTGTTGCCATTGTCCTCACCTGGCGCCGTGACGTTAAAGAATAAGACATTCCTCTTCTGCAGTAGTAGAGAAGGCTCCTTTCCCGCAAGGGAAAGGAGCCTTCTCTACTACTGAATTTCGATTACAATGTAACTCTAGGCGCAGGGCGCTCAATCAACTCTCCAGGTCAGGAAGTCAGACCACCCGACGTTTTCGCATATCTAGAACTGAACAAGCAGGATGTAACGCCTGCAGTTAGTCTACGCATCTAGAGTGTAACCCTTTCAGGATACACAAGAACGCAAAAGAACAGATCGTCGACTCAATCTTCCTGTGCGCTGCTGTAAACTATCGTTTCTCCTTCTTGCAACTTCACCTCGGGTTCTGGCATTTCCTCTCTGGGTACAATACGATATCCTTCTTCTCCATGCGCGGCAATGTCAAGTCCTACTGCTTCCTCTCTATCGGTAACGCGCAAGCTCATAAAGGAGAGAAGCTTCAACAGGATAAATGTAACGACAAATGAATAAGCGGCAGTGACTACAACCGCAATGATTTGTGTGAGGAGTTGCCCGGGATTACCAAAGAGCAATCCATTTGCCCCCGCGCTATTGATCACCTTCTCAGCAAACACGCCTGTCAGTATCGCGCCAGTCACGCCTCCCATCCCATGGGCCGCCCAGACATCAAGTGTGTCGTCTATCTGCGTCCCTTTGGTGCGGAAAAGCAGCATCAGGTAGGTCACAAGACCACCGATCACTCCAATAGCGATGCTGGAGAGGGGGCCAACAAATCCACTGGCCGGGGTGATAGCAACCAATCCGCACACCGCTCCCGTTGCTGTTGCCAGGGCGCTTGGTCGTCCATTCTGAACCCAGCTTAGTGCCATCCATGTGAGTGCCGCCGCAGCGGCAGCTGTGTTAGTGACAACAAACGCGCTGACGGCCAAAGGTGAAGCCGCCAGGGCGCTTCCAGCGTTGAAACCGAACCAGCCGAACCAGAGCAGGGCTGCCCCTAGAATGGTGAATGGAACATTATTGGCCTCCGTCGCTTCTCCCTTCTTGAAACCTAGTCTCTTTCCAACAACGATGGCTGCCGCTAGCGCGGCAAATCCAGAACTGGCGTGGACGACGGTTCCCCCCGCGAAATCGAGTGCACCGAGCTTGTGGAGCCACCCATCAGGATTCCAGACCCAGTGAGCAATAGGATCGTAGACCAGGGTAGCCCATAAGAGGACAAAGATGACCAGAGTGCGAAAGCGAATGCGTTCAACGAATGCCCCAATGATAAGAGCTGGCGTGATAATGGCAAACATCGCCTGGAAGATCATGTATGCCAGATGAGGGATGGTCGGCGCGTAGTCGGGATTAGGCGCGTAGCCTACACCGTTCAGGCCGAAGAAACCAAGTCCACCGAGCAGACCGCCGCCGATATCTTTGCCAAAAGCCAGGCTATATCCAAAGAGGACCCATTGGAGACTGACGAGGGCAAGGATGACCAAAGATTGTTTGATCACACTGACCACGTTCTTGCTGCGTACCATGCCGCCGTAAAAAAATCCGACTGCAGGGGTCATCAGCATGACCAGGGCGGATGACGCCAATACCCACGCAGTGTCTCCCGTATTAATGGCATTGGTGTTAAAGGCCCCTGCAGAACCACCCGCAAGCAGTTTTGCCCCAGCCCCTGCGGCCACACCTATTGCCAGGATACTGATGGCGCCTAGCAAAAATTTTCGTTGTCTGAACATGCTGCCTACACTACTCTCGTCTTGTATTGTCGCCATAGTTGTTCACCTTTCTTCAATGCGAGAAATTAAGCGAATGTCACAATCCACCATCAGGAGTTGGTAGTAAATGATTCGCTATTCAGTGTGTCGTCGGTGACGAACGAGGCGATGTTCGTCTTGCTCCAACGCAGAGAGCGAGGAATCATGGCAGCATTGCTCAATTCCGCCCTTCATTCAAGTATAAAAAATCAGTACGCGTCAAAATAGGGGCAAAATGCGAGAAATCACCGGCGGAATATTGTGCAATATGTACGAAAGAAAGCATGAGAATACTGCTTCTGTATGGTAGCTCGTTTTGAAATACTCATGAAGGCGAGTGAACATAAGCGGTACTTGTGTAAAGTATCTAATTCCCTCTTCTTGAGGCCAGGCTCAGTTCCGCCTTCGAGATCGGTGAGAGGTGAATGGCTTGTCCTGCCTTCCTTCAGCAAGTATCCGCTCCAGGGCACGTTGCTCGGCATCCGTGGAGACGGAAAGATCGTAGTGACTGCTCCGGACGGCATCTATGTAACCCTCGACGTTGCTTTCGGGATGGCCCAGGTGAGTCAATGTCTCTCACGTCATCTCCAGTCCGCCTTCCAATTTGGGATAGATGACATGCTGAGCACCTAACGCGAAGAGCCGGTGTACGCCCTTCTGAGTAGCAGCACGCACAATAATGGGCGCGTCTGGGGCATCGTCGTGGGTTGTTGCCACCACAATGGGTGCTGCGGCTTCATCCGGCAGCGTCACGATCACCGCATGAGCCTGCTTCAGGTGGACCCGTGAAAGGATGTCCGAATTAGCAGCGTCTCCATAGAGGCTAGGAACTCCTTGACGTTCCAGTTCCATGACGCGCCCGATATCTTGTTCGACCACCAGGCGTGGAAGACCGAGATGGCCCGGGACATTCACGAAGTGTTGCCCTACTCGTCCGCAGGCGATTACTACGACGTGATCTCGCAATGACTCCGCCACGGGTGCTTGAGCCGGGCTATGCCGGTCCAGCAGCGACCAGAAGGCGGGAACCTTCCGCAGGTATGCTTCGCTCCAGCGGAGCGCCCGGAATTTAGGAACGGGTTGAGGGTGATGGAAAGCAGCGCACCTGCCATATTCTCCACAAGAGTTTTGCTATACTCATGATTATTGTCAGCGCACTGCGTCAAACTTCCCCACGGCTTCTATCTGGATAAACCCCAACGATCGCGCACGCTCCGCTCAATAGGACCAAAAATCAGCACATCGATTGCCACGCCGATGACGATAATTACCACCATTACGGACATGACCTGTGCGGCATCGTTCAGATCCCGTCCCGTTTGGAGAAGATTTCCCAGGCTGAGCGTAAAAAATATCAGCTCACCGGCCATCAATGAGCGCCAGGCAAACGTCCAGCCCTGCTTCAATCCGTTGATGATGGCTGGTAGTGCGGCGGGAAGGATAACTTGCGAGTAGAGCGCCACGTTGCGCGCGCCCATGTTCCTCGCGGCTTTGAGGTAGATCGGATTCGTGTTCTTTACTCCCGCGTCTACACCCAGCGTGATCGAGAAGAGCGCTCCCATGATCACCACGAAAATGATTGACTGCTCGGTCAGTCCGAACCAGAGAATGGCCAGTGGCAGCCAGCACACGCTCGGCAATGCCTGCAGACCCAGGATCAACGAGCCAACCGTTTCTTCAAGGATGCGGTTGCGTCCAATCAGTAGCCCGAGCACCAATCCGACTACCAGCGAAATACCATACCCGATGGCTAACCGCGACAGGCTGACTCCTATCGCTTGCAGGTAGAGGCCGCCGCTGAACCCCGTAATGATGGCGCTCAGCACGGCGAAAGGACCCGGGAACAGGTAATCGGGCCAGATGCCGCTCCTTGCAATCACTTGCCACAGCATGAGTAATGCCCCGTAAAAGAGTATGCGCCTCAGCCATGGAGCAAATGAGGCTCTGCTCACGCGCTGCGAGAAATCCAACGCTTTAGCCATTTTCATCTTCCCCTTCATGCTCGCCTATCGCTTCGCGTAGCACCGTTAAAATTTCCGCCGACTCGTCCACCAGCGAGTGATCTTCCAGCGAACGTGGGCGAGGTAGATTGATACGAAACTCGCGCACGATACGCCCGGGCCTTGGCGAGAAAACCAGCACGCGGTCTCCCAGGGCTACTGCTTCGCGTACATTATGCGTCACAAACACCACCGTCTTGCGCGTCGATGACCAGATCGATTCTAGTTCGGTGTGTAGCCTGTCACGGGTCAAAGCATCCAGCGCACCAAAGGGCTCATCCATCAGCAGCACCGCGGGATTAATCGCTAGTGCTCGCGCGATCGCGACGCGTTGGCGCATACCACCTGAAAGTTGATGCACGTAACTGCGCTCGAACCCCTTCAAGTGCACCAGTTCGAGGAAACGTCGAGCAAGTGCTCGACGCTCGGCAGTCGGTGTACCAAGTTGACGCAGTCCAAACTCAACGTTGTGCTGGACATCCAGCCAGGGAAACAGGGCCGCCTCTTGAAACAGCAGTACACGGTCCGTGCCAGGACCTTGCACTTTCCTTGAATCAGCCATCACACTACCCGTAGTTGCCGGTTCCAGGCCGGCAATGATACTGAGCAAAGTCGACTTTCCGCAGCCACTTGGCCCGAGTAAGCATACAAATTCACCGGCTTCGACAGTGAGGTTCACTGGTTGCAAGGCCTCAACGGCCCCTGCTCGTCCTGTGAAAACCTTGCTCACATTCTCAATCTGTAGTGAGATACCCCCGAAGGATCCGCTTCCCCTGTCACTGCCCGCTTCATTCCTCGATTGGCCCAATATCACTTGATGAGACATCCGCTTTGTCCTCTTTCCATTGTGGATTTATGATCCCGATACCGTTGCTAAGCCTTTTTTGGTTAGCACCTGGTTAAGCGGCGCCAGGTCGTAGATGCCACTCAGGTCGGGTTTGCCGCTGCCCAGGAAGCCCAACGCGTAAGCTCTGTCTGCCGAGGTCATCAGGGTACTCACCAGCGGATCATAGATGATATCGAGATTCGTAAATGACCTGGCAATGACGGTGGCCGGTAAAGGTTTCCCGGTGATGCGCTTGATCTCGCTGTTGACAATGCTTTGTGCGCTGCTGGGATTGCTTTTAATATACTGAATGGTGTCTACATGCGCCTGCAGGAACTTGCTCACCAGATCTGGATGCTGGTCCATAAACTCTTTGCGTACTACCACGTTGGTGGTTACAAATTTCCCGTCCGGCCAGAGCGAACGCTCATCAAGGAAAAGCTGTCCTTTCCCTTCGACCAGGAGGCGCGTTCCCCAGGGTTCGGCTACCCATGCTCCATCTATACTCCCTTCCTTGAACAGGGTCAGGATAGTGGCGGAATCGGTTGGCACAATCTGTACATTGCCGCCTTTATCGGCCGGCTTCAAACCATGCTGCTGGAGGTAGTACCGCAATGAAACATCCTGCGTTCCACCAAGCTGTGGTGTGGCAATCTTTTTTCCCGCCAGGTCCGCGGCGGTCTTGATGTTGGCTCCAGGCCTGACTACAAATAGTGCTCCGCCGCTGGCTGCACCCGCGATAATGTGCAGGGCCTCTCCATGGCTCTTCACATAGCCATTGATCGCAGGATTCGGTCCTACGTAGCCAATATCGATTTCATTGGCAAATAGCGCCTCAATCAGTGCCGGACCAGCGTTAAAATTTGTGGTGAGCAGTTTGGCGCTTGAACCGAGGGCGCTCTGGAAAGTGCCTCGTGCCACACCCACTAACGCGACGGCGTGAGTCACGTTCGGAAAATAGCCCAGGTGTACGGTCGTAGACGAACTGCCGCCTGACGACTGAGATGAACTGCCACATGCTACGAATGTCAGAGCAAGTATTAAGGCCAGGGACGCTACACATAAACTGCGCCCAAACAGCTTCTTCATCAAGTTTCTCCCCTTATGAGTCGTTATCAAAATCTCGCGCGCGCTTGAAAAAACAGTATCATATTGCTCTCATTCTTTCAAGTTATTGAACACATTCTCTTTTGTTATAATAAGCTTGTATAAATTAGTCAGGTAATCATTCTCTTCTGTTATTATATATATTCCCTTTTGTTATTAACAAAACTTAATTATCAAACACATCGTCAAAATAGCTGGTGTAATTTTTGCGCTCTATCCAGTATGCTTGAGGGTGAGTGCGGCACGGCTTTTCTACAACCTTTGGCCATTTCATACTGTTCGTGAGGCTTAATTATCGGAGAGGCACCGTTTGATCGGACAAAACTACGAACTGCTCTTAGCTTTTGCCTTAACATCACCGAAAGTAGCGAAGAGCCGGGAACACCTGAATGAGTATCCCGGCTCCCCCAAGAATTATCTATCCAGGTTGAGCTTCCAGGCTCCGCGTCCGTGCGTAGCTGCATAGAGCACGCGTGCGGAAGAGGAGATCGTCAAGCTATAAACAGCCACCATCGGTAGCCCCGCTGCCGCCGACGCCCAACTGGTACTATTGGCCCGCAATAAGCTGACGCCAAAATCGGTCGAGATGTAGAGATCGCCGGTCAGGTTATCGAAAGCGATACCGGTAATCGGCGCATCGCCCAGATCATAACTGATATCCTTCCACATCGCTTTCCCGCTGGCAGGGTCGAAAGTAACATCGAACACATGACCCGGCGTCGTAGGAGTATAGGCGCTATATCCCGAGAACGAGACGAATGCGTGATAAGGGTTCTTAGGATCGACAGCGATCCCACTAATGAAGCGATTGGGCTGCGCTGCTGTGTCAACGCGGGTGAAGGACACATTGGCCGCCGGAGCATCGGCGTTCGTCGAGATGAACAGGCGCCCGAAACGCGTGGCCGCCCACAGAATATTCTCGTTGCTGTGAGCCTGGCTGAGTGCTACAACGTAGCTGCCAGGACCACCCTTGTCCGTGCCGAAGGTAGTGCTCGTCAATGAATCACTTCCCAGCGATACCCAGTCTCCGCAAGGTGACTTGAAATCGCCCGTCTGCTCGTTGCAGTGCTGGTCAAGGTAAGCCTGTGGCCCTCCGCTATCGCTGGTGCGCCAGATATGCTCAAGCCCTGCGAACATTGTGCCGCTCAGCCCTGGTGCCCCAATGAGTGGAATATAGAAGGACGCCGCCTCTTTGCTATTGGCGAGTGGATCGGCCATAAGATCCCATCCCGTTGGATCGCTGCCCTTGAAATTGACATCCCCGTTTGGACCGTAATATGTATGCATGCGAATGTTCGGGTTGCCCGTATCGATCAGCGATTGGCCACCATCGCCACCGACCGACTCGAACCAGTTACTGCCAGCGCTTGTCGATTTCTGGTTATACGACCAGGTGCCATTATCCTGTGAACCGCCGATCACGTCGGTTTTGGGATGCTGGGGATTGATCGCAAGACTCTGGAACTGCACAGTCGCCAGCCCACTGTTCAGACTGAATATCTCTGTCGGAACCGCCTTTAACCAGCTCTGGCAGTCCGTCAAATCCGCGCCTGCCAGTCCCCTGCTGGCGCAGCCGCCGGATGCATCGCTGAAAACGCCGCTCGTGCGCACAAGGCCGCCATCCGAGCCGAGGAAAGCGATAACGGAATTTCCCGGCGCGAAAGCTATAGCGTGCTGGTCGGGGTGCATACCCAGTGGCGGCGACTGCATGTCATCAGTCATGTCGGTGAAGCTCACTCCCGCGTCGGTTGAACGCTGCACCGTGCGACCGTTAGAAGGAGGATTGGCCGTGAAGATTTCAGAGTACTGCATTGATCCGCCAATCCACACGGAATCAGGGTGACCGGGAGGTGAGGCGATCGGCATATCGTATGAGCACTGGGGGTTGCAGTAATTATACGCTGCGAAGCCCGGCGTGCCCTTGATCGAGCTAGAGAGCTTGAGCCAGCCAGGATTCTTGCTGCCGTCGGTCAACTGTGCGGCAGGTATATTCGCATCATCGACCCGGTAAAGGTCCGCCACGTTGCCATCAGTATCTCCCACGTAGATGCGAAGTTTGTCGCCATTGGGTGCAAGGGCGAATTCCGTGCGCGCCCCACCGCTATCAACAACAGTGCCACCACCGGCCGAGGCAAGAACCTGTTCAAATGTCCCGTTCGCGCTCTCGCGGAAGAGGCCATAGTCGGATATGGCGAAGTAGAGCCACTGTTGCGCAGCGCTGGATCCATTGCTGTAAAAGGCGATCCTGGTGATGTCGCCTCTGAAGAAATCACTGCCATTTGGTGAGCCGGGGTTGACGGGATCCGACGCCTTGCTGAAAACCAGCTTGAAGGTGGCGCCATCATCCGTGGATTCGTACAGGCCCACCTGTGGTGCGTTAGGAGGCGTGAAGCGCCCGCCGTTCACCGAAGATGCTCCGTGGCGGGCCACGTCAGTACCGATAAACATGTGGTTCCGGTTAGTTGGATCGACAGCGATGGCGCCGATAGAGCGATCTTTCGCGACAGCAACACTACCGGGTACCAGCTGCCAGCTTTTACCAAAGTTGGTAGATTTGAACAGGCCAACGCCCGCTTCTGAATCGCTCGATCCATTGGCTTCTCCCGTGCCGGCATAGAGCGTGGCGCCGCTGGCATCGTTGGGATCGAGTACAATCGAGCCAATGGCATTTGAAGCCAGGCCATTTGAAGATGCGTGCCAGTCAAGTACGGCCGCGAGACCATTGTTGGTCTCCCAGATGCCGCCGCCTGCCGCGCCAACCCATACACGACACAGATTTTGATCACAATTGTTGGCTACTGTAACCACCGTTATGCGTCCCGACGCTACCGTCGCACGACCTGTATAGGTAACTGCTCCCGGCACTGTGCCCGTCGTAGGGCCAACAAGGTGCCAGGACTGTCCCTGTGTCACCATTGGCTGCCTTGAAACAACCTGAAACGCGTTATATGCATTGATGCTTTGATTGTAAGAGATAGCGCTATGGGGATAGGCGCGATCGTAGTATTGTTCCTGCGCCGGCCCAGAGATCAACGAGCCAGAGTTATCATCATATTGTCCGTCATCATTATAATGAGTGGCGAGAAAATGGTTGAACATGCGTTGCACGGGTGCGGCATGCGCGTGTCGTGCTGCTGGCAGAGCAGAGCTAACAATGCCAGTGATGATGAGCACAAAGACCAGCAAAGTGCTACAGATGATAGAATAGCGCGCCTTAAGCGTTAAACGTGACATCTTTGAGGTGGACCTCCATTTACATTTTTTGGGGGAAGAGGCCGCGTAAGCGGACTGCTGTCAAAAGTACATAGGTGCGCCGCGCTTTCAAAGCGATTTCCGGCTGAGGCAGGTAGACGGGTATATAAATAGGTAGTGTAGACGTCTATTTAGACCAATGCTCTCCTTTCTCCTCTATGCACATACATCCATATCATGGGGGATAACACTGGATAAAACAGACGTTGCATAAGAAATTCGTGGATATTGGCCGGGAATACATTGGAAAATTGCGCGAACTCCCCGTCCATGGTATTATCGTCAGGAACAAAAAAACTAGCACAAATCCATCAGGAAGGACCACCTAGGCTTTGCGCAACATCGAACACGTTCTCAAACAATACTTCGGCCATGATTCCTTTCGTCCCGGTCAGCTCGAGGTCGTCGAACACATACTCGCCGGGCGCGATTCCTTCGTGTTGATGCCCACCGGCGGCGGCAAATCGCTCACCTACCAGCTGCCCGCCCTTGTACTGCCAGGCTTGACCGTGGTCATCTCTCCCCTCATCGCCCTTATGCATGACCAGGTTGACCGCTTGAAAGCCAATGGCATCGCCGCCACCTTCATCAACAGTTCGCTCAGCAATGC
>Ga0066662_10001487_pt1 | contig 10834 bp, 10 predicted proteins | sample GraSoiAngelo_111_FD_133939 | JGI IMG/M metagenome (GOLD analysis project Ga0066662, IMG submission 133939) | Grasslands soil microbial communities from the Angelo Coastal Reserve, California, USA - 14_0903_12_40cm | ecosystem: Environmental > Terrestrial > Soil > Grasslands | place: USA... | reverse complement strand
CCAGGTCAAGGACGCGTACGTGCAGGCGCAGCGCGCGCGCTCGCTCGGCAAAACGCTGCACACGCTGTTCCGCGAAGCGCTCGAAGCCGGCAAGGACGCGCGCACGCACACCGCGATCTCGGCCGACTCGGCGTCCGTCGCGAGCGCGGCGGTGCTCTACGCGAAGCAGCATCTCGGCGAATTGACCGGCAAGCGCGTGCTGATCGTCGGCGCGGGCAAGATGGGGGCCGTCGCGGCGCGGCGTCTCAAGGCCGAAGGCGCCGGCGACATCGTGCTGCTGAACCGCTCGCACAAGCGCGCGCAGGAGATCGCCGGCGAGCTCGGCGAGATCGCGCGCGTCGCCGAGATGCCGGGGCTCGTCGACGCGCTGCGCACCGCCGACCTCGTCGTGACGTCGACCGGCGCGTCGCACTTCATCCTCACGCCGGGCAACGTTGCCGAAGCGATGCTCGCGCGCCCGCAGCGCGCGCTCTTCATCGTCGACATCGCCGTCCCGCGCGACGTCGATCCGGACGTGGCGCGGATCCCCGGGGTCGGCGTCGTGGACGTCGACGCGCTCAAAGACGTCGTCGACGATACGCTCGAGAAGCGCCGCGAAGCGATCCCGTTCGTCGAGCGGATCATCGCGGCGCACGTCGAGCGCTTCCAGCAGTGGTATCAGTCGCGCGTCGCCGTCCCCGTGATCGCGTCGCTCACCAAGAAGGCGGAGACGATTCGCGCGAGCGAGCTCGAACGGCTGTTCGCGCGCATCCCCGGGCTTACGGAACGCGAGCGCAGCCTCATCACCGGCACGTCGATGACCATCGTGTCGAAGCTGCTGCACAGCGCGATCGTGCGCATCCGCGACAAGGCGGTCGAGAACCGCGCCGAGGCGCTCACGCACGCGAAGATGCTCGACGAGCTCTTCGAGCTGCGCGCGCTGATCGGCGACCCGTCGTTCCACGTGCCGGCCGCGACACCGGAGGAGTCCACGGAGTAATGGCCGGTCGCGGCAAGGTATGGCTGGTCGGTGCGGGCCCCGGTGATCCGGGGCTCTTGACGTTGAAGGGCGCGCGCGCGCTGGCTCAGTGCGACACGCTGGTGTACGACTATCTCGCGTCCGCGGCGATCGTCGGGCTGGCGCCGCCGGATTGCGAGAAGATCTACGTCGGCAAGAAAGCCGGGCAGCACACGCTGACGCAAGACGAGATCACGGCGCTGATCGTACGGCTGGGCCGCGACGGAAAGAAGGTCGTGCGCCTCAAGGGCGGCGACGTGTTCGTGTTCGCGCGCGGCGGCGAGGAAGCGCACGCGCTCGCGCAAGCCGGCGTGCCGTTCGAGATCGTGCCGGGGATCACGTCCGCGATCGCGGCTCCGGCGTACGCGGGTATCCCGGTCACGCACCGCGAGCACAACACGTCGTTCACGATCGCGACGGGCCACGAAGACCCGGCCAAAGGCTACTCGTCGCTGGACTTCGCGAAGCTGGCGAACCGCAAGGCTACGACGATCTTTCTGATGGCAATGGGAAATCTCGCGGGCATCGTCGCGAAGCTCAAAGAGCACGGGCTCGAAGGCGACACGCCGGTGGGCATCATCCACGAAGGTACGAAGCCCGCGCAAGAAGTGCTGGTCGCGACGATCGACACGGTGATCGACGAGGTCGCCCGCACCGGCATCTCCGCGCCCGCGATCGTCGTCATCGGCGACGTCGTGCGCGAGCGCGAGCGCATCCGCTGGTTCGATGCGCAACCGCTGTTCGGCAAACGCGTGCTCGTCACGCGGCCCGCGCATCAAGCCGACGACTTCGCGATGCGGCTGTGGGAAGCGGGCGCCGAACCGATCGTCGCGCCGACGATTTCGATCGGGCCGCCGGACGATGCAGTTAGGGCGCGCGACGCCGTCGGACGCGTGCGCGAGTACGACTGGGCGGTGTTCACGAGCCGCAACGGCGTCGACGCGTTCTTCGACGCGCTCGGCGAGCTGGGGCGCGACGCGCGCGCCTTCGGCGACGTGAAGATCGCGGCGATCGGCCCGAAGACCGCCGAAGCGCTGGCGACACGCGGCATTCGCGTCGACCTCGTGCCGCCGGTATTCGTCAACGAGGCGGTCGCCGCGGAGCTGCTCGCGCGAACGTCCGCCGGCGAGCGCATCCTGATCTTTCGCGCGCAGGAAGCACGCGACGTGCTGCCGGACGCGCTGCGCGAGAAAGGCCGTGTCGCCGACGTGGTCGCCGCATACAGGACGCGGTTCGTCGACGATCCGGAGCTCGCGACAACGACCGCGCGCGCCGACATCGTGACGTTCACGAGCTCGAGCACCGTCGCGGGCTTCATCCACAATGTCCCCGGCGCTGCGGCCGCGCTCGCGCCCAAGACGGTCGCCGCGATCGGCGCGATCACCGCGCAAACCGCGCGCGACGCCGGCATCCGCGTCGACGTCGTCGCGAATGAGTTCACCGTGGACGGCCTGCTCGCCGCGCTGGTCTCCGCCGCCATTGCGCCGGCCTGATCACTCCGCCCCGGCGGCCGGCATCTCGTCCCAGGCGATCGGATCGCGCGAGTCGCCGTAGTCGTTGGGCCAGTAGAAGCCGGTCAGGCTGAGGCCGATGCTGACGTCGAGGGCCACGACGAAGTGCCACCAGCCGACTGGGATCAGCAGCGCCTCGCCGGGCTCCAAGACGAGGTCGATGACCTCCATGCCGCGCGCCGCCGGAAAGCCGGGGTCGTTGGGCGAGCAGAAACGGTTGGCGCTCCACACGCCGGCCGACGCGTATACCTGCTCGAGCGCGTAGCGCGGCACCAGGCGAAACCGCTTGCGGCCGTGGAGCTGGATGAACAAGTTGTTGTTGCCGTCATGGTGCAGCTCGGTGACGGTGCCGCGGCGGCCCAGCCACAGACTCGTCTGCCGGCGAAGCAGCGCCGGGTCGAGGATCTTGGGCAGCGGCGTGAGATCGTCGAATAGCTCGGCGAAGCGCGGGTCCTTCAGCAGGTCGTTCTTGGAGACAAGATAGCCCGAGTCCGCATCGCCCCGCTCGACCGCCTCCACGAACGCGGCGAACTGCACCCGCCGGTGGGACACCTCCTCGCCCAGGAAGATGTCGGTGAGGTGGCCGCGCCGCACCTCGACGTCGATCCATTCGCGGCCGAAGCGCCGGCTGAAGGTTTGGGGCGTCCAGCCGAGCGCGTTCCAGCGCGCGCACATGCCGGTGAAGATCGCCGGCTGGTTGGCTGCGTAATAGCGGCGCACATCCTTGACCGAGCGGTAGGGCACCCGCTCGATTCCTCCCCGCGGCCGGGTCAACCGCGAGAGCTTGGCCTCGATGCCGTGGTGCCAGGCGACGCGCCGCCGCTCGGCGTGCAGCACGCGGCGGGCGAAGTGCAGGTCGGCGTGGCCGCGCTGGATCTGCCGCTCGGCCGTCGCCGGCGTCACGCCGTCCCGCGCGAGCAGTTGCATGATGACCGCGTCAGGGACGTGGATGGCGACCAGGTGCGCGATCAGCTCGCGCCGGTTCGCAATCCCCGCGGCGGGTGTTTGCAAGCTGCTCGCGGTAGGTGGGCGCATCATGCCCGCCGTTCGGCGGGACAGCTCACCGCGCATCCCGCGCCGGCCGACGCCGGAATTCGAAATGGAGGCACCGATGCACGATCATGATACGGCCAGCGCTGCGGGCGGCGCGACGACGCTCGTCTTCCCGGATCTGCCCAAGGCGTTCTCATCGGGTTGTCCGCTCCCGTGGATCAAGCCGGATGCACCGGACACCGAAGAGGACGCGCCCACCGAGCCGCCCGAGGACGAGCCGCAAGCCTGAGCGGCGCGGAAACGGCCGAGCTGGCGGCCGCGCTGGACTGGATCGCGGCCCGGCGCGGCTGTGCTTCGGCCGAGGTGCGCGAGCTGCACCGGGGCCGCAGCGTCGTTGTGGGCGTGCGCTGCGGCGACGGCGCGGCGTACGTCGTCAAGCTGACCTCGCCGGAGGCAGCCGCGAGCGAGCGCTGGTGGTACCGCGAGGCGCTCGCCGTGCCAGCGCTCGGGATCGCCGCGCCCAGCCGCTGGCTCGACGCGCCGCTCGCTTCGGGGACGCTACTGTTCGCGGTCGATTCGCAGGCCCTGGATGCCCGCGCCTACGCCGTCGCGCGGCAAGATCTGCCGGCTTGCGTGCCGGTGGCGATCGCGCGGCAGCTCGCGGCGCTACACGTGCGGTCACGACCTGACGGGCCGCTGGCGCTGCGCGTGCCGCCCGCGGCATGGCGCACCGATTTCAACGACCCGCTCCTGCAGCGGCGAGCGCGGCGCGCGGTCCGCGCACACGCGCCGGACTGGAGCGCGCAAGCCGCGACGGCGCTGATCCACGCCGACGTGCGCTGGGAGAACATCGTGTTGGCCGGCGACGGCGGCGTGGCCGTGCTGATCGATTGGGAGGACGCCGGCCGCGGTGCTCCGGCCTGGGACGTGGGCTGCCTGCTGGCCGCGTACGACGGCTACCTGGCACGCGCGGTGGCCCAGTCCGACGGCGCACCGACTACCGCGCTGCGCCGCGTGGTGGCGGCGCACGGCGCCGCCGCCTGGGAAGCGTACCGCGCCGCCGCGCCGGCGCTCTGTGCGGCGGCAGGATTCACGCGCGCGGTGCTGGCGGCGAGCGCGATTCGCCTGGCCGAGTCGGCGCTGGCCCCCAGCGACACCGCGCTGCAGCCGCGCGAGCGGGCGGCGCTGCTGGCGGCGGCCGAGGCCCTGCACGCCGATCCGGCCCGGGTCGCGGCCGACCGTTACGGCATCCGTGATCCCCTGGGGTGAGGCGCTGCCCCTGATCGCGCGACTGCTGGGCGAGCTGCGGATCAGGGCCGATGCGGTCGCGCTGGGCCCGCGCACGATCGAGAGCGACGCGCTCACGCGAACCGCGGCGCTGACCCGCCTGCTTTACGAGGAGTGCTTCATCAAGGGAATCGACGAGCGCGAGCCGCCGCGGCAGCCGGCCGACGTCGAGGCCTTCGTCGCGAGGCTGTCGGCGGCGAACGCCGGCACCGGCCCGCGCGGCGGCGACGGCTGGCGGCGCAGGGGGGAAGACGCAGCCGGCCGCACCGTCGTCGCCAAGGACGGCCGGCGCTGGAGCGTGCCGTCGGCGTGCGTCTTCGACCGCGGTGACACGGTCGAGCTGAGGCTGACCAAGGACGACCCCCGGACCGATCAGGCCTACTACCTGGCGTACGGCGACGCGCTTGAGGCCGGCGCGCCGGCGCGGCCGCGAACCCGCTACTACGTGCACCTGGAGGCCGCCGGCGCCGCGCCGATGGTCGCCGCCGTGACGGCGGCGCTCAACCGCGTGGCCATCCCGTTCTCGCTCAAGTGCTTCCGCGACCCGCACGACTACTACCGCCGCGACGGCATGGTGGCGTATGTCGACAGCCGCTGCGCCGCGGCGGCGGACGCGCTGCTGGCTGCCTGCGCGCGGCGGCCGGGCGCGCTCGTCCGCGATCCGCCGCCGTCGCTCACCCGGCGCTTGGCCCCCGGCTTGGCGAGCGTGCCGGACCCGCCCGGCGAAAGCTACGGCCGGCGCTGCTGCGGTCTGCTGGCGCGCGCGCTGCTGCACGCGCTGGAGGCCGGTGCGCCGCGCGCGGCCACCGTCGTCGCGGCGGCCGCCGCGCTCGAACGCGAGCTCGGCTAGCGGTGCCGGCCACTCCGAGCGCGAGCCGGATGCGCGCTGTGCAGGTCGAGCGATCCGGACTCGCCGCAAGCCCTTGGGGTCTGCGCCTCCGGTGAGGCCGCTCGACGTCGTGATGGGCGCCGCTCTTGCGGGCATTGTTGCATTCGTTGCGTGGCGCGCGGGGACGCTGACTCGGTCCGGTGCGATCGCGGCGTTCGTCGTCGGGACGCTGACGTACGGTGCCGGGACCGCCGGCTTCACGCTCATCTTGCTCGCGTTCTTCGGTTCGTCCGTCGCGTTGTCGCGGGTGGGACGTGCGCGCAAGCGCGCGCTCGTGGACGTCGGCAAGCATGGTGCGCGCGACGCGTTGCAGGTGCTCGCGAACGGCGGCGTCGCGACCGCGTGCGCGGTGGGTTTCGCGTTCGCGCACGACCTTCGCTGGGCGCTCGCGTTCGCGGGCGCATATGCCGCGGCCACCGCCGACACGTGGGCCACGGAGATCGGCACGCTCGCGCGGCAGACGCCGCGGTCCATCGTAACCTTCCGGCCGTTTTCGACCGGCATGTCCGGCGGGATCACGCCGGCGGGGACGGCGGCGGAGATCGGCGGCGCGCTCTGGATCGGGCTCGTCGCGCCGATCGGCCTCCTGCTCGCGTACGTGCTCGCGGGCTCCGACGTTGGCATCAGCTTTCGCGGGCCGGCCGTGTTCGGCGTCGGCATTCGCGAACTAGCCATCATCCCGATCGCCGGCATCGCGGGAGCCACCGTCGACTCGCTGCTCGGCGCGACGCTGCAGGAGCTGCGTCGGTGCGATGTCTGCGAACGAACTTGCGAGACCGACCCGCATGCCTGCGGCAACCGGACCCGACTGGTCCGCGGCATCCCGGGTATGTCGAACGACGTCGTCAACTTGCTCGCGACCGCTGTCGGCGCCGGCGTCGCCGTGGCGTTGCCGTCCGTCCTCCGCTGAGCCGCACCGCGCAAGTGCCGGTGCAAGTGCCGAAACCGACGTCGGTCGGCGCGTAGTCCAAGCCGTCGTGCGACGATGCGTCGCACCCACACCATGGCAACCGAGATCGTCAAAGACCGCGACGTTACCGAGACCGGCTCCCGGCTGATCCTGATCACCCTCGGGATCATGGCGGCGACGCTCATGCAGACGCTCGACTCCACGATCGTCAACGTCGCGCTTCCCACCATTCAGGGCAACCTCGGCGCGACCCAATCGGAAGGCGCCTGGGCGGTCACCGGCTACATCATCTCGGCCGTCATCGTCATCCCGCTGACGCCCTGGCTGCAGACGCGTTTTGGGCGGCGGCAATACTATTCGGTCGCGATCATCGGCTTCACGATCGCGTCGATCCTGTGCGGGATCGCGAGCTCCATCGAGCAGCTGATCCTGTACCGCATCCTGCAAGGACTGTTCGGCGGCGGCCTCATCGCGACCGGGCAGGCGGCGTTGCGCGATACGTTTCCACGCCGTCTGCTCGGCGCTTCACAAGCGGTGTTCGCCCTGGGCGCCCTGGTGGGTCCGTCGGTCGGGCCCACGGTCGGCGGCTGGCTGACCGACAACTACTCGTGGAACTGGGTCTTCTTCATCAACCTCGTGCCGGGCATTTTCGCCGCGATCGTCGTGCTGACGATGATGCGCAATCCATCCGATCCGAAGCCGATCCCGGTCGACGCGCTCGGGCTCGGCCTGCTCGCGCTGGGCCTGGGGTCGCTGCAGTACATTTTGGGTGAAGGGCAGCGCGACGATTGGCTCGATTCGCCGCTGATCCGCCTGCTGACGTTCACGTCCGTCGCCGGCCTCGGCACGTTCGTGTGGTGGGAGCTGTGGGGAACGAAGCGCCCGATCGTCGATCTCGGCGCGTTCAAGTACCGCGCGATCGCGGCGGGCAGCTGCCTCGGTTTCGCGATCGGCTCGGTGCTGTTCGGTGCGACCGTGATTCTGCCGCAATACGTGCAGTCGGTCCTGGGCTTCACCGCGACGCTTTCCGGCGAGCTGATCTTCATCCGCGCCGCGTTCATCGCGATGCTCACGCCGTTCATCGCGCGGCTCGCCGGCAGCGGGCGCATCGACACGCGCATCATGCTGGTCACGGGCTTCTCGCTGATCGGCGCCAGCCAGATCTGGCTCGGCTACATCACCACGTCGCAGAACGATTTCAACTCGCTGCTGGGACCGACGATCATGGCGGGCGTCGGGCTCGCGCTGCTGTTCGTCCCGATCTCGATCGCGGTCATGAGCGCGGTGCCGCCGGAGGTCGTGCCGAAAGCGGCCGCGTTCCAGTCGCTCTCACTGCAGCTCGGCGGCTCGTTCTCGACCGCGGCGCTGATCACGCTGCTCGCCCGCCGCAACGCGTTTCACGAGAGCGTGCTCGCCCAAGCGGCGACGCCGGACAACAACGCGTTGCAGATCCTGATCCAGCACACGCACAGCGCCACAGCCGCAGTGACGAACCTCTACGGGCTGATCATGCAGCAATCCACCGTCATGGCGTATGCGGACGCGCAGTGGGCGCTGGGGGCGCTGACGTTCTTCTTGCTGCCGCTGGTATTCGTGCTACCGCGCCGCCGCAAAGGCGCCGCGGCCCCGGTTCACATCCCCGCCGAGTGACGCGCGCTAACTCGCGGCGGCTCGCGCTCCGTATTTTTTGTCGAGGTAGGGGATGATGGTGTCGTCGTCGTCGAGGACCACGTCGCCGTCGACGAGGACCGGGATCGAGGTTTGGCCGGAAACGCGCTTCGTCTCGTCGCGCTGCGCGTGCGAGTGCGGTTCGTTGACGATCTTGTAGTTCAGCAGCAGATCGGTCAGCTTCTTGCGGACGCGCGCGCAGTACGGGCACCACTCGGCTTGGTACAGGACCATATCGGTATCTCGACCCATCGAGACTCGTAGGACAGCGTGCGCTGAAAAAGGTTGCGCCTGCGTCCGTGTCGGAGTCCACGCACTTCACGGCGATGTTGGTGTCAGCTCCCCCGACCCCACAGCGTGACCGCATCGCGATCGGCATCTCGATCGCCGTCCATTGCTGTGTCCTGGCGCTGCTCGCACTGATCCCCGGCGCGTCGTTCCCCACGACGGAACCGGACGAACGCACGCTGCTCGTCGGGCAGATTCGCATCGAGCACCGGCCGCCGCCGCGCATCGCCGTCGCGCGCCGAGCGCCCGCCGCCCCCGCGCCGGTGCCGCAACCGCCGGCGGCGCGGCCGGTGATCCACGCGCTGATCGCCACCGGGCACGCGTCGCGCGCGATGGTCGTCGCGACCGAGGCGCGGGCGGCGTACGTCCCGCCCGCCGCCGCCGCACCCAAGCAAAAGCCGGTGGTGAACTACGAGCCCACGCGCGTCGCGGCCGTGGCGACGCAGCGCACCGCGGAGACCGCGGCGCAGCCCGCGCCCACGTCGGCCCCGGCATCGCCCGCGCCCAGCCCCGTCGCCGCGCGCGGCGAGGACGGCATCGGCAACTTCGGCGAGACGTACCCCGCTTCGGTGGAACCGTCGCTGCGCGCGACGCTGTTCGCCGGCATCAGCGGGATCGTCGTCCGCATCACCGTCGACGAGAGCGGCCGCGCGACGTCGATCGAGTTCGTGCGCGCGCCCGCCGACACGGCGCAGCGCGAGGAGCTGCGCACGCGGCTGCTCGCGGCGCACTTCATCCCCGCGAACTGCAACGGCCTGCGCTGCACGGGAACGGTCGAGCTGAAGAACTAACCGCGGAGCGTCAGCGCTTCTCGAACTCGAACGGGATGCCGAGATCGCCGGCGAGCTTCTGCAAGCCGTCCCACACTTTCACGTGCACGGGGACGCCGTGCTCGCGGTTGTACAGCGTCTTCTCGTGCTCGATCTCGCCCGCCACGTAGATGCGCTCGTGGCCCGGCGCTTTCGCGGAATCCTTGAACGCGCGCAGCTCGGTGTCCATGTCGGCTTTGAACTGCTCGGGATCGCGGAAGCCGTCGATCTTGAACGCCGCGAAGAAGTGCGAGATCTTGCCGGGCAGCGGACCGTCGCTCGGGTTCGGCAGGTCGTTGCCGAACGCGCCGCCCGACAGCACGCCGCACAAGATGTCGACGAGCAGCCCGAGGCCGTAACCTTTGTGGCCGCCGTTGTCGACGCCGTAGCCGCCCAGCGGCAGCAGCGCGCCTTTCAAGGCGACTTGCGGGTCGAGCGTCTCGTGGCCGCTCGCGTCGATCGCCCAGCCGGGGTTGAGCTGCTTGCCCTTGCGGTTGTAGACTTCGAGCTTGCCCTTGGGCACGGTCGTCGTCGCGAAGTCGAGCACGAACGCGGGCTCGTTCTTGGCGGGAATCGCGAACGCGAGCGGGTTCGTGCCGAGCATGATGTCGCGGCCGAACGTCGGCGCGCCGTAGCGCACGCTGTTGGTCGACGCGATGCCGATCATGTCGCGGTCGAGCGCGAGCATCGCGTAGTAGCCTGCGATGCCGAAGTGATTCGAGTTGCGCACCGCGCCGAACGCCGCGCCGGTCTGCGCGGCTTTGTCGAGCACGCGCTCCATCGTTTTCTTCCCGGCCGGGTGGCCCAGGCCGTTGCCGGCGTCGGTGAGCACCGACGTGGGCGTCTCGCGCACGGTCTTGAGCTCGGGATGCGGATCGAGCTGGCCCGCGCGGATGCGGCTCACGTAGTACGACTCGAGCCGTGCGACGCCGTGCGACTCCACGCCGCGCAGGTCGGCCGCGATCAGGACGTCGGCGACGGTCGCCGCATCGTCCGTGGGGACGCCGACCTTCTCCAGGACGGTCGTGACGAAGGTTCGGAGCCCGGGCTCGGTCGCAAGACGATACTCGGACGTGATGACGTCGGCCATGCCGGTAGTGTACCCCCACGGGCACGCCGAACCTACGACCGATGACCCTTCGTGCGGGCTTCGGGCAGGCTGCCGGCCTCGACGAAGGCCTTCTCGCGGAACTTCAGGCGGCGGTCCCCGGCGGCATCCTCACCGCGGCCGAGGACCTGATCGCGTACGGTTTCGACGGGACGTTCTACGAGCGCACGCCGCCGCTGGTGATCCTGCCGGCGACCACGGCCGAGGTGAGCGCGGTGCACCGCATCGCGACGGCGCGGCGCGTCGCGCTGACGCCGCGCGCGATGGGCAGCGGCCTTTCGGGCGGCGCGGTGCCGCTCGGCGGCAGCATCGTGCTGGGCGTCGCGCGCATGGACCGCATCCTGGAGATCGACGAGGTCGACCGCGTCGCCGTG
>Ga0066662_10001485_pt1 | contig 10838 bp, 6 predicted proteins | sample GraSoiAngelo_111_FD_133939 | JGI IMG/M metagenome (GOLD analysis project Ga0066662, IMG submission 133939) | Grasslands soil microbial communities from the Angelo Coastal Reserve, California, USA - 14_0903_12_40cm | ecosystem: Environmental > Terrestrial > Soil > Grasslands | place: USA... | reverse complement strand
TTATGCCGCATAATCTCTTCAATTCGCTTCAGACATTCAATCCTACAAAGGGGCGTGAGGCTCGCTTCTACTCTCTGCCGCAGCTAGAAAAAGAGGGCGTCGGACAAGTTTCAAGACTGCCCGTGAGCCTTCGAATCGTTATCGAATCGGTCCTGAGAAATTTCGACGGGAAGAAGCTAAGAGAGCAGGAAGTTCTGGCTCTCGCAAACTGGAAAGCAAACGCCGAACGCACCGAAGAGATTCCTTTCATAGTCGCGCGAGTTCTCTTGCAGGATTTCACGGGCGTGCCTCTCCTTGTTGACTTGGCGGCGATGCGCTCTGCCGTTGCGCGCATGGGAAAAGAGACCGGAATCATAGAGCCGCTCGTGCCCGTTGATCTTGTGATAGATCATTCCATTCAGGTGGATTTCTCAAGCTCGCCCGATGCGTTTCAGAAGAACATGGAGATGGAATTCAAGCGCAACAACTCGCGCTACCAATTTCTGAAGTGGGGAATGCAGGCGTTTGACGGTTTCCGCGTTGTGCCTCCGGGCATAGGCATCTGCCATCAGGTCAATCTCGAATACCTTGCGCGCGGCGTCTGGGAGAAGGACGGAATCTATTATCCAGACACGCTGGTTGGAACTGACTCGCACACGACGATGATTAACGGTCTTGGAATAGTTGGGTGGGGTGTCGGCGGAATTGAAGCTGAAGCAGGAATGTTGGGACAGCCCGTTTATTTTCTGACGCCCGATGTCGTCGGCGTTCACTTGAGCGGAAGTTTAACGGAAGGGGTGACCGCAACGGACCTTGTGCTGCGCGTAACCGAAATGCTCAGGGCTGCGAAGGTCGTAGGCAAATTCGTTGAATTTCATGGAATTGGCGCTGCGAGTCTTCCCGCTACGGACCGCGCTACCATCGCGAACATGTCGCCCGAATACGGCGCGACGATGGGATTTTTTCCGATGGACGAAGAGACCTGCAAATATTTTCTGGCGACGGGGCGCGATGAAGAGCAGGTTGAAGCGATCAGAAATTACTATCAAGCTCAAGGTCTGTTCGGCATCCCGCGCGAAGGCGAATGTGATTACAGCACTGTGCTTGAGCTTGATCTTTCAACAATCAAGCCGAGCGTTGCCGGACCAAAACGACCGCAGGACCGCATAGAGCTTCCAGACCTGAAAGACAAATTCATCACCCTGTTTCAGAATCCTGTTACGGAAAACGGCTATGGCAAATCCAGAAAAGATTTGAACAAGCGTTTCACCGTGAGCGGCGTAGCGTTAAGTGGTGATGAGGCGCTGACCGGCGGTGGCGAGCAGGGCATAGAGACAGCGCCAGAGATTGATGAAATCCACGTCAGCAAGATAGACACAAGCCCTCTGACTGAAATGGAGATGATGAACAATCGTCCGACGCCGGACCGCGTGGCGGACTTTTCGCCAGGAGACTTTCCTGATCGCTTCGACGATCTAGGTCACGGCGACGTTGTTATTGCAGCTATCACCTCTTGCACGAACACATCGAACCCCAGCGTCATGCTCGCAGCAGGATTGCTCGCAAAGAAAGCTGTCGAGCGCGGACTCACAGTTGATCCATCGGTGAAAACCTCGCTCGCGCCCGGCTCGCGTGTGGTCACAGAATATCTTGAAAAGACAGGATTGCAGCCTTACCTGAATGAACTCGGCTTTAATCTCGTCGGCTATGGTTGTACGACTTGCATTGGCAACAGTGGTCCGCTCGACCCGCGCATTGAAGATGTGATTACAACGAACGATCTCATTGCGGCGAGTGTTCTTTCGGGCAATCGAAACTTCGAGGCGCGCGTTCATCAGAGCGTCAAGGCGAACTTCCTGATGTCGCCGCCGCTTGTCGTAGCATTCGCTCTTGCAGGGAAAGTCAACATTGACTTGAGCCGCGAACCCATCGGCAAAGGCAAAGACGCGCAGGACATTTACCTGCGCGACATCTGGCCTACGCTCGAAGAGGTCAGCAGCTTGATGCGCGCGGCTTTTGATCCTGAAACCTATCGTCAACTCTACGGTGACTTTGCGGAACAGAATCCTCTGTGGAACGAGATTCCAAGCACAGCAGGCGATGTTTACGAGTGGGACGAGCACTCGACCTACATTCAAGAGCCGCCCTACTTTGAAAAGTTCGGCATGTCGCCGGGCGTCTTCTATGACATCAGAAACGCTCGCCCGCTTGCAATCTTCGGCGACTCCGTAACGACGGACCACATCTCGCCTGCCGGAGCAATCAAGCCCGATTCGCCAGCTGGTAAATATTTACGTCAGCGCGGCGTGAGCGTTGAAGACTTCAACTCCTACGGCTCTCGCAGAGGCAATCATCAGGTGATGGTGCGCGGAACATTCGCAAACGTCCGCATCAAGAACCTTATGGCTCCAGGCACGGAAGGCGGCGTCACCATTCATCAACCTGCGGGCGACGAGATGAGCATCTACGACGCTTCGGTCCATTATCAGGCCGCTCATGTTCCGCTCGTGGTCTTCGCCGGACAAGAATACGGCACAGGAAGCTCGCGCGATTGGGCTGCGAAGGGAACTAGACTGTTGGGCGTTCGCGCCGTCGTTGCTCAAAGCTTCGAGCGAATACATCGCAGCAATCTTGTTGGCATGGGCGTTCTCCCTCTTCAGTTCAAAGAAGGTGTGAACGCGAAGACGCTTGAGCTTGACGGCACGGAGGTCTTCGACATCACAGGTCTTGAAAGCCGAGCGGTTAAGCCCATGCAAGATGTAACCCTCGTTATTCATCGCGCAAACGGCGAGACGAAAGAAGTGCCGCTGACGCTTCGCATAGACACGCCGATTGAGATTGACTACTACCAGCACGGCGGCATTCTTCCGTTCGTGCTAAGACAACTAATCGGCCAGGAGTAAACAGAAAAATTATCCGCAGTATTCAAACATTAGGAGAGAAACTTAAATGTCTTCCGTACAACCAGCCGCAACAGACACGCCGCGCAAATATCAACTCTTCATTGACGGGCAATGGGTTGATGCAGAGTCGGGAAAAACTTTTACGACGCCGAATCCTGCGACCGGGCAAACGCTCGCAGAAGTCGCTGAAGCTGACAAGGCAGATGTTGAAAAGGCTGTCTCGGCTGCGCGCCGAGCGTTCGAGGGCAAGTGGTCGCGTATGAGCGCGCGTGATCGCGGAAAGTTGATTTATAAACTCGCGCAGCTTATCGAACAGAACTCGAAAGAACTCGCACAGCTTGAAACCGCAGACAACGGCAAGCCCATACGCGAGTCGCAGTATGTTGATCTTCCGCAGGTCGCAGAGAACTTTGAGTACTTCGCTGGCTACGCGACGAAGATCGAAGGCGAGACGATTCCTGTTCCGGGCCAGATGTTCAACTACACTCTGCGCGAGCCATTGGGCGTTTGCGGACAGATCATCCCCTGGAACTTTCCGCTCCTAATGGCCGCCTGGAAACTCGCGCCTGCTCTTGCAGCAGGGAACACTGTTGTCCTCAAGCCTGCGGAGCAGACGCCAGTGACGGCGATGGAGCTTGGACGATTGATTCAGGAGGCTGGCTTCCCGGATGGAGTGGTCAATATCGTTCCCGGCTACGGCGAGACCGCTGGCGTAGCGCTCGCTTCGCATCCTGGGATTGACAAGATCGCTTTCACAGGCTCGACCGAAGTTGGAAAACTAATCGCACACGCGGCGGCGGACAATCTCACGAAAGTCTCGCTTGAGCTAGGCGGCAAAGCTCCGAACATAGTCTTTGCAGACGCGAATCTTGATCAAGCTGTGAACGGCGCTATGATGGGAATCTTCTTCAACCAGGGTCAGGTCTGCTGCGCTGGCTCTCGCCTCTTTCTTTCTGAAGAAATAAAGGACGAGTTTCTGGACCGCTTCAAAGAGAAGGCACAGAAGATTAAGGTCGGCGACCCTTCTGACGCTTCGACGCAGATGGGGCCGCAGGTTTCGGAAGAACAACTCAATCGCATAAAAGGTTACGTTGACATAGCGCGCGAAGAGGGCGCGAACGTTTTGACAGGCGGCTGCCCGCCCGCACTCGAAGGCGATTTTCAAAAGGGCTACTTCTTCCAGCCCACAATTTTCAGCGAAGTAAAAAACCAGATGCGCGTCGCGCAGGAAGAGATTTTTGGGCCGGTCACGTCCGTCATCACTTTCAAAGACGAAGACGATCTAATCAAGCAGGCTAACGAAACCATCTACGGTCTCTCGGCTGGAATCTGGACGAGCGACATCACGCGGGCTCATCGCTTTGCCCGTGAGATTAAGGCAGGCGTCGTCTGGATCAACACCTTCAATATGTTCAATGCTGCATCGCCGTTTGGCGGCTACAAGCAATCCGGCTACGGACGCGAGATGGGCAAGCACGCGCTCGAACTCTACACGCAGGTAAAGAGCGTCTGGGTTGATCTATCAGGCAAGCCGATTGGATGGTTCGGGAAATAAGGCAAAAGGAAAAAGGTAAAAGGCAAAAGTTGAAGAAAGGTGCGCTCTTCTTCCCTTTTACCTTTTTCCTTTTGCCTTGTATTATTTTCTCGCTCTCCCTCAAATGAGATTCCACCTTAAAGGAGATGCAATGCGAATCAGTCAAAGGCTCAGCCTATCTTTACTCCTCCTCGTCGGCACACTAATTTTAACGGCCTGCCCTCAGCAAACATCTGTCTCTAAAATAATGTCAGACCCAGCCAGATACCGTAACAAAGAGGTGAGCATCGCCGGGACGGTCACGGACTCTTACGGCATACTCGGCCAGGGCGCTTACGAGATTGATGATGGAACTGGCCGTTTGTGGGTTTCAACGACTCGCGGCGTTCCTTCGCGCGGCGCTCATGTAGGAGTCAAAGGTCACATCCTTTCGGGCTTCAACATCGGCGGAAGAAACTTCGGAACTATTCTTGAGGAGTCCGGTCGAAGCGCGAAAGGGCGTTAAGCTTTGTTCATTGATTCGTTCTGTTCAGTGAATCAATGACTTTATGAATCAATGGACAAGTTTGTTTCGTCTCTGGATGAACAGTTCGCGCGGCTTCACGCTCGCTCAATCGCTCTAATAGAGATCGTGCCGGAAGAGAAACTCTACTGGCAGCCGCGCGGGTCGTCGGGCACGTTTCCGGTTTACTCCTGCGGCGAACACCTGTTGCGAAGCGCCGCTGCTATTGAGCAAACGTTCGGCGGCATCACCGCAAATCTCTGGGACGACCCGTTCGAGTGGACGCTGCCTGAACAGCTTAAGACTCCCGCGAGCGTCGCCGAATATTTGAATGAAGTTGAAGCGACGCGCGGTCGAGGCTTTGCTCTTTTCAATAGCGATGAAGAGTTGCGTAAAGAGATTGCCGCGCCATCGGGCGAGATGAAGACGCTCTGCGCTTTACTTATAGAAACACTTGAGCGGGCAGCGCATCATCAAGGCCGCGCGTTTGCAACCTTCAGACTCTTTTCAGATGCGCGACTTCCGCGCGTCTAACATCATGTGATGAGTTCTTCTCTCCCTTTAATAGAAAAATCTCTAGCAGAGCGATTACGCGAACGCATCAGGCGCGAGGGCGCGATAACCTTTCGAGATTGGATGGCGTCTGCGCTTTACGACGAGCGCGAAGGCTACTATCGGCGCTCAGACTTAAAACGCTGGGGGCGCGAGGGCGACTATAGAACCTCGCCGGAGCGCAGCCCGCTCTTTGGCGCGACCTTCGCCATCTATTTCGCAGAGCTTTATGAAAACCTGGGCGCGCCGCCGGAGTGGACGATCTTTGAGGCTGGCGCAGGCGAAGGCCATTTCGCGCAAAGTGTACTTGAAACTCTGCGGCACGATCACCCGCAAATCTTTTCAGCCACTAGCTACGTCATTGACGAAGTAAGCGAGGATGCGCGTGAGCGTGCGCGTCGCAGGTTGAAGGAATTTGCGGACCGATTAGAGTTTAAGCATCTGACTGAAACAGTCGCGGCGGTCAACTGCGGCGTGGTCTTCGCAAATGAATTGCTGGACGCTTTTCCGGTTCATCGCGTGACGATGCGGGACGGGAAGCTGCGCGAGCTATTCGTTGATCTGGACGAAGCTAATGAGTTTATCTTCAGCGCGCATGAATTGAGCACGCCGGAGTTGGCGTCGTATTTCGCGCGCTATCGTTTTGAGCTTTCAGAGGGACAGATCGCCGAAGTCAATCTTGAAATAGAAAGATGGATGAAGCGCGCTGCCGATGTTTTCGAGCACGGTTGCCTAATCATGGTTGATTACGGCGCAGAGGCTGGCGATCTCTACACTGCCCCTCATCGCCGCGAAGGAACTTTAAGAGCCTTTCATCGCCACAGCTTTGCAGACAACGCGCTTGCGCATCCGGGAGAGCATGATTTGACGACGACCGTTGACTGGACGAATGTCAAAAGTGTCGGGGAAGAGTTGGGTTTGCAAACCATTATCTTCGAGCGGCAGGACAAATTTCTGCTTAACATTGGACTGCTCAAACAACTTGAGCGCGCATCGGCAGAAGCAAAGAGCGAAGCTGACGTTTTAATCCTGCGCTCCGGCGTGCGCGATTTTGTACTGCCCGGCGGCATGAGCGAGAGCTTTCAGGTCCTCATTATGAAAAGAGAACGATGAGTAAAGAAAGATGAATTGAAAAGCAGTTGTCTTTCCGCTCATCATTCATCATTCACCGTTAAATATCGGTCTCTGGATTCTGAATTATAGATTGTGTAATATGTGCGTGCGGCCCGGAAGGGTAGTCCGCTCGGCAACCCCGAACCGAAGCGCAACTATTCTTCTTCAGCTTTATCAGCTGTAAGCCCCCGCCTAAGCCCCCGCGTCAGTTATTGAATAACTGCGCTTTTTTATAGCTTTCCCATAAATTGTTAAGGATGTGAGAAGCATTACTTTTGATGCGTCATAACTTAGTGTGGAGGCACTCTTGATTAAAGCAGGAAATAACGGCAATTCTTCCAGTGAAATTATTCCAACAGGTGACGTTGAAATCACTGTGGGCGAGTCCTCGCCAGAGCCTTCGTGGAGCGAGATGAGCGAGGCCGAGCACTTTGTTCAGTTCTACGAGTCGGACCTGTTTCTGTCGAACTCGCTCGGCGGCTTTATAGGCGAGGGGCTGACCAGGGGCGATGCCTGCATCGTTGCAGCCAGGAAAGAGATTGTGGACCGACTTGAGGAACATCTGCGTGAGCGCGGGCTGGACGTAGCGACGGCGCGTGCCTCCGGTCAATATATAACGCTGGACGCAGCCGAGACCCTTTCCAAATTCGTATTTGATGGGTCGCCTGATCCGGCGCGTTTCGCGGAAGTCGTAGGTGGAGCAATCACTGAGGCCGGGAAGAATCGTAGTCGTGTGCGAATTTTCGGAGAGATGGTGGCGCTTCTCTGGTCCGAAGGTAAACAGGATGCCGCAATCCATCTGGAAGAACTCTGGAACGGTCTGCGAGAGAATCATCCCTTCTCGCTTTTCTGTGCCTATCCGATGCGAGACTTTAATGGCGCGTCACATACCGAACCGTTCAATCATGTATGCGCAAAGCATTCTCGCGTCATTCCAGCCGAGAGCTACTCAGCTTTGAAAGAGCCGAACGAGCGCCTGCGTGAAATTGCACTTCTACAACAGAAGGCAAACATGCTCGAAGCTGAGATAGCTGAACGTAAACGTGTGCAGGAGACCTTGCTCCGACGCGAAAGGGAGCTTGAAGATTTCATGGAGAATGCTACGGTCGGCCTGCATAGAGTCGGCGCTGACGGGACGATACTTTGGGCGAACCGGGCCGAGATGAATCTTCTGGGCTACGCGCGCGAAGAATATATAGGGCACAACATCACAGAGTTTCATGCAGATCAGGAAATCATCGACGACATTCTCAATCGTCTCACTTGCCACGAGGAGTTGCACGATTACGAGGCGCGGCTAAAGGCTAAGGATGGCTCGATCAAACATGTCCTCATCAACTCCAATGTGTATTGGGAGAGCGGCGAGTTCAAACACACGCGCTGCATCACGCGCGACATCACGGACAGGAAGCGAGCCGAAGAGATAGGTCTGCACCTGGCTGCCATAGTCGAATCGTCTGACGATGCGATTATCAGCAAGACGCTTGAGGGCATAATCTTGAGTTGGAACAAAGGGGCGGAGCGCATATTCGGCTACACTGCCGATGAAGTTGTCGGCAAGTCGATCCTCATACTTATTCCGCCCGATAGAAGAGACGAGGAGCCTGCAATTCTCGAAAGGATCAGGAAGGGTGAGCGCATAGACCATTACGAAACGGTTCGTATGACAAAGGACGGGCGAGCCGTTGACATCTCTCTGACAGTCTCTCCTGTAAGGGAAAAGAGCGGCAGGATTATAGCCGCCTCGAAAATCGCGCGGGATATTACGGAACGCAGGCGCGCAGAGACGGAGCGCGAGCAACTTCTAGCGCACGAGCAGATGGCGCGCGCCGAAGCGGAGAAGGCGAATCGTCTGAAGGACGAGTTTCTGGCGACGGTTTCGCACGAGTTACGAACTCCGCTCAACGCAATCATTGGGTGGTCTTATATGCTTCGCAGCGGCACGCTGGACGAAGCGACCTCAGTACGCGCGCTTGAGGCAATCGAACGCAACGCAAAGTCGCAGGCTCAACTGGTCGAAGACATACTTGACATGTCGCGCGTGATTACGGGCAAGCTTCGTCTAAGCATAGAGCCGGTTGATGTGGCGTCCGTCATAAACGCTGCGATTGATTCCGTGCAGTTGGCAGCCGATTCAAAATCCATTCAGCTTGAAGTCACGCTCGATCCTTCTGCGCGACACACCTCTGGCGACTCAGGCCGCTTGCAGCAGGTCGTCTGGAATCTTCTATCAAACGCAATCAAGTTCACACCGGCGGGTGGGCGCGTGCGCGTGCAACTTGAACGCTCAGGCTCGAACGCGCAGATCAAGGTAAGCGATACGGGCCAGGGCATCAGCCGAGCGTTTCTGCCCTTCATCTTCGACCGCTTTCGCCAGGCCGACGGCAGCAGCACGCGCCGTCACGGCGGGCTTGGTCTGGGTCTGGCAATCGTAAGACATCTGGTTGAACTTCACGGCGGCACGGTTGAAGCGGACAGCCCGGGCGAAGGTCTCGGCTCAACGTTCACTATAAGGCTTCCGCTTGCGCCTATGCGTGAGCGAACTAAAAGAGAAAGAAGGCAGACCGGCAACTTGTGGTTGAATGAAGACGCGGACAGCGAGATCAAGGCTCTGCCATCGCTCGAAGGCGTGCGCGTGCTTCTGGTGGATGACGACGAGGACACGCTTAACATGCTCACAATCATGTTGACGGAGAATAGGGCGACTGTAGAGAGCGCCCGCTCTGCATCTGAAGCGTTGGAAGCTTTGGAGTGGTACGACGCGGACGTGCTTGTGTCCGATATTGCGATGCCGGATGAAGACGGCTATTCGCTCATCTCCAAGTTGAGGGAATTGGAAGCGAAAGGCCGCAAAGCTATTCCGGCTGTGGCCCTGACCGCGTTCGTAAGAATAGATGATCGTGCGCGAGCGCTCTCCGCAGGATTCAACATGTTCGTCCCGAAGCCGGTCGAACTAACCGAGTTGATTTTGGCTATCTCAAGCCTGGCCGAAGCCGGGATGGTTAATTGAATGCTTTTCTAGAACAACTGAAACTTGATGGTCAGGTACTTCTTCGGGTTCTGTCGAAAATCGTAGATTAGTTTGACAGCTTCCGAAGAGAGTTGGTTGACGTTGTTGTAAAGCTGGTCGTCTGTAAGAAGCTTGCCAACTGTGCCTTCGCCTCGCTGCGCGGCGGAGACTACGTTATCAAGACGCTCGGCTGTGGTGTTGAATCGGGCGATGGCCGTTCGCGCGTCCGTGTAGATGGCTTCGTCCGTGAGAAGTTTTCCGACTGTGCCGCGCCCTGAGCGTATGTCTGCCGTAATCGAGTTGATGTCGTTTATGGATGCGTTCACGCGGTCGGCCAGCGCGTTGATCTTATTGTAGAGCGCATCATCGGTTAAAAGTTTTCCAGCCGTGCCGCGCCCTCTGCGCAAGCCTTCGGCGATGTCATTGAGACGAATCGAAAGGTCGTTGACGTTGTTGTAAATCGCAGGATCGTTTATGAACCTGCCAGCCGTGCCTTGCCCGGACTTTATCTGACGAATGACAGATTGCGTGTCTATGAGAGCAGCGTTCAGGCTGTCGTAGATGGATTCATCGTTAAGTATGCGCGAGAGCGTTCCCGGACCTTCGTTTATCTTGCGCGTTATCTCGTTCATGTTTTTGCTGATGCCTGTTATCTGGTCCGCAACCTCTGGCCCTGCAAGATTCCCTATCATGGTCTGATTTCCGGTTGAAGACGGAAGAAGGTCGTTCTCCTTGACGGGCTGGCCTGCGGCTGTGCCGGCAGAGATGTTTATGATCTTGTCGTTGCCTAGAAGACTGGGCGAGCCTAGAGAGACTGTTGAATCCGAGCGGACGCGCTCGTTGGCAGGCTGCCCGTCAATGCTGCTATCAAGGGAGAGCTTTGCTTCAACCTTTGGCGCGTCCGGCCTGTCCTGCGGCGGAAGAAGTTTGACATCATCCACCTTGCCGACCTTAACGCCAGCCAAGCGGACTTCCGAGCCTGCGCGCAATCCGTCGGCATTAATAAACTGCGCGCGAAGATGAAGTTTACGCGCGAAGGGATTGATGTCGCCCGACGCGTTCAAGATAAGAAAGATCAGAACCGCGACGGCTATAACAACAAACAACCCAACGCGCAATTCGCTCAGACCGATAGTTTTTTTAGATGGAGGCATAGATTGATGAGGGCGGAGGGATGAGGGATGAGGGATGAATGAAAAGAAAGAGCGAATTACCGTCTCGACTTTTCTTCATCCCTCATCCCTC
>Ga0066662_10001483_pt1 | contig 10855 bp, 9 predicted proteins | sample GraSoiAngelo_111_FD_133939 | JGI IMG/M metagenome (GOLD analysis project Ga0066662, IMG submission 133939) | Grasslands soil microbial communities from the Angelo Coastal Reserve, California, USA - 14_0903_12_40cm | ecosystem: Environmental > Terrestrial > Soil > Grasslands | place: USA... | reverse complement strand
TCAAATATCAAATATCAAATATCAAATATCAAATATCAAATATCAAATTTCAAATATTCAATAATAAAAATATAAAGATATAAAAAGAAGTAGCTAAGCTTTTTATATCTTTATATTTTTATATTTTATTTTTAATATAAATAAATTTTTTTTATAGAAATAAACGCAAATGAAAGGAATTAATTTATATTTATCTCATTTATATTTATATAGATTATTAAATATATCAAATTTTATATTTTTTTTATTATTCGGATTTATAGCAGGTATAATAGGAACTTCATTTAATATAATTATAAGAATAAAGTTAGTAAATGTAATATTAGTAAATGTAATAATGGCTTGTATTAATTATATTAATAAATATGGAATATTATTAATAAAAAATAATTAATGAAAAAAAGCGAGCTAAAACAAAATCCAGAAATGGAAAATAAACAAAAACAAAATTCAGAAATGGAAAATAAACAAAAACAAAATCCAGAAATGGAAAATAAACAAAAACAAAATCCAGAAATGGAAAATAAACAAAAACAAAATCCAGAAGCGGGTAAACATAAAGAAAAAGAATGAGATTATGAATTCAAGCATAATAAAGAATGGAATACCAGTAAGGCTGATATCAACTTCAATTTTGAACATCCTTATCATTCAATCATTATGTTTTGTAGATTTGTAAGATTAGTAGTATATTTCATTTATTGTATGTACTTTGTGGACCCAGCAACTGAGCAATTAATACTTTTTAGAGTAATTATATTATCATTAATAATTATATTAATATTAACATATATTATATATAAATTATATAAATGAACAAAGAATAATTAATTATTATTAAATTAAATTATTTTTATTTTATAGATATTTTATTATTAATATTTTTAATGTAAATCAAATACCTTATTAGATATTTTATTTTTTATCATTAAAAACTTTTAGTTAGATTATTATTAAATTAAAATAAAAAGTATTTTAATAAAAACTATAAAAAAATAAATTTAGATAATATTTTTAATTTAAGAAATTTAATAAAAAAATTATAAGATTTTATTAAATAATAATAATAAAATATTAAAATAATTAGAGTAAAAAAAATATAATAAAAAATAATAAAATAAAGATAATTCAGGGTTTTTTAATTTTTTTATGATTATACCTTATAATTTTTAATTACATAACAACAAATAGATTAATAGTATTTTTTATAATTTTATTATATATATATGTATATAAAAAATTAATAGAAAGAATTAAATTAATGAAGTCAATAAAAAATATAAATATATTAATATTATTAATATATATAGATAGAATGAAGTTATGAATAATACATATAATCATATATTTATATATATGATTATTTGATATATTAGAATGAACAAATGAGAATAAAAAAATAAAAGGAATGATACAAATTTTTAAATCAATAATAATAAATCCAATTTTATTAATAATTTATAAGTTTTATTATTTATTATATATATGAATGTCAACTCCATTAAAAATAATATTAGTAAATAGAATATATGGAATAATATTTTCAGTATTAATTTTTATGCCTTTATTAAATATATTATTAATAAATAATTGATTATATTTATATATATTAATAATATTAATAAGTATATTAGATGATAGTAAGTTTAAGTATAAAAAATATATAAATATAAAATTAATATATTATATATTATATATAATAGAATCATTAAATTTAAATAAGGATATTTTATTAATATTAGAATATAGAAGTAGGGCATCAATATTTGCGATATTAATAAAAAATGGGATAAAAGAAATAAAAGATAGAAATAATAAAATAAATAAATATGCATTTGAAATTAATATTATATATAAAAATGCATTAATAGGCTCACAAAAAGAAATGTTAGAAAAATTAATAATAGATTATGATAGTGAGCTAAAAAATATCAAAATAATTAAAATGAGAGAATCATTTGTATTAGTAAATAATTATTTTTCATTTTTTAGAACTTTTTGCCTTAATTGAGTTTTTGAATTAGATCTTATTTCATATAATTTATCACATGTAATTTATTGTAGATTACAAAAATTCTATATATTAAATATAGAAAAATTAGAAATATTAGAAGTTTTATTATATAAATTAATAAAACTAATATTATTTTATTTTTGAAATTTACTAAAAGTATTAGGGGAAGATAAATCTAATATATTAAATAATTTTATAATAAAGAATCAATTTGTAGGTTATGATTTAATATACGACTATGAAAAACTTTTATCGAATAAAAAATTAATAGAAATAAATGAAATTATAAAGAATAAAGATTTTTATTTATATAAGGAATATTATGAGCGAATATTTTTATATATAAGTATATCAGGTTTTTTTTATAATGAAAACAAAAGGAATAAATTATAATAAATATGAGTATATAAATGAATTTATAGACGTTTGTAAAAATAATTTTAAAATATTAGATATAGAAGAATGTAGTGAGTTACAAAGTTTAAGAACGGTAGATTATTTAGAAGAAGTTATTTATGTAGAATTAGAAAAATATAAAAATAAATTAATAAAAGAATGAGAAGAGCAATCTCTTGATTTATCAGTAGATAATTTTTATGAGAAGAATAATAAAAATTTAAATGAATTTAGTATTTATGTAAAATCAATTTTATTAAATAAATAATAAAATGATGAAATTATTATTATTATTTTTTTATAAAAATAGTTAGAATTAATATTTTTATAAAAATTATTTTTTTTTTTTTAATTATAAAAAATAATTAAAAAAGGAAATATTATATAAAAAAATTAACGATGAAAAAATTAAATTTATATTTATATAGATGATTAAGTATTACAAATCATAAAAATATAGGAATTTTATATTTATTATTTGGATTTATAGCAGGTATAATAGGAACATTATTTAATATAATTATAAAAGTTAAATTTAAGGGAATGTTAAAATTAAGAAAAAATTGGGAATTGTATATTATAGTATTAAATTTGATAATGGTATTATTTTTAATGCTTTTTGTATTAAATATAAAATTTATTTATTTAAATATATTTAATTTTTGATTATTATTGTTAGTATTATGTATTTGAATGTATTTTACAATAAGTAAAAGTAATAAAGAAAAAAAATAAAAAAAAATGATAAAAATTTTTAAGTATACTTCTTTTATTCTTTTAAAAACTTTATTTTATTTATTTATTTATTTATTTTTAGGCTTTCTTTTATTAAATTTATTATTAGCTATTATGATGTATTTAACTAGCTTTGCGCATTTTTTTTTTAAATATTTTATACCTATTTACTTTATATTAAGTTTATATTCTGTAAATTATAAAGGGTATCGTAAATTAAAATTTTTTGGATATAATGTTGAATTATGACAAATTCCTTTTTATAATATAACTATTTTTTTTAAAAGTTTAATTTATAATTATAAATTTATAAGTGTAATTTTATTTGGTATAATTTTAATATTTAGTATTAATTATGATAAAATATATTTTTTATTTATAATTTTATTTGTTTTATTTTTTACTTTATTATTTTATTTATATAATAATTCATATAGATTAAAAATTTATATAGAAAAATATTTTTTATGATTTAATATAAGCCTAATTATAGGTATTGTATATTTATTAAAGATTAATGATTTTGATTCTAATATAAATCCAATAAATGAAATGAATTATCCTAATTTAGTTTTTAAATTATCATCACCCAGATGATTTTTTAAAAGCTCTTATCCTCATTTATATCCTGAATATAAAAAAGAAATAAAATTTTTAAAAGATGGATTAGATTTTAATAGATTTTATTTAAAAGATAGATATTTTTTAAAATTTAAAAACACAAATTTAGATTTTGATTTTATGTTAATAAAAAAATTAATTGATAAAAATTTTGAGCATCATAAAAATTTTATTAAGGGTTTTGATTTAAATCTTATTAAATATTTTAAAAATATTCATATTATAGATAATTTTAATACTTTAGATAAATTAAATAGAAAAGATTTAATTAATCAATCTAAGATGCATAATAGTTTATTATTTGATTTAAATTCGAATAAGGCTTATAATTGTATAAAATTTCAAGAACTTAGAAATGGTAAGGTTTTTTTTAAGGATAAAAATACATATGCTAAAAGTTTTTTTAAAGAATTAGGTTTATCAAAAAATTTATTAGTTAATACTAATTTAGTTATGAGCAATTTTTTTGAGCGTGCGGATATTTTACATGAATCTCATTTAATGTCAAGTCCATTAAATAGATCTATAGAAACATATTTAAGTAATATTAAAATATATAAAAATGCAGGTTTAGTCTATGATAATTTTTTATTAAATCATTTAATGAATGAATATAGTGAATATTTTTTTCAATTAAAATTAGTATCTTTAAACTTTATAAATTCAATAGATTTATTAGGCAGTTGTTTTGAAAATAAAAGTTTTTATATTAATTTAAAAGAATTTAAATCTTTAATAATAGAAAATGATATTAAAAATAAATATAATATATATGCGAATAGTATAATATATAAATCAACAGCTATATTAGATGAAGCTTTATTAAAAAATAAAAATGAATCAATCATTAAAGAATATACAATAGATGAAAATTTACGAGTTTTAGATATTGAATTGTATATTAAATATTTAAATAAATATTATATATATTTAAATAAAGATAGTAATTTTATAAATTGGTTAAATGATTTATTTATCATTCTTTTTGATATGAAAAAAAGAAAATATAATTATTGAAACGAAATAATGTCTTCTAAAGATATAGAAGAAAAAGATGCTTTTAATTTATATCGTAATTTTATGAGTAATTTTTTATATGTATATGAAAGAGAGTTAGATATTTCTTCATATAATGAATTTAAAAGAGGTGGTACACATTATGAAGATATAGTACAACCTTTAAGTGTAGCAAGGGCCGTTTTAACTAATGAGGATGTAAAAGTTTTTTATCATAGATTTTTTAATTATAGTAAAGATTTAGAAATTTTTATGAACTCTTATTTATGATTATCTTTAGAAGATTCTAATATTAGATTAGAAAGTTTTGATTCATTATTAGAATATAATGAATATTTAAATGAATATAAAAGTATTTTGGATAATTATATTAAAAAAAATATTGAAGATCCTAAATTTAATTTAGATAATATTAGACAATATGCAAAAAATCATTTAAAAGAATTAATGAAAATTAAATTAGAAGAAAAAAAAAATAAACAAGTATTAATAGAAATTGAAGAAGTCGTTGAAGTTTTAAGAATCTTAAAATTAGATTTTTTTATAAAAAATATTATAATAGATAATAATATTTTATTAAATTATTTTATGAAAAAAAATAATAAGTATTCTAATATATATGCTAATATAAATGAAACTGATTATATTTTTTTCAAAAAAATTTTAGATAATAATATAAATATAAATATATTTAAAGAGGTAAATGAAAGTTTAGAAATTTTTAAAACTAGTAATTTTAAATTATCTGATACTTATAAAGATTTTTTATTTATTGGTTTATATTATGATTTTATTAATCAAAATAAAAATTTATTTAAATTATCTGATAATTTTGATTATTTATATTTTTTTTTTAATGAAGAAACAAGTTTATATATGCCAATAGAGGAATTATTGGATAAAATGTTTGCTTTTAATTTAACTTATTATAAAAATTATTTAAATAATTTAATCACTTTATATTCTGAAATAGAAACACCATTAAATGGGGTCTGTAGTGGCATTTACACGGAATCAGATAATTTAGTACTACGCATGCAGGAAATGCTGCGTATATTATATGAGATTGATGAAAAAGAAATTTATAGTAATCAATCTCTATTACTAAAGAAACTGAAAGCAATAACAGAAGTATATTCTTATTTTAAAGATATTTTTATTGAATTTAAAAAAATAATAAAAGAAATTAATGAATTTAATAATGAAATAGTTGTTAGTAGAGTGAAGAAATTTAATCAATTAAATAAAAAAATAGATTCTAAAAATATTATTTTTTTTAATAATGATAATTTGTTAAAATATATATTAGAAAATAATATAAATTTAAAAGAATCAAAAATAATATTAAAAGAAATATTGAATGTGCATCATGAAATTGTTAATAAATTGAATTCATTTAATAATTTATTAGATAGCAAATATATTTTTGTAGATCATGAACCTTTTTATAATGAAATGTGTAGATGTGAATTTATAATATCTGAAAATGTTAGTTATTATAAATCTAAACGTCAATATAAATATTCAACATGAGAAGATGCTTGTGCTTTAAAAGTACAAATAAAAAGATTAGATGAAGTTATACAAAGAAATAATTATTCATTAGATCAAGGCCGCGAATATGTTTTAGAATCTATAGATAAATTAAAATTAATTGAAAAAAATGTAAATAATAATTTTATTAAAGATTTACAGAAAATGGATAAAACTATAAATGAAAAAAAATAAAAAAAAATGTACATATCTGTTATAAGTCTTAGTTTATTAAGTAGCCTATTTATAGGCTTAACAGGTAAATGAATAGGGCGTCAAGCTGCTATATTCATTTCTATATTAATGTTAATTATCTCACTAATTTTAATAATTGTAATAAATTATGAGATTTTATTAAATAAAAATATAGTATGTATAAATTTATATGAATTATTTAAAATTAATGATATAAGTATTCAAATAGGTTTTTTATTTGATTCATTAACTGCTATAATGTTATTAGTAGTAATATGTATATCAAGTTTTGTACATATATTTACAGCAGGTTATATGAGTCATGATCCTTATATAATTCGTTTTTATTCATATTTAAGTTTATTTACGTTTTTTATGATTATATTAGTTACAGCTGATAATTTTTTACAATTATTTGTAGGATGGGAAGGAGTAGGTGTATGTTCTTATTTATTAATAAATTTTTGATATAATAGAATACTAGCAAATAAAGCAGCGATCAAAGCTATGTTAATGAATAGAATAGCAGATGTTTTTTTTATTTTTGGTATAATTTTAATTTTAATAAATTTTAAAACATTAAATTATATAGTAATTTTTAGTCTAATTGAATATATTAAAAATTTAAGTATATTTATTTTTTTTCTAGATATTAAAGTAATAGATTTGATTTTATTTTTTTTATTTTTAGGTGCAATAGGTAAATCAGCTCAAATTGGTCTACATACTTGATTACCAGATGCAATGGAAGGCCCAACACCAGTGTCTGCTTTATTACATGCAGCAACAATGGTGACGGCTGGAGTTTTTTTATTAGTAAGATGTTCTTTTATATTTGAAAAATCAGATTTAATTTTATTTTTTATTATAATTATAGGGTCATGTACAGCTTTATTTTCAAGTATAGTAGCAACATATCAATATGATATAAAGAAAATAATAGCTTATAGTACATGTAGTCAATTAGGTTATATGTTTTTTTCAGCAGGGTTATCTAATTATAATATAACATTATTTCATCTATTTAATCATGCTTTTTTTAAAGCTTTATTATTTTTAGGTGCTGGTAGCATAATAAGTGCTTTATTAGATGAGCAAGATTTAAGAAAAATGGGATCTTTAATATATAAAATGCCTTTTACTTATTTTTCTTTTTTAGTAGGTTCTTTAGCAATATTAGGATTTCCATTTTTGACTGGTTTTTATTCTAAAGATATTTTATTAGAATGTACATATATATCATATTCTATAGATTCATTATATATATATATAATAGGTATATTAACTGCTTTTTTTACTGCAATATATTCTTTTAAATTAATATTTTTTGCATTTTTTATTAAAAATAATTTATATAATAAAAATATAAAATTAAATGAAAATAATATTTATATATTAATACCTTTGTTTATTTTATCTATTTTATCTATATTTATTGGTTATTTATTTTCAGAAATATTTATAGGATTAGTTAATAATTATATTAATAATTCTATTTTTATAAGTTTTAAGCATTATAATAATATTGAAATCGAATTTATAAGTGAATTAATAAAAAATATGCCTTTAATTTTAACTTTTTTTGGTATGTTTTTTAGTTATAGCTTTTTTTTTAAATTATCTTCAAAAAAAAAAAAAAGAAATACATATTTTTTTATATTGAAAAAGCATATATATACAAATTATTATAATGCAGGTTTTTTTAATTTTTTTTATAATAAAATATTTATATATTTTTTAAATATTTTTTATAAGATAAATGTAAAAAAAATTGAAAAAGGTTTTTTTGAATTATACGGGCCAATAGGTTTATATTTATGATTTAGAAATTTAAGTTATAGAATACGTGTATTAAGTCCTTTTTTTATAAATATTTCTTTATTATTAATATATTTAAATATAATATTTATATTATATTATGTATTGATTTTAAATATTTTTTATATTAAGGCTATTTACATATTAATTTTCTTGTATTATATAATATATTAAAAAATAAGAGAAAAATAAAGAATGAATTTTAAAGATCCTATAAGTACTTTTGCGTATAATTTAATATCATTACATCATGATATAATGTGATATATAATAATAATACTAAGTCTAGTATATTGATCATTATATAAAGTAATGAAAGAGTACTCTTGAAATAATTATAATAAAACAGAAGGATTTATTTTAATTCTTACAAATAAGAAATTTTTATTCAAAATACAAATGTATATATTTTATATATGATTAAATATATTTAAAATAATATATAATATATTTGAATTTATATTAAAATTAATTTATATTAATTTAGAATTACGATTGATTAATAAGAAAAGTAAATCGAATACATTTTTTATAAAGCTTTTTTCTTTTATTTTAGGTAGTAGTTTTATAAAAGGAATAAATGAAAATAATTTAAAGAAAAATTTTAGTTTAAAGTATTTTAAATCAATAATAATAGAGCGTTATTTAGCATCTTATTTATTTAATGAATCATCAAATGCTTTATATTTTTATGATGGTTATGACAATTATTTATTAGCTTTAAAATTTAAGCATAGTATTAATTTAGAATATATATTTGGGATGTTTCCAACAGTTATTATAGGTTTAATTATAGTGCCTTCCATGTATTTATTATATTCTAATGAAACAGATATAAATCCTTGTATTACTATTAAAATAATAGGTCATCAATGATATTGATCTTATGAAGGTCATCATTGGAGCATTGATACTAATTTGAATAAATATATATTATGAGATTATAATTATGATAGTGTTATTATAAATGAAGCTGATCTATTAGAAGGTCAAAAGCGTTTATTGGAAACTGATACATCATTAGTTTTACCATATAATATTGTTATAAGACTTTTAATAACATCAGCAGATGTATTACATGCATGATCTTTACCAGAATTAGGTATAAAAGTAGATGCAGTACCAGGACGTTTAAATCATGCTATAACAATACCTTGTAATTTAGGTTTATATTATGGTCAATGTTCTGAATTATGTGGTGTATCTCATGGTTTTATGCCTATTAAAGTAAACGTTGTGACATTAACTGACTATTATAGTAATTTGATTAATAAAGGTTAAAATATAATAAGAATATAAAAATGAAATCACCCTTAGAACAATTTGATATTATTAGTGTAAAATTAATATCAATTTTAGGTATTGATTTTTCATATAATAATATACTTATACCTTTTTTTTTAATTATATTATTTCTATTATTATTTATATACATATATTTTAATAAATTTACTATAATACCATTTCATATCCAAAATATAATTGAAAATATATATATATTTTTAATCTCTTTAATTAAACAACAAACAAATTCTTATGGTCTTTTTTGATTTCCTTTTATTTTTTGCCTTTTTAATTTTATTTTATTTAGTAATTTATTAAGTTTAATACCTTTTGGTATTGCTTTAACAAGTCATTTAATTTTAATATTTTTATTATCATGTACAACATGTATATCAATTTTCATAATAGGTTTACTAAGATTTAATTTAAAATTTTTACATATATTTATACCTCAATGTCCTTTTGTTTTATTACCAATTTTAATACCTATAGAAATATTTTCTTATTTAATAAGACTTTTTAGCCTATCAATACGATTAGCAGCTAATATTTTAGCTGGTCATACATTAGTTCATATTATAGTTACTTTTATATTAAATTTAACTAAAATTGATTTAATTGTATCAATATTATTTTTAGTCCCTTTATTTTTAATATTAATTTTAGAATTTGGTGTAGCTTTATTACAAGCTTATGTTTTTACAGTATTAGTCTGTATATATTTAGGAGATACAAAAAGTATAGAATCACATTAATAAATATAATAATAAAAAAATGATAGAAAGACAGCATAAGAATCACTTATTTCATATTTTAGAGCCTAGTTTATGACCTTTTTTTTTAGCATTTGGAGGATTTTTTTTTGTAACTGGATTAGCTTTTACAATGCATTATATTATAACTGGTTATTATATATTATTATGAGGAGTTTGTATGATAGTCTTTACTTCAATTTTTTGATTTTTAGATATATCGAGAGAAGCAGTAATTAAAGGAGATCATACTAAAATAGTAAAAAAAGGATTAAAAACTGGGTTTATATTTTTTATAGCATCTGAAATTATGTTATTTTTTGGTTTTTTTTGAGCTTTTTTTCATTCTGCATTATGTCCTTCAATTGAAATAGGTTCTATATGACCTCCTATAGGTTTACAAGTTATACCTGTATTTGATTTTCCTTTATTTAATACATTTGTTTTAATCATATCAGGGTTTAGTGTTACTTGAGCTCATAGAGGTATA
>Ga0066662_10001482_pt1 | contig 10857 bp, 12 predicted proteins | sample GraSoiAngelo_111_FD_133939 | JGI IMG/M metagenome (GOLD analysis project Ga0066662, IMG submission 133939) | Grasslands soil microbial communities from the Angelo Coastal Reserve, California, USA - 14_0903_12_40cm | ecosystem: Environmental > Terrestrial > Soil > Grasslands | place: USA... | reverse complement strand
GCCGACCAGCCGTAATGTGCCAGCAACTGCCCGGACGAGAACGACCCGAGCGCCATGGTGCCGAATACCAGGAAATCGTTGAAGGCCTGGACCTTGTTGCGCTCCTGTGGCCGGTGGGTCTCCAGCACCAGCGCCGAAGCTCCGACGAAACTGAAATTCCACCCCACCCCGAGCACGAACAGCGTCGCCCAGAAGTGCATCGCGGTGACGCCGGAAAGGCCGATGGTCGCGGCAGCGGCCTCGAGCAACAGGCCGATGGCGACAATGACCGGGGCGCCGAATCGCGCGATCAGCGCGCCGGTGAAGAAGCTCGGGCCATACATCGCCACGATATGCCACTGGATGCCGAAATTGGAATCGCTGACGCTCAGCCCGCACATCTGCATCGCCAGCGGCGCCGACGTCATCACCAGATTCATCATGGGATAGGAGACCACCCCGCACAGCGCGGCTGCGATGAAGCGCGGCTGCGTCGCGATCATGGACAAGGGCCGCCCCCCGTGCAGGTCGGCCGGTGCCGGTTTCGGCGCATCGACACCCGCCAGCACCGCCATCGCCACCAGCGCGACCACCGCCTGCGCGGCAAAGCTGAACGCGAACAGATAAGGCGGCCAGATGTCCATGGTCCACTGCACGAGCTGCGGCCCGAGCACGCCGGCGAACACGCCGCCGGCCATCACCCACGATACCGCCTTTGGGCGATACGCGGCGCTGGCGCCGTCGGCGGCCGCAAAGCGGTAGGATTGCGACACCGCGCCATAGAGCCCGCCGATGAAGGTCGCGGCGCAGAACAGCACGAACGACGCATGCAGTATGGCGAAAGCCGCGAGCATCCCGGTGAGGACGCCGCAGCCGGTGCCGATGATGAAGGCTACCCGCCGGCCATAGGCGCGCGAGATCGCGCCGGTCGGCAAGGTGCCGGCGGCAAGGCCGACCACATACATCGACAACGGCAGGGTGGCGAGCGAGATATCCGGCGCCAGCGTGGCGCCGACGATCGAACCGGTGGCGAAGATCACCGCGGAATTCGCGCCCGTCATCGCCTGAGCCGCGGCGAGCCGGATCACATTGGCGCGGGCGCGCGCATCGTCCGCCGTCTCGTCGCTTGCGGTGACGTCGATCATTACGGCCTGCGCGCAAATACCAGCATGAAATTATTGATGGGCATATCGGCGATTTCGGCGAGATGCAACCCGGCGCTTTCGGCGAGCTGCCTTGCATCTGCGATGTCCCGCACGCCCCATTCGGGATCGTTGCTGCGCAGGCTGGCATCGAACGCCGCGTTGCTCGGCGCGGTGTGCGCGCCGTCGCGCTTAAACGGTCCGTACAGAAACAGTCTGCCGTCCGGACGGAGGTACCGCGCCGCGCCGGCAATCAGGCCTTCGGCGACGCGCCATGGCGCAATGTGGATCACGTTGGCGCAGAACACCGCAAGCAGCAGTCCAGGGCCGCTGCCGTCATGCATCTCGGCGCACCATGCCGGATCGGACAGGTCGATCCGGAGCGGCGGGCGGATGTTGCCAAGCTGCGCATGCGCCCGCCACGCGTCGATGCTGCGAAGATGCGACTCGTTGAAGTCGCTCGGCCACCACGTAATCGCGGGCGACCGGCGCGCGAAATCCACCACATGCTGCCCGGTGCCGCTGCCGGCCTCGAGCACGTTCCCGGATTTTCCGTCGAGGAATGGTTCGAGCTGCGCCCAGATCGGCTCGCGATTGCGATGAAACGCCGGCGCATCGAGCCGGCCGTCGGCCGCGGCCGACCCGCCATCCTTGCCGAATTCGACAACATAGTCGGGCATCGTACGCGCTCTCCTGCCCCGTCATTCCGGGGGGCGCCCCTTTGCGCGAACCCGGAATCTCGCGCAACAACCTGCGGATTCCGGGTTCGAGGCTTCGCCTCGCCCCGAAATGACGTGTATGTTGGAGCAAGACCGACAAGAACGCCAGTTAGATGGCGAAGAGCCGCGAAGGGAGAAAACGTGCGGGCCGGTTTCTGGCGCGGCATTCCACTGGCGAAACGCACGCCATCGCTCGGCCGGCGCACGTTCCTGCGGCTCGGCGCCGCGGTGACCGGCGCGCTGGCGCTGCGGCAAGGCCATGCCGAAACGCCAATCACGTCGCCGCCGGCCGATGCACCATGGTCGCAGACGGTCGGCCCCGGCGTGGTGGACCGGCCCTATGGCCGGCCGGCGGAGGCGGAAGCCGGTGTCATCCGGCGCAACGTGCCGTGGCTGACCGCCGGCACCGAATCCTCCATCAGCTTTTCGCCGTTGCAGGATCTGCACGGCATCATCACGCCGAACGGCCTTTTCTTCGAGCGCTATCACGCCGGCCGTCCCGAGGTCGATCCGGAGCAGCACCGGCTGATGATCCACGGCATGGTGGAGCGGCCGCTGATCCTTTCCATGGACGACATCGTGCGGTTTCCGTCGCAGTCGCGCATTCACTTCATCGAATGCCCCGCCAACGGCGGCATGGAATGGCGCGCCGCGCAGCTCAACTCGTTACAGTTCACCCACGGCATGATCTCCTGCGCGGAATGGACCGGGGTGAAGCTGTCGACGTTGCTCGACGAGGTCGGCGTCAGGAGAGAAGCGCGCTGGGCCATGGTGGAAGGCGCCGACGGGGCCCATATGAACCGCAGCCTGCCGCTGGACAAATGCCTCGACGATTGCCTCGTGGTCTATGCGCAGAACGGTGAGGCGCTGCGGCCGGAACAAGGCTATCCGCTACGGCTGGTGGTGCCGGGCTGGGAAGGCAATGTCAGCATCAAATGGCTGCGCCGCATCAAGCTCGGCGACCGGCCGTGGTACACGCGCGAGGAGACGTCGAAATACACCGACCTGATGCCGGACGGCACCTCGCGCGGCTTCACCTGGCTGATCGACGCGAAATCCGTCATCACGTTCCCCTGCCCGGAAAAGCCGCTGCATGAACCGCGCCTCTACGAAATTCGGGGCCTTGCCTGGAGCGGCAATGGCAAGGTCCGCCAAGTCGACGTCTCGACCGATGGCGGCGTCAGTTGGCAGCGTGCAGCGCTGCACGACCCGGTGCTGTCGAAGGCGCTGACGCGCTTCACCTTGGCCTGGCGCTGGGATGGCGGCCCGGCCTTGCTGCAATCCCGCGTGGTCGACGAGACCGGCTATGTGCAGCCGACCATTGCGCAATTGCGAGCGAGCCGCGGCACCAATTCGGTCTATCACAACAACTCGATCCAGACCTGGCAGATCAAACCCGACGGCAGCGTGTTCGATGTCCAGCTTTCGTAGTCCAGCCGTCATTGCGAGGAGCGCAGCGACGAAGCAATCCAGACCTTTCCCTCGGCCTCTGGATTGCTTCGCTGCGCTCGCAATGACGGTGGCGGGAGTAGTCGCTCCTTCTAAGACTGTCGCCGCGGAACCGGGGCATTTCGGCTACGGCAGGGCCGCCACGCCGGCCGAGATTGCCGGCTGGGATATCGATGTGCGGGGCGACGATGGCGCGGGGTTGCCGGCAGGCCAAGGCTCGGTCGTAAGGGGCGGCAACGTGTATGGCGCGCAATGTGCCGCCTGCCACGGAACTTTTGGCGAGGGCGAGGGCCGCTTCCCGAAGCTCGCCGGCGGCATCGGGACGCTGACGCATGACCGGCCCGAACTGACGGTCGGCAGCTACTGGCCGTTTGCGCCGACGCTGTGGGACTACATTAACCGCGCCATGCCGATGCCCGCCCCGCATACCCTTTCGGCTGATGACGTGTACGCCCTGACTGCCTATATATTGCACCTGAACGATGTCGTGCCCGGCGACTTCGTCGCCGATCGCAACAGCCTGCCGAAGGTCAGAATGCCCAATCGCGACAGTTTTGGCTGGACCGACCCGCGGCCCGATACGGCCGCCACCCCCTGCATGAGCGGCTGCGCCGGCCCGGCCGGCGTAGCGATCACCTCCAGCGCGGAAGGCAAGCACCTGACGCCGCGCACCACGGGGCCGCTCGACACGATGCAGCCGAAATGAAGCAGGGACGCCGCCCTTGAAGATAGTGCCTGGCAAATCCATATTTTTCGCAATGTTGGCGGCCGCGCTATACGCTGCGCCGGCCGCTGCGCAGTCGAGCGTCGCGGAGGGCCAGAAACTCGCTTTCGATCGCAGCAAAGGCAATTGCCTGACCTGCCATGTCATGAAGGGCGGCGACCTGCCCGGCAGCATCGGGCCCGAGCTGGTCGATATCAAATCGAAATACCCCAACCGCGACGATCTGGTCGCGATCGTATTCGATGAAACCAAACGCAATCCATTGACGGTGATGCCTCCGTTCGGCCGCAACCGCATCCTGAGCGAGAAGGAGATCGAGGCGGTGGTGGATTTCCTGCAGACGCTGTAAGCGCGATGCATTCGAGGAGAAGCAAATGAACCGACCGAGTGAGACCGTCGACGCGACGCGGCGCATGATCGTCAAGGGCACCGCGGTGCTGGCGCTGATCGGATTTGCCGGCATCCGTTTCGGCTGGAGCCCGGCGTTTGCGGCCGCCAACGGCAAATATCCGGAAGATGCGTTCAAGCAAAAGAGCAGCGAGGACGCCATCAAGGCACTTTACGGCAAGGCTGCGGAAGCCTCCGACAAGGTCAAGCTCGACGCCCCGGAAATTGCCGAGAACGGCGCGGTGGTGCCGATTGGGGTGAGCACGGCGCTTGCCGACGTGACCTCGATCTCGATCCTGGTCGCCGACAATCCCAATGCGCTAGCGGCGTCCTACAAGATACCGGCAGGCACCATCCCGAACGTCGCCAGCCGGCTGAAAATGGCCAAGACCAGCAACGTCATCGCGGTCGTGGAAGCCGGCGGCAAGCTTTATAGCGCGACCAAGGAAGTCAAGGTGACGGTCGGCGGCTGCGGCGGCTAAGGCTAAAAGGAGAATTCTTATGGCATCGACCATCCGCGTGCGCGCGACCTCCAGCGGCGAGACCACCGAGGTACAGACGCTGATCCAGCACCCGATGGATTCCGGCTTCGTCAAGGACGCCAAGGGCGAAGTGATCCCGCCGCACTTCATCCAGCAACTCACCTTCGAGCATGACGGCAAGACCGTGTTTTCCGCCGATTGGGGCGGCGCGGTCGCCAAGGACCCTTATGTCAAGTTCGCCTTCAAGGGCGGCAACAAGGGCGACGACCTGAAAATCAGCTGGGTCGACAACAAGGGTGCCAGCGATTCTACCACCGCGAAGATCCAGTGATGGGTGGCCGCAGGCGGGGTGACATCGGCGTGCGGTCCGCGATCCGTTTTGCTCTCGGCATCGTCGCCTTGGCGGCGCTGCTCGGCTCCGCGAGCGCCGCCGAGACGCCGAACCCTGCGGCCGATGCCGCCGCTTTCAAAAAATTCTTTACCGACAAATTCCCGAAGGTGAAGCTGGAGGATTTCGTCAACGGTCCCTACTCCATGGACGAAGGCCTGCATCGCCAGTGGCAGGAGAAAGAGCAATTCCCCCCCTACGAGTTCGCGGTCGAGACCGGCAAGGAGATGTTCTCAAAGCCGTTCAAGAACGGCAAGAGCTACGCGGACTGCTTTCCTAACCAGGGCATTGGCGTCCGCCAGGATTATCCCTATTTCGATACCAAAGGCGGCAAGGTCATCACGCTGGAGCTCGCGCTCAATCAGTGCCGCGAGGCCAATGGCGAGCCGCCGTTCTCCTATGTGAAGGACGAGATGGCGGCGCTGACCGCCTACATGGCTTTCACCTCGCGCGGCAAGCCGTTCGACATCAAGATCCCCGACGACCCGCGCGCGCTGGAGGCCTACGAAAGCGGCAAGCGCTATTTCTATACCCGCCGGGGCCAGCTGAACTTCTCTTGCGCGACCTGCCATGTACAGAGTCCGGGCGAGCGGATTCGCGCCGAGGTGCTGGCGCCGGCACTCGGCATCCTCAATGCGATGCCGATCTACCGCTCGGAGTGGAGCGGCATGGGCACCACCAGTCGGCGCTTCACCACCTGCAACAGCCAGATCCGCGCCGTGCCGCTCGATCCGCAGGACGACGAATATCGCGATCTCGAATATTATCTCTCCTATGTCAGCAACGGCCTGCCGATCGCCGGTCCGGGAGCGCGGCCATGAGCAGCATCATGCGACCTCTCATTGCAGTCGTTGCGGTTACCGCCGCCGTCGCAGCGGCGTCGCCGCTCCACGCCGCCAGCGAGGCCGATTTTTCCGTCGCCTATGCCGCCGCCGAAGCCGCCAACAAGCAGGCCGGCGCGTTGCGCAACCAATGGACCACGACCGCCGCAACGCTGGCCTCAGCGAAGAAGGCGGCCGCCGAAGGCAATTTTGACGCCGCGGTGGCGGCATCCAAGGATGCCGAGGCCCTGGCAAAGGCTTCCATCTACCAGGCCAACGAGCAGAAGGACGCCTGGAGAGAAATGGAAATAAAATAATCCTTCATCATGGCCGGGCTTCACGAGTAACTGCTGTTCGCCCGATGGGCGGGGACACGACATGACGATCCGCCGCCGCGATTTTCTGAAGCTCGCCGGCGCCGCGGCGGTGTCCGGCGGGCTGCCGCGCTTGGCGCGCGCCGCTGGCGTCTACGAGCTCGAGCGTTTCGGCAATGCGCGCATCCTGCATATGACCGACACGCATGCGCAGCTCAACCCGGTGTATTTCCGCGAGCCCAGCGTCAATCTCGGCGTCGGCGCCATGCAGGGCCGGCCGCCGCATTTGGTCGGCCGCGCTTTCCTGGACCGATTTGGGATCGATCCCGACAGCGCCAACGCCTACGCCTTCACCTGTCTTGATTTCGAGAAATCCGCGCCACGATTCGGACGGCTCGGCGGTTTTGCACATCTGAAGACGCTGGTCGACCGGCTGCGCACCGAGGTCGGCGACGGCAATTCGCTGCTGCTCGACGGAGGCGACCTGTGGCAGGGCTCCGGCCTGGCGCACGCGATGCAGGGCGCCGACATGGTGGAGGCCGCCAACCTGCTCGGCATCGAGGCGATGACCGGCCACTGGGAATTCACCTATGGCGAAAGCGCCTTGCGCGCCAACCTGGCGCACTTCAACGGCGAATTCCTGGCGCAGAACGTTTTTCTCACCGAGGAAGCCGCCTTCAACGACGCCAAGGCTTACGACCCTGCCTCGGGCCGAGTGTTCAAGCCGGCCACCATCAAGGAGATCGGCGGCAATCGTATAGCCGTGGTCGGCCAAGCCTTCCCCTACGTGCCGATCGCCCATCGCAAGCGCTTTGTCCCCGACTGGAGCTTCGGTATCCGCGACGACGAGATGCAGAAGCTGGTCGATACGCTGCGCGAGCGCGACAAGGTCGACGCGGTGGTGCTGCTGTCGCATAACGGCATGGATGTGGATTTGAAGCTGGCCAGCCGCGTCACCGGAATCGACGTCATCCTCGGCGGCCATACCCATGACGCGGTCCCGCAGCCGATTGCGGTCGGCAATGCCGGCGGCACCACGCTCGTCACCAACGCAGGATCGAACGGGAAATTCCTCGGCGTTCTCGACCTCGACCTCGGCAAGGGCAAGCTGAAGGATGTGCGCTACCGGCTGCTGCCGGTGTTTTCCGAACTGCTCAAACCCGATCCCTCGATGCAGGCGCTGATCGAAAAGCTGCGCGGGCCCTATGCGGCGGGCTATGCCGACAAGGTCGCAACCGCCGATCGCCTGCTCTACCGCCGCGGCAATTTCAACGGCACCATGGACCAGCTGATCTGCGATGCGCTGCGTAGCCAGCTTGACGCCGAGATCGCGCTGTCGCCCGGGTTTCGATGGGGTCCGAGCGTGCTGGCGGGCCAGCCGCTGACCAGGGACGACGTTCTCGCGCAAACCGCGGTGACGTACCCGGAAACCTATGTGCAGAACATAAGCGGCAGCCAGCTCAAGGACATCCTGGAAGACGTCTGCGACAATCTGTTCAATGTCGATCCCTATTATCAGCAGGGCGGCGACATGGTGCGCGTGGGCGGCATGAGCTATACCTGCGCGCCGGCCGAGGCGCCCGGCCGGCGCATTTCGGATTTGAAGCTGGATGACGGCCGCGCGATCGAGGCGGTCAAGAGTTACAAGGTGGCCGGATGGGCCTCGGTCAACGAACAGAAAGGCGTGCCGGTCTGGGACGTGCTAGCCGGGCACCTGCGCGCCGGGAAAGTGTTGGGCCAGCGCGGCAGCGGCGTCACGCTGAAAGGCGTGGAGAACAATCCGGGCATTGCGGGTCAGGGATGAGGGGTAGCCGTCATTGCGAGCGAAGCGAAGCAATCCAGAGACCACAAGGAAGGTCTGGATTGCTTCGTCGCGAGAGCTCCTCGCAATGACGAGATGAAAGGAATTGCGTCATGTTGAATGTGCTTCGTGGTCTCATTGTAGCGTTGGCCGTTTGCACCGCGACGAGCGCGCCGGCTGCCGATACAAAGCCGCATCGCGTGGCCATCCAGGTCGACCAGAACGATCCGCAGGTGATGAACCTCGCCTTGAACAACGCCACCAACGTGATCGAATATTTTCGGAGCAAGAACGAAGAGGTGGATGTCGATATCGTCACCTACGGCCCGGGCCTGCACATGCTGCGGGACGACACCTCGCCGGTCAAGGATCGGCTGAAACGGCTGAAGGAGCTGGCGTTCCCGGGCAAAGTGCAGTTCTCGGCCTGCAACAACACCAAGCAAGGCATGGAAAAGACCGAAGGTAAGTCCGTGCCGATCGTCGCAGACGCCACCATCGTCCCCTCCGGCGTGGTGCGCCTGATGGAATTGCAGGAGCAGGGCTGGAGCTATGTGCGGCCATAGCGCCATTGTCGTCCCGGCGAAGGCCGGGCCCCATAACCACAGCAGGTTCGGTTTAGCCAAGGTGGCAAGGCTCGCGGCAAACACTGTCATCGGTGGTTATGGCTCCCGGCGTCCGCCGGGACGACCAGTTCTGTTCGCGTTGCTATTGTCATTCTGCACGCCCGCGCTTGCCGCCGACGATGCGCTCGTCACCTATAAGGCGCTGTCGCCCGAACTCGCGCTGGAAGCCGCGCAGGCCGCGCTGAAGACATGCCGCGACAACGGCTTTCAGGTCGCCGTCGTCGTGGTCGACCGTTTCGGGCAGCCGCAGGTACTATTACGCGACCGCTATGCCGGCCTCCCCGCGGGCGAGATCGCAACCGCCAAGGCCTACACCGCGCTGAGTTTCCGGCGCGATACCGGCGAACTGGCAAGAATGGTCCGCGACGGCCAGATGGACCCGAACCTGGCACGCATGCCGCGGCTCGCCATGCTGGCCGGAGGCCTGGTGATCGAAGCTGGCGGCACCTTGCTCGGGGGCATCGGCGTCTCCGGCGCGCCCGGCGGCGACAAGGACGAACAATGCGCGAAGGCCGGTCTCGACGCTGTGCGCGACAGGATCGATTTTTGAGTCGTCAGTGTTGCACCCGCCGCAACTCCGCGACCAGCACATCGAGCGCGTCCGCCAGCATGACGCCCCCGCACACCGTCAGCCGGTCCGGAATCACGATGCGCCTTGATTGCGGATAGAAGCGTTGCAACGCGGGATGCAGCAAAAAGGCGCTGCCGTCATCCTCGGCGCGCTCGCTCGCATCGGACACCACGAGGAAATCCGGCTTCAGCTTGACGATGTCTTCCAGGGACGCGAAGCCGCCGAAGCCGACACCGAGCTCGCCCGCCGCATTGAACAGCCCGGTCTCGGCCAACAACGAGCTGAGCAGGCTTTCGCTGCCCGATACCCAGCCGCGCCGCGACAGCGGCAGCACGCGATAGGGGCTGTGTGCGACCGCCCGGCGCGCGCGCGCAATCGCCGCATCAAGCTTTGCGATCTCTGCGTCCACCCGATTCGGATGCTTGACGATCTCGCCCATCCTCCTGATCTGGGCTTTGACATCGTCCAGCGAGCGCGGCACGTCGAATTCCGCGAGGCCGAAACCCTTCTCTCTGAGGAGGTCGCGGGTGGCGCGCTTGTCGAACAGGCTGGCGACGACCACGTCCGGCTTGATCAACAAAATATCTTCGCCCCCGGACAGGATGCGATAGCGCCTCGCCTCGTCGGCGGCCCAGGACTGGAAACGATCGCGCGCATAGCGGCTCAGTCCGACGATCTGCTCGGGATCGGCGAGCGTCAGCAGCAATTGATCGGTGCAGACGTTCATCGAGGCGATGCGGGGCTGATCGATGGCCACTGCCGGAAAGGCGCTCCCGATTGTCGCGGCAAGCCAAATCAAAAATTGGAAGCGCCTGATCATGGCGCTCAAATCCCCGCCCACGGCACGACGATCGCTTCGCGTTGGTGCTCGGCGCGGTAGGCGCTGATCCGGAACACGTCGGCGAGGATCTCGGCCGAGAGCGCCTCGGCGGCCGTGCCCTCCGCAATCAACTGGCCTTGCGACAGCACCAGGATCCTGTCCGCGAACCGCGCGGCGAGACCGAGATCGTGGGTCACCACGATCACCAGCGTGCCGCGGTCGGCGGCCTTGCGCAGGTTGCTCATGACCTCGATCTGGTAGCGCGGATCGAGCGCAGCGGTCGGCTCGTCGGCCAGCATCACCGGCGCTTCCACCGCCAGCACGCGCGCGAGCGCGACGCGGCTTCTCTCGCCGCCGGACAATTCGGTGACGCGGCGCTCGCTCAAATCCACTACATCCGTCAACTGCATCGCCCGCTGCACGGCATCCGCATCCCTCGGCGTCAGCCTTGAGGGGTCGCCGGCGCCATGGGGAATGCGCCCAAGCGCCACGATGTCGCGCACCGGCAGCGGCCAGTGCACCACCTGGCCCTGCGGCAGATAGGCAAAGCGCCGCGCCCGTTCGCGCAGCGGCAGCGAAGACAGCACATCGCCACCGATGATGATCTCGCCCTGCGACGGCAGTAGTCCAGCGAGCG
>Ga0066662_10001481_pt1 | contig 10861 bp, 10 predicted proteins | sample GraSoiAngelo_111_FD_133939 | JGI IMG/M metagenome (GOLD analysis project Ga0066662, IMG submission 133939) | Grasslands soil microbial communities from the Angelo Coastal Reserve, California, USA - 14_0903_12_40cm | ecosystem: Environmental > Terrestrial > Soil > Grasslands | place: USA... | reverse complement strand
CGGCGTGAAGGAGGCGCTGGAGGCAATCCGCGACGCGGCCAATGGCTCGGAACGGCGTATGGCCATACGCCGTTCCGAGCCATTGGCCGCGTCGCGGATTGCCTCCAGCGCCTCCTTCACGCCGTCATAAACGTGGGTATGGTCCAGTTTGTGGACGCGGTAATAAGCCAGGAAAAACTCCAGTGCCCCCTGAACGAAACTCTCATCATCAGGATCGCCCAGGGCGCGCCGAACCAGCATCGGGGCCCCGTCCCCCACGTAGCCGGCGACAACGTCTGCCGGCAGGTCCGGCCGGTGAAGGTGCTGCAGCATGGCGTTGACCGAGTGCACCAAGTCCAGCCGGGAGTCCACTAGGGTCCCGTCCAGATCAAAGATCAGCAACTTAATCTGCTTTGCCTCAAAACTGCGATTGAACTTAACCATGTCTAGCTCGGGCTCTCAGTCCGCTCGGCGGTGAGCCAAGAAACCGGGTCCCTGAAAATCCAGTATATTCGGAACCCAGTCTCCCGTTTTACAATGCCCTAAGAAACGAGGAGTGGCATCCGAGGATGGAGCGAGGGGTAGATGGCTACTGCAAAAGTCGAGCCCAAAGGCGCCCATTCGGCTGTAGACGACAGCAAGACCTATGAAGGTCTTACCCGCGACCAACTCATCCAGGCTTATCGGACCATGTACCTGTCCCGGCGGCTGGACGACCGGGAGATCCTCCTCAAGCGCCAGCAGAAAATCTTCTTTCAGATCTCCGGCGCCGGCCACGAGGCCATCGGCATAGCCGCAGCGTTCGCCCTTAAACCTGCCTACGACTGGTTCTATCCCTACTATCGTGACCGCGCCTTGTGTCTCGGCCTGGGCGCGACCCCGCTCGAAATGCTTTTGCAGGCAGTGGGTGCAGCCGATGATCCGGCCTCCGGCGGCCGTCAGATGCCCTCCCATTGGAGCTGCAACCGACTGAACATCGTGACCCAGTCATCCCCGACGGGCACCCAGATCCTGCAAGCCGTGGGATGCGCCGAAGCCGGTGTTTATCTTGCCCGTCATCCCCAAGCCGCCCAGAAGGCTACCGGAGATTATCGCCAGTTTAAGGAGGTGACCTTTCAGGGAGATGAGGTCACTTATGTCTCTTTGGGCGATGGCACCACCAGCGAAGGCGAGTTTTGGGAATCCCTGAATACCGCCTCCAACCGCAAGCTGCCGATCGTGTTTGTCGTCGAGGACAACGAGTACGCGATCTCGGTTCCGGTTGAGGTTCAAACCGCAGGCGGCAACATTTCGCGGCTGGTCGCCGGCTTCCCCAATTTCCATTTCGAAGAGGTAGACGGCACCGACCCGGTCGCCAGCTATGCCGCCATGACTCGCGCCGTAGCCCACGGCCGCGCCCGCAAGGGTCCGGGGTTTGTGCACGCGCACGTGATTCGTCCGTATTCGCACTCCTTATCGGACGATGAGCGTCTCTACCGCCCGGAAATGGAGCGCCAGCGCGATGCTGCCCATGATCCCATCTCGCGCATGCAGATGTTCCTGATCCGCGAAAGTTTCTTGGACGAGAAGGCAATCAATCAGCTGGAGAAAGAGGTGGAGCAGGAGGTCCAGGAGGCTACCGATCGCGCACTCGAAGCGGCTCCTGCCGCGCCAGAGTCGGTCACGCGGTTTGTCTACTCACCCGATCTCGATCCCACTTCTTCGGCATTTGAGACTCAGCCAGCCATCGCGCCAGCGAGCGCGACGGACAAGAAGCCGGCCAAGACCATGGCCGACCTGATCAATGCCTGCCTCAAAGACGAGATGCGGCGCGACGAGCGCATCGTGATCTTCGGCGAGGATGTGGCCGACTGCAGCCGCGAACAATATCTCGAGCAGAAGCTGATTAAGGGCAAAGGCGGAGTTTTTAAGCTGACTTCGGGCCTGCAGTCCGAGTTCGGCTCCGATCGCGTGTTCAACTCGCCGCTTGCCGAGGCCAATATCGTGGGACGCGCGGTGGGCCTGGCCACGCGAGGGCTCAAGCCGGTCGTCGAAATCCAATTCTTCGACTACATCTGGCCTGCCATGATGCAGCTTCGCGATGAACTCCCGCTGATCCGTTGGCGTTCCAACAACGGGTTTTCAGCTCCTGCGGTGATACGTGTTGCGATCGGCGGCTATTTAACTGGCGGCGCCATTTATCACTCGCAGTGCGGTGAAAGCATCTTTACGCACATTCCTGGTCTGCGCGTGATCTTCCCATCGAACGCGCTGGATGCCGCCGGTCTGCTGCGCACCGCGATCCGCTGCGACGATCCCGTCCTGTTCCTGGAGCACAAGCGCCTGTATCGGGAGACCTATGGACGCGCGCCGTATCCGGGGCCGGATTACATGATCCCCTTCGGCAGAGCCAAGATCGTACAACCCGGCACACAGCTCACAGTTATTACCTACGGGGCCGTCGTGCCTCGCGCCTTACAGGCAGCTCAGAAGTTGGAGCGCGAGCAGCACATCAGTGTGGAAGTGATCGACCTGCGCAGTCTTAACCCCTATGACTGGGAGGCGATCACGAGCTCGGTGCAGAAGACCAGCCGAGTGATCGTCGCGTACGAGGATTCGCTGAGTTGGGGCTATGGTGCCGAGATTGCCGCCCGCATCGCCGACCAGCTATTCCAGAACCTTGATGCGCCGGTTCGCCGTGTCGCTGCCAAAGACACTTTCGTCGCCTATCAGCCGCTGCTGGAAAACGTCATTCTCCCGCAAGCCGCCGACCTTTATCGCACCATGAAGGAAGTGGCGGAGTACTAGTACAGTACCTGGTACCTAGTACCCAGTACCGAGTACCCAGGTGGCGGCAGCCCGGCTACCGACCTCAGGGGGCTAAAAGCCCGACGGTTTGTGGCGAACCTTCGCTGGCACGACTAAGAGTCGTGCCCTACCCTTTGTCGCGATCGGGTACTAGGTACTTCTTCCACGAATGTGATCCAGAGCAATTGGCCCTGCCCCGAAGAGGATCAGAGAAAACGCAATTGCCGCCAGGGCTAGAGGGAACTCGTAGCCACCTTGTCCCATCAGTCCGTTCTTGAAGTGCACTTTCGAGATGGCAACCAGCATGTCGACGAGGACCGCCGCTGCCGCGATACGAGTGATCAATCCCAGCACCAGCAGAATTCCTCCGCCGAACTCCGCCGCGGCCGAAAGATAGGCCATCCAGCCCGGAATCCCTAACCCGCTGACCAGGTGCGAAAAGTTTTGCATTCCGCCAAAAACCTTGCCGTATCCGTGGGCAATCATGATCGCACCCAGTACGAACCGCAAAACCAGCAACGCCAACGGCTGCAGACGATCGAGATAGCGCAAGGTGCTCCTCCGATGGAAGGACAACAGATTACCTCACCGATGGCAGAGTCTTGAAGCAGGAAATCGGATTGCCGGGATCGACGAATTTTCGGATTTTCGAATTAAAGGGTTCGCAATCACTGACGCCGGCTTTGAATCCTTCAATTCGTAAATTCGCCAATTCGTAAATCTCATTGGATCCCGTACTCAATCCTGATCCCGCGCCGTCCCATCTCTTCCAGAAAGATGTCGGCTGGGACGTCGCGCTCTTGGAGCACTCCACCGCGTTTGCCGATCGCTCCTGACGCCAGCATCTGCACCACGATCGACGCGGGGAAGGCCGTAGTGCGCATCATAGCGCTCATGTCGGTCTTGGGATCGTAACGGTCCACCATCGTGAACCTAGCCACGTGGCCTTTCAGCCGTCCTCCCAGCAATCCGCGGACTCCCGGGGCCCGTACCGACTCGTGCGCCTCCAGTCGCATAATACAAACGTCCGGGCCTTTGCTGGCAAACTTGCCTTCGAAGATCTTCGACATGACCTGCCGCGGCGTGATCTCGGTGCCATTCACCCGCATCTTTTCGCTGGAAAACATTCCCAGTTCCTTCAACTCGCAAAGCAGGTCGTAGTGCCCGGGATACCGCAGGGTCTTCTCGAAACACTCTCCGACCTTGCCTTCGAAACTTTCCGGCAACGTCGAAGTCCCGCCCGAGGTATGAAACGCCATCAGGGGAGGGAAGCCGGACATATGAAAGTCCTCGGGCTCAGTCAGGGGCTCGATGGTCACCAGTTTTCCCCTGCGCAGAATGCGTGCCGGTTCCACGTATTCGTTGATGAGTCCCTCCACCGAGAACACCAGTTGGTAGTGAAACGGCGGCATGGGTTTTTCCGGCAGGCCGCCAACGTAGAGCTTCAGCGCATCGGCCCGTCCGCCCAGCCGGCGGACCAACTCTCCACCGAGAATGGAAGCCATGCCGGGCGATAGTCCGCAGTCTGGAGCCAGGGCCACGCCTCGTTTCTCCGCTTTTTTGGCCATCGCGAGTTCTTCGCGGACTATTGTGTTGTTGCCACCGAGATCTGCGAAATGGCAGCGTGCCTCGACTGCTGCCTTCGCCAGACCGAGGTTGAGAAAGTAGGGCACGGCGGAGAGTGCAGCATCGTGTCCGCGCATGAGCTTAGCGGCTGCTTTCTCATCGCTGGCATCGAGCGTTGCCGCCCGTACCTTCTTGTCGCCGGCAATTCGATTAATCCGTGCCGCCACTTCCCGAGCCCGCCGCGAATCGTTGTCGGCAAGCGTGACTGATTTCACCTGCGGAGCTCGCGCCATGTCATACGCAGCTGCCGACCCCATCATCCCTGAGCCAATGACCAGAAGTTTCATGAGAGCACCTCTTTGTGAGTAGCGAGTACCGAGTTGAAACTGAGAACTGAGAACTGGGAACCGAGAACCGAAGGAAGGGAACTACAGGCCAGAGCGGCCAAGGCGCTCGTAGAGGTAGCGGCGCAGATCGCGGAGCACGTTTCTCATTGCTTAATCAGAATACCTGCGGCCGAGCTCATCGTCTGTGACGCGCCTCACCTGACCGGGAGTTACAATCATGGTCCGATGCGGCTCGCTCGCTGTTGAAGCCTCAACAATAATGAGGTTGCAAGCTACCTTGACTTAGGATATTTTTCTCTGACTTGAGGTCACGAATGAGTGCCAGTGCAACCGCCGCCCGGCCGCAACCGTTTCGCCCGCGCACCGAAGCCAAGCGGGCTCGTATTGTCGAGGTGGCCATGCGCCATTTTGCCCGACAAGGTTACGAAGCCGCCCGCGTCAGCGACATTGCCGAGGAACTGGGCATTGCCAAGGGTTCCATCTTCCAGCATTTCGGAAGCAAAGACGGCCTTTTCTTCGAGGCCTACAAGAAGGCGACGCGCGCCTTCTCTCCGTATCTCAATGTGCCGCCCGATATCCGCGCCCGCGGCTTTTTCGAGATCCTGCGCTACTGGCTGGTCCGCACCGAGCACATGGTGCGCGAGGACTGGATCCCGTATCGCGTTTACCTGATGGGGAACTATGGAACCGACCTCGCCTTGCGGCGCGAGATCAATCGCTTTCTGATCGCCGAAGACCCATACGGCCGAGTCGCTTTCGTGCGCTTCGGCCTGGAACGCGGCGAATTGCGCAAGGACCTCGATGTAGAGGTCATCGTCTCGATCATCGACTGGATGGTGGAGCGCTTCCAGGACGCGCTGCTCACTGAAGAACTTGATCCCGGCTTGTTCCGCCGCTCCGGCGACATGTCCAAAAAAAAGGAAGCACGCATCAACCAGTTCTTAGACATCCTGCGCCGCGCCATTGGCAAGTAGTCTCGTGTGGGCCGGTCTTGTGTGGGGGCGGGTCTCTGACCCGCCTGGCCGGGTCGAAGACCCAGCCTCCCCCCGTCCGTTTAGGATGACGACATTTTGAGAAGCTTAAGACAGACATGACAAACGCGCCGTCCATCGACCACATCCTGTCGCTCTACAACGATCGCGCGCCACTCGCGGAGGCATCGACCATTCCTGCGCCCTGGTACGTCGATCCTCGCATTGCTGAACTCGAAGCGCGGACCGTCTTCAGCAAAACCTGGCAACTGATTGGCCGCACCGATCAGGTGGAAAAGCCCGGCCAGTTTGTCAGTTCGACGATCGCAGGCGAACCCATTGTCGTGGTGCGTGGCGCCGATGGCGTTCTTCGCGCCTTCTACAATGTCTGTCGCCATCACGCTGCGGCCGTGGTCACAGAGCCCTGTGGGCAAGCCCAAATCCTGCGTTGCCCGTATCACGGCTGGAACTACGGCCTGGACGGCTCACTCAAAGGCATGCCGGAATTTGATGGGGTCAAGAATTTCGATCGTGCCGCCAACGGGCTTGTTCCCATTCGCGTCGACATTTGGGAGAAGTTCGTCTTCGTCAATCTCGACCCTAAGTCCGAGCCCCTCGCCGAGTTTCTGGGAGGACTGGTCAAGCGCGTCGCGCCGCTCGGTGTCAGCCGTCTCCACTACTTTGCTTCGCGCTCCTACGACATCGCCTGCAACTGGAAGGTGTTCATCGACAACTACCTCGATGGCGGCTATCACGTGCCCCATCTGCACCAGGGGCTCAACAGCGTTCTCGACTACAAGCAGTACACAATTGAGAACAGCGAAGACCGCTACTGCCTGCAATCCAGCCCCATGGTGGCGAGCACGGTAGACGCCGATGCCGGCGCCACCCGCAAGGGAGATCGCGCCTACTATTTCTGGCAATATCCCAATCTCATGATCGATTGCTACGAAGGCTACATGGACACGATTCTCGCCATACCGCTGGATGTGGATCACTGCCGCGTAATCTTTGACTGGTATTTTGCGGACGTCAGCGAGACGGCTGGTGCCTACAATCAGCAATCAGTAGCGGTCTGCGATCGCGTGCAAGTGGAAGACTTGGATATTTGCGAGGCTGTACAGCGTGGCTTGAAGTCGCGGGCGTATGGCGCTGGCCGCCTATCGGTGCGCCGCGAAGCGGGCGAACACTTTTTTCACCGCCTGTTGGCCGCCGATCTCAAGGGCTTGACCCGATCCGCGGTAGCGGCAGACTAGACGGTTTAACTGCAGGCAGGGTACAGGTGTCAGGTCTCAGGTCGCGCCTTCCAAGTCTCAGCTGTCCGGCTTTCTATTGCAGGAGGAATGCAACGAGCGATTCGCATCAGCGCCGGTCACTTGCGGTCCGAGACCTGCGACCTGAGACCTGCAATCCGCCACCTGCCACCTGCCACCCGACCCTTTCCTGCCGGTCGTGCACTTCCGTAATCTCCTCCTCGTTACCAACAAAGTACGATACTCCGATAGACGACATGACTACCCTCCCCCAACCAAGTTCCGCTCGGCGTCCCGCCCGCTTGCGACCTGCCGACCTCACTCCTGCCGTTCTGCGCTTCCAAGATGGTGGTTGCACCACGGGAGAATTGCAAGTGGTCTCGCTGACGGGCGGGTTGCTGGGTTTGTCTCCGCCTCTTCACCAGGGCTCCTTGGTGAAGCTGATGTTTATTACCTCAACCGGACCCGTGACCGGATCGGCGGAAATGCTGAGTCCAGTTACCCACAGCCAGCAGCCATTCCGCTTTGTGACGCTCCATGGAGAGGCCCAGCGCCGCCTGCAGAACGCTATTCAGGCGTCGTTGTATCCAAAGGGTCCGCAAGAAGAGTGGATCGAGAAGTACCGTGCCGCCATCAGCCATGTCGAACCTCCGCGGAAGCGGTTCAGCCGGTTCATCTTAGGCACACTTGCTCTGGGATTGCTTGGCTTGGCCAGCACGCTTTACGTCCTGCACGCCCATCTGCTCAAATGATCCCCTCCCCAAATACGCGGCGCTGGCAACGGCATGACGCCGATCTTCCGGTGCGTGTCGTCATATCCGACGGCGATTCCCGCACCCGAGTGGCCGGACGCGGCACTGAAATCAGCGAAGGCGGCATGGCCGTGTTTGCCGGTGTGGACCTGAAGCCTTACGACTTGATGGAACTCGAATTCGAGGCGCCCTCCCACGCGCGAGTCATCGCGGTGATTCGCAATCGCTCCGGCTATTGCTTCGGATTGGAGTTCCTGACGCCCCTGTCCCCGGAGCAGGAAACGAATGGCGGAGAGAGTGTCGGCGAAAAGAAAAAGTTGCCTGCTCCGGTGAGCTCTTCCGTAGTGAGCGAGTTTGAGAAAATCAGGGGAGAGAAGGGAAACGCCGCAGCTTACGCCTTCCTTGCCGAAGCGCTGCAAGCCGCCGGCTGCACTAACTGGGGACAGCAAGCCGCAGAACAGGCCTTGGACCTTTTCCTGCGAACCAAAGATTCTTATCTGAAAGAGAAGGAGCACAAGATCGCGCGGTTGCGAACCGAAGTGGAGGTCCTGCGCCGCGTCGCGCCCCTGCTGGCTGACGCGCAAGATCCAGCCGATCCCAGAGTTCGCGAAATCGTAAACCTCCTGCCTGACCTGACCGATCGCGAGTAAACCCAAACATGGCGCCATCCTGAGCCAAGGGTATGCTTGGCGAAGAATCTTTCGGGTAGCGCAAAGCGGTCATCCTGCGCAACCTGAGATCCTTCGGCGGCGGCGCTCGCCTCAGGATGACAAATCTAGTGGCTGCGGTTCCTGCGGAGCTTTCGCTCAGTGCAGGCCGGTCCGAGAGCCGTCCCCACACGAGCTTTTTCCTCCTGGTCAAGCGGAGCGAGGAATCTGCTTTTCTTGTATTGCCACGAAAGCAGATTCCTCACCGGGCTGAAGCCGATTTGATTGGAATGACAAGCATTAGATGGCTGGCAAGGAAATGCGGAGATCCTTCGCTTCGCTCAGGATGACGACATGACTCCCTGCTAGTGAGGCCAGCCCGCCGAACCTTAGACAGCCCGTGCATCATCGAATCTCTATTCCTGCGTTTGACCGGTCGGCAGTCATGCGCGGGTATCGATGGAGGTTAGCTTGGACTATGTCAACTTGGGTATAGCGGGGGTGAAAGTTTCGCGCCTGGCCCTGGGCATGATGACCTACGGCACGCCCAAGTGGCGTCCCTGGGTGCTGGACGAGGACGCCAGCCGTCCCTTCATAAAACGCGCCTTGGAACTTGGGATCAACTTTTTCGACACCGCCGACATGTACTCGTTGGGCGAGAGCGAAGCCGTGCTGGGCCGCGCCCTGAAAGATTTCGGCATCGCGCGCGACAAGGTCGTGATCGCGACCAAAGTCCATTTCCCCATGGGCGACGACCCCAACCAGCGAGGCCTCTCGCGCAAGCACATCATGCACGCCATCGACGACAGCTTGCGACGCCTGGGCACCGATTATGTCGACCTATACCAGATCCACCGCTACGATCCGCAGACCCCAATTGAAGAAACACTGGAAGCTCTCCATGACGTGGTGAAGGCCGGGAAAGCGCTCTATATCGGTGCTTCCTCCATGTATGCCTGGCAGTCTGCCCAAATGATCTACACCGCCGACCGTCTCGGGCTGCGCCGGTTCACCTCTATGCAGAACCACTACAACATCGTATATCGCGAAGAAGAACGCGAGATGATTCCCTTCTGCCGTGCCGAGGGCATTGCCATCATCCCCTGGAGTCCCCTGGCGCGGGGCTTCGTCGCAGGTAACCGGCGGCCTGAGGATCACGGCGACACCAGCCGCGCCAAGACCGATGACTACGCCCACCAGCTCTACTATCAGGATTCGGATTTTCAGATTGTTGACCGTATAACTGAAGTGGCCCGAAGAAGGGGCGTCTCCAACGCGCAGATCGCGCTCGCCTGGCTCCTGCATCAACCGGGAGTGACCGCTCCCATCATTGGCGCCAGCAAGCCCGGGCAGTTGGAGGACTTGCTCAACGCGGTGAGCTTGAAGCTGACCGATGAGGAGTTGAAGAGCTTATCGGAGCCTTATCGGCCACATGTTGTTCTGGGGCATCACTGAACAGGCTTTAGGGCGCAGCTCTCGGGTCGCTTGAATCCCTGTTGTTTTTTGGTAGAGACGCGCAAGCCGCGTCTCCTCCTGAGGAGTTTAATGTCTGTGCAGGCCTAACGTAGGCATTCCGCAGGCCAGGAGGATGTAGACGGTTGCGGCCGCGCCCGCCCCAAGTAGGCGAGACCAGGGTCGCCCAGCAAGGAAAATCCGCCATGGCGGGCGATGCCAGTCGATCTCCGAGGTTCAACATCATCAGGTCTCCTCTCTGTCTCCGGGGCGGCAACCCGTTTTGCTCTCCCAGATTGGAACCCCTGGGACGGCCGGAGAGTCGCCGAGTTGGTTACGAGCGGGGAAGGAATTTGTAGAAGAGTTAGTGAATGAAGAAGTTGTAAGAATCCCACGCAAGTTACTGTGCCTATTCGGAATAGCACCTTCGTACCGTCTCTAGTACCTTGGTTACTGGATTCGCCCAGAACACAGAACCGTCTGTACCAATACCCCTTCACATTGCGTTCATGTTAGAGTCGACCCCAATATGTAGACAAGATCCGCATATACCCTCCTCGCCCGTTCCAGAAAAACCCTAAAGAACCCGGTAAAACGCGGAAATACACTCCCAGTCAGGACCTTTCGGGGTTGAGATATGCTCTGCACACAAAGAACTCCCCAACGGAGTTATATGGCCGAAGTTTTAAAGATGAATTCTCCAATCCGCGGCATGGCAGCCGGTCGAAACACGGCGCCCTACGCGGTTTTTCTGTGGAAGGGGCGCTAACTATGGTCGACGCACGCGAAGTTATGAACATCCGCCAGGCGTCGCAGTACCTGGGGGTGAGTCCCGACACGCTGTACAAGTACGTGAACGAACAAAAAATTCCCGCCTTCAAGCTGGGCAACCGCTGGCGCTTCAAGAAGTCGAAGCTGGACCAGTGGATGGAAGAGCAAAGTGCCGATGTGGAAGCGCGGGGCCAGAAGAAACCGAAAGCTGCGGCGCGGGCCGCAAGCACAACCTAGAAGGCGGACACATGTTTGGATTCGGATCGAAATCGATAGTTGGTCTGGATGTGGGTTCCTCCAGCATCAAGGCGGTGGAGTTGAAGCGCACCCGGGCGG
>Ga0066662_10001478_pt1 | contig 10864 bp, 10 predicted proteins | sample GraSoiAngelo_111_FD_133939 | JGI IMG/M metagenome (GOLD analysis project Ga0066662, IMG submission 133939) | Grasslands soil microbial communities from the Angelo Coastal Reserve, California, USA - 14_0903_12_40cm | ecosystem: Environmental > Terrestrial > Soil > Grasslands | place: USA... | reverse complement strand
TCGGACCTCGGGCTCACGCCGTCGAACGACGGCGTCATCATTCGCATGCCCATTCCTCCGCTCACCGAGGAGCGCCGCCGCGAGCTGGTGAAGGTGGTGCACAAGTTTGCGGAGGAATGTCGCGTCGCGATCCGCCACGCCCGCACCGAGGCGATCGGCCGGATCAAGAAAACCGAGCACGTCTCGGAAGACGAGAAGAAACACGCCGAGAAGGACGTGCAGAAGGTGCACGACGACCATCTCAAGCTCGTGGACGGCGCGGTCAAGGCCAAAGAGGCCGAGATCATGGAGGTCTAGGGTGGCCGACGACCTGCTCGCGCAGATCCGCTTGAGCGGCCCCGTCCCGCGCCACGTCGCCATCATCATGGACGGCAATGGCCGCTGGGCGCGCGAGCGCAACCTGCCGCGCCCCTTCGGGCACCGCGCCGGCATGAAGGCGGTGCGCGAGGTAGTCGAAGGAGCGATCGAGGCGGGTGTCGACGTGGTCACGCTGTTCGCCTTCTCGGACGAGAATTGGCAGCGCCCCCCCACGGAGATCTCCGCTCTGATGAGCCTGCTCGAGGAGTACATCGCGGCGGAGGTGCGCGAGCTGCGCGACCAAGGCGTGGTGGTGCACGTGCTGGGGGACCGGTCGCGGCTGGCGCCGGGAGCCCGCGCCGCCGTGGACCGGGTGGAGCGGGACACCCGGGGCGGCCGCCGGCTGGCGCTCAACCTGTGCATCTCGTACTCGTCGCGCGCCGAGCTGGCGCGGGCGGCACGACTGCTCGCCGAAGAGGTATTGAAGGGCACGAAGAAGCTCGAGGAGATCGACGAAGAAGCGCTGCGCGGCAAGCTCTACACGGCCGACTGGGCCGACCCCGACCTGCTGATTCGCACCTCGGGCGAGCTGCGGATCTCGAACTTCCTGCTGTGGCAGCTCGCCTACACCGAGCTGTACATGACGCCGGTGCTCTGGCCCGATGTCACGCGGCGCGACCTGTTCCAGGCCATCCTCGAGTACCAGCGGCGCGAGCGGCGGTTCGGCAACGTCACGGCGTGATGTCCCGCAACCTGCTGGTGCGCGTCGCCGTCGCGGTCCCGGCCATTGCCGCGTCCGTCGTCGTGCTGTGGCTGGGAGGCTGGGTGCTGGCGACGGCCCTCGCCCTCCTGGGCGTGCTCGGCACGCGCGAGGTGTACGACTTGGCGCGTCGCGACGGGATCGAGCCGCTCGAGAACCTCGGGCTCGCCGCGGCGGCGGTGGGCCCGCTCGCCACGTTCTGGGTGAAAGGCTACGCCGACTGGGAGCCGGTGCTGTACGTCGGCGCGTTGTGGCTGCTCGCCGTGATGGTCCTCGCCATGGCGCGCGGGCCGGCGCGCCGCCCGCTCAGCGCCGTCGCCGTCACGGTGTTCGGCAGTCTGTACGCCTCCGCGCTGCTCGCGTTCACGATCGCGATCCGTCACGGCCCTCACGCCGACGCGCACCCCCGCGGATCGGTGGCCTTGGTGTTGCTGCCGCTCATAGTGACGTGGGTGTGCGACACCAGCGCCATGGCCGCCGGGACCCTGATCGGCGGCCCGAAGCTCGCCCCGGTGCTGTCGCCCCGAAAGACGTGGGCGGGCGCCGTCGGGGGACTCGTCGGTGGGCTCGTTGCGGCGCTGGTGTACGGTCCCCTGGTGCTCGATCGAGTGGCCTTGCGGCTCGACGTCTTGCAACTGGCGACGGTGGGAGTGGTGGTGGCGGTGACGGCCCAGGTCGGCGACGTCGCCGAGTCGCTCTTCAAGCGTGAAGCGGGCGTCAAGGACTCCTCCTCTCTCATCCCCGGCCACGGGGGCGTGCTCGACCGGCTCGATTCGCTCTACTTCGTGATGCCCGCGAGCGCGGCGTTGTTCCGACTGTTCGGCATCGCATGAGCGACGGCGTCGCGATCCTCGGCTCCACCGGCTCGATCGGCTGCTCCACCCTGCAGGTGCTGGCGCGCCAACGGGAGCGGTTCCGCGTCGTGGCGTTGACGGCGCACTCCAACGCGGAGCTGCTCGATCGACAGGCGGCCGAGTGGCAGCCGGCCTATGTCGGCCTCGTGAACGGCGGCAAGCGCGGCTCGGGGCCCGGGACTCGGGGTTCGGGGACCAGCTGCCTCGTGGAGGCGGCGACGCATCCGGACGTGCGGATCGTCGTGAACGGCATCGTGGGCGCGGCGGGGCTCGAGGCCACGCTCGCGGCGCTGCGGGCCGGGAAGCGCGTCGCCCTGGCGAACAAGGAGACCCTCGTCATGGCCGGCGAGCTGGTCACCCGCGCGGCGCGCGAGGGGGGCGGGGAGATCGTGCCCGTCGACTCCGAGCACAGCGCCGTGCTGCAATGCCTCGCCGGCCGCAGCCCCGCCGAGCTGGCGCGGCTGATGCTGACCGCGTCGGGCGGGCCGTTCCGCACCTGGACTCGCGACCGTATCGCCGCGGCCACCGTGACGGAGGCTTTGCAGCATCCGACGTGGAAGATGGGGAAGAAGATCACGGTGGACTCGGCCACCCTCGTCAACAAGGCGCTCGAGGTGATCGAGGCGCACTTCCTGTTCGGCCTGCGGTACGACGCCGTCGAGGTGGTGGTGCACCCCCAATCGGTGGTGCACGCATTCGTCGAGTTCGTGGACGGCTCGGTCCTGGCACAGGTCGGGTTCCCCACCATGGAGCTGCCCATCCTCTACGCCCTGACTCATCCCGCGCGGGTGCCGGATGCGGGGACCCGGCGCTTCGACCCGGTTGCCGCCGGCAGCCTCACGTTCGAAGCCGTCCGCGCCGAGACCTACCCGGCGTACGGCCTCGGGCGCGCCGCGGCCGCGAGCGGCGGCACCGCCCCCGCGGCGTTCAACGCCGCGAACGAGGTGGCGGTAGAGCTGTTCCTCGAGGGAAGCATACGGTTCGGCCGGATCGCCGAGACGATCGCGCGAGTATTGGACGCGTGGCGCCCGGCCGACGCCGGCACGCTCGACGCCGTGCTCGACGCCGACGCCGAGGCGCGGCGCCGGGCCCGGGAAGCCGCCTGCTCGTGACCACGATCCTCGCGTTCCTCCTGGTGCTCGGCGTGCTCATCTTTGTGCACGAGGCAGGGCACTTCGTGGCTGCGAAGGCGGTCGGCATCCAGGTGCTCCGCTTCTCGCTCGGTTTCGGCCGACCGCTCCTCCGGTGGCGTCGCGGCGAGACGGAGTACTGGATCTCCTGGATCCCGTTCGGTGGCTACGTCAAGATGGCGGGGTTGGAGGACGAGGGTGTAGCCGGGGAGCTGGAGGGTGGGCGGAGCGCAGAGCCGGTCGACCCCGCCCGCGCGTTCGACCGCAAGCCGGTGGCGGCGCGGTTCGTGGTGATCGTCGCCGGGGTCACGATGAACGCCCTGTTCGCCGTCGCGACCTACACGGGTTTGTTCGCCACCGTCGGCGCGGATCGCATCGCCACCACCCAGGTCGACACGGTGTATGCGAGCGAACTCCCGGACGGGGCGCGGGCGCTCGCCACCCTGTCCCGTGGGGACCGCATCGTGGCCGTCAATGGCGACTCCGTGTCGTCGTGGGGCGACCTGCTCGAGCGCCTCGTCACCAGCCCGTTGCCTCTCACGATCCGCGTGGCGGGCCGCCCGGCGCCGCTTCGCATCGACCTGCCGGCCCGCAATCCGGAGGCACGGCTCGCGTTGACGCGGGCGCTGGAGGTGTACTTCCCGGCCGTGGTGCAAACGGTCGGGCCGGCGAGCCCCGCCGCCCGGGCGGGCTTCCAACCGGGAGACCGAGTCGTCCGGGTGGAGGGAAATGCCATCTCGTCGTGGGCGCAGTTCACGCGCATCGTGCGCGCGAGCCCGCACCGGCGCCTGACCGTTGCCGTCGATCGCGGCGGAGTCATCGTCAACGTCGCCTTGATCCCCGAGCTGCGCTCGTTCCCCGATTCGCGGACGGGCGAGGTGGCGATGCGCGGCTTCGCCGGGCTCGGGCCGGTCCAGCCGATCCTGCGAGAACGCTACGCGCTCGCGGGCGCGCTGCGAGCGGGCGCCAGCCGGGCGGCGCGCGACGGCGTCCAGGTACTCCGGTTCCTTAAAGGATTGCTGGTCGGCGAGGGGTCGCTCTCCGAGGTCGGCGGCCCCATCACGATCGGCCGGCTCTCCGGCGAGGCCGCGCGCCAAGGGGTGCCGTCGTTGCTGGCGCTCATGGCCGTCCTCTCGGTCAACCTCGCGCTGCTCAATCTCCTGCCGATCCCCATCCTCGACGGCGGGCAGCTGACGTTCCTTTTGGCGGAGGCGGTGCTCCGGCGCCCCCTGTCGCTGGGCTTGCGGCTGCGCCTGACGCAAATCGGATTCGCCCTCGTCGCCACGATCATGCTCGTCGTTATCGGCAGAGAGGTCCTGGGCCTCTTCGGGCGTTAGGGCGGGTTACCACCAGCGCCACCGGCGCCACCAGGCAGCCGCGCGCGGTGGGACCTCACCGACGCCCAGATCGGCGAGCAGGCCGGCGCCGTCCCGGTAGCGGTCATCCGGGTGCTTGGCGAGACACTTCATCACCACTCGCTCGAAGTGCTTCGACAGCTCCGGCCGCCGCTTTCGCAGCGAGGGTGGCGGCCGCTCGACATGCATGCGTGCCAGCTCGAACCAATCGGTGGACGCGAAGGGAACCTCGCCGGTCGCCGCCTTGAAGAGCGTGACGCCGAGCGCGTAGAAGTCGAGGCGCTGGTCGAGCGGGCGCCCCTGCGCCTGCTCGGGGGAGAGATACTGCGGGGTCCCGATGGTCATGTTCACGCCCGTCGAGGCCACGTAGCCCGACACCGCGCGCGCGATGCCGAAGTCGGAGATGACCGCACTGCCGTCGGAGCGGATCAGGATGTTGTCGGGCTTCAGGTCGCGGTGAATCACACCCTGCCCGTGCGCGAACCCCAGCCCCTTGCCCACGTCTGCCGCCAGGCGGAGGATGGCCGCCTCGGGCAGGGGGCCTTCGCGCGCGATGCGCGCCCCGAGGCTGTCGGCGCACAGATCCATCCCGAAGTAGACGTAGCCCCCGGCGCGCGCCACGAATCGAATGCGAATGATGTTCGGGTGCTGGAGCTTCGCGGCGGTCTCGGCCTCGTTCCGGAACCGGCTCTCGAACTGCGGATCGCCGGCGTAGCGCGGCTTCAGCACTTTCACCGCTACCGGCGTTCCGTCGGGCTCGCGGCCCGCGAACACCCAGGCGAACCCGCCCTGCCCGAGCAAGCGCTCGAGGCGAAGCGGGCCGACGGTGCGGCCGACGAGGTCGGTGGGGGCGTTCGTCACGAGGGCTTTACAAACCGGCGCTGCGCGTCTAAGTTAGTGCGCTCTCAATAATTAGGGAACAGGAACGGATGTACGACAAGACGACGCCGGTCAGGAAGTACGGGCAGCACGCAGGAGACACGGGGTCGGCCCCGGTCCAGGTCGCGCTGCTCACCGAGCGGATCAACAGCCTCACCGATCACTTCCGGGTCCACGCCAAGGACTTCCACGGGCAGCGCGGCCTCCTCAGAATGGTGAGCCAGCGCCGCCGCCTGCTGGAATATCTGAAGCGCTCCGACCTGGAGCGCTATCGGCAGCTCATCGACGAGCTGGGTCTCCGCCACTAATGCAAGAGGCGTCGCGCACGGCGTCCCGGCCAGAGCACCGGGGCGCCTGGCGTATTCTATGGTGCTCTAGACAGGCAATATGGTGAAGCACGTCGAACGCAATTTTGCGGAGCGCCCCCTCAAGCTTGAGGCCGGGCGGCTCGCCAAGCAGGCGGCAGGATCCTGCCTGCTGCAGTTCGGGGAGACGGTGGTCCTCGCGACCGTGACCGTGTCGGACAACGTTTCGACCCTCCCCTTCTTCCCCCTCACCGTCGAGTATCGCGAGAAGGCCTATGCCGCCGGCAAGATTCCCGGGGGCTTCTTGAAACGGGAGGGCCGCCCGTCGGACGAGGAGATCCTCTCGGCCCGGGTGACGGACCGTTCGATCCGGCCGCTCTTCCCGGAAGGATTCAAGAACGAGGTGCAGGTGTTCATCTACGTCCTCTCGGCGGACCAGCAGAACGACGCCGACGTGCTGGGCGTGACGGCGGCCTCGGCGGCGCTCGAGATGTCCAAGGTGCCCTGGAACGGCCCCATCGCGGCGGTGCGGGTGGGCCGGGTGGAGGGCGCCTGGATCTTGAACCCGACGTTCCAGCAGCTCGAGTTCTCGGACGTGGACATGGTGGTGTCCGGCTCGGCGGATTCGATCGTCATGGTCGAGGGGGGCGCGCTCGAGCTGACCGAGCCCGAGATCGTGAAGGGGCTCGAGGTGGCGCACAAGGGCATCCGGGAGCTGCTGGCCGCCGCGACCGAGCTGGTGGCCGACATGCGGCAGCCCAAGATGGAATGGACCAAGGTCGAGCCCCCGGCGGACCTGGTGGCGCGGGTCAAGGAGCTGGCCGAGCCGCGCATCGCGGAGGCGCTGAACCTGCCGGAGAAGGCGGAGCGGACGCAGGCGCTCGCCGCGCTCAAGTCGACGATTCAGGAGCAGCTCGCGGCCGAGTTCCCCGAGAAGTTGAAGGACGTGGCGGCGGTGATTGAGGAGATCGAGTATCGCACGATGCGGGAGCAGGTGCTGGCGAAGGGCGAGCGAGTGGACGGGCGCGATCTCGCCACCGTGCGGCCGATCAGCTGCGAGGTGGGCGTGCTGCCGCGTACTCACGGCTCCGCGCTGTTCACGCGCGGCCAGACGCAGGCCCTCGTCTCCGTGACGCTCGGTACCGTGAGCGACGAGCAGCGGATCGACTCGATCGACGTGGCCGAAGAGACGTCCAAGTCCTTCATGCTGCATTACAACTTCCCGCCGTTCTCGACCGGCGAGGTCCGGCCGATCCGCGGCACGTCGCGCCGCGAGGTGGGACACGGGGCCTTGGCCGAGCGGGCCCTGCAGGCGCTGCTCCCGCCCTACGACCAGTTCCCCTACACGATCCGCATCGTCTCCGACATCCTCGAATCCAACGGCTCGTCCTCCATGGCGACGGTATGCGGCGGCTCGCTCGCCTTGTTCGACGCGGGCGTGCCGGTCAAGGCGTCGTGCGCCGGGGTCGCGATGGGCTTGATCAAGGAAGGCCGCCGCGTCGCGGTGCTCACCGACATCCTCGGCACCGAGGATCACCTGGGCGACATGGACTTCAAGGTGGCGGGGACGCGCGAAGGTGTGACCTCGATCCAGATGGACATCAAGATCGAAGGGCTCGACTTCAAGATCATCGCGGAAGCGCTCGACCGGGCGAAGCAGGCCCGTGTGCACATCCTCGATATCATGGATCGGGCGATGCCGCAGCCGCGCTCGCAGCTCTCCAAGTACGCGCCGCGCATCATCACGATCCAGATCCCGACGGACAAGATCGGCGACATCATCGGACCCAAGGGAAAGACGATCCGGTCGATTCAAGAGCAAACCGGTGCCGAGATTAACGTGGACGACAACGGGCTCATCACCATCTCCGCCGTGGGGGAGGGGGGGGAGCGGGCGCGCGACATCATCGCGTCGATGGTGCAGGTGCCCGAGGTTGGCAAGGTGTACGAGGGCGTGGTGAAGAGCACGACGGCGTTCGGCGCCTTCGTGGAGATTCTGCCAGGCGTGGAGGGCCTGCTCCACATCTCCGAGCTGCAGCACGGCCGGACCGAGCGCACCGAGGACGTCGTGAAGAAGGGTGACCAGGTGCGGGTCAAGCTGCTCGAAGTCGACGAACGCGGCAGGATGCGCCTGTCCCGCAAGGCACTGCTCGACAAGCCGGAGCCGGCCCCCGCCCGCTCGCGGTAATGGAGACGGTCCGGCTCGACCGGGAGATCCACCAGACCACCGCGCCGAGCGGCGTCATCGTGCTGTCGGAGCGGGTGCCGAGCGTCCGCTCGGCGGCGGTCGGCGTCTGGGTACGCAGCGCCAGCGCCCACGAGCCGCGCCCCAAGATGGGCGTGTCCCACCTGCTCGAGCATATGGTGTTCAAAGGGACCGAGCGCCGCACGGCCCAAGAGATCGCGCTCGCGCTCGAGGTCCGCGGCGGCTCGCTCGACGCGTACACGTCGCGCGATACGACCGCGTTTCAGGCGCGCGTGCTCGACGCCGATCTGCCACGTGCGCTCGACGTCCTCACCGACTTGGTCCGCCACCCCGTGCTCCGCACCAGCGACCTGGAGCTCGAGCGCAACGTCGTGCTCGAGGAGATCAACACGGTCGAGGATACCCCCGACGACCAGGTCTACGACCTCTCCTACCAGGCCTTGTGGCCCGAGCACCCCTACGGGTACACCATCCTGGGCACGCGCGACACCGTGAGCGCGCTCTCGGCGGCGGACCTGAAGCAGCTGCATGAACGCGCGTATTTTCCGGCGAACTGCGTCATCGCCGCCGCGGGGAACCTCACCCACGAGCAGCTGCTCGACGAGCTCGCGAGGCAAGGGTGGTTCGATCGCGCGAGCGGCAACGGACAACGGGTAACGCCTCCCGTCACGCCCGTCGCGCCCGCGGTCCGGAGCACCGAGTCGCGCCACGAAAAGGACACCGCCCAGACGCACATCGTCTTCGCCACGGACACCATGCCCTATGCCGACCGGCGCAAGTACGCCTTGCTGGTGCTCGGCAACGTGTTCGGCGGCGGGATGTCGAGCCGGCTGTTCCAGCGCGTGCGCGAGGAGCTGGGGCTCGCCTACGCCATCTATGCGTTCACCAGTTTCTACCGCCAGATGGGCGTCGCCGGCGTGTACGTCGGAACGCAGCCCAAGACCGCGGAGCGGGCCGCTGCAACGATTCGCGAAGAATACGCCAAGCTGGCCACCGAAGGTCTGCGCGGCGATGCACTCGCCGAGGCGAAGCAGCAGACCCAAGGGCAGCTGATGCTCTCCCTGGAGAGTCCTTCCGCCCGGATGTATCGTTTGGCGGGCTTTCCGGTTCACGGGGAGCCGTACGAGAGTCTCGACCAGGTGCTGGCGACACTCGCAGGGCTGACGGAGGACGAGGTGGCGAGCGTCGCGGCAGAATTCTTCGCTCCTGAGCGGCAGACGGTCGTTTGGCTGGGGCCTGCAGGCGGACCTTAGACGCACGCCGCGCAGACCCTAGACGCACGCGGTCACGAGTCGCGGCTGAAGCCGCGGCTCGGCCCGGCCGCTGAAGCGGCAATTGCAGGCCCGTTTACGGGCAGACGCCGAGCCGCGAGTTCACTCGCGCTTTTCGGGCACGGCGGCGCGCAGAGGAACTAGGAGCAGCGATGATTGTTGGCGTCCCAAGGGAGATCAAAACCGCCGAGAATCGCGTGGCGCTGGTGCCGGCGGGAGTGGAGTCGTTGGTAGGCGACAGCCACACGGTGCTGGTCGAGCAGGGGGCGGGGCTCGGGTCGGGGTTCTCCGACGAGGCCTACCGTGCGTCCGGGGCGGCGCTCCTCCCTCGGGCGGGCGACGTGTGGTCCAAGGCCGAGATGGTCGTCAAGGTGAAGGAGCCGATCGAGCCCGAGTGGCCGTGCATGCGGAAGGGGCAGGTCGTCTTCACCTATTTCCATTTCGCAGCGTCCGAGGCCCTCACGCAGGCGGTGGTCAAGTCGGGAATCACGGCGATCGCCTATGAGACGGTGCAGCTCAACTCGGGAGAGCTGCCGTTGCTGACGCCGATGAGTGAGGTGGCGGGACGGATGGCGGTGCAGGAGGGCGCGAAGTACCTGGAGAAGGTGTACGGTGGCTCAGGCATCCTGTTGGGAGGCGTGCCGGGAGTGCTCCCCGCCGAGGTGCTGATCCTGGGCGGCGGGGTGGTCGGCGCCAACGCGGCCAAGATGGCGGCGGGTTTGGCGGCGCACGTGACCCTGCTCGACCTGTCGCTCGACCGGCTGCGCTACCTCGCCGACGTGCTTCCCCCCAACGTCGATCTGTTGTACTCCAACCGTCACAATCTGCTCGACCAGCTGCGCAAGGCCGACGTCGTGATCGGTGCCGTGCTGCTCCCCGGCGCGAAGGCGCCGAAGCTGGTGCGGCGCGAAGATCTCAAGGTCATGAAGCCCGGCTCGGTGATCGTGGATGTGGCGGTCGACCAGGGCGGGTGTATCGAGACGACCAAGCCCACGACCCACGAGAATCCCACCTACACCGTCGACGGTATCATCCATTACGCCGTGGCGAACATGCCGGGTGGCGTGCCGCGCACCTCGACGCTGGCGCTCACCAATGCCACCTTCCCCTACGCGAAGCGACTCGCACGGAACGGCTGGAGGCAGGCGTGCCGGGACGATGCGGCACTGTTCCTCGGCCTCAACGTGATCGAGGGTAAGATCGTCTATCCCGCAGTGGCCGAGGCGTTCGGGCTGCCCCACACTGATCCCCGGACGTTGCTGGGCTGACATCGAGGTCGCCGCTAGGAGGCATTCCCGTGCACGCCATCGAGCGCGAGGTACGCATCCTCAGGATGTACGAACCGGTGCGCGTCTTCGTCGGCCGGGACCGTAGTAAGTCTGCGGTGGTGGACCTGACCGACCCGACAGGCCACACGCGCGCCCGCTTGCTCGTCGACTCGCTCGGCTCGGCGCGACTCGAGTTTCTCGACGCCGGGGGTCACGTCGTCCATGCCGTCCCTGACTCGACCCGCGCGCGATGACCGAGCGCAGAACCCTCGCGATCTTGGTCGGTGGCGGACCGGCGCCGGGCGTCAACAGCGTCATCGGTGCGGCCACCATCCGGGCACGGCTGGAGGGGGTCGACGTGCTCGGCGTGCGGGACGGGTTCGAGTGGATCATGGAAGGCGACATCGACCACGTGACCCCGCTCGACATCGGCGAGGTGAGCCGGATCCATTTTCGGGGCGGCTCCTACATCGGCATCTCGCGCGCCAACCCGACGCAGAACCCGGCGCATCTCGACAACGCGGTGCTGGCGTTGTTGC
>Ga0066662_10001477_pt1 | contig 10865 bp, 10 predicted proteins | sample GraSoiAngelo_111_FD_133939 | JGI IMG/M metagenome (GOLD analysis project Ga0066662, IMG submission 133939) | Grasslands soil microbial communities from the Angelo Coastal Reserve, California, USA - 14_0903_12_40cm | ecosystem: Environmental > Terrestrial > Soil > Grasslands | place: USA... | reverse complement strand
CGGGTCAGCGTTCACGACCCACCGGCGCACGTTCCGGCGGGAGTCCGACGCGAAGCGCGACGTCGCGCCGCTGCAGGCCCGCCGCTGGCGGGTCGAGAACCCGGAGCGCCGCAACCGCATGGGGCAGCCGGTCGCCTACGAGCTGGTTCCCGGCGAGAACGTCGCGCCGATGGCGCTGCCGGACTCGCAGTTCCGCCGCCGCGCCGGCTTCCTCGACCACCACCTGTGGGTGACGCCCTACCGGCCGGACGAGCGCTTCCCCGGCGGTGAGTACCCCAACCAGCACGCGGGCGGCGACGGGCTGCCCCGCTGGACGGCGGACGACCGGCCGCTCGAGAACGAGGACGTGGTGCTCTGGTACTCGTTCGGCGCGCACCACATCCCGCGGCTGGAGGACTGGCCGGTGATGCCCGTGGCCTACTGCGGGTTCCATCTGCGGCCTGTCGGCTTCTTCGACCGGAGCCCGGCGCTCGACGTGCCGCCGCCTCACCCGGCGCACTGCCGGCACCACTAGGCCACAGCCGGCCCGGTCCGACCGGGCTGGGCACCTCCTGCGTGGTAGGCTCCGCGCGCTTCGACCCACCGCTCTTCGCGAGGTCCCCTGATGAAGAAGTCCCTGCTTGCAATCGCATTCGCCGCCGTCGCGCTGGCAGCGTCGGCGTGTGGCTCCTCCAGCTCCTCATCCTCCAGCTCGGCCCCCGCGGGCGGCAGCACCGGCGCGGCATGCAGCCCGGCGAGCAACAAGACACTGACCGCGAACACGCTGACGATCGGCACCGACAACCCGGCCTACTACCCCTATTTCAGCGGCGGGCCGGGACACGAGTGGTCGGGGCAGTACAACAACGATCCATATAAGGACAAGGGATTCGAGGATGCGGTCGCCTATGCGGTGGCGAAGCAGATGGGCTACAGCCCGAGCCAGGTGAAGTGGGCGGTGACGCACTTCAACCAGAGCTTCTCGCCGGGGCCGAAGAACTTCGACTTCTACCTCGCGCAGGTCTCGATCAAGCCGAACCGGGCCCAGAACGTCGACTTCAGCGCGCCGTACTACGCGGCCAACCAGGCGGTCGTCGCGATCAAGGGCAATCCGATCACCAAGGCCACCTCCCTCGCCGACCTGAAGCCGTACAAGCTCGGCTCGCAGGTGGGAACCACGAGCTACGACTACATCACCCAGAACATCCAGCCGAGCCAGCAGGCGCAGGCGTACAACACGACCAACGACGCGATCCATGCGCTCGAGAACGGCCAGATCGACGGGCTCGTGGTTGACCTGCCGACGGCCTTCTACATGACCGCCGTGCAGATCCCCAAGAGCACGATCGTCGGCCAGTTCGCGCCGTCGCCGGGCGGCGACCAGTGGGGGCTCGTGCTGAGCAAGGGCAGCAGCCTCACCCCGTGCGTCGAGCAGGCGATCAACGCGCTGGACAGGGCCGGCACCCTCGAGCAGCTCCGCCAGACGTGGCTGTCCGAGAAGGCCAGCGCGCCCGTGCTGCAGTAGCGCGGTGGACGAGGAAGATCGGCTCGGCGGTCGCGGCGGGCTCATGCTCGGCGGTGCCGGGCGGAACGTAGCGATCGCCTCGCTGAGCACGGTCGTGTTCTTCACCGTGCTGATCCTCGTCGTGGTGAACGCGCCCGGCTGGGAGAACGTCAAGCACGCGTTCTTCGATCCGGCGGAGTTCCGGCGGTACTTCAAGACGATCGCGCACGCGTTCGTGCTGAACATCAAGGTGTTCCTGGTCGCCGAGGTGCTGATCCTGACGTTCGCGATGGGGCTCGCGGTCGTGCGCAGCCTCCCCGGCCCGGTGTTCTTCCCGCTTCGCCTGATCGCGATCATCTACACCGATGTGTTCCGTGGCATCCCGACCATCCTGCTCGTCTACCTGTTCGGGTTCGGCATCCCGGCGCTTCATCTCGCCCACGTGCCCAACGATCCGGTCAAGCTCGGCGGATTCGCGCTGGTGGTGATCTACGTGGCATACGTGGCCGAGGTGTACCGAGCCGGCATCGTGTCCGTGCATCCGAGCCAGGAGGCAGCCGCGCGCTCGCTGGGGCTCACCCGGGGCCAGACGCTACGAACGGTGATCCTCCCTCAGGCGGTGCGCCGGGTGATCCCGCCGCTCCTGAACGATTTCATCGGCCTTCAGAAGGACACGGCGCTGCTGGCGGTGCTCGGCCCCGTTGAGGCGCTGCAGCGAGCCAACATCGCAGCCGCAAGCGAGTTCAACTACACGCCATACGTGGCCACGGCGTTCTTCTTCGTGGTGATCACGATCCCGCAGGCGCGGTTCACGGACTGGCTCATCAACCGGCAGAACCGGCGGCAGATGGCGGGGGGCCAGATCTAGTTGCCGGCTCTCGTCTGCGAGAACGTGCACAAGTCGTTCGGCCAGCTGGAGGTGCTGAAGGGGATCGACCTGTCGCTCGAGGAGCACGAGGTCGTGTGCCTGATCGGGGCATCGGGATCGGGGAAGTCGACGCTGCTTCGGTGCATCAACCTGCTGGAGCCGATCGACGAGGGCCGGATCACCGTGAACGGGCAGGTGGTGACGGCGCGCGGCGTCGACGTGAACCGCGTGCGGCGCGGGATCGGGATCGTGTTCCAGTCGTTCAACCTATTCCCGCACATGACGGTGCTGCAGAACGTGACGCTGGCGCCGCGCAAGGTGATGGGCATGAGCAGGCGGGAGGCGGAGGAGCAGGCGATCGAGCTGCTGACGCGCTTTGGGCTGGCTGAGAAGCGCGACGAGTACCCCGACCGCCTGTCGGGCGGCCAGCAGCAGCGGGTGGCGATCGTGCGGGCGCTGGCGACGCGGCCGCAGCTGATGCTGTTCGACGAGGTGACGAGCGCGCTCGATCCCGAGCTGGTGGCAGAGGTGCTGGGCGTGATCCGCGAGCTGGCCGAGGGCGGGATGACGATGCTGATCGCGACGCACGAGATGGGGTTCGCGCGGGACATCGCCCACCGGGTCTGCTTCCTGGACGGCGGCGTGCTGCTCGAGCAGGGGCCGCCGGAGGAGATTTTCAGCAATCCGCAGGAGCCGCGGACGCAGCAGTTCCTGCAGCGGATCATCGCCGCCGGGCGGCTCTGAGAAACGGCCTGCGCGGTACACTGCTGCGCCGGGGCCGTTAGCTCAGCTGGTAGAGCAGGGGACTCTTAATCCCAAGGTCGCAGGTTCGATCCCTGCACGGCCCATCGCGGTGTGTGCTTTAGGAAACGAACGCCCAGCGCACGGAGGCGGCGGTCCAGCGTTTCCTGCCGGGTATCGTCGGAACCCCTTTCGCGTTCAGTTGCACGCGATCTCCTCGAGCGACATGCCCTTGGCGAGCATGGCGTTGATCCGCGTGCGCCAGCCATAGTCCCGCAGGTTGCAGAGCCGGTGCGCGAGCCGCACGTTGTCCGGTGTGACATGGCCGCCGTCCGACTTCAGCCTCGGGTAGTGATCCGGCGTTGGTGACCAGTCCGTGGGCGGGGATTTCGGCGTGAAACAGGCCCGCCCGCTTGGGCAGTAGCACTGCGGCATCTCGCACCGCACGGCGATGATCTGGCCGTCGAGCGCCATCCGGCGCAGCACTCCCCTTACGCCGAGCTCCTCGAGCGTCTTCGCGACCGCCTTGCGGGCTTCCGGTGTGTCACGCGCCATCTCGGCCACTGACGCTACCGAACGCGGGCGATGGCGCGCTGCTCGGAGCCGCGGACGCCGCGGCCCCGCGGTGGCGCGCTCACTCATCGCGGGACGAGCGACCGCCGCACCACCCGAGCGATGGCCGGGTGGCTGAGAGCGACGGACACCGGCAGGAAGTCCATCCCATCGGGCAGGTTCAGATAGCCGTGACCCCGGCCGGCCACGTCGGTATGGCCGTACTGCCAGACGATGCGATGGGTCGCCGGGTCGATGACCACCACCCGGTTTCGGTAGTCATCGTTCACGGCGATCAGCCCGTTGGGCAGACGCAGCGCCAGCGACGGGTGGTCGAGCATGCCCGGCCCCGAGGCCGGACCGTACTTCCAGACGACCGTGCCGCGACGCGTCATCACGATCACGTGCCCGGGCCGCGAGTAGTCGGCGACCAGGATCCTCCCGTCCGGGAGCATCTGGGCGTCCGAGGGGTAGGCGATCGGCGCGTGCACCGCCCAGCGGAGGCGGCCGGAGGCGGAGATGTCGTCGATCCAGGAGCCACCGATCTCACTGATCAGCATGCCGCCGTCGGGCAGCGGCGTGTCGCCGTTCGGCGATGCCAGGAGCTGCGGCGGATCATGGACGCAGACGCCGGCGCGCCCGTACTGCCTGACGACGTGCCGGGCCCTCGAGAGCACCAGCACCCGGCAGTTGCGCGTGTCCGCCACGGTCACGCGGCCGCTCGGAAGCAGGTAGGCGTCGTCCGGATTGTTCAGGTAGCCGGGCGCGCTGCCCGCGCTATCCACGTGCCCGTAGCGCCACAGCAGCCGGCCGCCCGGGAACGAGAGCACCTGCACGGTCTCCTGATCCTCCTGGTTGCTGACGATCGTCCGGTATCCGGGCCCGAAGAAGGTGTCATCGTCGTAGGAGAACGGCATCGCGGGCGTTCTACCCGGGCGGGGATAGCGCCACAGGATCCGCTTGCGCCCGTCCAGCAGGAGCGCCCGGTCGTTGCCTCGATCGGCAACCAGCAGGAAGCCGGGAAATGGCGCCGGCGCCCGGAGCTTCACCGGCGGCGCGGTGGTCGTGGCGGGCGACGAGGTCGAGTGGGCCTGCGATGGAGGAGGCCCGGAGACGGCGGGATGGTCGCCTGCACATCCCGCGAGCATCGCGGGCGCGCCGCCCACCACCAGGGCGACGACCGCAACCACCAGGACGAGGCGACGGGCCACGACGGCCACTCTACGCTCGCCGCCTCCGTGTACCGTGCGGCCATGACCACCGAGCAGCGGCGAGTCCGCAGCCGTCTCATGCGCGCGCACAGCGGCGAGGAGCAGCGGGCGACCAACCTCGAGCTGTTCTTCGACCTCGTCTACGTGTTCGCGGTGACGCAGCTGTCGCACCTGCTCGGCAGCCACCTCGGGCTCTCGGGAGCCGCGCAGACGGCCCTGCTGCTGCTCGTCGTCTGGTGGGCCTGGGTCTACACGACCTGGATGACGAACTGGTTCGACCCCGACTCGCCGATCGTGCGGATGCTGCTGATCGCGGTGATGCTGGCCAGCCTGGCGATGGCCATCGCGATCCCGACGGCGTTCGGCGACCGCGCGCTCGTCTTCGCTTTGGGCTACACGTGCCTGCAGGTGATGCGCAACGCGTTCGTGGTGTGGGCCACGGAGCCGGGGACGCAGCTGCACGAGGCGTTCATCCGCATCTCCGCCTGGTCGGTTGCCGTGGGCGTGCTCTGGGTGGGAGGTGCCCTGGCAGGTGACGGCGCTCGTGCGGCCATCTGGATCGTGGCGCTGCTCGTGGACTACGCCGGGCCCGCCGCCGGCTACTGGGTGCCGCGGCTGGGACGAACGCCGGCGCAGGAGTGGGACATCGAAGGCTCGCACTTCGCCGAGCGGTTCCAGCTCTTCATCATCATCGCGCTGGGCGAGTCGATCGTCGTCACCGGCTCCACCGCGGCGGCCGACCACATCGACGTCGCCAGGGGAGCGGCGATCGCCACCTCGTTCCTGATCACGGCGGCGCTCTGGTGGCTCTACTTCGACTACGTCGCGACGATCGCGCAGCGGCGGCTGGCGACGAGCGCCGACAGCGGCTCGCTGGCGCGCGACGCGTACACCTACGTGCACGCCGTGATGGTGGCGGGCATCATCGTCGCCGCCGTGGGCGAGCGCATCCTGATCGACGACCCGACCGGGACGCCGACCGCCGCCCAGGCGGCAGCGCTCGCCGGCGGCCCGGCGCTGTACCTGCTCGGGCACATCCTCTTCCGGCTGCGCATGGCGGGCAGCGTGAGCGGGAAGCGGGTCTCCGCCGCGGCAGCGATCTGCGCCGTCGGCGTCGTCGGAATCGCGCTCCCCGCGCTCGTGAGCGGGCTGGCGGTGCTGGCGGTGCTCGTCTGCCTGATCGCGGCGGAGACGGTCGCCGGCGCACGCCGGCGCCGTCGTCGGGAGCTGGGGCCGCTGGAGGCGCTCGAAGCGGAGCTCACAAGTGGCCGGAGGGACGAGCCGTTGTCCGCGGCGGATGCGGAGACGTCCGGTATATAACTCGCCGATGCGAAACGAGAGCATGGACTTCTTCGAGCGGCTGGTAGCCGCCCCCGGCCCGAGCGGAGACGAGCGGTTGCCGGCCCGTGTCTGGCGTGACTACACCTCTGCCTTCGCGGAGACGCGACACGACGCGCTGGGATCGAGCATCGCCACGGCGAACGGCTCGGGCAGCCCCAGCGTCGCGGTGTTCGGGCACATCGACGAGATCGGCCTGGTCATCAACCACATCGACGACGACGGCTTCGTCTGGTTCGGCACGGTCGGCGGCTGGGACCCCGAGGTGCTGGTCGGACAGCGGCTGCGTATCCTCGGGATCGACGGCGAGGTGACGGGCGTGATCGGCAAGAAGGCCCGGCACCACCAGGACGCGGAGGACCGCGACAAGCCGTCGAAGGTCCGCGATCTGTGGATCGATATCGGCGCCAGCGGGCAGGACGATGCCGGGAAGCTGGTTCGCGTCGGCGACCTGGCGGTGCTCGACCAGCCCTTCGTCCGGCTGGCCAACGGCCGGATCGCGACCCGCGCTGCCGACAACCGCTGCGGCGCATTCGTGGCGGCGGAGTCGGTGCGGCTCTACACCGAGCAGGGCGGAGCGGCCAGCCTCACCGGCGTGGCCACGGTGGGCGAGGAGACGGCGTTCACGGGCGCCCACACGGCGGGATACGCGGTCTCGCCGGACGTCGCGATCGCGGTCGACGTGACCAACGCAACCGACTACCCGAGCACGAGCCGGCAGCAGTACGGGCACGTGCAGCTCGGAAAGGGCCCGACGCTCTCGCGCGGGTCGGGCGTGCACCCGGTCGTGTTCGAGGGCCTGCTGGAGACGGCCGAGGCGGAGGGCATACCGGTGCAGGTCGAGCCGTCGGCCGGATCGACGGCGACCGACCTCGACGCCGTGTCGCTGACGCGGGCGGGCGTCCCCGGCATGGTCGTCAGCATCCCGCTGCGGCACATGCACTCGCCGAACGAGCTGCTCGACCCGGCCGACCTGGAGGCGTGCGCAGCGCTCGTGGCCGCCTACGCGCGCAGGCTGACGATCGCACCCACCGCGGACTGACCCCGGTTCGGCAGTACGATTTCGGCATGCGTCGCATGCTGTCCGTGGCCGCAGTCACCGCGGGCGCGGCCATCGTCCTGGCCATCGTCGTGTTCGGGCGAACCCACAGCGGTGACATCCATGCGCCGAAGCTGACCCTGCCGCCGCCCGCGGAGCGCTCGGCGGCGCCCGCGTTCGACGAGAGGACGCTGTCGGGCCAGAAGGTCAGCCTGGCGGCATACCGCGGCAAGCCCCTGGTCATCAACTTCTTCGCCGCATGGTGCTACCCGTGCCGGCAGGAGGCCTCCGAGTTCGTCCACCTGCACCAGACGTTCGGCAACCGGATCGGGCTGGTGAGCGTGGCCGTGCGCACGGATCACCGCTCCAGCCTGGATGACTTCATCCATGCGCACGACATGACATGGCCGGTGGTCTGGGACCGCTCGGGATCGCTGCTCGGCCCCTACCAGATCGTGGGGCAGCCGATCACCTACCTGATCGACGGCCAGGGGCGGGTGGTGTTCCGGATCCTCGGGCAGACGACCGAGCGCCGGATCGGCGGCGTGCTCGACAAGCTGCTGGAGACCCGCTCCGAATGACCGCGTCGCCGACGGAGCTGTCGGTCGCGTTCGCGGCAGGGTTCGTCTCCTTCGTATCGCCGTGCGTATGGCCGCTGATCCCCGGCTACCTGTCGTTCGTGAGCGGCGTCCCGGGCGCTGAGCTGGGCGGCCACCGGCGCCGGGTGACGATCGCCGCCGTCGGCTTTGTCGCCGGCTTCACCGCCGTGTTCACCCTGGCGGGAGCGGGCACGGGCGTGCTCGGCTCCCAGTTCCTCGACCACCGCCGCGCACTGGAGCTGGTCGGGGGCGCGCTGGTGGTCGCCATGGGGGTGATCATGCTGATGCCCACCGCCACGGTGATCCGCAGCAGCTGGAAGCTGCCGACGCCGGCCCGGCCGCACGGGCCGCTGGGGGCTGCGGCGGCCGGGGCGGCATTCGGCGTCGCCTGGACGCCGTGCATCGGCGCGCAGCTCGCGGCGATCCTGGCGATCGCGGGAACGCGCGGCCACGCCGGCGAGGGCGCGCTGCTGCTGGCCGTGTATGGGCTGGGGCTGGGCGTGCCCTTCCTGCTCGCCGGCATGTGGCTCCCGGTGGTGCTGGCGACCACCCGCCGGCTGCGCGACCACTGGGGCGTCGTCACCCGCGTATCGGGGGCGCTGCTCGTCGTCGCCGGGCTGATGCTCGCAAGCGGCCGGCTGACCGACCTGACGGCGCGCCTGGCGGGGTGAGGCTCGCCGCCCGGCCGATCCTCTAGTGTCGGTGCATGAAGGTCGTCTCCGTCGTCGGCAACCGCCCGCAGTTCATCAAGGCTGCGCCGCTTGCCCGCGCGCTCGCCGAGCGCGTCGACCACGTGCTCGTCCACACGGGCCAGCACTACGACGAGGAGCTGTCGAGCGTGTTCTTCGACGAGCTCGGGATCGACCCGCCCGACCACCGTATCGAGACAGGTTCCGGCAGCCACGCGCAGCAGACCGGGTCGATGCTGGTCGGGCTGGAGCCGGTGCTCGACTCCGAGCAGCCGGACATGGTGCTCGTGTACGGCGACACCAACTCGACGCTGGCCGGCGCCCTGGTCTCGTCCAAGTCGGGATACGCGATCGGCCACGTCGAGGCGGGGCTGCGGTCGTTCGACCGCCGCATGCCTGAGGAGGTCAACCGCGTGCTGACCGACGTCATCTCCGATCTGCGCTTCTGTCCCAGCCAGACGGCGGTCGACAACCTGGCTACGGAGGGCATGCGCGACGGCGTGCACCTCGTCGGCGACGTGATGGTGGACGTGGCCGACCAGTTCGGCCCGGTCGCGGCCCAGCGGTCGGCGGCGCTCGAGCGGCTGGGCGTCGAGCGGGGCCGGTACGCGCTGATCACGGTGCACCGGCCGGCGAACACCCAGCCGTCGGCACTGGCCGCGCTGGTCGAGGTGCTGGAGTCCGTCGAGGAGCCGCTGGTCTTCCCCCTGCACCCGCGCACGGAGGCGGCGCTCTCCCGGCGCGGCCTGCTCGAGCGGGCGGAGCGCGCGGCCATCATCACTCCCCCGCTCGGCTATCTGGACTTCACAGCGCTCCTGATCTCCGCCCGCGTCTGCCTGACCGACTCGGGCGGCGTGCAGAAGGAGGCGTATCTGCACTCGGTGCCGTGCCTGACGCTGCGGGATACCAGCGAGTGGGTCGAGACGATCGAGCTCGGCTGGAACCGGCTGGTCGAGATGAGCCCGGCCGCGGTCACCCAGGCACTCGAAGAGCTGACCGTGCCCGCGGAGCATCCCCCGCTCTACGGAGACGGGCACGCCTCCCGCCGGATCGCCGATCTGGTTGCCGCCTGGCCGGGGTGACGGTCGGTACGATGGGCGGCTGATGGCCTCGGACATCGCGATCATCGGCGCGGGGTACGTCGGCCTGCCGCTCGCCGTCGCGTTCGGGCAGGCCGGTCTGCGGGTGCACTGCATCGACACCGACGAGGCCAAGGTGCGGGCGATCTCGCAGGGCGAGAGCTACATCCCCGACGTCTCGACGGACGACCTGCGGCCGCTGGTCGAGTCCGGCATGCTGACGGCGAGCGCGGACCCGGCGGCCGTGGCCGACGTGCGCGCGATCCTGATCTGCGTGCCAACCCCGCTCTCCGAGAACCGGGAGCCCGACGTCTCGATCATCGCCGCAGCGGCGGCCGCCATCGCCCCGCACCTGCAGCGCGACCAGCTGGTCGTGCTGGAGTCGACGACGTATCCCGGCACCACCCGCGAGCTGCTCGCACCGGTGCTGGAGCAAAGCGGCCTGCGGGCCGGCGTCGATTTCCACCTCGCGATGTCCCCCGAGCGGATCGATCCGGGCCGCACCGACTTCACGGTGAGGACGACCCCGAAGGTGGTCGGCGGGCTCACGCCGGCCTGCGCCGAGCGGGCCAAGGAGCTCTACCTGCTGTGCGTCGACACGATCGTGCCGGTCTCATCCCCAGACGCCGCCGAGCTGGTGAAGCTGCTCGAGAACATCTTCCGCAGCGTCAACATCGCGCTGGTCAACGAGCTCGCGATGCTCTGCGACCGCCTGGGGCTGGACGTGTGGGAGGTGATCGACGCCGCGGCCACGAAGCCCTATGGATTCATGCGGTTCACACCCGGCCCGGGCCTCGGCGGCCACTGCATACCGATCGACCCCTTCTACCTCTCCTGGCGGGCGCGGCAGTTTGACTTCCAGACGGAGTTCATCGAGCTGGCGGGCAAGGTGAACACGTCCATGCCGTACTTCTGCGCGGAGCGCATCGCGCACGCGCTGAACAGCGTTCGCAAGGCGGTCAACGGCAGCCGCATCCTGGTGCTCGGCGTCTCCTACAAGCCGGACGTGGGCGACGTCCGCGAGTCCCCGGCGCTGAAGCTGATCGAGCTGCTGGGCGGGCTGGGTGCGTCGATCGCCTACCACGACCCGCACGTCCCCGACCTGCGCGACGAGGGGCTCGGCCTGCGCAGCGTCGACCTCGACGACGGCGCGGTCGAAAGCGCCGACATCGTCTGCGTGGTCACGGCGCATTCGGGCATCGACTACGGCCGTCTGGCCGAGCGGTCGCAGCTGCTGTTCGACTTCCGAAACACGGTGCCGAGGAT
>Ga0066662_10001476_pt1 | contig 10865 bp, 9 predicted proteins | sample GraSoiAngelo_111_FD_133939 | JGI IMG/M metagenome (GOLD analysis project Ga0066662, IMG submission 133939) | Grasslands soil microbial communities from the Angelo Coastal Reserve, California, USA - 14_0903_12_40cm | ecosystem: Environmental > Terrestrial > Soil > Grasslands | place: USA... | reverse complement strand
GCTGGTCACGGTCGCGGGCGGCACCCTCTCAGCAATCCTGGCCGGCTTTTTTGAAACGACACTCGCACACAGTTTGGTGCTGGCGTTCTTTCTCACAATGGTGCTGGGACTAAATGAAAGCGTGAGCATGCAATCGATGAGCGTAACGATTCACGCGTTGCGTTCTGCTCAAGTTACGTGGCGCTGGCTGGCTACAGCATTTCGTCGAGAGTTGGTGACCGCGATTCTACTTGGCGCCGCGTGTGGTCTTGTGGTCGGCTTGGTTGTTTGGCTGTGGCGAAATAATGGCGCTGCGGCGTTCGTCATCGGCGGTAGCATCGCACTTTCGCTCGTCACGGCGTGCGGGTTTGGCCTGGGCGTGGCGGCGCTTCTTCACCGATTCAGGCTGGATCCAAAAATTGCGGCAGGACCGATCACACTGGCACTGGCGGATTTTTTTGCACTGGTGATTTATTTCACTAGTGCGTGGTTGGTTTTGCGATGAGCAGCGTCTCGGTCATTATCCCCGCGCTTGATGAGGAGGAACCGATCGCCGGCGTCGTGCGGGAATGTTTTGCGACAGGTTTGCCTAACGAGGTCATTGTCGTTGATAACGGCAGCACTGATCGCACGGCCGAACGCGCTCGTGAAGCCGGTGCGCGCGTGGTGACCGCGCCGCGCGGGTACGGACGCGCGTGTGCCGCAGGCGTTCGTGCGCTTTCGCCCAAATGCGACATTGCGGTTTTTCTCGATGGCGACGGCAGCGACGCGCCCGCGTTCATGAATCAGCTTGTCGAACCCGTGGCACGGGGGACGCACGACTTCGTGATCGGCTCGCGAACCCGCGGACAACGCGAACCGGGCAGCCTGAATCTCCAGCAAATTTTTGCCGGACGACTCGCTGGATTGATTTTGCGACTGCTTTACGGGGTTCGTTATACGGACATGTCTCCATTTCGTGCCATTCGTCGTGATGCGCTCGAACGGCTCGACATGCGCGAGCAGACCTACGGCTGGAATTTGGAGATGCAGATGAAAGCCGCGCGCGACGGCCTGCGTGTTCTCGAAATACCCGTGAACCATCGCCGGCGTGCCGGTGGCCAATCCAAAGTATCAGGCACGTTGCGTGGTACATTTGTCGCCGGTGCGCGCATTGCCGCGACATTAATGCGCGTCGCTCTCGGGTAGTCGATTCCATCTGGCAGTTCCTGAGTTTTTGTGTAGCGTCGCCGTATGGTTTCGATGCTTGATCTCGAGAGATTTCGCACCACGCCGCTCACCCGTGAGCCGTTTGAGTTTTTAATTGTTCCAGAGTTTGTAAAGACTGAGGCGCGCGCTGCAATCGATAAGGATTATCCCGAGGTTGCCCGGGCGGGTAGCTTTCCCCTTCGAGAGGTGACTTATGGCCCGGCGTTTGCGAAGCTGATCGAGGAGATGCGCAGCGAGGAGTTTCGCAAAGCGTTCGAGGCAAAATTTGACGTCGATCTGACTAATCGCCCGGACATGATCACCGTGCGCGGCCGTTGTAGCGAGAAAGATGGTAAGATCCACACCGATTCCGAGACAAAGATCATCACTATTCTTGTTTACATGAATTCGGCTTGGGAATCTTCTGGCGGCCAGCTTCGCTTGCTGCGATCCGGGACGAATCTGGAAGACGTCATTCTCGAAGTGCCGCCAACCGAAGGCACGCTGCTGGCGTTTCGCCGCAGCAATAATTCGTGGCACGGTCACAGACCGTTTTCCGGCCCACGCCGGGTCATTCAATTCAACTGGGTTACGAGTGAGGCGGTAGTACGGCGCGAGCAGAACAGGCATCGGTTTTCCGCGTGGATGAAAAAAATGCGCGGCGCGCTGTCAGGCGAAAAACAGGCGGCCTAAGCGTCCGACCAGCGAGCTGTAGCTACGCTGCCCGGTTTGATTTACTTTGCAGCAATTGAACGGTCAGATTGAAACCCCAAGGGATTCAGACGCATCGGCACTGCGATCCGCCGAATTCTCGCGGATCTTGCTAATTAAGCCCTCGGCGCTGGGTGATGTCGTGCACACGATCCCGGTGCTGGTGAAACTGCGCGCCCGTTATCCGCGTGCGCGGATTGACTGGCTGATCACGCCTGAGAACGCGGAGATCGTGCGCTGCCATCCGGCGCTTTCGAATGTCGTTCTTTTTGCTCGGCGCGATTTCTCGCAAAGAGGTCGCAGATGGCGAGCGATGCTGGAATTTCTCGATCTGCTCAAACAGATTCGCCGCGCGAAGTACGATCTGGTGATCGACATGCATGGCCAGGTGCGTTCGGCTTTTTTCGTGCTCATCAGTGGCGCGCGCGTTCGCATCGGGTTTGATCGGCCGGTCAAACGAACGCTTACAATTTCCACCGAGCACGATCTCAAAAACGTACCCAGCCATGGCTGGCGTGGCGCGCGCGAGGGTTCATGGATCGCATACACGCATCATATTCCTATTCCGACGCTCGACGTGCATGCAATCGATCGTTACCTGTGGGTCGGAAAACTGCTTGGGTTCGACGACAATCCGCCAGATTTAACAATTCACCTTTCTTCGGGAACCGTACGTAACATTGAGCGATTACTGAAAGAGAAAGGTGTCGATGCGGCTCAGCCACTGGTTGTTCTAGTGCCTGGAACCATTTGGGAGACGAAGCATTGGACGATTGAAGGGTTCGCGGGTGTCGCCCGGCATTTTCTCCGCGAGGGATTTGCCGTCGCGTTGGCGGGCACCAAGCGCGACCAGCCGCGCTGCCGGCAGATCGCCGCGGCTGCGCCAGGCGCGTGCGATCTTTCAGGAAAGACAACCCCAGCGGACTTGGCAGCCCTTATTCGACGTGCTGAGGTCGCCGTAACCAACGATTCGGGCTCGATGCACGTTGCCGCGTCGCTCGGCAAACCGATGGTCAGTGTCTTCGGTCCGACCAATCCGGTTCATATTGGCCCGTACGAGCGACCAGAATCGGTCGTGCGCGTGGACTTACCGTGTTCGCCATGCAATTACCGTCGCTTGAGCCAATGCCCGTTTGATCACGCCTGCATGAAGCAAGTTACTTCAGCGATGGTGGTGGAGCGCGTAAGAAAAATCCTTGGGAGTGCAAAGAGTCCAGCGGAGGCGGCCAATTGCCTTTCATCGCCTTGATCGAACTTTGGAAACGATGCTTGCCGCCGACAGTTTGGGCTCGCGATTGGATTCAGCGAAGGATCGGCAGTGAGTGGACGGCGACTAACATGAATTGAATATGGAGATCGCCGTACGCAGAGCTGGACCTTCGGACGCCGAAGCGATCTGGAAGTGTTACACTGCGCCGCTGGCCGTTCGCAACACGCTGCAAATGCCTTACCGCAGCCTCGATTCAGTTCGTGAGCAACTGACCAAATGTGGAGAAGGTGATCACATTTTGGTCGCAGCCATTGATGACGAGGTCGTGGGCGTGATCGGCCTGCATACGTCTTCGAGGCCGCGAGTCAATCACAGAGGCGAAATCGGGATGATGGTTCGCGACGACTGGCATGGCAAAGGCGTCGGCACGGCGATGATGCGGGCGGTGATTGATTTAGCCGACAAATGGCTAAACCTTGCGCGAATCGAACTGACAGTTTTCACGGACAACCAGTCTGCGATCGCGCTCTATCGCAAATTTGGATTCGAGATTGAAGGCACGCATCGCAAGTATGCGTTCCGCGACGGGGACTTCGTAGACGCTTACGCGATGGCGCGGATCAAATGAAAAATCCTGCCGCAGCGAAGTCGCCAAGTTTAATGAGCAATTCGTTCTTAGGAATCTGGCAATTTGATTCCCTTGTGGCGGGAAGCCGACAAGATCGACCACCGCTGTGAATAGAACGAAGGCAATTTTCGCTGGACTACTCGCCGGATTGCTCGCCGGAGTCGTGATGACCGCGGCGATGTTATTGCTCGCTGTGCTGGGCGTGGCTACACCACTTGTAATTATTTGCGATCTACTTTCGGTGTTCATTCCGTCCGGTCCGTTTCTTTCCATTATGGGCAAGGTCGGCGGTTACAATCATCTCAAGCCACTCGGCGTTGGGTCGACGATAGCTGGTCAACTCATCGTTGGCGCAATGGCCGGAGCGATCTTTGGATTGTTCTCGCGCCGCAATCCTGCGGGAGCTTCTGCGATCCGGACCATGTCGATATTCGTTTTGTTGCCGATCGTAGTGCTTGCGATCGCGCTTTGGCCGGTTTTGGGCACGAGCTACATTGGCTTGCCCATCGGCGCTGCGCGTCTGGTCACGCTCGTTAGTTTCGCTCTGTGCGTTTTTCTATTCGAACGAACACTCGTGACTGGTTTTCGATTTGTTACACAACGAACAATCGGCGATCGGGACTATGAATTCAGCCCGGCGATCGGACGGCGTGCTTTTGTCCTTGGCGTAGTCGGAGCTGCAGTTACGGGCGGTGGAATTGCGTTGGCTCGCAAGCTTTATCGTGCGGCGACCTTTAGTTACGACGGCACGCAGTATAAAGGCCGCATTGTCCAGCCGATCACGCCTACCGAATTGTTTTATTGCGTGACGAAGAATGTCGTCGATCCGCGGGTGGATGTTGATCTTTGGCATCTTGAAGTAGTCGGCCTCGTGAAGAACGCCGCCACGTGGCGGTTCGACGATCTGTTGGGATTTGAAATGAAGGAGCAGGAAACAACGCTGATGTGCATCAGCAACGGTCTGGATGCGGGACTGATCAGCAATGCTGTCTGGAAAGGTTTTCCACTGCGTGACGTTCTGGATCGGGCCGTCCCACTTTCTGGCGCCGCGCGGGTCCGCTTTAGTGGTGTCGACAATTACACCGATACCATTCCGCTCGAGAAGGCGCTGGAGCCAACCACGTTACTTGCTTATGAAATGAACGGCGCAGAGTTGCCCGATCGGCACGGGTATCCGTTGCGTCTCATCGTCCCAGGTTACTTCGGCGAAAAACATGTGAAATGGCTCACCCGAATTGAAGCGACTGACGCGACCGCGAAAGGATTTTACGAGGCACAAGGCTGGGGCCCCGATTTTATCACGCCGACAAGATCGAGAATTGATGTGCCGGATCCCTGGTCGTCGTTCGCGTTGGGCAAATTGAACGGGCCGATTGAAGTGAAGGGAATCGCCTACGGTGGTGACCGTGGTATCTCACGCGTGGAATTGAGCAGCGACGGCGGCAAATCGTGGCGCGACGCTGAGATCTATTATTCCGGCGGCAATCTGGCATGGTCGCTTTGGAAAACCGAATGGATGCCAGATGCTGCAGGTGACTACATGTTGGTCGCCCGGGCCACAGACGGAGAAGGCGATGTGCAGGAATGGGAAGAAGATAGAGGCCCATTTTCCGGCGTAGCAGGCTTGCATGAGATTGGCGTGCGCGTGACGGCGTAGCTGGCCCTGTCTCCGCGCATCTGGCGGGTGAGGTGGCTTGCCACCGCGACGCGAGGTCGCCCCCCGCAACAACTTGCGCTGTGTGCTAGATTTTATCGATGGAAAGAGTGATCATTATTGGAAGCGGCTGCGCTGGATTGACAGCGGCAATTTACGCGGCTCGCGCGAATCTGAGCCCGTTGGTCTTGGAAGGTCGGCACCCCGGCGGACAACTCTCGACTACTACGCTTGTTGAAAACTATCCCGGTTTCCCAGAAGGAATCGACGGACCTCAGCTCATCCTGAACATGCATAAGCAGGCCGAGAAGTTTGGCGCCCGATTTTCGTACGCCGAGGCTACCGATTTCGATGCCAGCAACCGGCATATTCGGATCAAAGCCGACGACGAGTGGTTGGAGACAGAGGCGTTGATCATCGCCAGCGGAGCTTCAGCGCGGTATTTGGGACTCGAAAATGAACAGAAACTGATAGGTCACGGACTGACCTCCTGCGCCACATGCGACGGCGCGTTTTACAAAAATGTTCCGGTTTGCGTCGTTGGTGGAGGCGACTCTTCAGCGGAGGAATCATTGTTCCTCACCCGTTTCGCTTCAAAGGTCTACTTGGTTCATCGACGCGATAAGATGCGGGCTTCCAAAATCATGCAGGATCGTGTGTTTGCGAATAAGAAGATCGAACCGATCTGGGACACTGTGGTTACGGGATACATTCCGGATGAAAAAGGCGAGATGCGCGCCGTGTGTTTGCGCAACGTCAAAACGAATGAAGAGCAGGAATTGGCGGTGGCGTGTGTTTTCGTGGCAATTGGTCACGATCCCAACACCAAGGCCTATCGCGGCAAGCTCGACATGGATTCGGACGGTTATTTGATTACCAAGAAGCTGGTCGAGAGCAGACACCCCGGTGTGTTCGTTGCGGGTGACGTGGCTGATGGCGTTTATCAGCAGGCCGTGACAGCAGCCGGATCGGGTTGCGCAGCCGCAATGGACGCGGAGAAATACCTGAGCGAATTGGAGTCAGATGCTTGATCGTCGCTTCTGTAGTCGCTTCGCTGGCTGGCACGCCGAAGTTCAGCGAAGGCGGGTGCGAAGCGCCGAGTTGGACCTTTCACCATCCCTGCATTGCGTCGTTCACAGGGCGACGACTACAGTGCAAGCTTGAAAATCTGCGACCTCACCCAGTTTTACTCTCCGGTAAGTGGAGGCGTGAAACGGTACGTTCATGAAAAGATTGCGTACATCAGCAGCTGTTCGCCTGACGACACGCACGTGCTTATCATCCCCGGACCGAAAAATGAGGCAACGACAAATGGCCGGTCGCGAATCTATTCGATTCGCTCACCATTAGTATCGAGAAGCTCGAGGTATCGCGCGCTGCTAAATCTCCGCGCGATCGAAGTGATTCTGGAACGTGAGCGCCCTGATCTTATCGAATCAAGCGATCCGTATCAGATTGGATGGAAAGCGATTGCCGCTGGTCGCGCGCTGAGAGTTCCGGTCGTTGGTTTTTATCATTCCCATTTCCCGGAAGCGTATCTTCGTGGGGGCACAAAATTCCTGGGCAAACGCGGAACGCAGCGAGCGATGAAGCTGACACGCGCTTATGTGCGTAGACTTTACAATCGTTTTCAAGCCACGCTGGTGCCATCCGAAAGGCTAGCCGAGCTTCTTTCCGAATGGGGTGTGTGCAATGTGCGTCCGGTGCGGCTCGGGGTGAACACTGGCGTTTTCAAGCCCGTGCCCGATGATGGAGCCGCCACACGCCACTCGTTAGGCATCGACCGCGGGCAGACGCTGCTTCTTTACGCGGGGCGATTGGCCAGGGAAAAAAACACACAAACCTTGTTTCGAGCTTTCGAGCTTCTGCTCCAGCGGCGACAGAATAAATTTCACCTGTTGGTTATCGGCGACGGACCGCAGCGGAACAAAGTGCAAAAGTTGCAGCGGCGCGCTGGAAACCTCTCTTGGATTTCATACTGCGCAGACTCCATCGATCTCGCCCGTTACTATCGCGCTGCCGATCTTTTCGTTCATCCGGGCGTTCAGGAGACATTTGGACTTGTGGCGCTGGAAAGTCAGGCATGCGGCACACCCGTAGTGGGAATTCGCGGGAGCTACATGGATCAGATTATTTGCCACGACCAGAAATCGTGGGCGCGAGAGAACAGCCCTGAAGCGCTGACCGATGCAATCGAAGATTCTAGCGTTAAAAAATTGTCCGCTTTGGGGAAGGCCGCCGCGGGCGCAACGGAAAGGCTCTATAGCTGGCCGCGCGTATTTGAGGAACTGTTTTGCATTTATCGCGAGGTTCGCGCAAACTACCGCCAATTCTAGATGACGGACGACGACCATAGGCCGTTCCTCATTCGTGGCTATCGCAGATCGGACCGCGAAGCGGTAAGAAAACTGTGCTGCGATACCGGATTTCTCGGCGAGCCGATTGATCCCGTGTATGAAGATCGAGAATTGTTCGCTGACTTTCTCACTACCTATTACACCGATCACGAACCCGAGTCGTGTTTTTTGCTTGAAGTAGATGGCGAAATTCGGGGGTATCTTCTGGGATCTCGCAAGCCTCTGCAGAACCAGGTGTACGCGCTTTACCAAAACGTCTGGCTCTTTTTTCGCTCCTTGACGCGATATTTCCGCTACCACGAACGCTCGCGCCGATTTATTCGGTGGCTGCTCGTGTATGGTTGGCGTGAGGTGCCGGCAGCGCCGAGACGCACGCCACATTTTCATATCAATCTGCTGCCAGACGCGCGCAAGGTTTCGACGACACGCGCCTTGATGAGCGCGTATTTAAGTTATCTCTACCGCTCCGGTGAAAAACGTGTTTACGGCCAGATTGTTACATTCGAAAGCCGACGCGGAGAGAAAATGTTCGAGCGCTACGGATTCAAAGTGCTGAATCGAGCGGAGATCACGAAATACAGAGCAATTTATCCCAAATCGGTTTATCTCAGCACCGTGATCAAAACCCTGGAGACGGCCGAACCGCTTTCCGTCACGACGCGTTCACGCTTGTAATCCTGGCAACTTGTTCCAAGCGGCGGTGTGCATTAATGTGCGCCGCTTTTTGGCAGCTGTTAGACGCCTACGCCTACAGGCACAGCTACTCCGAGGCTTAGTCCAATGCCGAGGCCTCGTCCAACACCACTGCTTCGGCCAAAGCCGCCGCGGTGATAGCCGAGATCACCGGTTCAACAGACCTTAGTCCAGAATTTCCGGAGAACTGACCAGGGGAAACGTCAAAACCAGTGGCGGAATACTTTACACCTTTGAAACTCCACGCCTAATGAAAATTCAACTTCGATCATTTCTCATCACATTATTGATTGTTTGTCTTGAACCGTTTGAAACAACGGTTGCGGCCCCGGATTGTGGACGACACTTCGGATTCGACTCACTTCCAAAGTTTTTTTGATACCTTGCTAGGACTACAACCTAGGAAAAATCGGTTCAAATTTGTGAGCGGAGACCCGCGTGAATTTCCCGTCCAGCTTTCTCCGGTCTTTCGATTGGTCTTTCAGAGAATGACCGACATCGAAAAAGGCTTACAGACATCACGATGATCGGCGGATCAGTGACGTTCCAGCATTTTTTCGAGGACTTCGTTCTGCTGTTTCCGTAGAAAGAGGTGAGAAATGCAAACACCCGTTGGAGTCCCCGGAGTCCTGCCACGGCGAACAGGCGTCAGACATTTCTTGAACGACACTTTGCCTTTTTGGCACGAGGGTTGCTTTTTTACGGTTGGCTGGTATAAAAGAAATTTGAGCGGGCGACGATGACGCGCATCGGGCGTTGCCAGATTAAGTCCCGACAACTTTACTGGCAATGCATCCTACCGGCGAGACAACCTCGCCCCGCTCAAAATTCTACCGACCAAACGGCGTCGATCAATATGCCACCAACGTCGCTTGGCTGTTCTTGTCGGAGTTGGAAGACGCCGCCGTGAATACCCTAACGCCGCCTGATCCACAAGCTTTTTTTGAAAATCGCACACCTGGTGTCGGATGCATCGCCGTAAGCTCTGAACCGCGGGTGACGTGACGTGGGACAAGATTAATGGAACGAACTGAACGGCAACCCAGCGCCGTTATTGTAAAGTTGTCCAACTTCTGTCTGGGTCAGCGCCCGTCCAATCCAGATACCGACTTCGTCAATCAATCCGTTCCACGTATTTGAAGCCGCTTCGCTGCCGATCTGGAACGCGCCTGTGCCGTCACCAAAGATTGGACCGGAATATGGAGAAGTGACAAATGCTCCGCCATCGACAGAAATCTTGATGTTGGACCCGTCCCATCCAGCAGCTACGAAATGCCAGTTGGTGTCAGTGAGAGCGAACGTGGAAGCAGAAGCACCGATTGTCCTTCCGTCTGTCATCGCCAGAAATTCCAGCTTTCTCCCGTTAGCGTCAGCTTGCCTAAACAATAACCATGACGCGTGAGGAAGAACGAATTTACCCGCAATGCCGGCATCGTAGCTATATGTCGTGACCGCGGACTTTACCCATGCGCTGACGAATATGTGACTTGCTCCCGGTTGGAACGTGCTGGTGGAACTTGCGTCAAACAAGAATGGACCTGAGTACCCTCCAGACCATAACCGCGCTCCGTTAATCTTTCCTGTGCCCGCCCCGATTGTGCCTGATCCTTGTGATAGGTTGCGTCTGTTGATAGAAGCGTCAGAAGCCCCACCACTGCCTTCATCCAGCTTGTAGTAGGCGTAAAGATTAGTAAGGAACGTGTTACTTGGAGGGCTAGGTGTAGGGGTGGCCGTGGGAGTTGCTGTAGGTGTAGGTGTTGCTCGAGGTGTGGCCGTTGGTGTAGATGTAGGTGCAGGGGTAGGGGTAGGGGTAGGGGTAGGGGTAGGGGTAGGGGTAGGTGGCCAACTTCCAACGGGCGTATTCATGTCGGCCTGAATTTCCGCTTGGCTCAGCGCTCGGTTGTAGATGCGCATCTCATCAATGATCCCGTTAAAGTAATACCCGCCGCTGCGTCGCCCAATATTCACATTAACCGCGGAGTTTATCTGTGACGCTGGGATCGTACCTGTGAGCACACCATTGTCCCGCACTCCATTTACGTAAATATCCAGGGTCCGAGCAGCAGCATTGTAGACTCCCGCAACGTGATACCAAGTATTCAAAGACCGAACAGTCGCGCTATAACGCTGAGCAAAGGCAGTGGTCCCACCGGAGACTGTCACCCCAAAGGTGTGCGGCCCAGTGTCAGGACTTGTCTTAAGTTGCCATCCGGAGAGGTCATTGGATTTAGCCACGATTTGTCCGTCGTCCGGCGGGTTGGCGGCAGCCTTAACCCAGGCGCTCCAAGTCATACTTCCGGTGATCTGCAACAGCGCGGGGTTACCGAGGTCAACATAACTGCTCGATCCGTTGAAACTCAGTGCTTTGCCAAATCTTCCACCCGTAATCCAAGTTGCGCCGAAGATATTCCCAGTAATCCCATGACCGGAGGCATCATTTACCGT
>Ga0066662_10001475_pt1 | contig 10866 bp, 12 predicted proteins | sample GraSoiAngelo_111_FD_133939 | JGI IMG/M metagenome (GOLD analysis project Ga0066662, IMG submission 133939) | Grasslands soil microbial communities from the Angelo Coastal Reserve, California, USA - 14_0903_12_40cm | ecosystem: Environmental > Terrestrial > Soil > Grasslands | place: USA... | reverse complement strand
CTCCAAGTGCGAATTGGATTGTGTGGGGTGCCGTCGTCGGGTTGACGCGTCCGCCGGCGGCACAGACCGCAACGACTTCCAGTTCGGTCGGTGCGAACTTGTCGATGTGGGCCTGTACGCGTGCCATCCGCGGTTTGAACTCCGGAGAGGTCTTCCATCCGCGGATGGCGTCGATGCTCTCCCACTCCACGAAGCTGACGAATCGTTGGGGGTCGCGCAGATCGCGGCTCAGGATTGCCGTACCGGCGCCGGGCATGGTGCTCGTCCAGTTCGAGAACTCGATCCAGGCGTCGACGAACGCGTCTTCGTGGCCTGGGAATGGCTTCCAGGATCCGGTGGTGTAGGTGTCCATGGCTAGATCACCAGCGATCCGCGTTTTCGGGCTGCCAGGAAGACCTGTTCGAAGGCGACCTTGGCCCAGTGGGCTTGCGGGCCGGCCATCACGTGGGTGTGCTTGCCGCCGCCGAGCACGCGGTCGGTCTTGATGGCCATGCCGGTGTTGCCGGCGTCGAGGATGCAGATGGCGCCGAGCTCGTCAACGGGGATGTGGACGTGCTCGCCGCCGTCCAGGTCGGCTGCGATGTTCTGCGCGGCGACCTTGGCCATGTGCTCGCTCATGTGGCCGGTCTTTGGCACGCCGCTTGGCACCAGCGTCGGCTTGGGCGGGGTGATGGCGATGTCGACGCCGGCCGCGAATACGGTGGGATGCGCGGGGTGCCGGTACTCGTCTGTGACCGGTATGAACCCGGCCGGGTTTCCCAGCCCTTCGGTCTTTGTGACGGCGTCTACGCCCGTGAATGGCGGGACGATCATCGCGAATCCAAACGGCAGCACCTCTCCGCTTCCCAGCCGCATCTCGCCGTCGCTGACCGAGTCGATGGTGGTGTTTGGGATGCCGCGGATGCCGAGCTTGTCGAAGAACCGCTCGACCCGCCGCTCCGAGTCGCCGACGCCACCCAGGCCGAAGTGGCCGAGGAACGGCTCGGCCGTGATGAACGTCACGGGGTGATCCTTCAGCCCCGCTTTCTCGAGCTGGTGCCGCGTATTCAGGAGAAATTCATATGACGCGCCGAAGCAGGAGCCACCCTGCGCCGTGCCAACGATGACGGGGCCGGGGTTCGCCAGGAACCGCTGCCACGCGTCGCGCGTCTCGAGGGCGTGGTCGAGGGTACATACGGATTGGGTGTGTCCTCGCTCGGGCCCAAGGCCGGGGATCTTTTCGAAGGCGAGTCGCGGCCCGGTGGCAACCACCAGCCGGTCGTAGGGGACATCGCCGTGGTCGGTGATGACGATCTGGTTGTCGAGGTCGAAGCGTTCAGCCGTCGCGTTGAGGAACGCGATTCCGCGCCGTTCGTACACCGGAGCGAGCGGGAAGGTGATGTCCTTTGCATCGCGTTTGCCGAACGGCACCCAGATCAGCGACGGCACGAACGTGAAGTAGTCACGCTGGTCGATTACCGTCACCTCCGCGCGTTCCCGCATCCGCCGCTTCACCTCGAGTGCTGCCGTAAGGCCGGCAAAGCTCGATCCGACCACCACCACCCGGTGGCGCCGGGAACCGCTACTCGTTGGTGACGATGTGCCCATGATTCCTCCTGCCAGTGGTGTTCCAGGCTATGGCCCGCCAACTGTCACGCGCGGCGGGGTTCTCGCTGAATACGCGTGGTGGAAACCCGCGATGGGCTCGCAAGGTCACGCCGAGCCCCCATCTCGCGGAATGGTTGGTGTCGCGGCGAGTTCGTCGGCGATCCGGGCTGCCTCTGCTCGTGTCGCGGCTCTGCGGCTGTGCAGCTCGTGGCCAAGCGTGTTGAGCATGACGACGTCATAGCCACGACCGAGGCGGCGCTCGATCCTCACCCACGGCTTGGGATCGTCGTTTGTGATGCGCTCCAGGCCCCCGGCTCGAGCCAGCTTGAGCAGCTGGTTGACGCCGCCGAGCAACTCGCCGTCAATCGTGATCTGCGGCATCGACCGCACCCGGCCGAAGCGGCGGGGGAGCGCCGATATCGGCTGTTCGTCGTAGGCCACCTGGTATCGGTCGAGCACCGCCTTTGCCTGCGTGCAGGCTGGACAGCTCGACCCGTACACGGCCACTCGAACGACCCTAGGGGAGTCGTCAAGTCTTCCACCATTGGTTGCGTGTACATGCATAGAATGGTAGAATAGCACGATGATGACCAGTCTGGAAGCCCACGCGCCGATCCCCGATCCTCTTCCGGACCCCTTGGCCGAGGCGATCGCAGCCCGCTTCCGGGTGATCGGCGAGCCGATGCGCCTCAAGCTGCTCGACCGGCTGCGCCATGGCGAGGCATCAGTCGGAGACCTGGCCGTGGCACTCGACGCCGGCCAGCAGAACATCTCCCGACATCTCAACGTCCTTCACGCCGCAGGCCTCGTCCAGCGTCGCAAGCGGGGCACCCGCGTCCTCTACGCAATCGCCGACCAGAGCGTGTTCGCGCTCTGCGAAACCGCCTGCGGATCGCTCTACGAGACCGTCGCCGGACTCGCAGAGCTGCTCGAGCCTACCGTCCACCACGAAGGAGCTGTGCGATGACGATCCATCAGACCCACACGCACCCCCGGCCACCACTCGAACTGGTGCTATTCGCAATGGCGGGCACCATGACCCTGACCAGCGTGCTGCTCGCCGTCCTTGTCAGCCCGTGGTTCCTGTTGCTGACCGCATTCGTCGGTGCCAGCGAGTTGCTGTTCGTCCTCGCCGGCGACTGTCCATCGTCCGTGGTTCTTCGAAAGGCCTTCCACCTCGAGCGGGCGGTCGACCGATGAGCGCCGTCGGGCCTATGGGCCGCCTCGGCCGGTTTGCCGGTACGCATACGCGCATCGTCGTGCTGTCATGGGTCGCGGTCGCCGGCGTGTTCGGCGTGTTCGCGCCGCGGGTGGAGAAGGCGCTTTCCGGCGCCGGCTGGCAGGCCAACGGGTCACAGTCGGTGGCCGCGCGCAGCCTGATTCAGCAGCACTTCGCCGGTAACAGCTCCAGCGCGCTGATGGTGGTCGTGCATTCGCCGAGCCTGACCCCGTCTGACCCGGCCTTCGCAGCCACGCTGGGCCGGGTGGAGAGACTCCTGCGCGCCGATCCCGCGATCGCGTCGGTGACCGCGCCCCGTCCCGGCATATCGACCTCGCGCGACGGTCACACCGCGATCGTGCAGGGCGGCGCGGCGCGCAGCCCAAAGCAGATGGTCAGCGCGGCCGACCAGCTCAAGGGGCCGCTCTCCCGAGCCGGCTCAGGCGACGTCACGGTCAACACCACTGGGGCTTCCGCCATGTGGTCCGATTTCAACACCGCAAACCGTACCGCCATGATGCGCTCGGAGCTGTTCAGCTGGCCCGTCACGCTGGCCATCCTGGTGCTGGCGTTCGGCTCGCTGGTGGCGGCGGGGCTGCCGTTGATGCTGACCATCACCGGCCTGGTCGCCAGCGCAGGCGTGCTCTTCCTGGGCACGCAGATCGCCGACATCTCGATCTGGGCGATGAACTTCGCGTTGATGTTCGCGCTCGCGCTCGGCATCGACTACGCGCTGTTCATCGTCGCCCGCTACCGCGCCGCCCTGTTCGGCGCCGGTCTGTCACCGGTGGAAGCCGCGGCGGTGACGATGGACACCGCCGGCAAGGCCGTCCTGTTCTCCGGCTTGACCGTACTGATCTCGCTCTCCGCCGTGATGCTGGTGCCAAGCCCCGCCTTCCGGTCGATGGCCCTCGGCATCATGGTGTCGGTCATCTTCGTCCTGGCGGCGGCGCTGACGCTGCTCCCGGCCGTGCTCGCCTGGCTCGGCCCACGCGTCGATCGCCTGGCGCTGCGCTGGGTGCACTCCGGCGAGCATCGCTCACCCCGGTTCGCCGCGTGGGCGGAGCGGCTGTGGCGCCACCCCTACGCCTTCGGCGGCGCGGCGCTCGCCGTCCTGCTCGCACTGGCGGTGCCGATCCTCGGCCTGCGCACCGGCATGCCCTCGATCAAAGTCGTCCCCACAGGCGACACCTCACGCATCGGCTACAACCAGGTGCAATCCGCCTTCGGCCCCGGCGCCCCCGGCGCCCTGCAGATCGTCGCACCCGCCGCTCGAGCAACGGCCGTCTCAGCCGCCGTCAAAGCGGACCCCGGCATCGCCGCGGTCATGCCCACCCAGCTTGACCGCTCGGGATCACTCGCGCTGATTCAAGCCGTCCCAACCACCGGGCCGTCCACCCCGGCCGTCGGCCAGACCATCGACCGACTCCGCTCAACCCTCCCCCAGGACACCCTCGTCGGAGGCGCCGCCGTCGAAAACCACGACCTGGAGGCCGCCCTCGCCACCGCCACCCCCAAGGTGATCGGCGTCGTGCTGGTGCTCGGCTTCCTGCTGCTGCTGTTCGCGCTGCAGGCGCCGGTGATCGCACTGGTCGGCGTGCTCACAAACCTGCTCGCCACCGGCGCCGCGTTCGGCATCGCCCGCCTGATCTTCCAAAACGGCGACGGCGCCGGACTCCTCGGCTTCCAATCCCAAGGATTCCTGGACGCCTGGGGCCCCGTGTTCTTCTTCGCCATGATCTTCGCCATCTCCATGGACTACACCGTCTTCCTCCTGGCATCGGCGAAAGAGCACCACGACCGCTCCGGCGACCCACGCGAAGCCATGATCGGCGGCGTCGCCCACTCCGGCAGAGTCATCCTCGCCGCCGCAGCCGTCATGGTCGCAGTCTTCTTCACCTTCGCGCTCTCCGGCCCGCTCCCACCCAAGGAAATGGGCGTCATCCTCGGCGTCGCCGTCCTTCTCGACGCGCTGCTGGTGCGACTCGTCATCATCCCGGTCGCCCTGCGCTTGCTCGGCAAATGGGCCTGGTGGCTCCCCCATTGGGCCGACCGACTTCTCCCAGACGTGACCTTTGGACACTCCTGACTGTGATTGAGCAGGCAACGGCGCTCGAAGGCATACCTGCCTACGCCGGGGCGGAACGACCGTCCCCGGCGACCTTTGAAGACGCACGCTGGTGGCGTCAAGACCGTCTGGGACTCGTGGCGCCTGTCTCCCCCACCGAGCCCGGCGAGATCAACCAGTCCCACCAGCACTAACTGCGCCGGCGAGGGCCGAGGCCTCCACGGTTCACGTCTGCATTGACTGGTGCTGGAGGACGAGGCTGTCCCAGAGCAGGCCGCGATCGTGGTGGGTGGCATGGAAGCCGTGTGTGGCCGCAGCGTCGAGGATCTGCGCGTGTGGGTGGACGTAGCCGCGGAAGGCGATTCGGCGTATTCGCAACCACGCGTTCATGGCCCAAAAGCCGAATTTGACCCAGCGCGCCTCGCGGGGAATGGTGATCGCCACGCGGTCTTTCGCACGGCCACAGGCCGCCGAGGTGAGCGTGTCGGGGTCGGGGTAGCAGCAGATGACGCGGTGGAGGATCACGATGTCGGCGGCCGGAACCTGTTCTGCCTGCTCAGCGAAATCTGCGATGTGGCGCTCGACCCTGTCGTCCATTCCATGCTCTTGGATGAGTGCGTGGGCGGTGGCCTCGTAGTTGTCGATGATCTCGACGTTGGTGGCGTGGCTCGCTCCGGCTTCGAGCAGCTCGATCTGCAGGTCGCCGATGCCGCCGCCGACCTCGAGCACCGAGCGCCCGTTGACTCCGTCTTGGGTGAGCGCGTCACGGAGCCATCCGGCGGAGCCGCTGAGACCTTTGCGGCGGTAACGGCGCACGTCTCGTTGGACGGTCTTGGTACCGAAGATGGTTCGATATCCGGTTGGAGTGCAGCAGTTCATAGAGCGCGGTGGGCGTGGTCGTCTGTCGCAGTTTGCACGAAGACCGGCGCATGATGCCGCCCGCTGAGTATCGCCAGCTTCGAGGTGACCGGGCCTAACAAAGCGGGTAGCTGGACGGGGCTGATCTGAGACCGTCGCACGCGTCGCATTCGAGCCACGCCAACACGGCCGAGCACGGCCCGCCGGCACGGCTCAAACGGTCTGACGGCCCAGCCCCGGGTAGTGCTGTCGGCCGTAGTGTGCACCGGGCCCGCCCGTCGTCGCGGGACGATGCTCGACGTATAACCCGAGCTCCCATAGCGGCTCGGAGGGCTGGGCGGAGTCGTTGTGCGGCGGGGAGGCTGGCATGGCCGCAGTATTGGTCGGCGCTGCGCGCGGCGGCAACGATATTGCGACTGTCTTCCCCGGTTTGGGCGCGCACGCGCAATGCGGGCTCCAGCGCCGTCGGAGACAGCGCCGCTGCTACACCTTCTGCTACACAGCCGAGCGGCTAGCAGGCTCGATAAAGGCGCCCGAAACGCCGAAAACCGCCCAACCAGGCGGCTTTCGGGGATGCGCTGGAGAGGACTTGAACCTCCACGGCCCATACGGGCCACAAGGCCCTCAACCTTGCGCGTCTACCAATTCCGCCACCAGCGCGAGGGCTCCGGCAGTCTACCGCAGGAGCAGGTGCGGGCTCGCAGCCGGCTGATACGCCTAGCCGGACGTTCGAACGGCGGCGCTACAGCAGGAAGCCGAGCACGACCCCGTTCACGGTGAACAGCACCGCCACCAGCACCGTCAGCCGGTTCAGGTTCCGCTCCATCACGGCCGTGCCGCCGAAGCTGCTCTGCCCCGGATTGAACATCCCCGACAGGCCGGAATCCTTGCCCGAGTGCATCAGCACGAGCACCACCAAAATCGCCGAGAGCAGCAGCTGCGTGAACGAGAACAGGAACGTCATCGGCCGCTCAGTCTACCAACACCGTTCCCGCCGGCCCGTCGGCCAGCTCCCCAACCACCGGCCATCCCAGCTGCCCCGCCGCCTCAGCCGACACCGCCGCCAGCAGCCCGCCCGACGTCTGCGCGTCGCACGCGATCAGCCGATCCGCCTCGCTCAGCCCCTCCACGAAGGTCGCATACGCCTCCGCCAGCTCCAGATTCATCCGCGTGCCACCCGGGACAACGCCGGCCGCCACCAGCTCACGCACACCCGGTAGCACCGGCACCGCCTCCAGCCGCAGCCGCGCCTGCAGCCCGGCCCCGGCCGCCAGCTCCCTGGCGTGCCCCACCAGCCCGAACCCGGTCACGTCCGTCACCGCGTGCGGCTGGGCCTCCGCCAGCTCCTGCGCCGCGCGGTCGTTCAGCGTCGTCATCGACTCCACCGCCGCGTCAACCACCTCCGGCTCCCCCTGCCCGCGCTTGATCGCCGTCGCCACGATGCCCGTGCCGATCCGCTTGCTGAACACCAGCACGTCGCCCGCCCGTCCGCCGGTGTTCCGCCAGATCCGAGCCGGGTGCGCGAAGCCGGTGACCGCCATCCCGTACTTCGGCTCGGCGTCATCGATCGAATGGCCGCCCGCGATCGCCACGCCCGCGCGCTCTGCCACCTCCGCGCCGCCGCGCAGGATCTCGCCCAGGATCTCCATCGGCAGCGCCTTCGGAAACGCCACCACGTTCAGCGCGAACGCCGGCCGCGCGCCCATCGCGTAGATGTCCGAGATCGCGTTCGTCGCGGCGATCCGTCCGAACGTGAACGCGTCGTCCACGATCGGCGTGAAGAAGTCGATCGTCGTGACCAGCGCGACGTCGTCGGAGATCCGCCAGACGGCCGCGTCGTCGAGCGACTCGTTTCCGACCAAGAGATCGTCCGGCCGTGCCGCCGCCCGCATGCCGGCGAGCACCGCCGACAGCGAGCCGGCCGGCAGCTTGCATGCGCAGCCCGCGCCGTGAGAGAGCTCGGTGAGCCGGATCCGGGTCGCCACACCGGCAGCGTACCGCCGGTATCCTCAGGCGGTGTCCGCGATCGACCCCGAGCAGGCCGCCGAGCGGGTCAAGAAGCTGATCATCGTCGGCGACAACCGCCTCAAGCAGGGAGGCGACGACAAGTTCGCGAAGGCGCGCGGCACCTTCGAGCAGGCGCTGCGACTGGCCGAGGAGGCCGGCGTGGCCGACCGCTTCCGGCCGTTCATCGAACGCCGGCTGGCGAGCATCGACCAGCTCTCGCAGAGCTGATCGGCGCCGGCCCGAGCAGCGCGGCCAGCTCCTCGCGGGCCGGCGGCCGCGACCATCGGCGAACCACCGCGCCCGTTCGGTCGACGTAGAGCACCGTCGGCACCCCGACGCCGACGGGCGTCCGCTCGTGCAGCTCGACGATGCTGACCCGGCCGCGATGCGGGGCGACCTCGGCCGAGAGCCGGTTCAGCGAGATCCGGCAGGCGGGGTTCGCCGGCACCGAGTACTGGACGAACGCGCCCAGCGGCGGGATCCGCTCGAGGCCGAGCTGCTCGGCGGTGATGCGCTCCGGGGCGCGCACGGCAAGGCGCGTCCGCGCCGTCGCCGCGAGCACGGCGCCGGCTCCGATGCCTCCCGCGAGCACGATCCCGGGATCCGCCATTGCCCCGTCAGGATACCTCCCCGAGCAGCCGCTCGATGCGCGCCGCCGAGACCGCGATCGAGTGGCGCTCCGCAACCTCGCGGGCGGCCTGGCAAGGCACCGGCAGCTCCGACGCGCGGCGCATCCCCGCCGCGATGTCGTCCACGTCCAGCGGATCGACCAGCACCCCCGCCCCCTCGGTGACGTACTCCGGCGGACCGCCCACCCGAGTGGCCACGACCGGCCGCGCGGTCGCGAGCGCCTCCAGCAGTGCCTGCCCCTGCGGCTCCACCAGGCTTGTCTGGCAGTAGACGTCGTGCTCGCGATAGAGCTCCGGGATCCGCTGCGGCGGCACCCGGCCCAGGAACGACACGCCCGCCGGCGCCGACGCGCGCAGCTCTTGCTCCAGCGGCCCCGAGCCGACGATGGTCAGCGACCCCTCCCCCAGCTGCGCGAACGCCTCGATCAGGCGCCCCACGTTCTTGCGCTCTATCAGGCTTCCTACGGTGAGGAACCGCGGGCCGTCGCCCGGCTCGCGCGGCGCCGAAGCGAACAGCTCGGTGTCGACTCCGCAGTCGATCACCTCGAGCCGCCGCGGTTGCGACGGCAGCCGCGCGGCCAGGTAGCCGGATACGCAGATGACCGCACGGGCCCGGCTGATGACCCGGCGTGTGAGCGGACCGACCAGCGGAATGGTGCCCACGTTGGCAACGTCTCGGCCGTGAGCCGTGATCACGAAGGGAGCGCCCCCGGCCAGCGCGACCAGGCCGGTCGGTATCAGATAGTGCGCATAGATCACCTGCGGCCTGCGCCTTCGGGCGAGCGACCGCGTCCGGCGCAGCAGACCGAAATAGGCCCGCGGCGTCGCGAGCAGGCCGCGCGCTCCCGGCCCGAGGACGGCTTCGTCGACGTCGTGGCCGCGCTCGCGCAGCGCGTCTGCAAGGCGCTTGACGAACACTCCGTAGTCCGGCCGCTCGGCGGTCGGATACATGTTCGAGAGCAGGAGGATCCGCACGGCGGCAGCCTAGAGGGTTGCGGCCCGCGCCGAACGCGACGCGACGCGGGCGACCGCGGCGCCCATTGCGAAGCTGAGCGCCACCAGCATCGCGTACGCCGCGCGGTCGCCGAGCGCATCGGCCACCGCCGCGCCGGCGACCGGCCCGACCACCGCCCCCACGCCCCAGATCAGGTTGACCAGCCCGAGCACAAGCCCATGGCCCAGCCCGGCCCGGTCGGCCCCGTCGGCGCTGAGCGGGTAGCCGACGCCGTAGAGCACCGACTGCATCGGCGCGAGCACCACCAGCATCCCCGCGAACAGCGCTGTCCCCAGAGGCACCAGCAGGACGGCGACGGCTGCTCCGAGCAGCGGGCAGGCGATCCTGGCGATCGGCAGCCGGCCACGGCGGTCGCTGACGCGGCCCGTGACCGTGATGGTGACCGCGCCGAGCACGGCACCGAGTGCGTAGAGCAGGCCGAGCGAGGACTGCGAGACGCCCTCGGCGCCGAGGTGGAGCGGCATCAGCACCTGCAGGGTGCCGCCGACGAGGGCGACCAGCACGATCAGGCCGAGGCTCACCGCGATCCACGGCTCGCGGGTGGCCGCGCGGACGGCCGGACGCAGGCTCGTCTCGCGCTCCTCGTGGGCGCGCGCGTCGGCCTCAGTGAGGCCCCAGCCCGCGAGCCCGAGCGAGACGCCGGCCGCGCCCAGAAACGCAGCTCGCACGCCGACCGCACTGGCAACGGCTCCGCCCAGCAGCGGGCCGGCGATCATCCCGCCCGTGGCGGACGCGTTCGCCAGCGAGATGGCCGCCCCGCGACGCTCGAGCGGCGTCCGCGCAGCCAGCCATGCGAGCCCCGCGCTCCAGGCGACCGCCGACCCGATGCCCTGGCCCGCGCGGGAGAGCACGAGCACCGGGAACGACCCGCCGAGGGCGAACATCGCGGTCGCAGCGGCGGTGAGCAGCGACCCGGCCACGGTGACGGCGCGCATGCCGGCGCGGTCGGCGAGGTGGCCGACGGGCACCGATGCGACCACGACCGCGAGGCTGAATGACCCGAGCAGGACGCCCGACTCGAGCTTTGAGAGGTCGAGCCGGTCCGAGATCCCCGGAAGCAGCGGGACGATCGCACTGAACAGCGCCAGATCGATCGCGACCAGGCCGCACACGTATGCGGTCAGGCGGGTCACAGCGTCGCCGTCTCTCCGGTCTCCGAGTCGGTCAGCCGCGCGTCACGCAGCACCGTGCGGATCGGAAGCGGCCGGGTCAGGCACGCCGTGAGCGCGAAACCGAGACGGTCGAGCGGCACGCCCATCGACAGCGTGCAGTGCGGCACCCAGGCGGTGACCTGGTAGTGCGGCCACACCTCGACCTCCGCGGTATCGAGGAGCTGCACGACCGCGCGGTGCATCGCGAGCAGCCCCTCTGTCGGCCCGACCGCCAGATGCAGGATCGGCGGCTTGGTCGGGAAGATGGCAGGCCCTATGAGCTCAACCGGCTGTTGCTCGATCAGCGGGCGCAGCGCCGGGCCAGCGCGCCG
>Ga0066662_10001473_pt1 | contig 10871 bp, 12 predicted proteins | sample GraSoiAngelo_111_FD_133939 | JGI IMG/M metagenome (GOLD analysis project Ga0066662, IMG submission 133939) | Grasslands soil microbial communities from the Angelo Coastal Reserve, California, USA - 14_0903_12_40cm | ecosystem: Environmental > Terrestrial > Soil > Grasslands | place: USA... | reverse complement strand
CATCACCGGGCAGAACATTCTGCTCGATGGCGGCGCGTTTCCAGGCACGCTGTGAAGGCGGTCTGGTACGAGCGAACCGGCGCGGCGCTGGACGTTCTGAGCTTCGGCGAGATGCCCACTCCGCAGGCCGGACCCGGCGAAGTCCGCGTCCGGCTGCACGCTTCGGGTGTTAATCCCGCCGATGTCGGCCGCCGCGCCGGCAGCTATCGCGCAATGGAATTTCCACGCGTGATTCCCAACAGCGATGGCGCCGGGATCGTCGATCAGATCGGTACCGGCGTCTCCCGCTTCGCCATCGGCCAGCGGGTCTGGCTCTACAACGGTCAACGCAACGGCCGCGCCTTTGGCACCGCGGCCGAGTATATCGCGCTCGCCGAGCATCTGGTGACGCCATTGCCGGACGACTTGCCGTTTGCCGTCGGCGCGACGCTGGGGATTCCCTGCATGACCGCGTGGTGCTGCCTGTTCGGCGATAGACCGATCACGGGCCAGACGGTTCTCGTCACCGGTGGCGCCGGCGCGGTCGGCCACTATGCAGTTCAACTTGCAAAGCACGGTGGCGCGCGCGTGATCGCAACGGTCAGTTCGCCCGAGAAAGCCGAGCAGGCGCGGCGGGCCGGCGCCGATCTCGTCATCGACTACAAGCGCGAGGATGTCGTCTCCAGGACAATGGAATTTACCGCAGCGCGCGGCGTCGACCGGGTTGTGGATGTCGACTTCGGCGGCAATATCGCAACGACTCTCAAACTAATGGCTTTCAACTCGACCATCGCGGTGTACGCCACCAACGGCAACCGCAATCCTGTCGTGCCGATGCGCGAACTGATGGAGAAATGCATCGCGTTACGCACGCTGGTGCTGTTCGCGCTGCCGCCACCTTTGCTTGCCGCCGCGCAGGAGGATATTTCGAATTGGCTGGCTTCCGGCAAGCGCATCCATAATATCGCCGGGGAGTTTCCGCTGTCGCAAACTGCGCGCGCTCATCTCGCGGTGGAAAAAGGCGACAAGCTCGGCACCGTGATCGTGGACTGCGCAGATTAGAGCATCACACCGGTGTGGTGCGTTCGTCATTCCATGTCAGCCCGAATTGATCCAGGCCTTCGGCCAGATAGTCGCTGGCCAGCGGTTCGCCGAGCAGGTAGCGGGCGGTCTGCCTGTCGCGGACTTCGCCGGTGTCGCGGCGGAGATCTTCCCACTCCTCGATCGTGCCGTCGCCCCGTCCGAGACGCATCAGCGCCACCAGATCGATCTGCTCGTCCTCGGTCATCGCCCTGATGAACCCGGTAATCTCGCGCACCACCGGATCCTCGCCATTGTCTTCGAGCACATCGATCATCTTGTCATCGGTGCTGTTGGAGCCGGAGTCTGGATCGGTGTCCGCTTCCTTAACGTCAAATTCCCGCATTTTCTCGATTAAAAACCCGACCTTTTCGGCCGAAATGGACAGTTCTGGCATCTAGGCGCTCCTCGCTGGCAAGTGCCTCCTCAACGCGCGGAGGGGTGGGATGATCCATTGCGCGGGGCCACGGAAACCAGCATCTTTTCAGCCCACAAAGCCAAGGCTCGCGGAGCCGGACCTCAGGAAGCGCGAATGTACTGGACTGTCGGCAAGGTCAAGATCACAAAAATAGTCGAACTGGAAACCGTGGGCAGCACGCGATTTATCCTGCCGCTGGCGAGCAACGAGGAAATCCGCAAGCTGCCCTGGCTCATTCCGCACTTCGCGACTGAGGAGGGCCGGCTCAAAATCTCGATTCACGCGCTGGTGGTAGAGACGCCGACACGGCGGATCGTGGTCGATACCGGCCTTGGCAACGACAAGGAAGGCCGCAACGCTCCGACCTGGAATCACCGGCAAGGCCCGTTTCTCGAAACCATGCGTGCCGCCGGCTTTGCCCCTGAGAGCATCGACACCGTGCTGTGTACGCATCTGCACGTCGATCATGTCGGCTGGAATACCAAATTGGTGGAGGGACGCTGGGTGCCGACCTTCGCCAATGCGCGTTATGTGTTCGGCAAGACCGAATACGAATATTGGCGCGACTGTACGGACGAGCCGGACAAGGTGGCCGTCTTCAATGACTCGGTGCGGCCGGTCGTCGATGCCGGCAAAGTCGAGCTGATCGGCAGCGAAGACAGGATTTGCGATGAAATCAGCCTGATCCCGACGCCCGGCCACAGTCCCGGACACATGAGCGTTCACATCCAATCCGGCGGTGAAGAGGCCCTGCTCACCGGCGATGTCGCCCATCACCCCTGTCAGATGGCGCATCTGCAATGGTCGTCGACCGCGGATTCAGATCCTGTGCAATCGATCCTGACACGGCGCGAATTGTTCGCCCGTTTTGCCGATACTCCGACCCTGGTGATCGGTGGCCATTTCAATGGCGGCCACATCCAACGCGATGGCAACGCCTTCAAGTTCGCAGTCTAACGCCGGCGGGCGGAAATTTCCGGATTTGGGCCGAGCCCCAGCAAAAACCGCGGCCCGGCAGCGCGCAGTCAGCAGTTGAATTTCGCCGCGCGCTGTTCCAAGAAGCATTCCAATTAACACAGTGCCAGGGAGTGATAACAAATGAAGCTTGTTCGTTACGGCGCCATTGGGCAGGAAAGGCCCGGCCTGATCGACAAATCCGGTCAATTGCGCGATCTCTCGGCCTATGTGAAGGATCTTGACGGCGAGGCCTATTCGCCGGCCTCGCTGGCCAAATTAGCCGCGGTCGACCCTGCCTCGCTCCCGGCCGTGAACGGCAAACCGCGCCTGGGCGCACCGGTCACCGGCATTTCCAAATTCGTTGCCATCGGACTGAATTATAGCGACCACGCCAAGGAGACCGGCAACCAGATCCCGACCGAACCGATCTTCTTCCTCAAGGCGAACACCGCGCTCAGCGGGCCAAACGATCCGGTCGAAAAGCCACGCGGCTCGACCAAGCTCGACTGGGAAGTCGAAATCGCCGCCATTATCGGCAGCACCGCCAAATACGTATCCGAGGCTGACGCGCTGAAACACGTTGCCGGATATTGCATCTGCAATGACGTATCCGAGCGCAACTTTCAGATCGAGCGCCTCGGTCAATGGACCAAGGGCAAGTCGCATGACACCTTCGGTCCGGTCGGCCCATGGCTCGTCACCAAGGATGAAATACCGGACGTGCAGAAGCTGTCGATGTGGCTGGATGTCAATGGCAAGCGCCGCCAGACCGGATCGACCGCGACCATGATTTTTTCGATGGCCAAGTGCATTTCCTACGTCTCGCAGTTCATGACCCTGCGGCCTGGCGACATTGTCACCACCGGCACGCCGCCCGGCGTCGGCACCGGCATGAAGCCGCCACAGTTTCTCAATGTCGGCGACGTCGTCACGCTGGGCATCGAATCCCTTGGCGAGCAGCGGCAGGAAATCATCGCGGCATGAGGCGGTGACGCTGAAAAGCACCACCACCGTCATTTGCTAGGAGCACCACGACGAAGCAATCCACTCTCATTTGTGGCGACATGGATTGCTTCGCTTCGCTCGCAATGACGCTGATCTGCAAACCCGAGCGATCGTCCAAGGAAAACTCATGAAACTGTCATTCTCCCCGGCCTCACCATTCGCCCGCAAGGTTCGCATCGCGGCGATTGAACTCGGCCTGATCGACAAGATCGAATTCGTCCCGCAGACCGTGGTACCGGCGCAGCCGAACGAACAATATTCGAAGATCACGCCGTTGAAAAAACTGCCTGTCCTCATGCTGGACAATGGCGATGTCATCCTCGATTCCTACGTGATCGTCGAATATCTGGATGAATTGGCAGGCGGCGGAAAACTGATTCCGACATCCGGCGCCGCGCGATGGAAGGTCAAGAGCGACCATTCGATGTTGCAGGGAATGCTCGATTCGATGCTGCTGTGCCGCTATGAGAAGATGGTGCGGCCGGAGCCGCTGCGGTGGCAGGCCTGGGCAGAGGATCACTGGAATCGCGCCTGGAGCGGAATGGCACGCTTCGAGAATCAGAGCGAGATGCTCTCGCGTCCCTTGGATATTTCGCAGATCGCGCTCGCTTGCGTGCTCGGCTATGCTGACTTCCGTTTTACCGATTGCGGCTGGCGCAAGGCCTACCCGAAGCTCGACGCGTTCCACGAGAAGATGCTGGCGCGGCCCTCGGTGAAAATCTCGCTGCCGCCTGCCGCTTGAGGTGATCCGTTGAGTATCAAACTTAGCGTCGGCGACCTCACGATCCACCGCATCATCGAGCAGGAGACCACCTTCTTGCCGGCGCTGGAACTGCTGCCCGGCTTGACAGCCGATGTGTTGGCAGAGAACAGGCCCTGGATGCGCGAGGCCGCCGCGATCGATGAAGCCGATGTGCTCATCCTTTGTTTTCAGTCTTACATCGTAAAGACCCCCCATCACACCATTCTCGTCGATAGCTGCATCGGCAACGACAAGCCACGGCCGTTGCGGCCGAAATGGAATATGAAGACCGACGATAGCTACCTGCGCGGGCTGGCGGACGCAGGGTTCTCAGTCGCGGATATCGACTTCGTCATGTGCACGCATTTGCATGTCGATCACGTCGGCTGGAACACGCGGCTGGAAAATGGCCGTTGGGTGCCGACCTTTCCGAACGCGCGCTACGTGTTCGCCCGGCAAGAATTCGACTACTGGACGCAAATGCACGCCAAGGCCGAAGTCCCCCCGTTTGGCGACAGCGTGCTGCCGGTCGTGGAAGCCAAACGGGCCGAGATCGTGGGCACCGAGTTCGAGATCGGCGACCATGCCCGCATCTTGCCGACGCCGGGCCATACCCCGGGACACGTCGCGTTCGCCTTTGGCCGGGGCAAGGACGCCGCCGTCGTCAGCGGCGACCTGATGCACTCGCCGTTGCAGGCGCGCTACCCGGAACTATCCGCGAAATTTGACGTCGACCAGGCGCAGGCCGCAACGACGCGGCGCAATTTCCTCGAGCGCTACTGCGACAGCGAGACGCTTTGCTGCACGGCGCATTTCCCCTCACCGTCGACGGGAAGAATCCGGCGCTGGGGCGGTGGATTTTCCTGTCAGGCGGTCTAAAGCGTTTTCGTTCAGCCGAAAACTGCTGCCCTCAATCGAACAGGCTCGGCGTGTGATTGACTGCCGCACCTTCGATCGCGAGCATCTTGAGCTTGGTCACCACCCCGCCATTGGCGGAGAAGCCGCCCGGCTTGTCGCCAGCGGCGAGCACGCGATGACAGGGCACCACGACCGGACATGGATTGCGCCCGAGCGCCTGACCGACATCGCGCGACAGTTCGACACCGCCGAGCCGTTTCGCGATATCGCCGTAGGTCATCGTTTTGCCGGGCGGGATGGTGCGGGCGATCTGGTAGACCCCGCGATGGAATTCGGGAACGCCCTCGAGATCAAGCGCGACATCGGCAAGATCGTTCGGCTTGCCCTCAAGCAATTCGACGATGCCGTCGATGGCGCGTTGCACCTCGGCTGGCGGCGAGGCTTCCGTGATCTGGCCCTGGCGCTGACGAACCCGGGCGCGGGTTTTATCCTCGCTGCCCATCGGTAGCTGCACCGCGTTGATACCGCGTGCGCCCCAGGCGATGCCACACATGCCGATGGCTGTGTCAAACATCGCAAAATGGTTGGCGGTCATGGCTGGCTCCAATCTGGCCCATGCTTCTCGGATGATGCTGGCCTTGAATCTAGGCTTGGAAATGGTTGCGATCCACCCGAATCCCGGGCGAATTTACACCAATGACCTGGCAAGCCCTATCGAAGCAAAAAGGGGATTGGGCGCGCGCCAGCTTCATGGGATGATCCCGCCACGAATATCCCCGCATCGCCTGCGTCCCGCCACGTCCACGAGCCCTCATGCAAACGCTCACCATTAACGGATACCAGATGGCTTATCTGGATATCGGCCAAGGTCCGCCCTTGGTGTGCGTACACGGCTCGCTGTGCGATTTCCGCATCTGGTCGCCGGTGCTCGGGCCGTTGAGCCGAAAACATCGGATCATCGCCGTGTCGCTGCGGCACTTTTTCCCCGAGCGGTGGGATGGCATCGGCGATACCTATTCAATCGCGCAGCATGTCGATGACATGATCGGCTTCATCGAAAAGCTCGATGCCGGCCCGGTGGATTTGATGGGGCATTCCCGCGGCGGGCACGTTTCATTTCGCCTGGCGCAGCGCCGGCCGGATCTGTTGCGCAAGCTGATCCTGGCTGAACCCGGTGGCGAACTGGATCCATCGCTGGATCCGGCGGCGAGGCCGGATGCGCCCTCACCCCTCACCGCGCCCTTCCGAGCCTCGGCCGAAAAGATTGCGGCCGGCGATATCGATGGCGGGCTCGCGCTTTTTCTCGACACCATCGAAGGTCCCCGCGCATGGCGCCGGCTGCCGGCCGCGCCGAAGCAATTGCTGCGCGATAACGCGATGACGCTGCTCGGACAGGTGCGGGACAAACGCCCGCCATTTTCCAAGCGCGACGCCGAGGCGATCAGAACGCCGACGCTGTTCATCGGCGGCGCCAATACCAAAGGCCTGCTGGCGCAAGTGCTTCACACCCTGGCGGCTCACGTGAAAGGTTCGAAAGTCACGACGATCCCGGGCACCACTCATCCCATGTTCGAGCAGGCGCCACAGCGATATTGTGAGGTCGTGCTGGAATTTTTGGCGAGCTGACATGCAGACCTTCCGCGTCAATGGCTATGATATGTCCTATCTCGAGATCGGCGAGGGACCTCCGCTGGTGTGCATTCATGGCACGCTGGGTGATTTCCGCACCTGGTCGGCGGTGATGGGACCGCTATCGAAAACGCGGCGCGTCATCTCGGTAAGCCTGCGGCATTTTTTTCCCGAACATTGGGACGGCGTCGGCGACGACTATTTGATGGCGCAACACGTCGCCGACGTGATCGAATTCATCGTCAAGCTGGATACCGGCCCTATAGACCTGATGGGGCACTCCCGTGGCGGGCATATCGCATTTCGCGTTGCCGAACAGCGGCCCGAATTACTTCGCAAGCTGATCCTGGCCGAGCCAGGCGGCGACCTCGACCGATCGCTCGAGCCGGACGCCAATGAGGCGGCACCGCCGCGTGCCATGAGGTTAGGCGTGTCCGCCGACAAAATCAGGCATGGCGTTATCGAAGGTGGTGTCGCGGCTTTTTACGCGATGATCGAGGCCGAAGGGGCGTGGGCGCGGTTGCACGCCGCGCCGAAGCAGCAGCTCCGCGACAATGCGTTTACCCTGCTCGGTCAGATCGGGGAAAACCGCCGGCCTTATAAAAGGGTCGAAGCGGAATCGATCAGGAGCGCGACAATGTTCATCGGCGGCGCGGATACCCAAGGCGCCCTGCCGGCGGTGCTCCGGGCGCTGGCGACGCATGTCCCGGGCGCAAAAACCAAGATGATAGAGGGCGCCCGGCACTGGATGTTCGAGCAGCGCCCCCAAGAGTTTTGCCGGATCGTGCTCGAGTTCCTTGACGCGCCTTAAGACGGCAGCGGGTTCGGTCTGCGCAGCCGCCGGTTTGTAAACCGTTGCGGCGGTGCTAATCTTTAGCTCAACCAGACGGCGGCTGCGAGGACGCGAGCAGGGAGGAACACCCAATGAAGCTGACCCAGCAACAGATCGAATATTTCAATCGCGAGGGCTGGCTGTTCCTGCCAGAATTATTCAGCGCCGAGGAAGTGGAATTTCTGGCGCGCGAGGCAGAGGGCATCTACGACACCAAACGGCCCGAGGTCTGGCGCGAGAAAAGCGGCGCGCCGCGCACCGCCTTTGCGGCGCACCTTTACAATGAGGCGTTCGGGGTGCTTGGCGCGCATCCGCGCATGATCGATCCGGTCGAGCAGATCTTCGGCGAAAAAGTCTACATGCATCAGTACAAGATCAACGCCAAATCGGCCTTCACCGGCGACGTCTGGCAATGGCACCAGGACTACGGCACCTGGAAACGCGATGACGGCATGCCGGAGCCGCGCGCGATGAACATCGCGATCTTCCTCGACGAGGTGATGCCCATCAACGGGCCTCTGATGCTGGTGCCGAAAAGCCAGCACGCCGGCAACCTCAATGCTTCGCATGACCTCGAGACGACCTCGTATCCGCTGTGGACGCTGGATGAGGAAACCGTAACCCGGCTGGTGAAGGAAGGCGGCATCGTCGCGCCCACCGGCAAGGGCGGGGGCATGCTGATGTTCCACGGCAATTTGGTGCACGGCTCAGCGGGCAATATCACGCCCTATCCGCGCAAGATCGTCTATCTGACGCTGAATGCGGTCTCGAACTACATCCGCACCCCGACCCGCCCGGAATACATTGCCCATCGCGACTTCACGCCGATTCAAACCGTCGATGACGACGCGCTGATCCGGCTTGCACGCGCACATCGGCAGGCTGCGGAGTGACTGGAAGCATCCAGTACTAAACCGTGCTCCATGCCCGGCCTTGCGCCGGGCATCCACGTCTTTAAAAGGTCGAGGCCATCGTGGATGGCGGGAGATTGCGTGAAGCCCCGCTTCGCGCTTCCCGGCCAGCACGAGCAGAGTATTGCTACTGTTTTGTCGTGGCGACTTGGCCGATCGGATGACTGCTCATGAACCTTCATCGACTGCTCGACGCCCGCCGCGCCGCTGGAAAGCCGGTTCAGGTGGCACTGATCGGGGCCGGTAAATTCGGTTCGATGTTTTTATCGCAACTGCCGCACACGCCGGGGCTCGAAGTGCCCGTGATCGTCGATCTCGATCCGGAGCGCGCACGCGAAGCCTGCCGCACGGTGGGCTGGGACGCGAGGCGAATAGCACAGACCCTATTCACCGCCGACATGGCCAAAGCTACATCGGGCCTGATCGAAGTGATCGTCGAAGCCACGGGAAATCCGGCCGCCGGCATCCGGCATGCCCGCGCGGCGATCGCGGCCGGCAAGCATATTGTCATGGTCAATGTCGAGGCCGATGTATTGGCGGGACCGCTGCTGGCGAAAGAAGCGCAGCGCGCCGGCGTGGTCTATTCGCTCGCCTATGGTGATCAGCCCGCGCTAACCGCCGAGTTGGTGGACTGGGCCCGCGCCACCGGTTTTCACGTCGTGGCCGCCGGGAAAGGAACAAAATATCTGCCGGCCTATCACGATGTGACGCCGGCGGAGGTCTGGAGCCATTACGGCCTGACCGCCGATGAGGCGCAGTCGGCGGGAATGAACCCGCAGATGTTCAACTCGTTTCTTGACGGCACCAAGTCGGCCATCGAAATGGCGGCGATCGCCAACGCCACAGGCTTGGACGTGCCCTCCAACGGCCTGTCGTTTCCACCCTGTGGCGTCGACGATCTGCCGCATGTGATGCGGCCGCGCGACCAAGGTGGCGTGTTGGAAAAATCGGGCGTCGTTGAGGTGGTGTCGTCGCTGGAGCGCGACGGCCGTCCGGTTTTTCGCGACCTGCGTTGGGGCGTGTATGTGGTGTTGGAGGCGCCGAACGATTACGCCGCCGATTGCTTCAAGCAATACGGCTTGAAGACCGATGCCAGCGGACGCTACGCGGCGATGTACAAGCCATACCATCTGATCGGACTGGAATTGAACATATCGATCCTCTCGGCAGCACTCCGTGGCGAGCCCACCGGGCAAGCGCACGCGTTTCGGGGCGATGTCGCCTCGGTGGCCAAGCGGCCGTTGCGCGCCGGTGAAATGCTCGATGGCGAGGGCGGCTACACGGTGTGGGGCAAATTGATGCCGGCGGCTGCAAGCCTCAAGCACGGCGCGCTGCCGATCGGCCTGGCGCATAAAGTGAAACTGAAGAACGACATCGCCCATGGTGCGATGGTGCGCTGGAGCGACGTCGAAATCGATGCGGCTGACGAGACGGTCAAGACGCGGCGCGCGATGGAAACCGAATTCGGCGCCGTGAAATAGGTCCTGATCCTGAGCTACTGCTGATCGTCGCCCAATGCGTCGGCCAGCTTGTCATAGTATTTTTCGACGAGTTCGACGTTTGCCTTGTTCTCGATCGGCGGTGACGGCGCGTTCAGTGCCTCGTTGAGGTCGGCCAGTGCCTGCTTCTTGTCTTTGGCCGGCATGTTGTTATCGGCCTGGATCTGCGCGATCTGTGCCTTGATGATCGCTTCCGGACCGACATATTTTTTGCTTGCGGGATCGATACCCGCAAGCACAAGGCTGATGTTGTCGATCACCTGATTGTATTCGTCATAGCTTGCAAAGCCATTCTTGCTCGCGACCGCATCGAGCTGTGCGGTAACCTTGGAATCGGGCTTGGCATCGTCCGGCAGCTTCTCGGTGATCGCGTCCATATCCTTTTGCGCGGCCAGCACACCTTCGACCTGCTTGTCGGTCAACGCTATCTGCTTCAGGGCGGGCAGTTGCCCTTGCGGAGGCGAGGCTTGAACTGGGGCTGCTTGCTGCTTGCTTTGCGCCAGTTCGTCACCGCTGGAGGCAATCACGATGCCGGCGGAAAGGCAGGCGATCGACAGAGCAGCGGCTAGGGGACGAACGAATTGGCGCATCGGAGATTCCTCGAGTTGAGCCGGCTTCAGTGCTCGCATTGGCCAAGGCGCAACGCGGCCACCGGAGTGTGGCGGGTAATCATGGCTGAAAAAGCTTTGAGCCGGATCACGTGAACCGCGACCGAACGGCACGTTCAGGAAATCCCTCGCCAATCCGTGGCCGTCGCGCCGACAGCGACACAAAAACACGACACAAAAAAACGCCGCTTCCCGGTGGGGAAACGGCGTTTGATTTGGCAGCGACACGTAAAGAGGAATTGCTTTGTCCTTGGCAGGCCTGGCAGCGACCTACTCTCCCAGGGCTTAAGCCATAGTACCATTGGCGCTGAGGAGTTTAACGGCCGAGTTCGGGATGGGATCGGGTTCAAGCT
>Ga0066662_10001472_pt1 | contig 10872 bp, 5 predicted proteins | sample GraSoiAngelo_111_FD_133939 | JGI IMG/M metagenome (GOLD analysis project Ga0066662, IMG submission 133939) | Grasslands soil microbial communities from the Angelo Coastal Reserve, California, USA - 14_0903_12_40cm | ecosystem: Environmental > Terrestrial > Soil > Grasslands | place: USA... | reverse complement strand
GAAGTTTTCAGGAGAGCCCGATGCGGGAAATCTGCACGTCGGGTTCGACGAGGGGAGAGTGGGTCGCACTACTGTGTTGCCCTCTCTCCTACTCTACCGGCTTACTTGCCTTCCTCTGCGCTCTCTGCGTTCTCTGCGGTTAAAGCCGTTTGGTTGTGGCTCGCCACGCTGCTTGCCTGTGCGACAATAGACTATCCACCTATGCCTGCAACGCACGAATCAGTCATTACTCCTGCTGTCATCGAAGATCACGGCATTACCCCGCAAGAATACGAAAAGATCAAAAGCGCGCTCGGACGGGAACCCTCGCTCACCGAACTGGGCATCTTCAGCGTGATGTGGAGCGAGCATTGCTCTTATAAGTCCTCACGGGTGCATTTGAAGCGCCTTCCCACGCGCAGCCGCCGGGTGGTGCAGGGCCCTGGAGAGAATGCCGGAATCATCGATATCGGGGATGGCTGGGCCTGTGCTTTCAAGATCGAGTCTCATAACCATCCTTCCTTTATTGAGCCATTTCAGGGCGCAGCCACGGGCGTTGGCGGAATTCTGCGCGACATCTTCACCATGGGAGCGCGTCCTCTGGCAGTGATGGACTCGTTGCGTTTCGGCCCAGCAACCACGGGAAAAGGCGCAGACCAGAGCACCGTGCACCGCAATCACTCGATTCTGGAAGGCGTGGTGAGCGGCATCGCCTCTTACGGCAACTGTTTTGGCGTGCCCAATCTGGGCGGTGAGACAAAATTCGAGCCGTGCTACTCGCAAAATCCCCTGGTCAATGCATTCGCACTGGGACTGGTGCGCCGCGACCAGATTTTCTATGCCAAAGCCGCCGGTGAAGGTAATCCAGTGATCTACGTGGGCGCCAAAACCGGACGCGATGGCATTCACGGCGCAACCATGGCCAGTGAGGAGTTTACGCAGGGCTCAGAGCAGAAACGGCCCAATGTGCAGGTGGGCGATCCCTTTCTGGAGAAGCTGTTGCTCGAGGCCTGCCTGGAAGCCATGCACACCGGTGCTATTGTGGGCATTCAGGATATGGGAGCGGCCGGACTGACGTGTTCCACCTGCGAAATGGGTGCGCGTGGTGGCGTGGGCATTGAGATTGAGCTTGATCGCGTTCCCCAGCGCGAAACCGGCATGAACGCCTATGAGATCATGCTGAGCGAATCGCAGGAGCGCATGCTGCTAGTGGCGGAAAGCGGGCGCGAGCACGAAATCTTTGCTGTCTTTGAAAAGTGGGGACTCGATGCCGTGATCGTCGGCAAGGTCACAAATAACGGGCGACTGCGCGTGCTGGAGCATGGACAGGTGGTGGCTGACATTCCCAATACCGCGCTCACAGAGGATGCCCCGTTGTACCGGCGTCCAATGGAACCATGGCGCGCGCCCGTGGCCGCGAGCAAACCGGCACACATTCAATTCAGGACGTCAGGGGATTTCACTGCCGAGTTGAAGCAGGTCCTAGCCGCGCCCAACATCTGCTCCAAGCGCTGGATCTTTGAGCAGTATGACTCCATGGTGCAGTCGAATACCGTGGAAGGGCCGGGAGCCGATGCAGGGCTCATGCGGATCAAAGGCACGAAGCGCGCGCTGGCCATGGCGCTGGATGGCAATGGGCGCTGGTGCTGGCTGAATCCCAAGCTGGGCGCTATGCATGCCGTGGCGGAGGCTGCAAGAAACGTCTCCTGCACGGGAGCCCTGCCGGTGGCAGCCACAAACTGCCTGAATTTCGGCAATCCGGAAAAGCCGCCGATCATGTGGCAGTTATCCGAGGTCATCGACGGACTGACGGCAGCCTGTGAGGCACTGGAAACCCCCATCACCGGAGGCAATGTCAGCCTGTATAACGAGACCCTGGGCGAGGGCATCTATCCCACCCCGGTGGTCGGCGTGGTGGGCATTCTGGAAAGTGTGGATGACGCCATGACCTTCCACTTCCGCCAGCCGGGCCGGGAAATTTTTCTGCTCAGCGGTCCCACGCCGCAGGATGCCGAAACAACCCTGGGCTCCTCTGAATATGCGCGTCACGTGCTCGGTGAAATCTGGGGCCAGCCGCCGGCCCTTGACTTAAAGCAGGAAGCTGCCTTGCAGAAGTGCCTGCACGAGCTGATTGGCAGTCGTCAGATCGAATCGGCGCACGATTGCTCGGATGGTGGTTTGGTGGTTGCCCTGGCTGAATGCTCCTTTGTTTCCGGCACTGGAGCGGAGGTAAATCTTAATTCCAATGGATCATTCCCGGCGGCGGTTCTATTCAGCGAAGACCCCGGCCGCGTGGTAATTACTTGCGACTTGAAAATTGCCGGGAACATCCAACAAGTAGCGGTAAAATGGGGCCTCAGGGCAGACCGGATTGGACGCACAGTTCCTGAAAAATTAGTCATTCAGATTGACGGCAGTGTTGCAGTCTCAGCCAAAGTGTCTGAATTGAAGCAAATGTGGGAGACAGCCCTGCCTCAGGCACTGCACGCGGACACACCGGAACACCTGGTGCCGGAAGTGTTGCAAAAGAGCTAGCTGATTTGGGAGACACGATGAACTGGAGCGGTTTGGAGCGAAGCGACAAGTTGGGTTTGGAGCAAAGCGACAAGTTGGGTTTGGAGCAAAGCGACAAGTTCAAAGACGAGTGCGGCGTAGTAGCCATCCATAATCACCCCGAAGCCGCCAAACTCGCCTACCTCGGCCTGCACCAGTTGCAGCACCGTGGGCAGGAGTCTGCCGGCATCGTTTCTTCTTATGGTGGACGCCTGCATCCGCACAAAGCCATGGGCCTTGTGGCAGACATCTTTACCGAAGACGTTCTGGACAAATTGCCGGGGGCGCTGGCCATCGGGCACACCCGCTACTCCACCGCCGGAGATTCCGCCCACCTCAACGCGCAGCCCATCATGGTGGACTGCAACAAGGGCATGATCGCCATTGCTCATAATGGTAACCTGGTCAATGCTCTCGATATCCGCAGCCGGCTCGAAGCCCAGGGCTCCATCTTCCAGACCACCAGCGATACCGAGGTGATCGTTCATCTCATTGCGCAATCCAAAGAGCAGACTCTGCCTGAGGCGATCTGCGATGCCTTGCGCCGCATTGAAGGCGCGTTCTCGCTGGTGATCATGACTCATGACCGTGTCTTTGCCGTGCGCGATCCGCGTGGCTTCCGTCCGCTTTCCATGGGACGCATCCACAACGGCGCCGGGGCAGAGCGCGATACTGTGGTCTTTGCTTCAGAGACCTGCGCCTTCGACCTGATCGGCGCGGTTTACGAACGCGATGTGAAGCCGGGCGAACTGGTGGTTGTGAGTCCTGAAGGCATTACTTCACGCTATTACGCCAGTGGCGCGAAGCAGACGAGCTGCATCTTCGAGCATGTATATTTCTCGCGGCCTGACAGCATGGTATTCGGCCGCCCCGTGCAGACCAGCCGCGAAGCCATGGGCAGGCAACTTGCCAAAGAAGCGCCGGTTGAGGCGGATCTGGTGGTTCCTGTTCCTGATTCAGGTGTAACTGCGGCCCTCGGCTATGCCGCTGAATCCGGCCTGCCGTTTCGCTTTGGATTGATCCGCAACCATTACATTGGCCGCACCTTCATCGAGCCGGAGCAGCGGGTGCGCGATTTCGGAGTGAAGCTCAAACTGAACCCGGTGCGCAGTATCCTGGCGGGGAAACGGATCGTGCTGATCGATGATTCCATTGTGCGCGGCACCACCAGCCGCAAGATCGTCCGCATGATGCGCGATGCCGGAGCCCGGGAAGTCCACATGAGGATCTCCTGTCCTCCAACCATTTCCCCCTGCTATTACGGCGTGGACACTCCTTCCCGCAGCCAGCTCATTGCCGCGAATAAATCCGTGGACGAGATTCGCGAATACATCGGCGCCGATTCGCTGGCCTATCTGTCGCTCAAAGGCTTGCGCGAAGCCTGCGCCGAAGGCGAGAAGACCACCTACTGCACTTCGTGCTACACGGGAATTTATCCGACGGAATTCATTCCTGTCGACCAGATTCAGCCTGCTACTGTCTTAGCGGCAAAGAAGCTGTAAGTTTGTTTGAAATTCCCGTAAAGCTTTTTCTCTGAATTAGAAAAGCTTCAGGTAGCCTTTCTTCCAACGGGCACGCTGCGCTTGTCCACAAGTACTGGGTCATTTCCTCCTAAGTGGCCATCATTGGACAATTCGAATTTATTGCTATGCGATGAAGGTCCACAATTAAGACTTGACTTACTCCCATGCACTTCGTCAAAATGCGGCAACTCATTCGGGGTTGTAAGGGGGTACTTCTATCGTGAGGGCGGCCCGTAAAGGAACGTTCAAGAATTAGAGCAACCGGCTTCTCGCAAGTTGAACTCTCTGTGTTCGGCCTTGAGCGAGCTTCAGTACAAACTGAATTCTGGCAAAAGCTCACCTCAGTTCAGCCAGAAGAGTGGGGAGATTTGTCCGCGCACTCGAACTATTTCGCTATTGTCTTCAGCCGTGGTAATACGGCGCGCCCTGCGTCGTTGTCGATCCATGAAATCAGCCGCAGATTCTCTATCGATGGTGTCCAAAGGAGCTTTGTATGAAGTGGTCTATTCACAAATGGAGTTTGCCGTTTCTGTTGTTAGTTGTGATCGCGTCCAGCGCTTATGTCTGGGGGCAGCTCGGAGCGTCAACCATCCGAGGCACAATCACCGATCCTTCGGGGGCCGCGGTTGGGGGCGCCACCGTAACCGTTACGAACCTGGAGACCAATCTCTCGAGGAAGCAGACCACCCAAGCCAACGGAAGCTACTCTTTCGGACTGATACCGCCGGGCGACTATAAAGTGGAGATCGAGGCAGCGGGTTTCCGAAAGAATGTGGTGCAGCGTGTCCATGCTCTGGTCGGCAACACCGCTGAGATATCGCAGGCCTTGCAAGTCGGCGAGGTCCAGCAAACCGTACTGGTTGATACCTCTATGAGCGAGGTTCAGGTTAATACCGAGGACGCAACCCTGGGCAACAACATCGAGAACCAGCAGATTCTCGAATTGCCCCTGAACAACCGCAACGTGCAAGACCTGCTCACACTGCAGCCGGCCGTGACGAAAGAAGGCTACGTTGCCGGCGCGCGCAGCGACCAGTCCAACATTACGCTGGACGGCGTCGATATTAACGACGCAGAATCGAACGCCTTCGGCGGGAACGTGCTGCGATTGAATGCAGAGGCCATCGCGGAGTTTCGTGTTGAAACGGTCAATTCCAATGCGAACGAGGGCCGCAGCTCCGCAGCCCAAGTCAACCTGGTCAGCAAGACCGGCACCAACAACTGGCATGGCGCGCTCTTCGAGTTTTACCGCGGCACGCTGTTCAGAGCCAATGACTGGTTCAACAACAAGGACCGTGTGCCGGTTGCGCCGCTGGTCCGCAACACCTTTGGCGGAGCGTTGGGCGGCCCCATCGTCAAAAACAAGGCATTTTTCTTTTACAGCGTTGAGAGCATGCGCGAAGCAACATCCACGCCGGTCACCCGTGTGGTTCCGCTGGCCAATCTTGGCCAGGGCACCATCCGGTACTCCTATTGCGTGGACCCGTCTTGCACCACCACCGCGGTCAACTCTCTGAACCTGGCGCAAAACCAGCAAGTCTATTCCGCTACGGGCATCAACTCGGCGGCGCTGGCTGCTCTGTTCGGGGCCGCACAAAAGTACCAGGCGAACGATAATTCGGTGGGAGATGGGTTGAATACGGGCGGGTTCCGCTTCAATGCCACCACCCCGCAGCATCTCAACTCGCATTATGCCAGGTTTGACTTTACTCCGACCCATGACCAGACGCTGTTCGTCCGCGCCAATGCGATTATCGACCATTCGACCGGTGCCCAGTGGCTACCCGATACCAAGGCGCCGTCGCTGTGGAGCCATCCCTTCGGCATCGCTGCGGGCCATACCTGGACGATCGGGCCCAATATGGTGAACAACATCCGCTATGGCTTCACGCGCCAAGCCTTCACTACTAGCGGTGACAGCACGGGCAATGACATCAGCTTCCGCTTCGTGTTTCAGCCTAACGGCCAACTGCACGACGTGAGCCGCGTGACTCCGGTACACAACATCACAGACGATGTTTCATGGACCCACGGAAAACATGTTTTCCAGTATGGATTCAACTTCCGCGCGGTCAGCAACGGGCGCGTCAGCTTCGCGAATGCGTTTGACAATGCAGTCACCAACCCCTCGTTTTATCTGGGTGCGGGTGATCACGTCTCCAGCGCCTTCCAGGATTTCCTGACCGCGAATAACCTGCCCGGCGGCGTCAACGGACTGGATGGGGCCGGAATTACGGCAGTACAAAACGCGGGCACGGCGGTCATCGGCCGGTTCTCGCAATACACCGCCAACTTCACCTTCGATCAGAACGGCAAACTGTTGCCGGCCGGAACGGCCAGTTCGCGGAACTTCGCCACGCAGGCCTATGAAGGATACTTCATGGATTCGTGGAAGTTCCGTCCGCACCTCACCTTTACCCTGGGTCTTCGCTATAGCCTGGAACGCCCGGTCTACGAGACGAACGGTTTTGAAGTGCAACCCACGGTGCCGCTCAGCACTTATTTCCAGCAGCGCCTGAACGCAGCCGCCCAAGGCACCAACTTTACTGCCCCGATCGTTGTCGGTCGCTCGGGCCCGGTGAATGGCGGCAAGCCGATGTACAACTGGGATAAAAACAACTTCCAGCCGCGCGTGGCAGTGGCGTGGTCGCCCAATTTCTCCAGCGGCTTCCTGCACTCGCTCTTTGGCAATGCCGGCACCTCCGTTGTGCGCGGCGGCTTCGCCATGCTGAACGACTACTATGGCGAGGCGCTGGCCGTGGACTGGGACCTGAATAACACGCTGGGTTTCACTTCGAACTTCACGACTCCGGCGAACACCTACGATACGCAGAATTGCGCCACCTGCTCGGGACTGGCGCCGTCATTCACCGGTTTCAATCAGGGGGTCCGCGGGCTGCCGAACGTGGTTGTGCCCGGGAACCTGCAATTCCCGCTGCAGCAGCCTCTGGACTTCGGCGAGCGCATTGAGACCAGCGTGGATTCCGGCCTGGTTGCCCCCACGGAATATACCTGGAATTTCACTTTTGAGCGCGAAGTGGCCAAGAGCACCAAGCTGACCGTTTCCTATATCGGACGGATGGGACGGAATCTGCTCGCCCGCCGCGACGTGACCGCTTTCAACAACGTGAAAGACCCCAAGAGCGGCATGGATTGGTACACCGCCGGAACCATGCTGGAGAAGCTGCGGCAGCAGGGTGTGTCGACCGCCAATGTTGCCGCCATACCATTCTTTGAAAACCTTTTCCCCGCCGGAATGGCCAGCATCATGAACAACTCTTTCGGCCTGGACCCGGTGTGCGGCGGTGGCAACCCCGGTTTCGTTCCTACGTGGACGAATACCCAGGTGTTCTACGCCATGCAAAGCCGGACACCCTCCAATCCCTGCGCATTCTTTGCCGGAAATGACTGGACGGACACGCAGGCGCTGGTGGACCAGGTGCTATCCTCCATCGGAGCGCCCACGCGCTTCATGCAGGCGCAATATGGGGCCCTTTCGGCCTGGAGCACGATCGGCAACTCCGCCTACAACGGTCTTACGGTCAGCTTGCGGCAGCGGCTGCGCAGTCTGTCTCTGGACTTCAATTACACGTTCTCGCACTCTTTGGATGACGCTTCAGGTTTGCAAACTGCAGGCGGCTTCGGCAGTGCGTTTATCGTGAATCCTATCAACCAGAACAGTTGGTACGGCAGCTCGGATTTCGATGTCCGCCAACAGATCAACGCTTCCGCCGTCTGGCAGGTGCCGTTCGGTAAGGGCCAAGCCTTCCTGAACCAGCCCAATCGCCTGGTGCAGTCGCTGGTTGGGGGATGGCAGATCTCCACCATTTACCGCTTCAACACGGGGTTGCCGGTCGGCGCCATGCCCTACGACGATGCCCGCTGGGCCACCAACTGGAACGTGCAGGCCAACGTGACGCCCACCAGCGCAATCACCACCTGCCCGAACCGCAGCAATACGCCGAAGCTCTTCGGAGGCTGCGATCTCAAGTCCATCTACCAGAGCTTCCGCAACGCCTATCCCGGCGAAACCGGTCCGCGTAATTACCTGCGCGAACCGGCCTACATGAACGCTGATATGGGTCTCAGCAAGGCATTTGAAATGCCCTGGAACGAGAAGCAGAAGCTGCAACTCCGATGGGACGTGTTCAACGTCGCGAACTATCAGCCGTTTGGGGCGGTTGATCTCAGCCGCTCGGGCTTCGGCGTGGCGCGCGATCCGAAATTGCGCAATTTGAACCCACCCGCTAACTGGGCCAACTTCACTGCCATCCAGGGGCAACCGCGCGTCATGCAGGTCGCGTTGCGGTATTCCTTCTGAGTGCGAAACTCGCGTTTATCCACAACCGCCGGGAGAATGAAAGTTCTCCCGGTTTTTGGAGCGAAGATCAAGTTCTAACCTGAACCCACTGCACCATCGGGCCGGGTTTCTCCCGGCCCGTTTTTCTTTTGCCTGCCGTTAGTCCGATAAGCGGCTGCGCGTGTACGATGATTGCCTGATTCCAACTGCTGAAAAGGACCACTCATCGTGTTCAAGACAGATCTGCTTGCGGGAAAAAGAATCCTCATTACCGGCGGCGCCACCGGGCTGGGCAAGAGCATGGCCCAGCGCTTTCTCGAATTGGGAGCTGCGCTCTATCTCTGCGGACGGCGCGAAAACCTGCTGGAAGAAGCCGCTGCTGAGATGCGCAAAGCTACCGGGGGAACGGTGAAGACCTTCTCCGTAGACGTGCGTGACGCACCGCGGGTCGAAACCATGATCGAGACATTCTGGCAGGATGGACCGCTCGACGTGCTGGTGAATAACGCTGCCGGGAATTTCATTGCGCGCACCGAGGAACTTTCACTCGGCGCTTTTGAGGCGGTGATCGGCATCGTGATGATGGGCACCATTCACGCAACCATGTCGTGCGGACGGCGCTGGCTCAAACAGGGCCACCAGGCGACTGTCCTCAACATCTCGACCACCTATGCCGATACCGGATCAGGTTACGTGGTTCCTTCGGCAATGGCCAAAGCCGGAGTGCTGGCCATGACCCGCAGTCTGGCCGTGGAATGGGGGCCGCGCGGTATCCGTTTCAATGCGATTGCTCCCGGCCCGGTGCCCACCGAGGGAGCATTTTCGCGCCTGATGCCGGCCAAAGAGATGGAAGAAATGGCAAAAAAGCTCAACCCCCTCGGCCGTTTCGGAACTCACGAGGAACTGGCCAACCTGGCCGCATTTCTGGTGAGCGACTACTCCGGTTACATCAACGGCGAGTGTGTCGTGATGGATGGTGGGGAACAACTCCAGGGTGCAGGCGAGTTCAGCCATCTGGGCCGGATGCTGACGGAAGAGCAGTGGCAGGCGATGAGGCCGAAGAAGAAATAGCTTTCGGTTTTAGCTGATTTTTTTTTTCGGCGGTAAAAGACTTCTGGCGCGGAGGCTGTGATATTGCCTCAAACGCGCCAGAAATTTTATCTACAGCCGGGATCAGACTCTGGCTTGTTTCGCTGCGATGTCTCCAATAATCGGAAGTTTGAATTGTTCGTTGTTGTATGCCTTGTACATCAGGAAAACCCAGCCAACAAACATGGCGAGCTCAATCAGCCTGAACAGATTCCAGAACAATCCGAATGCCCCCCATCCCGAGACAGAGAATAACATCCCGACGATAACCCAGCTCCAGATCATCCAGAAACCCCAGCACACGATCGAAAAGAAAATGGACTGGAAGGCATGGAAACGGACAAATTTATCATTTTTGTATGGTTCAATCACCAGAAAGATGATTCCGGTAATGACTCCAAGTATGTAGCACAGCGCTCCCGCCACGTTGTTGGTCATGCCCGTAGTGGCTGCGCCAGCCGGTGCGGGCGCTGGGGCTGCTCCGGTTGCGGGAGCACCTCCCTGGGCTGCCATCGCAGTACCACAAGCACTACAGAATCCCGAGCCTTCCGCTAATTGTGCTCCACATTTTGCGCAAAATGCCATAGAGACTCTCTCTCCTCTCAGACTGAGTGATTGGTGAAGATTTACTTGTGCAACAGCTTAGCCCTATTACCGGCAGAAGGGAAGAAACTTATTTATTGCAGGGGCCTGAATTTACAAGGTTTCCTTTGACTATTCCCCTTGTTTTCAGGTGATTTCATGTAGGCCGCTTAGTACCGGAAGGCGCTGTCCCGTGGTTCCCCAGCAATTACACAAGTATTACAAATGCGCGCCTCTCTGGCTGATAACTTGGTAATTAGACCAGCAAGGAGCCAATGTGAGTATTCTGAAGAATGACAGGACTTTTAAAGAGCCAATCAGCGGGCTCACTATGTTTTTCATGGTGATGTTTCACCTCGGAGCGATTGTGGCGCTGTTTACTTTCAGTTGGGGCGCACTGATTACGGCAGTCATATTGCTCTTTGTGGCCGGTGCCATGGGTATTGGCATGGGATATCACCGGTTGCTCACCCACCGCGGCTACAAAACCTACAAATGGGTGGAATATTTTCTTACGTTGTGCGCCACGCTCGCCCTGGAAGGCGGGCCGTTCTTCTGGGTAGCGACCCACCGCGTGCATCACCAGAATACTGATAAGGAAGGCGATCCTCATTCTCCCCGCGATGGCGGCCTCTGGGCCCACATGGGCTGGATCATCACCGGACGTGTGCTCCACAATCACGCAACCGAGTTGCTGCCTTATATTCCCGATCTTCGCAAAGATAAATTCCATACCTGGATCAGCAAATGGCACTGGGTTCCGATCACGCTGCTGGGCGTGGGGCTGCTGGCTTTTGGCGGAATCGATTACCTGTTGTGGGGCATCTTCCTGCGCACCGTGTTTGG
>Ga0066662_10001470_pt1 | contig 10874 bp, 9 predicted proteins | sample GraSoiAngelo_111_FD_133939 | JGI IMG/M metagenome (GOLD analysis project Ga0066662, IMG submission 133939) | Grasslands soil microbial communities from the Angelo Coastal Reserve, California, USA - 14_0903_12_40cm | ecosystem: Environmental > Terrestrial > Soil > Grasslands | place: USA... | reverse complement strand
CATTGCGCGGCAGGACAGCCAGCAGTGTATTGAAGCCGACCAGGTTCCCTCCCGGCTGGTTCGCTGTGTACACGAACTTACCTTCGGGATCGGAAGCCAGCATCTGGAACCAGCCCTGTCCGCCGGTGATTTGCTGCACCAGGGCCACATGCCCGGTGGCAATGGAGAAAGAATTCAGTGGAGGGAAATGGAGAGCCAGGGACGAGTTGCCGTGGAATGTAACTCCGGAAGGATCGGGAAATATGTCAGTCACCGCGTCAGTAAAGAAGAACGGTTGCGAATCCTGAAGCTGGAGCGCCCCGGTGGCCGGATTTACCGCAAAAAGCCCGGAGTTGGTTATCAGTGAAGTTCCCAGTCCTTTGACAATCTCGGGCAGCGCGACAGTGGCTGCCGTGACCGGTGCAGAGAGCGAACCATCAGAATTGATCTTGAAGCTGGTGATGGTACTGGCGTCAGCGGTGTAGACAAATTCTGTTGGAAACGAAGGTGGAAGCGGCGTGCCCGGAGGGGGCGGCGTTGATGGCGGAGTTGTGGGGGAAGGTGAAGGAGTTGGATTCGATGCTGTTGTTTGTGATCCGCCGCACCCGGCAAGAACACACACAGCGAGCAGTAACACACACGCAGTCATTCTGGAAGTGGTCATTGGGTCCTCAGGACCAGGGGAGGCTGTTGCTGGAAGAGATGCTGCCGGTGGGATTGCTGCTGCCTCAAAAAAAGGATTATTTAGCAGTCAGCACTCGAGATAAAACCAAAACCTTACCGCTTGACACAGATGACGCTGAGGAAACAGAAGTATTTAGTTCTTAGTATTTAGTACTTAGCAAGTACTTAGAAAAACAATAACCACTTGCGCCCAGCGCTCAGTCCCGGATTGGTGTTCAAGGGGCTGGTGCTGGCTGCTTCTTTCCCGCGGAATTCTCCAAAATGACGACTATAATCACCGCCAGATTTAAGATTCTCCACCAAAGGAGCTTTGCCATGAAAGTGAACAAGCTGAAGTTGAACCAGGAGACCCTGAGGAACCTGACAGACGCCTCGAAGCCCCAGTTTGGGACCACCACCAACCATAGCTGCAACTCCGTATGCGGCCTGCCTTGCACGCCGGTCGCAGGCATGAACTAGATTTCAGAACTCCCCGAAAAAGCCTCCTCTGCCGGGAGGCTTTTTGTTTAACGACAGGAAAGCCTTACGGCTGATGACACAGCTTGTTCATTGATAACTGAATAGAAAGTTCACTGAGTCTTGCCGGATCTTCCGGGAAGACTCTCATTTGCTCACTGCCGCAGCGGGAATTCTTTCCCTGTTACTTTAGGCAACTGCCCAGGGGCTGAGGGCTGAAGGCTGAAGGCTGAGTGCTAATAATTATCCTGAAATTCAGTCGGGTTGCAGAGCCAGAAATTTCAATGTTTGCGGCGGCGGTGCGCGGCTTTGATGGACTCCTTGAGTCCTGTGGCCAGATCGGTTTGGTTGGTGGCGATGCGGGCGGGAGCGGGCATGTGGGATTCGCGGCCCAGCCAGCGGCTTAGCTCTTCACGGTCGGCAGTGGTGTAGCGGCCCTCGCGTCTTACCGGCATGCCGGATTTGGCCCAGCGCTGCGCCGTACTCACGGGTTGCGCCAGGAAAGCCGCAATGTCTTTCCAGCCCTGAAGCGGAGCTTCACCATCTGCATTCCTGGACTGGCGTTGGTGGGGTTTTCCTCGCGGCACTGAGAGATGAGAAGGCAGGGTGAAATCGGGAGTTGTCTCGCCGCTGATGGAGCAAAAAGCAAAGTCCACAGCGGAGACACCGGGAAAAAATGATCAAGAGAAGCGCGGCTCACGCATTGGTGTGATGGCAGTCACATCATTCCCCAGGCTTGCGGAGTATCTATGAGGCAGAGGAGGAAAAAACAAATTCCGGGAAGCACGTTATGGCATTGGGCTTCATAAAATCGGCGCTTGAAGTGCAACTCACATCAGCACTCTTCTGCATGCCGCCCGCAAAAGGGAATACCCCGATCGACATGATGTGCCTCCCGGCCTTCTCTACACCCACCGAAGCATTCTGCCGGTAAGCCTTGAGAATGCTTCTCTCTCCTCTTTTTAGTTTCTCCGTGATACTCCGTGGTGCGATTTTTTGCAGCGCTGTGATAAAACTCTGATTGAGGATCAGGACATGAAGATGCTTGTTGCTGCGGTTGTTGTGAGCCTGTGCCTGTGTGCAGGATTCACACAGAGCCAATCGACCAAAAAGGAAGCTGCCATGAGCCATGCAAACGGAACCTTCGATGTGAAGCTGACAGCGCAAAAAGACGACACCAGTGACGACCCAAACCTGGGCAGGATGATCATCGACAAACAGTTCCATGGTGATCTGGAGGGCACGAGCAAAGGCCAGATGCTCTTTGGCGGCAATCCCGGCACAAAAGGCTCAGGCGGATACGTGGCCATTGAGAAGGTTACGGGAACGTTGCAAGGGCGCACGGGGACATTCATCCTGCAACACAGCGGCACCATGAACAAAGGCGCGCCGCAGCTCAGCGTCACGGTGGTGCCCGATTCAGGCACAGGCCAGCTTACCGGGCTTACCGGCAAGATGGATATCAAGATCGTGGATGGGAAGCACTTTTACGAGTTCGAGTACATGCTGCAATAGCTGCTAGCTACTAGCTAAACCTTTTGGGCCTTTGGCCCTTAGCCTTGCGTCCTTTGCGGTGAAAAACCCACAATGATCAATGTGACTCAGTCACCGTCATGGGGCGGCTTAGTTCGAAGATGATTTCTGAACCGGCAGGCAGATACGCATAGTTGTGTTTAGTGAGCCAGTGGACCAGCGTGCCACCCGCGCCAATGCCTGCTCCGATCAGTGATCCCCTGGCTCCGCCGGCGATGGCGCCGATCACCGCACCCGCGCCTGTACCGATGCCGATTTCCATGGGGTCGCGGTCGGTGTGGCCGGGACCTTTGATGCGGCCTTCATCGTCTACATCGGTGCCGTTGATTTTGTTGGTGTCAACCACGGCGGCGCTGATTATGTATTTTTGGCCGTTGGGCAGGGTAACCGATTCTGGCTTGAGCTGGATCATGGGTTTGCCCTTGAAGCGGCGGGGATTCGAGACCTGCATGACGTGTCCCTGAAGCGACGATCCTACAGGGATGATGACTTTGTCATTGAGTTTTATGTCTTCGGTGACGCGTCCATAGAACTCGCTGTTGGGCTTGGTGCTGCCGCTGTACAGAGGCGTCTCCAGCTTGAGGCGGATGGCCGTTCCCACCGGCAGGGCAGGGATCGCCGCCGGCTTTGCCTGGGCTTCAGTCTTCGCAGGCTGTGCAGCAGTCGTGGCCGGTGCATCGGTTGTAGCGGGCTGCTTCAGTTCAGCGGTTACCGCTGCCTCGGCGGGTGACGGTTTGGCCTGCTGGGCGGCTGCGGCGATGACGAGTAAAAATGGGATGAAGAACTTCTTCATGATGATTCCTGCCTTTCCTGAATGAACTGTAAAACAGGGAAGAAACAGGGACAACAGCGGAAGTTATGGGTATCGGTTGAGTCAACATTAGATCGGGAGATCGGGAGATCGGGTGATCGGAATACGAAGTATTTAGAACTTAGTATTTAGTACTTAGGAGGACCAGGAAGACCAAAACCACAGAAGCCATAAACCACATATAGGCGATGATGGCAAGGCCATAGCAATTTCAGGGTTGGTGTAGACCAGCATTCATCAAGGCGACACATCTGCAGGGGCTAAAGCCCAGAATTTTTCTGAATGTTTCGGCACGACTGAAGTCATGCCCTGTTACACGTCTCGTGAAGTAAACAGCTTTCTTCAACCAGCAGCAATCCCAAAAAACCGAAGCCAAGAGCCAAGAGCTAAGAGCCAAGAGCTAGCAGCTAGAAGCTGCTTTTTTACGGCTTCGCATAGGCCAGCGCTGCCAGATCACTTTCCGAGACCACCTGCACTTCGATTGATCCTTCCTGGGGCAGGGCGTCGAGAGGCAGGCGGTCACGCCACACGGAGAAGCGCACGCGCAGGAGAGATCCTTCAGAGACATTCAGGAGTGAGCGCGGCACTTTGCATTCGAAGATGTGCTCGCGCCGCAGGGCCACCACGATGCCTTCTCCAGCAGAATTTCCGGCGCCGTTGCCGTTATGACTGAAGCTCCAGTTGGCGATGGTGGCTCCTGAGAGCCATGCTTCGAGCCGGTGGGATTCATGGCTGTGCGCATCAGAATCGATGCTGACCACCACCCGCGTCTCTGAGGTAGACCATTCTGAAATGTTCTCCATGAAATCGATGCGACAGTAGAGATTTTCGGCATCGATGCCGGTATAGCCGGTATCGAGAAGAAAAGATTTGCCATGCATGGAGGAAGAGCGGCGGTCCGCAACATGGGTGGCAGCGCCCAGCCAGTCGAAGTATCCAGGATTGCCATCAAAGCGCGGCGAAATATAGGCAGTCTGGGGCGTGAAGATGGGTTTCGAGTAGCTGCCGGCGATGGGCTGGGCCAGCGCATCCGGCGGGGCCGCACCCAAGGCCTGATAGATATTGGAGAGATGCTTACGGTAGAGCTCGTCGAACTCCGGACCGTTCGCGGAATGATGCTCGGGGCCATACCACCAGTTCCAGTCGCTGCCTTCGGCGATCAGCAGCTCTTCATAGGCGAGCTTCTTCTGGCCGGGCGCAGCGCCTTGCGCGTGAGCATCGAAGAAGTCCCGCGCAGCAGAAAGATGATCCCAGGAGAGATTGTCTTCAGGAGCGCCGATCCAGATATCGAAGTTGGCATTGATCCACGAGCCGGGAAAGATGGAAGGCAGCGGCGAAGGGGCCTGCTCGCGTTCGATGGCTTCAGAGATGGTGAGCGCCTGAAAATCTTTCTGGCCTTCGATTTCCGCGTACAGACGCCGCAGGAATTCGCGTCCGGAGAGCGGGTAACATTCCCAGGCATTTTCGCCGTCCAGGATGATGGGCACAACTGCGTCTCTGCCTTGCGCCAGCACCGGGGCGGCCGATTCCCGGATGCGGCGGATGAAATCTTCTGCCGCGTCCCGGGCGGGAACACCGGAATAGACGAAGCCGATCAGGTCCGAGAGATTGTGGTCGCGAAAAACCATGTGCATGGAAGCGGCTGATTGTTCCCAATGGTAAATGCGGTAGAGACGGTCTGCGCTGGCCGGTTCGAGCTTTCCGCTGTGATCGCGCGCGAAGAGGTTGCCGGTGGAGCGGCCCAGCACGCCTTCATCAGTGGCCAGCCAGCGCAGCCCGGCCTGATGCGCGAGAGCAAGGACTTCATTGGAGACGCTGCCTTCCGAAGGCCACATGCCCTGCGGCCGCACGCCGAAGACCTGCTCATGCAGCGCAATGGCCCGCGTGATCTGCTGCTGCGCGTCCTCAGGATGACGGAAGCGCTGCCGGGGCAGAGGCAGTCCAGCATGGGAGGCCGCACCTGCATCGGTATCACACAGCAGCGGGAGGATCGGGTGATAGAAAGGCGAGGTGGAGATTTCGATTGCGCCGCGCTGCGCCGCCGTGGCGTAAGCAGGCAGCACTTTCGCGAGCAACTCGCGCTGTTTGCCGATAATGAACTGCTGATCCTCAAGCGTGTAACCGCGGCCCTTGTCGATGAGAGCGCGTATGTCAGGATCATCGAGAAAAAATTCATCCATCCAGGCAATCTGCGAGAGCACCTGCAGGTCACGTATGTCACCGTCTTTGAAAAAGAAGGCGGCTTGGCGGATGTTGGAGGAGAAGCTCTGCAGGTTTTCCCACAACTCACGGTAACGCGGATAGCGCGAGATCATGTTCTGCAGGTTGGCCTGGAAGAGATACTGGATGGCAAATTGCCGTTCGTGAAGATCGAGCTCGGCGGCGGGCCGGGCGGCAATCTCCAGAAAAGGGTCATGCGCTTTGCCCTCAACGTATTCCTGAATCTGGATCATCAGCGAAGGAACAAGGTTGAAGGTCTGGTGAACGCCGGGAAATTCATCCAGCAGCTTCACCATGCCGAAATAGTCTTTGAGTGCATGGAGCCGTACCCAGGGCAGCCTGTACTCTCCGGTGACCAGGTCCTTATAGTAAGGCTGGTGCATGTGCCACAGAAACAAGAGACGTATGACTGGCATGATGGAATCTGTACCATGAATAACATAACAAATACATCTGTTAAACTTTTCTAAGATAAACCGTGCGCATCTTTACGCGCTACATACTGAAGGAAGTTCTTTCCCACGGCCTGATTGGGATTGCCGTGTTCACGTTCGTGATTTTCATGCGCGACGTGAGCCGGATACTCGAATTGGTGGTGCGCAACAGTGCGCCTGTGCCGAGCGTGGCGGAACTCTTCTTCCTCACGCTGCCCGCGGCGCTTACCGTGACCATTCCCATGGGCGTGCTGGTGGGCATCCTCATTGGCCTGAGCCGCCTGGCTGCCGACAGCGAAATCACCGCCATGCGCGCCGCCGGGATGGGCGTACGCCGCTTTGTGCGGATCATTGCGATCTTCGGCATCGTGGCCTGGGTGCTGGCGCTGTTCAACAACATCGTGCTGGCCCCGCGCTCAGCCGCTGCACTCGCCCACCTGCAGAATACTCTGGCCACCTCACAGGCTTCGTTTGAAGTGCAGCCGCGAGTCTTCTACGAGGATTTCAAGAATTACGTCCTCTACGTGCAGGACACCAGCACGGCCAGCGGCGCGGCAGTCTGGAAGAACGTTTTTCTTGCCGACATCAGCACCCCCGGAGCGACCAAGATTACGCTGGCGCAGCGAGCGGTGGTCACCAGCAGCGGCAAAGATGCGATCCATCTGCACATGGTGAATGGTGAAGTTCACGACTCCAACGTGCGCGCGCCGGAGCAGTACACCATCAGTACCTTCAATGAAACCGATACCATACTCAACCTGCCGCCTACTCCCAAGCCGGCGCAGGAACTGGTGCCGGTGCAGCAACTCGATACCAGGGAGCTGCTGCGGCAGACTTACAATCCCAACAAAGAATTTGCCCGCTGGTACTGGATCGAATTCAACCGCCGCTTCGCCCTGCCTACAGCCTGCCTGGTGCTGGTGCTGATCGGCATTCCGCTGGGGCTTTCATCGAAGAAAGGCGGCAAAGGCGCGGGCTTCGTCCTGACCATCGTTCTGGTTTTCGTCTACTACTTCATCTCGGTTACGGGAGTATCGCTGGCCCGCAGCGGCAAGGTGCAGCCGGTGCTGGGGGTGTGGCTGGCCAACATCGCCTTTGCCTGTTTTGGCATGGCGCTGCTGTGGCGCGTGGACAAGATTCCCATAGAAACTGGACTGGGCCAGGCGCTGGCCAGCCACATCAAGAACTGGACTCATCGATGGTCGAAAGCCCGGGAAGAGGAGCGCTCGCAGGGCCAGCGGCGGCAGCGGTTTTTCAGCTTCCCGCTGATTCTTGACGATTACGTGCTGCGCAACTTCCTGGGACACCTGGCGCTGATTCTGGCCAGCTTCATCGTGCTGGTGCTGATCTTCACCTTTTTCGAATTGCTCTCTGACATCATCAGGAACCGCATCGCGCTGGTTACGGTGGGCGAATACCTGCTGAACCTGGTTCCCACCATGCTCTATGACGTCATCACGCCGTTAAGCGTGCTGCTGGCGGTGCTGGTCACCTTCGGGCTCATGCAGAAGTCGAATGAGATTACCGCTATGAAAGCCACCGGCGTGAGCATCTACCGGGCAGTGCTGCCGGTGATTGTGATTGCCGCATTTGTGGCGGTGGGGCTCTTCCTGCTGGAAGAATCGTATCTGCCTTATGCCAACAAGCGGGTGGAGACACTGCGCAACGAGATCAAGCGCAAGCCGGCGCAGACCTACCTGAGGCCGGATCGCAAATGGATCTTCGGGCAGAACAATACGATCTATTATTACGAGTTCTACGATCCGGATCGCGACCAGTTCGGCAGCATCTCGTCATTCGAATTCGATCCGCATACATTTGAAATCACCAGGCGCATCTATGCCAACCGCGCCCACTGGGAAGAAGGTTTGCAGAAGTGGGTGTTCTCGGGCGGATGGGAGCGCAGCTTTCGAGGCGATGCCATTCAGGGCTTTCGCACCTTCGATGTCTCCACTTTTGCCGAGCTGAACGAGCCGCCCACGTACTTCAAGAAAGAAGTGCGGCAATCATCGGAGATGAACTACGAGGAGTTGAAGAGATACATTTACGACCTGCAGCAGAGCGGCTTCGACGTGGTGAGGCTGCGGGTGCAGTTGCAGAAGAAGATCGCATTTCCATTGATCACACTGGTAATGTCGGTGCTGGCTGTTCCCTTTGCGTTGTCTGCCGGAAGACGCGGAGCGCTGACCGGAGTAGCAGTAGCACTGCTGATCGCTGTAGTTTACTGGGCCACCAGCGGACTATTTGAAGCCATGGGCAACGTGAGCCAGCTTCCGCCTGCCCTTGCCGCATGGGCGCCAGACGTGCTTTTCAGCCTTGCCGGAGGCTATCTGGTGCTGAAAACACCGTCATGACGGGGTTCCTTCTGAATGAATTAAAGTGCGGCCAGGTAGCCCCGGCTAAGAACCGGGAGGGCGGGCAATAACTGCTTGTTCCCTGCGGCAAGTCCCATTTTCAGACGCAGCTTCGCATTTCTAATGGAGTGATTTATTACACGACGAAATGTCTTTTTTAGCTTGACACGATGTAGTGTCCAAGCTATCGTTGTTACCAGCGGCAAAGCTCTCCAAGGGAAGAAAAACCTAAGGGGAAGGTTAGCGGCGGGTTGCCCTCATCAGATACCCGCCGCTTACTTATTTTTGGGCACTTGCAACCTGCAACGCACGCTGGAAGCTTTTGGTTTCGAGGTAGCACCGAAATTTGAGGCTTTGCTATTTCGACCAGTCTCCCCACAAAAGTCCTTTGACTCTGGAGAATTCAGACACGTTGGCGGTAATCAACGTCAGCTTGTGACGCATTGCCTGTCCGGCAAGCAGAAGGTCGTAGGCGCCAATGGGTTTGCCAACTCGTTCAAGGTCCGCTCGAATCTCTCCCGCTATTCTTGCATCGGTGTCCTCAAAAGCAATCAGCTGAATCGGACCAGCGAAGAAGGCTTCGCAGCGCCGGGTGTTGTCAGCAGGCCGGGCGCTTTTGAAAACTCCGTACCAAAGCTCAAAAGCGACAATCGACGAGGTGTAGAACCGGCCGCCGCGATGCGAGGCGCGCGTGAAGCGCGTCTGCACCGGATTGGCCGTGGGAGCCATGAGGGCGATACAGGCATTGGTGTCGAGCAGATAGTTCATTAGAAGATCTTGCGCTTCGGTGTCTTCGGTTGCTTCCGCTCCTTCATGAAATCCGGGTCGGCAGGAATCTTCTTCAACTCAGCCAGCCATGCTTCGGGATCATCCGTGAGCGGCTCCAGCACCACGCTCTTGCCCACACGCCGGATGCGGACTCTGTCTCCTTTGAAGCGAAAATCACGCGGCAGGCGCACAGCCTGGCTGCTGCCATTCTGAAAGAGCTTGGCGAACTGGCTCATGGGCCACCTCCGGCATTTAGTATATATTTAAAGTATATACTAAATCAAGCTTAGCCTCGATATCTTTGGTTAGAAGCTATCTCATATATGCGCTTTAGCGCATTTATGGGTGGAAGAGCGGGCCTTCAGACCCGCGTTACAGCGAAAAAAATGAATGGGCTTCAGCCCTGGCGGATTTCGGCGCATTTATGAAATGGGTTGTAGTATTTCCTGAATTGCTTCGAGGTTTTAGTTTGCGAGGCCTATCCGTAGCGGAGACAAGGATAGGCCTGAATGACATCCTCGATTTTTCGAAAATCGAAGCCGGCAATTTTGAGCTGAGTTCCGAGCAATTCGATGTTGGCGGCACCGGTTTAGGGCTCGCCATCGTTTCACAACTCGTCCGAATGATGGGTGGAGAGGTCACCGTGAAGAGCGAGCCAGGAGTCGGCTCCACATTTTCTGTTCGGGTGGTGCTCGGGATTCCGCCGCTCCGAGCCCAAACGCTTCCTGCTCAGGTTGCAACGAAAACAAGAGTCGAAGATATTCCGCCTTTGAGAATACTGCTGGCGGAAGACAATCCGATTAACCAGAAGTTTGCCGCCAGAATCCTTCAAAAACACGGTCATGATGTGGTGATCGTTGAGAATGGAAGGGAGGCAGTAAATCGTATTAAACAAGATGACACCTTCGATGTTGTGCTCATGGACGTGCAGATGCCGGAAGTGGATGGCGTGGAAGCGACGGAGGCCATTCGCGGTCTTGACCAACCCCACGTTCGCCACATCAATCTCAAACAGCTTTCCTCTGCGTCCTTTGTGAAACCTTTGTGCCCTTTGTGGTTAGCTTTTGGTTGTGGCTTCGCTACGCTGCGGTGAAAAAGCTAAAATATCCATGTGTAGTGACATAACTCCCCAAACCGTTTCAAACTTTTTTAGCAAAAATTTCGCGATGACGGATACAAACGGTGGCCATTTCTGGTGTAAAGTAAGTCACCATGTCCAGCCGATTTTTCCTGGATCCCTGGCCTCCGGACTATGATTCAGCGTTACAGATTGATGATGCAGAGGCCCAGTCGCCAGCCGAAGTAGATATCAAGGTTGAAGCTCCTGAATGGAAAGCCATCCGGTGTGACGGCTCCGGTTCACGTCTGCTCATGTGTTTCGTGGATGGCGTGCGCCGTGTCGAGGCCCGCATCATCTCCCAGGATGCCGACCAGGTCATCTATGGACTCTTTGGCAGCACCGGCGTGGGCACGGTGTTGTGTCGTGACGGCCTCGCCGAGATGGATTTGCTCGATGTGCGCCGCTACCTGATCATCTGCCATCAGAAAGAAAAGAGTGAAAGCCTGCGGGTGGGGCGGACCAGCCTTGAGTTTGAAGGCATTGCTACCGCCGTGAACGCCCCCACTGAGCCTTTG
>Ga0066662_10001469_pt1 | contig 10874 bp, 10 predicted proteins | sample GraSoiAngelo_111_FD_133939 | JGI IMG/M metagenome (GOLD analysis project Ga0066662, IMG submission 133939) | Grasslands soil microbial communities from the Angelo Coastal Reserve, California, USA - 14_0903_12_40cm | ecosystem: Environmental > Terrestrial > Soil > Grasslands | place: USA... | reverse complement strand
GGTCGGATGGCCGACGGAGAGGCTGGTGTAGCTCTGCACGCGGTCGGGGGTGAACAACGCCATTCCCCAACCGGCGGCCGCGCCCCAGTCGTGCGCGACGACGTGCGCCTTGCCGGTGACACCCGCGGCGTCGAGGACAGCGACCATGTCGGCGACGCTGTGAGCGACGCCGTAGGACTCAACGTCGGTCGGCTTGTCACTCTCGCCGAAGCCGCGCAGGTCCGGCGCAATGGTGCGGAAACCTGCGTCGTTGAGCGCCTTGACCTGGTTGCGCCACAGGCTGTGCGTGTCCGGCCAGCCGTGCATGAGCAGCACCGGCGTGCCGTCCTCCGGCCCGTCGACGAAGACCTCTAGCCCGACGCCACCATCCCCCTGAACACGCATGCCCGCACCATACTCACGCCTCCCCGCAACTTGTCAGGACGACCAAGCGTGGGTTTTGCTGCCACGCCCTGACAAGTGGCTAGGAAGTGAGGACGCGTTCGGCGCGGTGGCGGGCCTCTTCGGGACCGTCGGCATCGAGCGCCTCGGCCGCCATCAGCGCGCACTGCTCGGAGGTGACCCGCGCGAGAGAAGCGCGTACGACGGGGATCATCCGCGCCGTCATCGACAGGGCGGAGGCACCGAGTCCGACCAGCACCGGCGCGAGCATCGGATCGCTCGCGGCCTCGCCACACACCGTCATCGAACGGGAGTTGACCGCACCCGCGCGCAGCACGGTCGCAACGAGATCGAGGAAGGCCGGCTGCCACGGGTCGAGCAAATCGGCCAGCTCACCGTCGGCGCGATCGGTCGCGAACGCGTACTGCGCCAGGTCGTTCGCTCCCACCGAGACGAAGTCGACGACTTCCAGCAGGTCGCCGGCGCGCAATGCAGCGGCCGGCACTTCAACCATCACGCCGACGTTCCTCAGGCCTGCCTCGCGAGCACGCGCGGCGAACCACGCCGCTTCCGCGCGGGTCGCGACCATCGGTGCCATCACGCGTACGTCGGCCTTGGAGTCCCGAGCCGCCCGCGCGATCGCCGCCAGCTGGTCAGACAGCAGCTGCGGGTAGCGACGCGCGACCCGCAGCCCGCGCACACCCAGCGCCGGGTTGGGCTGGTCACCGAGCCGCACGAACGACGCCGGCTTGTCGGCACCGATGTCGAGCGTTCGCGTCGTGACGGATCGCCCGGCGAACGCGTCGAAGACCTCGCGATAGGCGCTGGTCTGCTCTTCTACGGTCGGAGGCGACTCGCGGTCGAGGAAGAGGAACTCGGTGCGGAAGACGCCGACGCCTTCGGCACCGGCCGCGAGGGCCTCCTCGACGTCGTTCTTGCCGCCGACCGCAGCGAGCAGCTGCACCGGCTGACCGTCCTTGGTGCGACCGGGTCCCGTGTCGACGGTCTCCGCGCGAGCCGCTCCCGCTTGCGCTGATCCAGCCTGCATCTGGCCGACGGTCTCTCGGTCCGGGTCGGCGGTGACGATGCCGGTGGTGCCGTCGACGGCAACCAGCTGGCCCGTCGCCAGACCCGCGACACCAGGCGCACCCACCACGGCCGGGATCCCGAGCGCTTTCGCGAGCACCGCGGTGTGCGACGTCGGACCACCGCGCTCGGTCACCAGCGCGAGCACTCGTCCGGAGTCGAGAGTGGCAGTGAGCGCAGGCGACAGATCACGGGCAACCAGCACGTACGGAGTGCCAGGGTCGGGAATCCCCGGCGGCGGCTCGCCGAGCAGTCGCGCCACCACCCGGTCGCGGACGTCGTCCAGCTCTGCTGCGTCCGGCGCAGGGCGCAACGGGTCAGATGCGCGCATGTCGCGATAGGCGCCGAACGCCTCCCACGTCGCCCGCGGCGCCGGGCGACCACCGCGTACGAACTGATGCACCAGCGCGACCAGGGACGGGTCACGAGCCATCCGCGCCTGCCGGACGAGCACCGCCCCGGAAACACCGGCCCGCTGGGCCAACGACTCCAGCTCGCCGGAGACCTCGCCGAGCGCATCAGCCGCGAGGTCGGTCTCCTCCTCGACATCGACCGGCGCGTCGTCATGCGGGGGCAGCTGCGGCCCGTGCACGCGAGCGACCGGTCCGACAATCCGGCCGGGGCTGACTCCCAGCCCGGAGTAGCGAGCGCTCAACCGGTCGCCGCCCGCTTGCGCATCTCACGACGAGTGGCATATCCCATCGCGGTCGATACACCCACCGGCGACAACCGAGCCAGCCGCCAGGCAATGCGTCCGCGACGTGGCGCGACGACCATCGCCTTCTGCTTGTCGATGCCGCGAAGAATGTCCTGCGCCAGCTCCTGCGGCGAGTAGATGCCCATCTTCTCCGCCGCCTCGCGCGCGCCGCCCTGCATCAACGCGGACTTCGGCAGGTCGTCCGGACCGGTGGAGTCAAGGATCGGGGTGTCGACCCAGAACGGGCACACCACGGTGACGTTGACCCCGTGCTCCTTGGCCTCTTCGCGCAACGACATCGACAGTCCGACGACGGCGTGCTTCACCGCGACGTACGGCGCCATGTACGCCGGCGCGGTCAGCCCCGCCATCGACGCGGTGTTGACGATCGAGCCGAAGCGCTGCTTGGCCATCACCGGATACGCCGCCTGAACGCCGTGCACGACGCCGCGAAGGTTGATGTCGATGATGCGGTCCCAGTGCGCCAAGGCGAGATCTAGCACCGGACCACCGACGGCGATACCGGCGTTGTTGACCATGATGTCGAGCCGGCCGTGCTGCGCGACCGTGTCGTCGACGAGTGCCTGCACACCGTCCGCGTCCCGCACATCGACCTTCGACGCGACCGCGCGTGCGCCGATGTCACTGGCAACGCGTTCCGCCGAAGCACCGTCGATGTCGGCGACGACGACCGTGTCACCCCGTGCCGCCAGGGCGCGGCACAGCGCCTCGCCGATCCCCGAACCGCCGCCCGTGACGATCGCGACTCGCGCCATGTGAGGTCCTTCCGCGTCAACCCGCGCCGATCACCCTGTCTGAGTGCGGCTGCCCCCAGTGTCATGGCTGGCGGTCTCCCGGTCGAATGCGCGAGCGGTCGCCTGCGTCATCTCCTGCTGGAACGCCGCCACTACAGCCTGCGATGCCAGCGGTTGCAACGCCTGGATTACTCGGGCCAGCTCGGGGAGCCGGTCCGCGGGCATGCCCGCTTCGACGTACGCCGTCCAGTGGGTCTGCAGGAACATGGTCACGAAGGCCTCGGACACCGCGCTGCTATGTGCCAGCAGGACCTCGAGCACGCCGATCAGCTGCTCGGTGTCGAAGCCCATCCGGGCCAGCTCACGACCGACGCGAATGATCGTCGGGTTGAGCACCCGCACCCTGCCTCCGCCGAGCGGCTCGAGCAGGCCGAGGGTCTGCAACCGGCGGATGAGATCCGGGTCCGGCACCAGACCGAACTGCGCCGCCAGCTCGCGTTCCTCGTGGATCTCCGGCGCCTCGGTCAGCCACGGTCCGAGCACGGTCCGGTAGAACGCGACCGTGTCCTCTGGCGACGGCGCCGCCGGACCCGCCGTCAACCGTTGGATGGCGGCGAGATTGAACCCCTGCTTCTGCAGCGCCGCGATCAGCTCGAGCCGTGCAACGTGTTCCGAGCCGTAGTACGCCGTGCGCCCCTGCATGTGCGGGGGCGGAAGCAAACCGCGAGTGACATGTGCGCGGATGTTGCGCACGGTCATGCCGGTGCGGGTGGCGAGCTGATCGATCGTCAGCCGCGACGGCACATCATCCACGCGTCCAGGCTAAATGGCGTCCACGCTGCGAACGTGCCGCTCCGGGTCCAGCCGCGCGATGTCGCGCACCTCACCGGACAGCAGCATCAGCTGGTGGCGAGCCATCAGCTCGGCCACACCGAACTGGTCGTTGACATCGAGGGAGAACGCGACGACCGCGTCACGGGCGCGGGCCAACTCGCGCAGAACATCGCCGGCGGCCACCGACGGGAAGCCGTCGATCAGGTGCTCGGCCAGCATGCGCCAGTCGTCGTGGGTCTCGCAGCAGCGCTGGAGCTTGAGGTCAGTAGAGCTCGTGGTCACCCGGCAGTCTCCTCACCCGGATTGATGTTCAGGGGTGAGCACGCTGCTGAGCTCTGCTGTCCACATTACAGTGCAATGTCTGATTGGCAACCCCTCTATATGGAGGGATCAGGCGCGACCCAGGCGCTCCAGATCCGGCGCGATCACGGACTGTGCCCGCTGCATTCCTCTCAGCCATCGATCCCGGTCGTCGGCGCGTCTCTTCTCGTACGTAGCGACCTGGTCGTGCGGCAGGATCAGAAAGCTCTCCGCGGCGAGACCGGCCAGGACAACCTCGGCGACGTCGGCCGATTGCAGCACCCCGTCGCTCGCTGCCGACCCGGCGCTGCTCGGCCGCTCCATCCGAGTCAGTGGCCCGGTCATCGCTGTCTCGACCGCCTGCGGACACAGGCACGACACCTTGATGCCGGCGTCGGCGTAGGTGATCGCGAGCCACTCCGCGAGGGCAACGACTGCGTGCTTGGTGACGGCGTACGGCGCAGCACCGAGCTGCGTCAGCAGACCGGCCGCTGACGCAGTGTGCAGGAGGTAGCCACTGCCGCGTTCCTTCATCAACGGGATGACCGCACGCGCCGCATAGATGTGGCTCTTGACGTTGACGCGCCAGATGCGGTCCCAGTCCTCGTCCGGCACGTCGATGCCGCCGGCCACCATGATTCCGGCATTCGCGCAGAACAGGTCGATCGGCCCGAGCTCGCTCTCCGTGCGTCGCACGAACTCGCGTACGTCGTCCTCCGCGCCGACGTCGACGCGCATCCCGATCGTTTTGGTGTCACCGGCGGTTGCGATCTCACCTGCGACTGCTTGCGCTGCGTCGCCGTCGATGTCCGCTACGGCGACCGCCGTCGCGCCGTTCGCAGCGAAAGCGCGACACAGTCCTGCTCCGATACCGCCACCGCCGCCGGTAACTGCGACTACTCGTCCCTTGATCTGCATGAGGCAGATCGTCGCAGCACGCAGACGCCTCAACATGTGTAGGGCCCTATACGCAACGTTCACTCGAATGGCGCTACCACGCACTGTCCGGTGCGCCGACAACATCGGTGCAAATACGGATAAAGGAGGATCGGATGCGTTACATCACTCCGTGCCGGTCCGGCTGCGAGCCGTGGTCGTGCGCTGTGCGAGTTGCGCGACCCGGCTGCGGTTCACACCCGCCAGATCTGCGATCTCCGCATAGCTCGCACCCGCGGCTCGCAGCGAAGCAACAGCGTCGTCACGCATCGCGCTGACCGCCTTCTCCACCGAACCGAGCAGATCCAACAGCTGCGTGGCCAACAACAACCGACGCTTGGGATCCCGCGTCCGCGTCAAGGCTGCGTAGCCGTCCGCGACCTTCACCACAGTCCGATTGACCATCTCCGGAGTGTGCGGCGACGTGCCGGATATCGCCGCGGAATCGCAAGAGATAGCCCGACACAGCCATACCAACCTTCCCCCCGGCTGACCCAGCCTGCCTAGGGGCCTGCACAGGGAGCAGCCCCATGTCCTCGACAACTCAGCGACGCAGCAGCGTCGCGCTTCTGGTTCTCACCATCTTCGTGGTCTCCGTCGACACCGCCAACGCCGTGCAACGACACGCGCCTCTGCCGACAGCACGGGCATCCAGTACCAGCGCCGACTCCAACTCGGGACCGATGGCGCACGCGCAACTCATCGCGGCGCACGCGCAGCGGGTGAAACACAAGGCCGCTCACCGTCAACATCCACGAGCGGCCGACCCGCCGAAGCGACAGGTGCACGCGACGGCGCCCCGCCGACGAATCCACCCGAAGCCGGTCCAGTCGCGGCATGCGCACCGAGTCGCCAGGGTCACCGGCCCCACCGGGTGGTCTGCTCTCGACAGGGCCATCGCACGGATCCCGACCTACCGCCCGGGCGCGGCGATGTGGCTGGTCAGCAACCGCTACGGCCACTGGGGCACCGCGGACTGGTACCACGACACCCTTTACGTCGCTCCCGGCGTGCCGACCAGCTACCTCTACGACGTCGCCGTGCACGAGTGGAGCCACGAGCTGTCGGTCCTCGACTACGGCGGTGACGTGGACGCCGCAGTTGCGGCAATGAACGCCGCCTTCGGCGGCAGCGGACTCGTCGGCGCCGAGCGCGCCGCCGACTGCATGTCCCGGTTGCAAGGCGCGTCGTGGACGCACTACACGTCTTGTGCCAACCAAGGCTGGCGGGCGTCAGCGGCAAAGCTAGTGGCCGGGCGGCGGCTTTGAGGTCTGGCCGCGCGCGGCCGGTGAATATGCTCGATGGTCCGAAAGTAACCAAGCAGGACAGAAGGGCAGACCAGCATGGGCATCCGACTCGGCGACGAGGCACCCGACTTCACGGCGGAGACGACCGAGGGCAGCCTCGACTTCCACCAGTGGAAGTCAGGCAAGTGGGCGGTGCTGTTCAGCCACCCGGCCGACTTCACGCCGGTGTGCACGACCGAGCTGGGCCGCACGGCGGCGCTCAAGGACGAGTTCGACAAGCGCAACACCAAGGCGATCGCGATTTCGGTCGACCCGGTCGACAGCCACAACGACTGGGCAAACGACATCGCCGAGGTCGGCGGCACGAAGCTCAACTTCCCGATCATCGGCGACTCGGACCGTAAGGTTTCCGAGCTCTACGACATGATCCACCCGGGCGAGGGCGACACCTCGACCGTGCGATCGGTGTTCGTCATCGACCCCAACAACAAGGTGCGGCTCACCCTGACCTATCCGAAGTCGGTCGGCCGCAACTTCGACGAGATCCTCCGCGTCCTCGACGCGCTGCAGGTCACCGACTCGGCCCCGGTCTCGACGCCGGTCGACTGGGCGCCCGGTCAGAAGGTCATCGTCTCCCCGGCGATGTCCACCGACGACGCAAAGCAGAAGTTCGGTGACGTCGAAGAGGTCAAGCCCTACCTGCGCTGGACCCCGCAGCCGAAGGGCTGACAGCTCAGTCCTGGCAATGGAAGGGCCGGTGTCCTGGTGTGGACACCGGCCCTTCGTCTGTCTGCGCGTCACTTGCGCCGCCGTGGCCGCCGGGCGGCCTTGGCAAGCCGCGCGCGGCATGCTTCCTGTCGCAGATCGGCGATGTGCAGGTCTGCCAGTTGCTGCAGTGTGATCGGGCTCATGTCATTTCCTTTCCTTCGATGCTTCTGATTGCGTGTCCGTGCCGGAAGAGGTTGTAGGGGTCGAAGCGGTCCTTGAGCTCGAGCAGGCGAGCCGTTGCATCCGCGGGATAGGAGGACGCAACGGCGGTGGGGCCGACGTCCGTCGTACCGAGGAAGTTGACCAACCGCCCGGTCGTGCCCCACGGCGCCAAGGCCGCGATCACGCGAGCAGCTGCCGCCTTGACCACGTCGACCACACCCGGGACGCCCGGGCCGAGGACGAACAGGCTGAACGCGCCGTTGCGACCCGCGACCGCGTTGGGCACCATCGGCTGGCGGCCGAGGGCGCCGCCCATGTGCCGGATCTCGGCGAAGATGAGAGGTACGTCGACACCAGGACCGGCTGTTGCGAGCAGGGCGTCAACGGCCTCCGCGGGGAACGACCCGAGCAGCCGGCCGTCGTGCCACGACGGCATCGGGTCGACCGGGTCCATGTGGATCGAGTCCGATTCGGTGAACGGCATGTCGCGAACCATGTCGATCATCGGCGAGGCCACCGTCCGAAGCGGCTCGACCAGCTTCTCGCCGATGCACGCCTCACCGGTGTAGGCGATGCGCACGTGCAGCGTGAGCTTGCCGCGCAAGGGCTCGGGCACGAACTCCATGTCGGGCAGTCGCAGCAGCGCGACCGACGACGTCATCTCCTCGGGCACTGTTTCGACCCAGTTCCGCCAGGCGTGCAGCACCGCGGGTGCGTCTGCGGCGTTGTAGAAGATCGCTCCGCCGTAGATGCGCGGCTGCAGCACCAGGTCGATCTCCATCGCCGTGACGACGCCGAAGTTGCCCTTGCCGCCGCGCAGGCCCCAGAAAAGGCAGGGCTCGCTGTCGGCGCTGATGGTCCGCAGCTTGCCGTCACCGGTGACGATGTCGAGAGAGCGCACCCGGTCGGCAGCGAAGCCGTACTTGCGCCCGAGCGGCCCCATCCCGCCACCGAGCGTGTAGCCGACGGCGCCGACATCACTGGTCGAGCCGAGCAACGGTGCGAGCCCGTACGGTGCGGTCGCTTCCACGACGTGGGCCCACTTCGCGCCGGCCTCGACCCGAGCCACTCCGTGCTGCACGTCCACGGAGACGTGGGTCATGCGCTTGGTCGTGACGAGAACTCCGTCATTCACGGCGAAGCTCGCGCCATGACCGGTGGCCTGGACTGCGACGGACAGGTCGTTGGCGATCGCGTAGCGGACCGCGGCAGCGACATCGTCCGCGGACGTGGCGCCGACGACCAGAGGCGGGCGGTGCGTGGTCATGATGTTCCACGCGGCGACCTCTGGCTCGTAGCCCGCATCACCCGGCTCGAAGACCGGACCTGCGACCTGCCGGCGGAGGCTGTCGATGGACAGGGACTGGGTAGTGACCGATGCGGCCGTCGTTGTTGTCATGCATATGACGGTCGCGTTCGGAGGGGGGTCCGCGCGTCGGTGCGACTACGTACGTAGCCCCGTTCGGCTACGTAACGAGAGGCGAGCTCAGGGGCGGGCGAGGGCGGCGAGTGCGGTGCGGTTGGGTGCACCGGTCTTCAGCAGCAACCGCTCGACGTGCTTCTCGACGGTGCGCGGAGAGAGATACAACGCGGCGGCGACGTCCTTGTTGGTGTGGCCTTCGGCGAGCAGGCGCAGCACGTCGAGCTCACGTGCGGTCACCCCGAGCGCACGCAGGCTCTCGGGGACGCCCTCCTGCGCCGACGACCGGCGTGGCAGCGGCACGCCCGCCGATCGCAGCATCGCCCGGCAGGCGTCAGCCGGCCGCGTTAGGCCAAGGCGGTCGAACGTCGAGACGGCGGCCTGCAGGGCGTCCCGCTCGCTGGGGGCGCCGGTTGCGTACAACCGGGTGAACAGCGCAGCCAGCAGCGGAGCCTCGCGCAACCGGTCGGCCGCGGCGGGAAGGTCCGGCAGCGCCGACACCGCTTGCACCACCGCGCCGAAGGCGCGTGGGTCGACGCCGAAGAGGTCAACGAGCGGGGACAAGGCCGCTCGGCTGGCCGGACGCGGAGCCTCGGCAGCGGCGGCGCGTGCGGTGTCAAGGTCGTCGGCGAGCAGGGCGGCGAGTACGGCGGTCGACCGGGTCAGCTCCTCCGGCACCAGCCCGCGCAACAGTGCGATCGCGGCGACGCAATCGGCGCGCGCCTTGCGCGAGGCAAACCCCGCAACGCCATGACGGTCTGCAACAGCGACGGAAGCAGCAGCCGAATCAACGTCGCCGCGCATCAGTTGAAGCCGCGCCTGGATCAGCGCAACCCGGGTCTGTGTCTCGACCGCGCCACACTCATGGGCGATGGCGTCGACCTCACGCAGCCTGGTGTCAACGTCTGCCGCCGGCAGCCGCAGCTCGTCAGCTTCGAGCGACGCGAGCTCGAGCAGCATTCTGGCTTTCCAGAGTCGGACGCCGTGCGCCTCGGCGTAGTCCACGCCCTCCAGCCAGCGAGCGCGCGTCGTCTCGACATCCGGCATCCAGGCGCGGCCTTCGTGCAGCAGCGCGCAGCACACCAGATCGGCCTGCTCGTCATCGCCCCGGGCCAGGTCCGCCGCATGTGCCGCCCGAGACCGAGCGCTGTCGACGTCGCGCCGCTGCCAGGCGAGGACGGCGGACCACAGCTCCAGCCGCGTGACCTGGCACACGTCGGCGGCAGACATCAGCGCCTCCGCTTGGTCCATATGCGGCGCGGCCTCCTGGCACTTTGCTTCATCGAGCAGCGCCTGTGCGAGGCGCAGATGCACCTCCAGCAGCTGCCAGTCATGGCGGCCGTCGCGGTGGAGCCGGGACAGCAGCGCCTGACCGATCTGCATGACGACGCTGAGCCGCCCCACGATGGACGCCACCCGCAACGCAAGGATGTCTATCTCGATCAGCAGGTCCGGGTCGGCGCCTGCGTAACCGCGCGCTTCGGCGACAGCGCGCTCGGCCGAACCCATTGCCCAGAGTTCGAAAGCGTCGTTCGCTCGTCGGAGCGCGAGCCGCGCTGCGGTGGCATTGTCGTTCGCGCGGACGGCCAGGTCGATCGCAACCGACAGGTCATCGTCGCTGAGATCACGTTCCAGCAGCTGGTCGAGCAAGGTCCTGGCCAGCTCGACCCGTTGCGGCGGGTAGGTCGAGGCGAGGACGCCGTCGCGCAGCAGCGCATGGCGGAACCGCAACTGTCCCGGGCGATCCGGGTCCTCGTGGATCAGACCCAGTGCGCTCGCGGACCGTAGTGCCGGCACGACATCCGAGCCGTCGAACGAGACAAGCAGGTCGTGCTCGAACGACCGGCCCAGCAGGGCGGCCGCCTCGATGACGCGGCGCTGCTCGGCCGGCATCTCCTCGAGCCGAGCCGCAACAGTGTCCGCGACGGACAGAGGAAGGACGCGGCCTGCCAACGCGACGACATCCACGGCGTGGCCGTCGGTGCTGAGAGTGCCACTTGCCTCGAGCGCGGTGATCAGTTCTTCGATGAACAGGGGCAGACCCTCGGCGCGGGTCATGAGCAGTGAGGTCAGCGCCGGCGTCACCGGCTTGCCCAGTCGCCGCTCCGCCAGATTCCTGGTGCCGTCGGCATCCAGCGGTGTCAGCCGGAGCAGGCGCATCGCACCGCGAGCGGCGAGTCCGCGAATGACGCGTCGCGCCCCACGCCCTTCCTCCTCGCGGGAGGTGACGACGAGAAGAAGCGGCACGGCTTCTGCGGCGTCGGCGAGGTACTCGAGGGCTGCGAGCG
>Ga0066662_10001466_pt1 | contig 10880 bp, 10 predicted proteins | sample GraSoiAngelo_111_FD_133939 | JGI IMG/M metagenome (GOLD analysis project Ga0066662, IMG submission 133939) | Grasslands soil microbial communities from the Angelo Coastal Reserve, California, USA - 14_0903_12_40cm | ecosystem: Environmental > Terrestrial > Soil > Grasslands | place: USA... | reverse complement strand
CGCGGCTGTTTTAGTGTATCTGCTCAGGATGATAAGCGTTGCAGCAAACCTCTATCAAGCAGATTCTCATGGCCTCACTGCCCCACCCTGTAGACCTTGAGACTAAGATACAATGTTGGGATTTACAGTTAAGAGTCCGGCAATAGCGCATAGATTGCTAGCGGCAGGTTCACTGAAAGATCATCATGGATGCATGTTAATGTGAGTCTGAACCCAGACAGGCTTGCGCTCCGTGATATGCTGGTGGGGCACAGTTGCCTGTTCATTCACAACCAAAGGTATCATAGACTGACCTCCTTGACGGGGGAGCTAGCCTCGTCTGGGAGTCACTTTACCCCATTTTTGAGAGGTAGGAAATGCCCTCTTCAGAGATAAGGAGGATCTATGCGCATCGTTGATGTGAAGTTTCATATGCTGTCTACTCCGGCCGCGCCCCCTTTTCGCTGGCGTGCAGGGTTGCCAGGGTCGGAACCGGCCGGTGTCGGCGGCGTCCTGCGTCTCATCACGGAGGAGGGGATCGAGGGGATCGCCTCCACTCATCGGGGCAAGATCGTGGCCGACCTGGTCGAACGACGCCTGCGCACGGAATTGCTCGGACAGGACGCACTGCAGAAGGAATGGCTGTGGCATCGCATCTGGGAACTCGATCGCATCGAGGAGTTCCCCATCTATGCACTGGGTCTGGTGGATATCGCGCTGTGGGACATCACGGGCAAGAAAGCGGGGCTGCCCGTCTACCAACTCCTGGGCGGCTATCGCAGCGCCATTCCCGCCTACGCCAGCACTGTCACCTTCGCTTCCATTGAGGAGTATCTTGATGTCGCTGACCAATGCCTTGCCCTGGGTTATCCCGCCATCAAGCTACATGCCTGGGGCGATGCACGCAAAGATGCTGCACTCTGCATCGCCTTACGCAAGCATGTTGGCGACGCCATCCCTTTGATGTACGATGGATCAGCAGGCTTCGATCTGCCCGATGCCATCTATCTTGGTCATGCGCTGGCCGAGGCGGGCTATCTGTGGTACGAAGAGCCGATGCGCGAGTTTAGCGTGCGCGCCTATCAGCAATTGGCTGCCTCGGTCCGGGTGCCGTTGCTGGTCGCAGAAACCTCCGATGGGGCCCACATGAACACCGCCGATTTCATTGCCGTCCAGTGTGCCGCCTTCGTACGCACGAGTGCTGGCTTCAAAGGGGGCATCACTGGGGCGATGCGCATCGCGCATCTGGCCGATGCCTTCCGTCTGCGTGCCGAGGTCCACGGTGGAGGTCTGGTCCACAGACACCTGTGTATGGCCTTTCCCAATACCACCTATTACGAATCACTGGTGATGACCAACCCGGTTGTGCGGGAAGCCAATGTGGATGAGCAGGGCATGGTCCATGCTCCAGAAGCGGCAGGAATCGGCTTTGAGACACAATGGGAGGTACCTCCATGGCAGAGCCCTGCGGCCCTCTCATGATTGTTCTGCCCACCATTTGGCGACCACGTATAGATCGGCCAGGAAAAGCAAGCTCAAGAGAGCAAGAACCCTCGTCCCAATTCGTCCTGCGGGTCAATGACAAACTCATGTCGCCCTGTGATAAATGCCCTTCCACTTACTTCGGGTACAACCGCTTGATATGGCCCAACCTGTGTATGACCGGCTACTAGCGCGCTGAACGTGCTTGCCGCCCCTAAAATACTCTCAATGATGATTTGCTGACCATTAGTTATTTCGCCCTTCGCATAATGCAAGGCCACGCGAGCAGAAACACCCGTCCCCGTGGGCGAGCGATCCACCTCGGCGTTGGCAAAGATGCAGACGTTACGACTATGATGAGCCGGGCCTTCGGGTGGCCCGGTGAAAATTGTGCCATACAGAAAGCCCAGGTCCTCTTCAAGCGGATGCTTTACGGATTGAACTGCGTTGACTGCCTTTGTAATCATATCCCCTGCCACAGCAAGTTGATTCGCCTGTTCCGGCGTAACGCTCAGCCCTAACTGTGCAGCAGATAGAAAAGCATAGAATGCTCCACCAAAGGCGACATCTACGGTCAGCCGTCCATATGCAGGTACATCTAATTCAACGTCGCGAGCGTACAAGAACGATGGCACGTTCAAGAACGATACATATTCTACATGCCCACTATTATCGAGGTGAGCAGTAGCACGTACCAGTCCCGCGGGAGTGTCAAGGTTGACAGGAGTATGCTGGCCCTTCGTTGGCAACGCACCCGTCTTCAAGAGCGTGGTCACCAACGCAATAATACCATGCCCACACATCGTACTATAACCCTCGTTGTGCATGAACAGGACGCCCAGATCAGCTTCTGGCGTTACTGGCTGGGTCAGCACACACCCATACATGTCTCGATGACCTCGCGGCTCCCACATTAAGGCGCGCCGAATATGGTCGAAGTGCAGTTGCATATAGCGGCGGCGCTCCAGTATCGTGTCACCCTGCAATTCGGGTAGACCTCCCGTGATGATGCGCAAAGGCTCGCCCGCCGCATGGGCATCTATCGCGGTAATTACTGTGGCATTTGCAGCAGGTTGATACCGCTTCCAATTCAGTTCCATGTTCTTCCTCCTATCCCAAAAAATCTCTACGTGTAATAACGTTGAAAGAAGAAAGTGGTAAAATAAGAGGGCAGTAGGTTAGACCTCCCAGGAGTAACAGGCTTCAGAAACCAATCAAAGGAGTGTTTTTATGATCATCGATTTGCGTAGCGATACCGTCACATTGCCATCGCCTGCCATGCGCGAGGCCATGTATCGTGCCGAGGTTGGAGATGATGTCTATGGCGAAGATCCCACTATCAATCGCTTGCAAGAACTCGCAGCGGAGCGCACTGGCAAGGAGGCAGCCCTCTTTGTACCCACTGGTACCATGGGCAATACTGCCTCGGTGCTTGCCCATGCTGGACGCGGCGAAGCGGTGATGGTTGGTGACCAATCGCACATCTACCGCTACGAAGTTGGTGGCGCCTCAACACTAGGCGGTTCTCCTATGTATGTCATCCCCACAGATGAGAGCGGGATGCTCGACCTGCACAAAATTGAGACAGGTATCTCTGACGGCAGCGACGAACATGCTGCCCCGACGGCTCTGCTTTGCATCGAGAACACACACAATCGCTGCGGCGGTACCATTTTAAACCTGGCACAGATGGCAGCGCTCACCGACCTGGCACACGCGCACAACGTAAAAGTACACTTGGATGGCGCCCGTATATTTAATGCGGCAACCGCCCTTGACCTCCCGGTGAGCGCCCTGGCACAGAAGGTAGACTCGATGATGTTTTGCCTCTCGAAGGGGCTGAGTGCCCCCGTCGGTTCAATGGTCGTGGGCAGTCGAGAATTTATTCATAAAGCACACCGTATGCGCAAATTATTAGGTGGTGGTATGCGACAGGCCGGTGTAATCGCCGCGGCTGGTATTGTGGCGCTTGAACAGATGGTTGATCGGCTGGTCGAGGACCATGAACACTGCAAACAACTCACATACGGGCTGGCAGACTACCCCCAAATTGCGATCGACGTTGAAAGCGTTGTCACCAATATCGTCAATTTTTCAGTGCGCACCGCCCAGCAGCAGCGACTGACACATGAAGAGACCTTGCAATTCCTGGCAAAAGCGCAGCAGCACGGTGTATTGATGGGTACAATGGGAGAAGGTACCATTCGTGCTGTGACCCACTATGGTTTGGCTACTGAAGATATTCAAACAGCACTACATGGCATTCGCAGGGCACTGATTGATATGCAATTGTAGTTGCACACTATCCTCCCTTCTAAATGCTTCCATGTGAGACAGGTACAAAAAGGAATAAGGATATCATATAATAAAGCTTGAGCTATGACAGGTATTTCTATTCTATCCTTCTGAAGGAGAAACTTCTCATGTACCGACGACGCCCGCGTACCATGCTAGGTGGGATAAGTGGAGGCATTTTTTTGATCGGCCTGGCAATCGCCTTTTTTGTAGGCCCTTTCTTACCCATATTGTTCATCACATTAGCCTTCACTTCACTCATTGGTTCCGTAAGCTCCCTACGACCCAATGGTCTCTATGGCGGCCTTCAAGGCTTTGTGTGGTTGATGGGACTGGCCCTTTGCTTTATAGTAGGTTTCTGGCCGTGGATTCTGGTCGTTTGTGGCGTCTCGGCCATCCTCGGCGCGCTGCGAGCGCCCATTATGGCCGCTATCATGGGTATGGGCATTTTCGGATTAGCCTCCTTGAGCAACCAGCAGCCACCACAAACATATCAACCGTACCAACCACCTCAACCAACCTATCAGCAGGGCTATCCAGGATATACTCCACCTCAAACGCAAGAAACGTATCAAGAGGGAGGACAACAACACCCGTATCCATCACAAACACCACCGCAACAATATCAGCAACCCCCGCAGCCACAACCTCAATACGAGCAACCACAGGTACAGTACCCCGAGGAGATGCCGCCACAACAAATGCCACCGCAACAAACGCAGCAATAGTACAAACAAGACCAAAGGAGGCCAGTCCAGGCAAAGCCTGGACTGGCCTCGTGTTATGCTGTGCTGAATATCTAGAAGTACGCTATTCCAGTATCCGTGTCAAACAGGTGCATATGTTCGTTATCGACATGCAACCTGAGATTGCCGCCGACAGTAGCTTGGGAACGTGGGCTCAGTCGGGCAAGGATTGTCTTGCCACCCGAGGTCAAATACACCAGCAGTTCGCTGCCCAAATTCTCGACAACATCGACAGTAGCATCGATGGCGGAACCTCTTGCTTCTGGCGGGAGAATTGACTGGTCCTCAAAGCTCTCGGGCCTCAAGCCAAAGGTGAGATTTTTCCCCGCTGCCCCTCGTGCCTGCTCCACATAAAGAGGCGGTACATCGACCTGGCCAATGCTTTCAAGCACAATCTTGGTGCTATCACCTTCAGCTAAGACCTTCGCCCCGGGGAAAAAGTTCATTGACGGAGAGCCAATGAAACCCGCAACAAAGAGGTTCGCAGGATGATCGTAGAGTTCCTGTGGCGGACCAAGCTGCTGGATGAGTCCGCCATTGAGCACTGCAATGCGGCTCCCCATCGTCATAGCCTCGGTCTGGTCGTGCGTCACATAAATGATTGTCGTCTGAATGCGCTGGTGAAGCTTGGTTATGTTTGCACGTGTCTCGACACGCAATTTCGCATCCAGATTGGAGAGAGGCTCGTCCATCAGGAAGACCTGTGGCTCACGTACGATTGCGCGACCAAGCGCGACACGCTGGCGCTGGCCACCGGAGAGTTCCTTGGGTTTTCGTTTCAGGAAGGGACTGAGGTTGAGAATTTCACCGGCTTCCTCAACCCGTTTCTTGATTTGATCTTTGGGGAAGTGGCGTAACTTGAGGCTAAAGGCCATGTTGTCAAAGACGCTCATGTGGGGATAGAGGGCATAGTTCTGGAACACCATGGCAATATCGCGATCTTTAGGAGCAACTCCATTGACGACCCTATCACCAATCAAGATTTCGCCTTCGGATAGTTCCTCCAGACCGGCTACCATACGTAGCAAGGTACTCTTTCCACAACCTGAGGGTCCAACCAGCACAAGAAACTCTTTGTCCATGATATCGAGGTTGATATCATGGACGACCTCGACTTTGTTGAAACGCTTGAAGACATGATCAAATTGGACACGTGCCATTACAGTAACTCCTTTGCGCTCTTGGCATCAGGTACAACTTTCCTTGTACGCTTGATGCATCATAACAATTAGAGAGCTTCGCTTAATGTCCTCATTGCAACTGAAATACACAGTTGGGAGTCAACGGGACCTCTTCACGTCCAGTTTGTCGTAACTTCTTTCCTTTATTAAGAAGCAAAGAACAAACAAACGCTAGGAAAAGCATAACATAAAATAGTGTAGTCAAGCAAGCTGATGCGCTACCAAATATAAAAGCAACAAGTGTGGCCCTTGCCTCTAGCAAAGGAGCACTCTTGCGTCACTTCCAAATAGGTCTTCTGCTAGACAACTACGAAGTATCGCTACAGGCCTGATGAGCGATCGATCAGAATCCTTATTTGTGTAGTTGACTTCTCTCTATCGACTGTATAGAATATAACAGAGCTTAAGAAAGTCGTGCTTGAGAAGAAAAGCAAAAACCTGCATTGACATCTGGAGCGCCACAAACTGTCCAATTGACCCACTGGCATTGCTAGAAGGAGTGGCCTTTATGACTGATCAAGATCCCAGCCAGGGTGCTGCTACTCCTGACATATCAACACGTACTCCGATAAACGATCTGCCTTCCCCAGGTTTTTTCGACGATGCAACCGCTGCTGCCCGCCAAACCACAGACGCTATTCATAACGCTTTTTTAATGGGCTGGAGCATTCAGGAACTCAAAAGCAGGGTGCTGCTCGCAGCCTTCAGTTTGCAGCCATCTACTTCCGCCAGTGACTCCATTAAGAAAATAGAACCTGCCTCCAGCAATTCCGTGAAGCCACCGTCGCCTCCCCCTTTGAGCAAGGTTGACACCTTGCTGCAAGCGGTCTTACAATTTGCATTACCTGCCACATCGCACGTGCAAGGACTGCCGGCTGACTTGAACAAGAGTCTCGCTCGTACCAGCGAATGGCGAGCAATCTTTATTCGCATTGCCACTGTACACAACCAATGTTTTCCCGCTAGCACCACTGAGAACACCATCTATGACCCATCTCCGGCATCATCCTCGGAGTCGAGGTTTCCTTATCTGTACCCCTCTACCTCCCCAAACTTTGCACTCATCGGTATTAGCAGCTCCGGGAGCGTGGGGATGGGTGACTTCGACGAGCGCCTCGGAAAATTCAAGCTGTATGACGTCACGCGAAGGGCACTCAACTGCCTGACCCTGCTTTACACGAGACCAGAGGAGAGCCTTCTCCCTGATATCATCTGCAATTATCAAACACAGATCGTGCAGTCTATCTTCCAGCAAGCGCAAGCTCTAGGTAGCGTCTCTCCAGCAACGGCTGGGGATGTCCCGGACCAGGAAGCAACTGTTGTGGCAGCGCAGAAGGGCCTGGACCAGGAAGTAGCAGAAATACTACAAGCTTACTTGGACGAAATGTCAACAGGACCTTCACAGGATGCCATCAACTCGGCGATCAAAGTCCTCAGCTTCCTGACGGTTCGCTTCCTGGACAGTTGGGATGGCTATTTGCGCGAAAACTTCTATGCCGGTGGGCTATTGAAAAACAATGAGTTAGAGTTACTCGCCTACGCAGCCGGTCGTTCACTGTCATCGCTTTCGTGGGAGATCTCCCTGATGACTTCACCGCTGGAGAACGCCCTGGAGCAGGAACCAGATTCAGCGCAACTGCTGGCTCAGCTCTCTTACATATGGATGAAAGTTTTCAAGAGCCCCTCTTTCAACTCCATCCAGCGTCAGATCTCTGCACTTGGTCCGGCACTGGATGATGCCTATTATGTGCTCAAGAAAGTTCCGCGCCCCACAGCAGGTGGGCAGCAAGATCCCGACCTACCAGGCCGTGCCATTCATGCCCTCACCTATAGCCTCACGTACTGGCAACGAGCAATAGAATGGATCTGCCAGCATCCCCCAGCTGGCGGCGCCGTCAGTACGTCCACAGCGGCAGCTATGGAGTCGACCACGACCAACGCCACCGTCAGTACTCCTCAGGCAAACACCAGGGTCAGTTCGACGACGACAGTGGCGGCTATGGAGTCGACTACGACAAGCACCACGACAAGTGCTTCCTCATCGGATGGGGCAACACTATCACCCGTTCTGACGTTGGAGTTATCGCGACAATTGCGCCAGGCACTGATCAATCAAGCCGGCATCTGGCAATCACTCATGCTCGGCGAGCAAACGTTGAGATCCTTCGCAACCGGAAGCGTGACGAAGAGGATCTTGAATAATATCATGGCAGAATTCGAGAACAACGCGAGAAAGGAAGTACTTACTTCCACCGAGGATACGTTGAAGCGGTTCAGGACGCCAATGATTGTGGCAGGAATTCTTCTAGTGGTAATCTTAGGGGGAGGACTCGCTCTGCTGGTGTTTACAGGGCAGCTACAAAGCCTGGCGGCCGTCATTGCTTTACTGATAGGAAGCGCTTTAACACTTGTGAGCACTGTCATGACCAGGGTAAGCTCTCTCTCTTCCCCAACATCTAATGGACAGTCCCCCACCACAAGCGCTGCGGCTAACACAACCAATATAGGTCAGGGCCTCAGCAGTATTTGGGGTATGACCGGGGAAGCGATTGTCACAGCCTTTCAAAATGCGTATAAGCAGATTCTGCTCGAGTTCGACGACCTCAATCATTATGTAGCCATCAGCTTCCCATTGATCGATTTTTTCATCATGATTTCCCCCCAGGTCGGCGAGGAGATCAAAGACAGTTATATCTTCTTGACGAAGATTGTATGGACGAGCGATGAGCAAAGGGAAGAGATAGAGCGGGTTGCCCGTGCCGCTTTTGGTCCTCTTGGCGCACTGATCGGTTCGTCATCAAGTATTTTCTCGTCTATGAATAGCTCGTCCGCTACTTCCAATGCACCCATAGTGGCCCAGCATGCTCCAGGTGGAAAGAGCAGTACGGGGTCTGCGGCAAACAGGTGAAGTAGCTGACGACATACCCCGCGGATTTTCCAGTTGATATTTTTTTGAGAGGAGCCGCACAGAAATGGCATTGAAGAACTTCGAGGGAGCAGTCACTGTTATTACAGGAGGTGCGAGCGGCATCGGCTTGGCAACTGCACAGGCATTGCATGCAAAAGGTGCGCATGTTGTCCTGGCAGATATCAATCAGCAGGGGTTGCAGCAGGCAGAAGAGCAATTGAGGCTGCCCACCTCTGATTCAGAGGGCAACATCTCAAGTGTTCCAACGGATGTCACGAACGAGCAGCAGGTACAGGCGCTTATGCGCAAAGCTACCGAAACTCATGGGCGTATCGACCTCGTAGTAACAAGTGCAGGCGTTGGGAATGGTGGACCCATCGACCTCTTTACGGCGGCTCAAATGCAGATGATGATGAATATTAACTTCATGGGAACATATCATTGTGTACAGGCCGCACTTCCCACAATGCGCCAGCAGCAGTCTGGCCATTTCGCTCTTCTCAGTTCTGTCGCGGGCAAACTTGGTGCGCCCTTGCTCACCGGCTATTGCGCATCCAAATGGGCCGTACGGGGATTCTCAATTGCGCTCCGGGCTGAACTATACGGCACTGGTATCGGTGTGACCACCGTCTATCCTGCCTGGGTAGATACTCCTATGATTCACCAGGAAGAGGAGGCCATGCAATTATTGAACGTGCAGGCCTTACTCACCCCGGACCAGGTCGCAGCGGAAATACTCCAGGCAGTGACGGAAGATCGCCGTGACTTAACCCTGGCTCCCAACCACGACATTACTATCATTCTCCAGATTATGAAAGAGGACCCGGACAAAGCTGAACAACTATCTGGTGAAGCTTTTCACCAGCGGATGGCAAAAATAGCTGCTCAACAATCAGGGTAAAGGGACAAATGAACAGTAGAACGGTTGGTTACAAATGCAGGATTATGGTTACTATGGCCCGGGTAGCGCGACGTGGAAGATCGCCAGTGAAACAGTAATTACCCTCGGCGGTACGCGCGCAGTCCTCATGCAAATAGCTCATCCCCTTGTCGCCATGGGGGTAAGTGAACACAGTAGCTATATGACCGATCCCCTTGGTCGCACAGAACATACTTTTGTGCTAGGCCAGTTGCTCACCTTTGGCTCCGTCGCCTCAGCTCGGGACGCTGCCCGCACGATAAACCGCCTCCATACACACGTCCATGGCAACCTGTACGATTCGGCAGGAGCCTATAGCATCGGTACCCCCTACAGAGCGCGCGATCCCGAATTATTGCTCTGGGTTCATGCTACCCTGATCGATACCATCTTATTTACTTATCTCATGTTCATCGGCCCACTCAGCCTGCATGAGCAGGAGCAGTATTACCAGGAGTCGAAGACATTAGCGTACTTGCTCGGGCTTTCCCCCGCGCATATGCCTGCCACAGTGCAAGACCTTCACCAGTATGTCAATGACATGGTGCACAGTAATCGCCTGGCAGCGACGCCTCAATCACGCCAGCTGGCCCAACAGGTGCTTTTTCCACGTATTCCATCCATCCTACGCCCCTTCTTACACTTGAATGCCCAGTTAACCACTGCGCTCCTGCCTCAGCCCATCCGTGAAATCTACGGCCTTGAATGGAATGCCTGTCAGCAACGAGCCTTTGAACTGTCGGCTCGGGGTTTGCGCACAATTGTACCACGACTGCCTTCATCTCTCCGTGTATTACCTATTACACAGCGTTTGATGCGCCAGGGAAACCTGAGCAAGCGCATGAGTGCTAGGAGGTAGCATGAAAGTCCAATTCGAAGAAATGTTTCCCTGGGAGCTGGCGCAAGCGATAGCGAAAGCACCTGTTTGCTACCTGCCGCTTGGGGTACTGGAGTGGCATGGTGAACATAATGCCATCGGGCTCGACGCTATCAAAGCTCACGCTATCTGTATCCGTGCGGCACGATTATCTGGTGGCGTCGTTGTCCCCCCTTTGTATTGGGCCACAGACTATCGTGAGGACCTTGAGGACGGAAAGTACCTCACAGGAGGCGTTGAGAAAGGCGAACGCTATCACGTTCCAGGCAATATGTTCTGGTTGCGACCCGCCACCTACCTTAACCTGCTCCTGGATATCTACGAGACTATGCGACGCCGCGGGTTCCGCGCCATTCTTGTTGTGAGCGGCAGAAGAAAAGATACTATCGCAAGACAAATGCGCAACAGAGGACAGGAAATTACATGGTAAACCAATCGCAGCATCCGGCTGAACAGACCGAAACGAAACAACAGCTTCATCTCACGTTAATCG
>Ga0066662_10001464_pt1 | contig 10885 bp, 6 predicted proteins | sample GraSoiAngelo_111_FD_133939 | JGI IMG/M metagenome (GOLD analysis project Ga0066662, IMG submission 133939) | Grasslands soil microbial communities from the Angelo Coastal Reserve, California, USA - 14_0903_12_40cm | ecosystem: Environmental > Terrestrial > Soil > Grasslands | place: USA... | reverse complement strand
CGCCACCCGCGGCGGCCACCTGCTGGTTGTCGAGCCCGCTCTGGTGGCGGTTGCACAGCTCCGTGGGCGCTTCGCCCTCGCGGAAGAACTCGGTCAGCGGGACGCCGGGACAGTACTCGGTGGCGAGGAGGCCCGTGGTGCGGTCGATCGCGGCGGTGGTGAGGCCCCCCGGCTGCGAGAACGTGCCATAGCCCCCCGGCGGCGCGACGCGGGCCATGAAGCGCACCCAGATCGGCAGGGCGGCCCGGGCGCCGGAGAGCCGGGTGCGGGAGTTGTCGTCGTAGCCCACCCAGACGACCGTCGTCCGCTCCGGGCCGTAGCCGGCGAACCAACTGTCCCGCTGCTTGTTGGTGGTGCCCGTCTTGCCGGCGAGCTCGCCGCGGATGCCGGAGGCCGCGCCGCCGGCGGTCCCCTCCTGGAGCACCCCTTCGAGGAGCGAGGTGACGAGGTAGGCGGACTGCGGCGAGAGCACGCGCTCCGCCTTGGGCAGCGGCGCCCCCTGCACCGGCTTGCCATGGCGGTCGAGGATGGCGACCAGCTCGTGCACCGGCGGCCGGGCGCCGCCGTTGGCCAGCGTCGCATAGACGGTCGCCAGCTCCAGGGGAGTGATGGAGGCGGCGCCGAGCGCCATCGACGGGAACGGCGCCATGGGAGTGCTGATCCCCATGGCCTTGGCCAGCTTGACGACCTTCGGCATCCCCACCTCCAGGGCCAACCGGGCCGAGGCCAGGTTGTAGCTTTTCTCCAGGGCGGTGCGCACCGTCACCCAGCCGTGGGACTCGCCATCGTCGTTCTTGGGGCTCCAGGCCGCCGGCTGGCCGGCTTCGTTCACCGTCAGCGGCTCGTCCTCCAGGAGGGTGGCGGGAGTGGCCTTCCCCTCCTCGAAGGCGGCGGCGTAGACCACGGGCTTGAAGGCGCTGCCCACCTGCCGCTGGGCGCGGCCGATGCGGTCGAACTGACTCCCCTCGTACTGCCGGCCGCCGAGATAGGCGAGGATGCCCCCCGTCTCCGGATCGAGCGAGACCAGGGCCCCCTGCAGCGGACCCTCCCCCTTGTGCCCCTTCTGGTATCCCTTCTCGATGACGCCGAGCCCCCAGCCCACCGCCTCCTGCGCCACCTTCTGGCTCTGCCAGTCCAGGGTGGAGAAGAGGACGTAGCCGCCGTCCTCCAAGTCCTCGACGCCGAAGCGGCGGGAGGCCTCCAGGGCCGCGGAGTCGGCGAAGTAGGGGGCGCGCCGGCGCACCACCGGCTCGGGCGCCGCCGCCACCGGCTCCCGGAGGGCTTGGTCGATCCGCTCCTGGGGGACGAGCTTGAGCTCCGCCATGCGCCCCAGCACCCAGTCGCGACGCTGCTTCGCCTTCTCCGGATGGAGGAGCGGCGAGTAGTTGGCCGGCGACTGGATGACCCCGCCCAGCGTCGCCGCCTCGGCGAGGTCGAGCTGGCCCGCGTCCTTGCCGAAGAAGGCGCGGGAGGCGGATCCCATGCCCATCAGCGAGACGCCGTTGCCTCCCCCCATGTAGATCTCGTTGAGATAGGCCGCGAGGATCTGCTGCTTGCTGTAGCGCATCTCCAGGAGCACGGCGAGGAGGAACTCCTGGCTCTTGCGCGAGAGGGTCTTCTCCTGGGTGAGGTAGAGGTTCTTGACGAGCTGCTGCGTCAGCGTGCTGCCGCCCTGGCGCCGCCCCTGGCCCCGGAGGTCCACCCAGAGGGCCCGGACCATGCCGGAGATCGAGAAGCCGGCGTGCTTATAGAAGCCGTCGTCCTCGGCGGCGAGCACGGCGGCGACGAGGTCCGGCGACACCTCGGCGAGCGTCACCGGCCGCCGCTCCAGCAGATCGGGCCCGTAGTAGGAGGCGATGAGGGGCGGATCGAGGATCACGGACTCGACGGGCTTGCCGTTCTGGCGCAGCGACGCGATCCGGGTCCCTTCATAAGCGAGCTCCACCAGTCCGCCGCCCCGGCTGCCGTCCGGCAGGGGGAAGCTGCGCAGGCGGACGGCGAGCCCCTGCTTCGAGCGCCGGTAGCGGCCAGCGGGGAGCTCGGGCGAGGCGGCGTCCTCGCGGTAGCCCTCCCCCTGGAGATTGGCGATCACCAGCTCCGGCGGATAGCCCCGCCCCTCGAACAGCCGGGTCGCCCGGCCGTAGAGCCGCGACGGCTGGCGGAACGTGATCTCCTCGAACTGGCTCGACAGCTTCCAGAACGGCCGGATGATGAAGACGGCCGCGATCCCCAGGAGCAGACCGACCCCGAGCAGGATCAGGACCCACCGGCGGCGGGTCCAGGGAGCACGGGCAGTCTTGGGACGAAGGACGGCTGGCATGGCGGTTGAGCAGGGCTCCCGGATTCGGAGGTCCGATCCAGGAGAACGCTTTCAGGGGGCGTGGACTTCCCGGGGAGGGAAGACTAGCAAGCTCGGAGCCGGCCCCCAAGGTGGAGGGGGCCTTGAGGAAGGTCAGACTTCGTGCTTGGCAGCCAGACCACAAACCACTTTCGATCAGACGAGGTCGTAGTCGCCCATGGCGAAGCAGAAGCCCGCCGCGGCCGTGGCCGGGTCCTCGCCGCCGGGCCGGCCGCGGCAGCCGATGAACCGGCGCTCGCCCGTGGGTTGAAGGCGCAGCCCAGCCAATTCGTAGGCTTCCTTGGGGGGCCAGAAACGCCAGCTTCGCAGCCCCGCCATCCGCAGGTCCGCGGCCACGGCGAGCAGCGAAGGGTACCACTCGCGGTGCCCGCCGGCGGGCGGCAGCCACAGCTCCGCCGCCCACGCCTCCTCTCCCACGAAGGCGAACACGGCGAGACCTTCGACGGCGCCGGTCGACAGTCTGTAGAAACGGTAATACCGATGGGGTCGGGCATGGTAGCGCCAGTTGAGGAAGGCGGCGGAGCGCCGGACGCTCGTCACGCCGCAGGCCTCCCAGACGGCCTCGGCCCACGGGCCGCAGGAGTCCCCCGTCGCGATCTCCACGCCGGCCGGCGCTTCTTCCCCGGGCAGCGGCCCGCCCAGCTCCTCGACGACCTTGAGCGGCCGGTATCCGAACACGCGCTCCCCCAGCCGGAAGTGCCGCTCGCTGGGGAAGCCGAAGATCCAGGGCGCGTCCCCGGGGCGCGGCAGATCGGCCAGGAGCCGGCGTCCCAGCTCGACCAGGGGGGGCCGCAGCCCCCGGCGCCGAGGGGAGCCGGCGAAGTCCACGAGCTGCCAGAGGCCGGCGTCTCCGGCCTCTCCGGTCTCCCCGGGCGGCCAGCGGGCCGGCAGGCAGAGCGCTCCGGCGTGGGCGAGGATCTCGCCGCCGTCGCCCACCGCCAGCAGGCTGCGGGCCTCGCCGGCGCCGGCGAGGATCGTCCGGTACTTCCACTCCCACTCCTCGGGCGTCCAGGCGCGGCCGAAGCGGCTGGCGAGGAAGTCCGCGAGGGCGGGGAGGTCCTGAGGGGTCGTGGCGCGGAACGTGGCGGTCACCGCCGGCCGTTCTCCCGGCGACTGCCACGGTGCCGCAGCCGCATCAGCACCACGTCGCGGAGCATCGACAAGGACGACCGGATGGGGTCGACCCGCGAGTCGGGCGAGTTGACCCAGATCACCCCCACCTCGGCGATGCGGTACCCCCGCCGGCGCGCCAGCCAGATCATCTCCACGTCCCAGGCGAAACCCTCGATGGTCAGGGCCGAGAAAAGGCTGCGGCCGATCTCCCCTTGCACCAGCTTGAAGCCGCACTGCGTGTCCCGGATGCCGCGCACGCCGAGCAGCCGGATGATGAGGTTGAAGGTGCGGCCCATCATCTCGCGGTAGAAGGGCTGGTGCTGGCGCACCTGCGAGCTGTCGAGCCCGCGGCTGCCGATCACCAGGGGCGTGCCGTCCCCGAGCTCGGCCTCGAGCTTCTCCACCTCCTCGATGGGAGTGGAGAAGTCGGCGTCCGAGATCAGCACCCGCTCGCCGCGGCTGGCGACGACGCCGGTGCGCACGGCCGCGCCCTTGCCGCGGTTGCGCTCGTGGCGCAGCACCCGCACGCCCTGGGGCGCGAAGGCGGCGGCGACCGCGGCCGTGGCGTCCCGGCTGCCGTCGTCGACCACCAGCAGCTCGAACGGGCGGCCCCGCCGGCCCAGGTACTCCAGGGCCCGGCGCAGGCCGGGCTCCAGCCGGCCTTCCTCGTTGTAGGCGGGTACGACGACGGTCAGGTCGACGCTGGTCTCGTTCATGGGTTCTCGTTCATGAGGCCGGCTCGCCAGCTTGCAAAGCCCGTTCCCGCGCCCAGTCCACGGCCGCGTAGAGGCGGGGGGCCACGGCCTCCGAACGGAACTCCCGGGCGGCGCGGAACCCCAGCTCCCGGGCCCGCCGCCAGACCTGGGGCACGGCGAGCAGGGCGCGGGCGGCCTCGGCGAAGGCGCGGTCGTCCCCGGCCGGCACGAGGGCCGCGGCCCCCTCCGCCATCGCCAGGGTGGAGGGGAGGCGCGAGGCCACCGCCGGCACCCCGGAAGCGAGCGCCTCCAGGAGCGGCAGGCCGAACCCCTCCCCGGCCCGCGACGGCAGGAACAGCAGGTCGCAGCGCCGCAGCGCCCGGGCGACCTGCCGCGGCGGCACGCCCTGAAGATAGCGCTCGGGCGGCAGCAGGGTCCGTTCCGCGGCCGACAGCGGCAGGATCGAGAAGCGGAGCACGCGGGCGGCGATCCCCACCTCGCGCAGCCGCCCCACCGCCCGCAGCGCCGTCGCCACGTCCTTGACCTCGGCCTCGAAGATCCCCGGCACGGCGATCCACGGCCCCGAGGGCCACCGCCGCGGTCCCAGCCGCCAGGCCGGCCGGAACAGCGGGTCGAGCGACGGTGGCGCCACCCGGGCCTCGCGGCCGAAGCGCTGCCGCAGGAAGTCCACCAAGTGAGGCGAGACCGCGAGCGCCGGAACCGGCCAGGCGTACACCGCCTCGATCTCCACCAGCGCCGGCCGCAGGTGGGCGAGATCCCCTTCGTACCCCTGGCAGAAGTGGGCCAGGGGGCCGAGCCCGAGGCTCCGCGCCACCGGCAGCGTCGTCCACCAGGTGGCGATCACCAGGTCCTGGGAGGGCAGATGGGGCGGCTCCGCCCCCGCTGTCCTGTCGACGTAGCGGACGCCGAGGCGGTCCAGGTCGATCCAGTCCGGCTCCGGCCCTTCCCCCAGCACGGTCACCTCGTCGCCCCGCTGCCGCAAGAGGCCCGCGTGCAGGAACACCACCTTGGGACCGCCTCCCAGCTCCGGCCGGCCGAGGACGTAGGCGACGCGCACCTCAGTCTCCTCCCCTGCCGCACACCCACCGGCCGCGGCGCAGCTCCCGGCCGGCCGCGTCCACGGCCCGCACGGTGAGGATGGTCGCCGCCGGCAGCCGGTCCGCGACCTCCTCCGGCAGCCGCCAGGGGCCGGCGGGCGGCTCATGGAGAAGCTCCGCCGCCGCGGGAAAACCTTCGGGATTGGGCGATACCTCCACCCAGAGCGGGAACGGCAGGCCGGCGAGGTCGAGCCCCGCCGGCGGAATCGCCGGCAAAACCGGCGGCGGCAAGGGGGGGAGGCGGCGGTCCAGCGCCTCCAGGGCCGCGGCGAAATCCTCGCCGTACTGGAGGCGCCGGAAACGGCGGGCCGACTCCTCGAACCAGCCTTGCGCCCGCGGCTCGCGGCCGGCGCTCTGGTTGTAGAGGTGGACGGCCTCGGCCGCGGGCACGTACCAGGCCGGCACGCCCCGGCGCGCGGCGCGTAGCAGCCAGTCGGTCTCCTCGAAGAAGAGCCGGTACCCGGCGTCGAACGGTCCCACCGCCTCCCAGGCCGGCCGCGTCAGGGCGAGCAGGCTGCCGCTCAGCGCGTGGCTCGGCAACGGCGCCCGCGACTCCCAATGCCGTCGGGCGTGCCGCCGCCAGCGCCGCCGGGCGCGGGCCGCCCGCGCCTCGCCGCGGCGCGCGAGGAGGGCGGAGACCTCCTCCCGCCGGCTCCGCCGCTCGGCCGGCGGCAGGAGCAGCCGCCGGCCGTGATCCCAGTAGCAGGCGGGGCCGGCGACGGCTGTGCCGCCCGGAGCGTCCCGCAGCCGCGCGACCAGCGCCGGCACGCAGCCGGGGAGGACGACGACGTCCGGATTCATTACCAGCAGCAGCTCCGCGTCCGTCGCGGCGACTCCCAGGTTCACGCCGCCGGCGTAGCCGAGGTTCGCCCCGGGGTCGAGGCGTCGCACGGGCAGCGCGGCGAGGCGCGCCCGTTCCTCCTCGTCGCTGCCGTTGTCCACCAGCAGCCAGTCGATCGCGAGGCCCGCCATGCCTTGGACGTCAGCTCGCAGAGCCTCGACGGCCAGGGCCGCGAGGCCGGGGGTGTGATAGTGGACCAGGACGATGGCCAGGCGCACGCTAGGCGGGCCGGGTGAGGGCGAAGGTGCAGCCGCGGCAGAGGAAGTCCCGGGGCGCCTCGTCGAGGCCGTAGACCCAGCGCCGCATCGTCGCCAGGGTGGGACCGGTGAGGACCTCGTGGACGCTCTCGCGGGTCAGGTCGCCCACCACGTACTTGGCATCGTAGTCCTCGCAGCACAGCACGCACTTCGCCTGCGGCGTGACGTGCAGGTGCTGCAGCGGCCGCGAGCCGACGTTCTCGCAGCCGCACAGCCGCTGGGCGAGGGCCGCCGGCCGGTGGCCGATCTGCAGGTAGCCGGCGCGGTCCATGACCTCGAAGTACTTCACCTCGAAGCGGCTGCCGGCGAAGCGGCGGGAGATCTCGTCGAAGTCCCGCCGGTGGTCGTCGTTGCCCGTGCCCAGCACCACCATGTCCATCTGCTCGGCCAGGGCCTTGTCGCCAGCGTAGTCGAGGTTGCGCAGCACGAGCCCCAGATGGTCGCCGCCGCGCTCCTCACGATAGCGCTCGCGGTCCAGGGTCGAGAGGTTGATGGAGAGGAAGCGCAGGCCGCCCAGCGCCACCAGGGCGTCGACGCGGTCCGGCGTCAGGCCCGTGCCGTTGGTCAGCACGGCCGGCGGCAGGCCCGCCGCCTTGATGGCCCGCACCTGGTCGACGAAGCGCCGGTCGGCGGTGGGCTCGTTGTAATTGATCATGAACACCGCCTCCAGCGTGTCGCGCCAGGCGGCGAGCTCGCCCACGATCCGCTCGTAGAGCTCGGTGGGCATGAAGTAGTCCTCCCGGGGAGCGATCGACACCGGGCAGAAGTAGCACGACTGGTTGCACACCGTGTGCGCCTCCAGCGAGACGTACTTGAGCCGGAACTCCCGCGCCGGCTCCGCCTCCCCCGGCAGCAGCCACCCTTCCGCCGCCAGCCGGCCGGGCACGGGCGCGGAGCTGAGCGCCAGCGCGCCGCTCAGCAGGCCGCGCAAGGCGTCGTAGCCGGGCTCCCCCGCCGCCAGCGTGCGATCGGTGAGCGGATTGTAGACCCGGTCCGCGCCGACGTGGAGGAAGGGGTTCAGTTGCAGCAGAGGCGTCCGCCCCAGGCTCGGGGTGGTCGCGGTCGGCTCGGGCAGGACGGGCAGGGTTGCGCTCTTCATTCGCGTCTCGCATCTCCAGTCAGCGGCTCGCTACACTCCGTTCTACGGATGAGACCCACCGGGCGTTGAGGTCCCAGGCGTGATCGACCCGGACCAGGCCGAAGGCGTAGGACGGGCTGTGGACGGTGAAGAAGCTCGGCAGGACCCGCTGATCGTAGATGTGCAATCCCTCCTCGTCCAAAAGGAAAATATACAGGGTGAACTCCCCCTTTGCCAAAGGCAGGGCGGGAACCTTGAGCCGCGCCGCGTAGCGGGTGTCGCCGGCGAGGGGCGGCAGGCCGTCGAGATGGGTGGCGAACGAGCAGACCTCGACGCCATCCACACGGTTGATGCCGACCCCGAGGTGGAATTCGAGCCGGGGGTCGGCCGTCTCCCACTCCACCTCCAGCTCCCACTCCTCGCCCGGGCGATAGAGGTTGTCCGCGGCCGGCTCCACCAGGCGCACGGCGGCGATGCGGGCCGGCATGCCGGAGCGGGGCGTGGCGGCGGCCGGGCCGCCGGCTATCGCCGTCGCCGGCGGTCCCGCCTGGGCGCTCTTGGCCACCAGGAAGTTCTCGTAGTCGCGCACCACGTCCGCCACCGGCCCGAGCCCCTCGGCGCGGCCGTGACGCAGCCACAGCGCGCGCTGGCAGAAGGCCGAGACGTAGTACATGGCGTGGGAGCAGAAGAGCAGCGTGCCGCCCCCGGCGACGAAGACGCGGAGGCGGTCCATGCACTTCTTCTGGAAGTAGCCGTCGCCCACCGACAGGGCCTCGTCGATGATCAGCACGTCCGGCTCCACCTGGGTGGCGATCGAGAAGCCCAGCCGCATGGCCATGCCGGTGGAGTAGACCTTCACCGGCTGGTCGATGAACTCCCCCAGCTCGCTGAAGGCCAGGATGTCGGGCATCTTGCGCCGCACCTCCTCCTGGGTGAGGCCGAGCATGGCGGCGTTGAGCACGACGTTCTGCCGGCCGGTGAACTCGGGATGGAAGCCGGAGCCCAGCTCGAGGATCGAGGCCACCTTGCCCCGCACCGCGAACGACCCGGAAGTCGGCGCCGTGATGCCGGCCAGGATCTTGAGCAGCGTGCTCTTGCCCGCGCCGTTCTCGCCGATCAAGGCGAGGCCCTCGCCCCGGGGCAGCGCGAAGGTCACCCCCTCCAGGGCCTGGAACTCCCGGTGGCGCGGCCGGCGGGTCAGCAGCTCGCCGAGCCGGTCCCAGGGCGTCCCGTAGACACGGTAGGTCTTGGTCAGCCCGTCGGCCGTCACGACCTCCTCGGGCACGTCGGGCACGTCGTCACGCATCGTCGCAATTGTACCCTTGGAAACGGAAAGGGCCGCCGGTCGGTCGACCGGCGGCCCGGACAGGGAGTATGGACCGCTCCGCGCCTACCGCGCCGCACCCGCGATGAAGGCCGGATCGTTGGAGCCGGTGCTGACCACCTGGGCGGCGGCCAGGGCCTGGCCGCTCTTCACCACGATCTCGACGGTGAAGCCGTTGGGCACGCCCGCCTTCTTGAGGGGGTGCTGGGTGGGGGAGACCTGGCGGATCTGCCCGGCCCCCACCTTGACCCCGGGAAGGGTGCCGAGCACGGCGCCGTCGAGGCCGCGGTAGACGACGTCGTACAGGCCCGCGGCGCCGCTGGGGTTGAAGATCCAGAAGGTCGTCTTGTTGGCCGCGTCCTGGCGCAGGCCGACCAGGGCCACCTTCTTCGAGGTATCGGCCGCGTCGGCGTCGCTCAAGGCGACCAGCGACTGGCCGTAGCGCTTCACGGGGTTGGTGTTGTCGTAGCTCTCGCCCATGGCGATCGGGAAGACGCCGTTGGGCGAGGTGCTGGCCAGGGTGAGGACGCCCGTGCCGTTGCGCAGGCCGAACTGGGTGAAGAGGGCGTTCTCCAGGCGCTCCGTCGAGCCGGGCGTCACGATGACGTGCGCCGCCTTGATCCCGGCCTTGTTGGTGACGCCGGTGAAGGTCATCGTGGTGTCGACGGCCTGGTCGCCGACGTTCGAGAGCAGCAGGTCGGTCTGCCAGTTGGAGCGGGCGGCCCCGAGGCCGGTGAACACCCCCAGCAGGTAGAGCCTGGAGGTCTTGTAGGAGCCCGCCTCGATGAACGACGGATCTCCCGTCGCCAGCCGGACGTCGGAGCCGAAGGGGAAGATCTGGGCTCCCGACACGTTCTTCACCTCGACCCGGTAGTCGTCGACGTTGTTGACGCCGAAGAGGTCGCGGATCTCCTGCACCTGGAACTGCCGCTGGTCATGGCCGGAGAGCGTCAGGTCGCCGGACTCGGTGAGGAGCCGGCCCGTCTTGTCGTAGAACCGCAGGTGGTAGGTGGCCGCCTGGTCGCTCGGATTGCTGAGGCCGATGCTGGACTGCCGGTCCGGGGTGTCGTTGAGGCCCACCAGGAACTGCGACGAGCTGCCGGGGCCCGCGGCGCCGGCCTGGGTGCCCAGCGGCGTGCCGGGGATGGTCAGGCCGAAGAGCTTGCCCTTGGCCTGCGTCTGGCGGTTGAACGAGGTGATGACCGGGTCGGCGCTGTCGACGCCCACCACGACGTTGATGAAGCCGGCCACGTCCTCGACGTTGAAGACGCCGCTCAGCACGTCGGGCGCGTAGAGCGTCGCGCCGGGCTGGAGCGTGGAGGTGGCCCGCGGCGGATTGACGTCGGGAGTGCCGCGCTTGCGGAACTCGAGGGTGACGTCCAGCGGCGCCGTGCCCGGGTTGTAGACGTAGAGGTCGTTCGACTGCACCAGCGGGCCGCGGCTCTGGGCGACCAGGGGGAGCAGCACCGTCTTGGTCCTCGGCGCGGGCGGTCCGGTGACCACGAAGCTGCGCGTCTTGGCGGCGGTCGTACCGCCCTTGGTCACCGTCAGGGTGACGTTGTAGGTGTTCGGCTGCGCCCAGGCGTGCGTCACCTGCTTGCCGCTGCCGGTGGTGTTGTCGCCGAAGTCCCAGGAGTAGCTCGTGGCGGCGGCGGCGCCGGCCGTCAGGGTGACCGTCTTGCCGGTCTGCGCCTGGCACTGGTCGATGCCGAACTGGTTGCTGCACGAGACGTCCGTGGAGAAGTCCCCCGACACCGGCGGCGGCGGGCCGACCACCACCACTTTCGACGCCAGAGCCAGGCAGCTCACGCTGGCGCAGCCGGGAGGCGCGATGGCGAGGACGACGTTGTAGGAACCCTGCTGCGCGAAGGCGTGCAGGACGGTCTTGCCGAAGCTGTTGCCGCTGCCGTCGCCAAAGTCCCAGCCGATGCTCGAGCCGGCCGCGACGTTGGTCGACGAGCTGGAATCGAAGGTCGCCGCCTCCCCCGCCCCCGGCGCCGCCGGCGAGACCGTGAACTGCGCGCCCACGGAGCTGCCACCGCCGCCGCCACCGTTACCGCCACCACCGCCGCCGTTACTGCCGCCACCGCCGCCCCCGTT
>Ga0066662_10001463_pt1 | contig 10885 bp, 11 predicted proteins | sample GraSoiAngelo_111_FD_133939 | JGI IMG/M metagenome (GOLD analysis project Ga0066662, IMG submission 133939) | Grasslands soil microbial communities from the Angelo Coastal Reserve, California, USA - 14_0903_12_40cm | ecosystem: Environmental > Terrestrial > Soil > Grasslands | place: USA... | reverse complement strand
GAGCGCCGACTTCGGGAACGACTGCGTCCCGATCAAGGGGATGTTCGCTTGGTGCTGGAGCTCGCTGTGGCCAAGCACGGGCCCCGGCTTACCGATGAAGTTGCCGAAGAACCCGCTGTGGGTGAGGCCGTGAAACGGGCTGCCAAAGCCCATCTTGAACGCATAGAGCACCCACACCACGAGCACGACGGCAAAGGCCGCGAATGCGAGCATCATGCTGTTGATCGACCAGCGCTTCTGCATCACGCCGCCGTACAGCACGGCCAGGCCGGGCACGCTCATCAGGCCGACGAGCGTCGCGGCGGTTATCTGCCAGCTCGTGTCTCCCGCGTTCAGCCACGAGGGGGCTTCTACAGGCATGAATCTCCTTCGTTTGATGGGCACCGGCCGCCCAGCCTGAGCGGCGATCAGGCCTGATCAGCCCAATCTGGGCCAGAAGCTAGATTCGCGGCGGGTCTGCCGCCATGTCCCGTCGTCCAGCGTTATGAACCCGCGACTGGACATTGGGATAAACGCTTCCCGGAGATTGCGGGATCGCTCAGCCCACCGGTAGCCCGGCCTTGCGGCACTCCCTGATGATCGCTGCACCCGAGACGGGATCGGCCTTGGCCCCGACCAGCGCCGAGGCGCACAGCGCCCGTGCCTGCGCGCCGCAGCGATACAGCTCGCTACCCCCGGTGGCCGCCTGCACCGATACGTCGACGCAGCCGTGGCCGCTCGAGCGCCCCGGGCTCGAGAGCGAGATCACCAGCGCCACGGCGCCGGCGCAGAGCAGCCCCAGCACCGCGCCGATCATCCACCTCTCGCCGGTGCGCAGGCGGCGCTGTGCTCGCGCCGGCGTGCGTCCGTGGCCCGGCGGGAGGATCAGCACGCCTGCGCAGTGTATGGAGCTAGAACTCGACCGGTTTATCGTGCGGGACGACGAGCACCGCGCTGCGGGCGTCGGCGAGCTGCGAGCGGGTGGAGCCGCTGAGCGCGATGCGTCCACGCGGGCCGGTGCTCTGGGAGCCGACCACGATCAGGTCGGGTTCGCCTGAGCCCAGGCCGACGACCTCGGCACCCAACTTGCCGGCCAGCGCCTGCGCGGTGGCCGAGGCGGCGCCGTCGCCGTCCGAGGCCGCCACCGCGATCGCGTTGATGGCCAGGTCGGCGCTCGCCCGTACGCCCGCGGGCGCCACCGCGACCGCCACCGGGCCGCCTTCGAGCAGGTGCTGCGCTGAGGTCCCGGGCTCGACCCGGCCTGGCGGCGTGCGGTAGTCGGAGCCGAACACGATCATGCTCGCCTGCTCGTCCTCGGCCAGGCGCGCCAGGCCCTCGCCGGTCGAGGCGCTGAGGACCACATGCCTGGCGATGTCGGGCTGCTCGAGCCAGGCCGCGCCGTGTTCGAGCCGCCGCTCGGCGTCGTGCTGGGCCAGAGCCTCTCGGCCGCTGTCGAACTCGGTGGAGTGGCGGACGTAGGCGAGCTCCAGCTTGGCGCCCGTCGCGCCCAGCGCGCGTCCCAGCGCCAGCGCGTCCTCGTCGTTTGGAGTTCCGTCGTAGGAGACGATGATCGCCGGACTCATGAGGGCATCAATCCTCGTCCACCCCGCACCGCGCGGCATTGGCCAGGTGGATAACGATTGTCGCGCGCAGCCTATCCACCCGGAAGCGCCTGCTGTGTATGCGACGATCGCGCCGTGGAGAGCGCCGCGTGCGTCTAGCTTCCATCCTGCGTGGGCCGCTGATCCTGGCCCTGGCCGCGGGCGTGCAGGTCTACCACCGCCACCGCTTCCAGGGCCCGCCGATCGATTACGCCACCCTGGCCGCCGCCGCCGCCGCGAGCTGGGCCGGCCTGCCCGGACCCGGGGAGCCGGTGCTGATCGCCGCCGGGATCTTCGCCGCGCGCCACCGCCTCGACCTCACCTCGGTGCTGCTCGTGGCGTTTGCGGCGGCAACCGCGGGCGGGATCGTCGGCTGGCTTGTGGGCATGAAGGCGGGGCGGGCGCTGGTCACCGCGCCGGGGCCGCTGGTCCGCCTGCGCCGGGCCGCCGTCGCTCGCGGCGATGAGATATTCGAGCGCTTCCCCGTCCTCGCGATCCTGCTGACGCCCTCGTGGATCGCGGGCATCCACCACGTGCGCTCCGCGACCTATCTGATCACGACGGCCGCGGGTGCCGCCGCCTGGGCGGCCGGCATCGGGCTCGGCGCGTACTTCATCGGGCAGCCGGTCGTGGAGTTCGTCGGCGACCTGGGCATCGCCACCGCGGTCGCCTTGGGCCTGCTCATCGTCGCCGCCGTCGTGGTCGGCTACTTTGGCCGGCGCCGTCGGGTACGGCGGCACGCGCAGCCAGAACAGGACGCGCTATAGGCCCTGGTTGCCGAAGGAGACCTTCTTCGGCGGTACCACGGGCGTCCCGACGTCGAGCTGGACCACGGCGTGCGCGCCGAGCGGGATCAACGCCGGGTTCTTGGTCCAGCGCTTGCCGTTGAGGAAGGCGGTTACCGGTCCCGTCGCCTGCCCGACCTGGTTTGAGCTCAGCGGCTGACGCCACTCGGCGAAGAAGTCGCCGAGGGTGAACACGCGGGTCTTCGACGGCGACTCGATGTGGATGATGCCGTCGGCGGCGTGTGTGTGCAGCCAGTAGAAGCATTGCGTGGCGGTGTAGAACGACGGCGAGCCGGAGACGAGCGAGGGCTGGATCAGCCCCACGCCGGCGGGAATCTGCACCGGCTGGCCGTTGACATAGACCGCCAGGTGCGCGTGCACGTGCAGCACGAACTGCTCGCTGCCGCCGCACTGGATCCCGTTGACGGTGGTGCCTGGCGCGGTCGAGGAGTCCGCAGCCAGCGGCTGGCCCTGCTCGAGCAGGACGCCCTCGGGCCCGACGGTTCCCGCCGCGGGTGACGGTGTCTTCGGCGCCGGTGGGGGCGCGGGCTTGCTCGTCGAGGTCTTGGCGGCGCGACCGCAGCCGGCGAGCAGCGCGGCTATCGCCAGGGCGCAGGTGAGGAGCGTTGCCGGGGCCTCACGCGCGGACACGACCGGGAAAGGTATCGGGTGGGGGACGGGGCGCCGCATGCGGCGCCCCGTGGGCCGGCGCATGCGCCGGCCCATTCCGGCCGCGCATGCGCGGCCGGGGCCGCGGTGCATGCACCGCGGCCACCTCGATTCCTAGTTCCTGCCGCCTCCGAGCAAGCGCAGCATGAACAGGAACACGTTGAAGATGTCGAGGAAGATGCTGGCCGCGATGGGAATCGCGCTGGCGGCGTTGGCGCGACGCAGGCGGTTGAAGTCGAAGATCGTGAACGCGCCGAAGATTCCCAGTCCGGCCACGCAGTAGATGATGTGGCCGTTGGGGATGCGCACGAAGATCATCACGATCCCGAACGCGATCAACCCGAGCAGCGCCCAGAACAGGGTGCGGGCCCAGGTGGAAAGGTCTCTGCGCGTGGCGTAGCCGAAGGCGCCGAGGCCGGCGACGAAAGCGCCGGTCGCGCCTGCCGCCTGCCAGAGGATGTCGGGCTGGGCCTTGGCGTAGTAGTTGAGCACCGGCCCCACGGCCAGCCCCAGCAGCAGCCCCATCCCGAACAGCAGCCCGATGGCGAGCTGCTCGTGGCCACGGGCGGCGGCGAAGTTCAGGCCGAAGATGCAGGCGAACGCCCCGATGAAGAACGCGATCCCGGCGCCGCCGGTCATGTTGCGGGCGATGTAGGCGCCCAGCGCGGTGCAGCCGACGGTCAGCGCCACCAGGCCCATGACCTGCCCGAACACCTCGCGGCTGCGGTCGCGTGTGGCGACCGCGGGTCCCAATCCAAGCTCTTGATAAGTGGGCATCTCTCAGTCCGTTCTAGGTGATGTCGAAGCAACCATAGATGGTGAACAGCGGATTCACGACATTGTGGCCGCGCCCGTCGCGCATCAGCTGCTGGCCCACGAACGACGGCGGCGCCTCCGCCTTATAGCAGCCGTTGGACCTGACGCTCATGTCGTAGGTCACCGGCGTCTCCTGGAAGGGGTTGGCCCCGGGCTGGGGGATGAACACGTCCAGCGTGCAGGTCCAGTCGTCGCCGGGCCCGCGGCTGGCACCGGCGCGGCGTTTGCAGCTCGTCAGCAGCTTGAGCTTTGCGCCGGGCGGTACGGTCCGGGCCAGCTCGCGCTGTTGGAGGATGGTGAGGTCGTTGAAGGCCGGCGCGATCGACGATTCCAGCTTGTGCTCGGTGACACCGGCCGGACCGAGGTTGACCGCGGCGGCGAGCACGGCGATCACCGCAGCGCTCCCGAGCACCGTACGCAGCGGCAGCACCCAGCCGTGCCGCCGCACAACCGGAGTGCCGGCGAAGTCCCGCCGGCGCAGGAGCAGCCAAGCTCCGCCGAGGCAGGCCGCCGCCCAGGCGACGCTGACGATGCTGCCCACGATCAACGGCCCGAAGAACGGATGACCGCTGAGCAGCCCATGCCAGTCGTCGAACGCCGAGGCGACCAGCAGCAGGTGCACCCACGAGCCGCTGCCGATCAGCGCGAGCAGCTGCATCGCCAGCGCCACCAGCACCGGCCCCAGGACGCCGATGATCCCGTTGCGGGTGGCCACCGAGAACAGCATGGCCATGCTCGTGAAGGCGAGCATCGGCAGCAGGCTGACCAGCCAGCTGACCAGCGTCAGCCCCAGCGCGCGGCCGACCGAAAGCTGCGTACCGCTCAGCCCCACGAGAGGGTGCGCGCCGGTCAGCAGCAGCCCCGCGAGCAGGCTCGAGACAGCCGCCAGCGCCAGCAGCGCGGTGGCAAACGCGCCGGCGGCGAGCGCCTTGCCGGCGAACACGTCCTCGCGCAGGGCCGAGCGCGTGAGCACGCTCTTCCAGGTGCCATGGCGGTCCTCGGAGGAGAACAGGTCCCCGGCGAGGACGCCGGCGATCACGGGAAAGCCCCACGAGCCGCCGAAGCCGAGGACGACCAGCGCGATCGCGAAGCCCGAGGAGTGAACCCAGACGCCGAACAAGGTGTCGGCGGGAACCCCGTTCTGGAGCTTCAGCACGGCGGCAAACGCGAACGGCCCGAGAACGCAGGCCAGCGCCAGGACGCGCACCGGCACCTGCGCCATCAGCTTCCGGCGCTCGGCGCGAAAGACGCTACCGACCGCCGACGAGCGCTTGTTCACGCGGCTCCGGTTAGGGCGAAGTACATCGCCTCCAGCGGTCTCAGCAGCTCGAGCCGCCTGACCGCGATTCCGGCGGCGCCCAGCGCGAGCACGTACTGCTCGAGCGCGCGGTCGCCGGCTTCGATCTGCAGCTCGCCGGCGGCCTCGTCGCCGCCGCGGATCTGGGGATGCTGGGCGAGCAGCTCGCGTGCGCGGGTGTCATCGCTGGTCATCAGGCGATAGGCGGAGGCCGGCGCCGCCGCACGCAGCTCTGCCGCGCTGCCGCTCCACACGACCACGCCCTCGCGCAGCATGGTGAAGCTGTCGCAGGCCTCCTCCACCTCGTCGATCTGGTGGCTGCAGAGCAGCACCGCGACACCCTCGCCGGCCAGCTCCGCCACCAGCGCCCGGACGTCGCGCACGCCGGCAGGGTCGAGCCCGGCCGTGGGCTCGTCGAGGAGCAGCAGCTGCGGCGCGCGGAGCAGCGCGCCGGCGATTCCCAGCCGCTGGAGCATCCCCGTCGAGTAGCCGCTCACCCGTTGGTCGGCGCGGTCGCCGAGCCCCACGCGGACGAGCACGTCTTCCACGCGTTCGGCGGCGGACCCGCGGTCGAGCTCGGCGAGCAGTTCGAGGTTGGCGCGGGCCGAGAGGTAGGGGTAGAAGGTGGGGGACTCGACGAAGCCGGCGAGGTGGTCGCGGTCCGGCAGCTCGATGCTGCCGGCGTCGGGAGCGATGAGCCCGAACAGCAGGCGCAGCAGCGTGGTCTTGCCGGCCCCGTTGGGTCCGAGCAGACCGTGGACCTCGCCAGGGTTGACGGTCAGGTCTACGTCGTCGAGTGCGGTCGTCGTCTCGAAGCGCTTGACGAGCCCCCGGGCATTGACGGCGGCCGCCGGCATCAGGGGCGATCATGCCGGAGCGTCCGCTGGACCGCCCGGCTCAGCGCTCCGACCGGGCGCGGGCGCCGACTGATCGCCGCGTGGGCCGCCGCGGCGGCGTTCGCCCCCGGACCGCCGTGCACGCCGCCGCCGGGATGCGCGGAGGCGGAGGCCAGGAACAGCCGCTCGACCGGCGTCTGCGTTCGGCCCAAGGCGCCGGCGACCGGCCGGAACACGAGCTGCTGGTGCAGCTGCGCGGTGCCGCCGTTCAGAGCGCCGCCGACGAGGTTGCGGTTGGCGCGCTCGAAGCGCGGCGGCGTGAAGATGTGCCGGCCCCGGATCAGCGAGCGAAAGCCCGGCGCCAGCTCCTCGACGCGGTCCTCGATGCGCTCGGCGAAGCGCTCGCCCTCGCGCTCGTTCCAGCTGCCGGTGAGCTCGCCGCCGGCATCCGCGCGGACGTTCTGGGGAACGTGGGTGTACGCCCACGCGGTCTCTTTTCCCGCGGGCGCGCGCGAGGGGTCGAAGTGCGAGTACTGGCCCATCACCAGGTACGGGCGCGCGGGTATGCGACCACACGCGAGCTCGGCGGAGTACGTGGTCATCTCGTCGACGCTGTCGGCGACGTGGATCGTGGCCGCGCCCCGGGCGCGCTCCGCGCTCCAGGGGATCGGGCCGTCAAGCGTCCAGTCGACCTTCACCGTGCTGTTGTCGTACTGAAAGCGGCGGACATCGTCGCGGATGGAGGGAGGGAGGGCGACGGCTTCGAGCAGCTCCCCGTAGAGCTGTGGCGCCCCGACATCGGCGATCACCGCCTCGGCGGCCGCGTAGCGCTCCTCCTCGGTGTGCGCGGCGACGGCGCGCCCGCCGCGGCACTCGAGTTGCGTCACGCGCTGCTGTGTGATGAGCTGGCCGCCGCGCGCGCGCAGGCGCGCGAGGAGGGCTTGAGTCAGCCCGCCCGATCCGCCGGCAACCGCCGGGAAGCCGTGGTCCTGGGCCAAGGAGCAGAGCACCCAGCCGTAGACGCCGCTCAGCGCGGTTTCCGGTGAGACGTCGGCGTGCAGGGCGTTACCGGTCAGCAGGCGTGTGCCGCCCTCGTCGGCGAACGTCTCCTCTCCCATCCGGCGCGCCGGCAGGAGCGAGAAGCGAGCCAACCGCAGCAGCTCGGCGGGGCCGAGGCTGCGGATCAGGCTGAGCGTGGGGCGCAGTGGCGGAAAGGGGGAGAAGAATGTGCCGAGCGCACCGCTGCGGATGCGCTGCCATCGCGCGTACAGCTCGCGCCACGCGGCGCCGTCGCCGGGCGCTGAGTCGTCGAGGGATGCTGCCGTCTCGTCGATGTCGAGAGCGATGGCGGGACAGCTGCCGTCGCGGGAGGGATGAGCGACCGCGACATCGCTGGTCACCCAGCCCAGGCCCCAGCGCTCCAGCTCCAGGCGCGCGATGTGTGGCGAGGCGCGGGCGAACGGATAGAAGGCGCTGAACAGATCGTGGGTGTAGCCGGGTTCGATCAGCTCACCGGATCGGACCGCGCCGCCCGGATCGGGCGCCTCTTCGAGCACGGTGACGCTGAGTCCCCGGTCGGCAAGCAGATTGGCGGCGACGAGCCCGTTGGGGCCCGCGCCGATGACGATCACGTCGGCGCTCAACCGACGTGATTATGTGGGGTGACGCTTCTCAGTCCTGCTTGCGCTCCGCCTTGGAGTTCGCGGCCGCGTCCGCCAGCCGGCGGGCCTCGTCGCGGACGGTCAGCTCGTGCTCGCGCTCGCGCAGCGCCTCGTCCTTTGACTCCAGCGCCTCGAGACGCCGTTCGGGCGCCTGCTCCTCGACCGCGTGCTCGGCCTGCTCAGCGACCTCGCGGTTCGCCCGCAGGCCCTCCTGCTCGCGTTCCTGGGCGCGGTTGACCTTGGCCTCGCGCTGGCGCGTGGCCGCGGTGCGCTTGCTGTGCTCGCGCTTGCGCGCGCGCTTTCGCTGCTGGGCGGCGCGCTCCCGGCGCTCTTCGACCTTCTCCCCCGCCTCCTCGCGCCGGCGCGCGGCTTCGCCGCGCAGACGGATGGCGCGCTTGCGCTCGTCGGCGGCGGCTCGCAGCCGGCGGGCGTCCTCGCGCAGGCCAGCCGCGCGCAGCGCCGTGCCGAGCACACTGCGGATCGACGCGTCGGCGCGGTCGAGCGCCACCTGCGCGGCCGGACGGACTCCGGTGCCATCGCCGGGCAGCAATCGGATCGCCGTGCCCAGCGGCAGGCGCACCAGCCGCAGATAGCGGTCGACTGCGGTTCCTGAGATGTCTCCTACTTTCATCGTCATTCCTCCGGGCTCGTGGCTTGGGCGTTCTCTTCCGCGCGGCGCGCTTCCTGCTCGAGCCGGGTCGCGTCCTGGGCGACCGCGACCTGATCGCGCTCGGCCGCTTGCCGGGACTGCTGAGCCTCGGTCTCGCGGCGCTGGCGCTCGGCCTGGGCTTCCTCCTGCTCTCGCTTCGCCTTGGCTTCGGCCTCGCTCTCGGCACGCCGCCGCTCGTCCTCGATCTGCTGCTCGCGGCGCTGGGCCTCCACCTCGGCCTCGAGGCGCTCGCGCTCGAGCTCGGTCTCGGTCTTCTCCTGGGTCAGCTGCGCCTCGGCTTCCCGCTCGCGCGCCTCACGCGCGTGTTGCGCGGCTTCGGCCTGCGCCTCCGCCTGGGCCTGCTGCAGACGGCCCTCGCGCGCGAGGTCCTCCTGGTCGGTGGCTGCGCCCAACGCCGCCTTGGCCTTGCCGACGAGTTTGCCGACGAGACCTCCGGTCACGCGCTCGCCCGCCGCGCGTTCAGAGTGTTGATGCTCGGTCATTTCCGCGTCAGTGCTCCTTTGCTTCCCCGTGTTGCTGGCTTGTCCGCCCCGCTTCCCTCGAGGTTCGGGCTACCCGGAGCGGCGGCGTGGGCAAACGTGCCCCGATGAGGCGGATCTGCGTCTTATCCGCAACCCGATAAGTAACTAATACTGCTCCTGCTTCAGGCGGTTTTTGCCGATTTAGACAACATGATTCGGGCGCGAAAGCCTTCCGAGGCCGCTTCGCCTGCAACAACCGCTGACGCGGTCCGCCGCCAGCACGATGCCGACACGCGCCTGCGGGCCAGGGCGCTGGGACTGCTTTTCATCGCCGGGGCGACGATCGGGCTGACCTCGCTGCTGCTTCCGCACCCCTCCAGCGCCGACGCCGCGGGGCTGTACTCGAACATCGCGCTCGCCTACCTGGGAGCCGGCGTCCTGCTGCTGTTCCCCGGCCAGGTGCGGCGCTGGATGCTGCATGTCGCGCTCGTCTCCGGGGTCGTGCTGATCACCCGCGCCGTGTTCCTGAGCGGGGAATCGGTGAGCTTTTACGCGGTCTGGTTCCTGTGGGTGCCGCTGTATGCCTTCTACTTCTTCGATCGCGCCGCCGCCGCCGGGTACGTGGCGCTGTGCGCGGGGCTCTACGCGCTGACCCTCGCCCACAAGGTCCCGACTTGGGCGGTGGCGCGCTGGCTGACGACGATCGCGACGCTGATCGTCGCTGGGATCTTCATCGACACGCTCGTGCGCCGCTCCCGGCGCGAGGCGGCAAACGCGGATGAGAATGCCGAGCGGATGGCCAAGGTCGCCGACGTCGCGGTCCAGCTGGCCTCGGTGTCTGATCCCGTGATTGCCCGCGTGGCCCTTTGCCACGCCGCCTCGCAGCTCACCGGCGCGGTGGGCGTGGCCCTGTGGGAGCCCAGGGAGGACGACCCGGAGCTGCGGCTATCGGCCGGCAATGAGTTCGCGGGTGATCCGACGGTGCTGCCGCTCGAGCGCAGCGACGCCGGCGCGGTCGAGGCGTTCACGACGTCGAGCGACGCAGTCCGGCGAGGCAGCGCGGACTCGCGTCTGTGGAAGCCGGTGGTGCTCGACGACAGCGTGATCGCGGTCCTTGGCCTGCTGTGGGACGACCCCGACGTGCTCGACGACCCCTCGATCCTCACCGTCTGCGATCTCCTCGTGGCCGAGGTGAAGGTGACGCTCGACAGGATCCGCCTGATGGCCCGGCTCGAGGCGATCGCGCGAACCGACGAGCTCACCGGCCTTCCCAATCGGCGTGCCTGGCAGGAGGCACTTCCGCGCGAGCTGCAGCGAGCCTCGCGCTCGGGCGAGCGGCTGTGCGTCGCCATGCTCGACCTGGACCACTTCAAGCGCTACAACGATGCCCGCGGACATCAGGCCGGCGATCTGCTGCTCAAGCAGGTCGCGGTCGGGTGGAGCCACGAGCTCCGCGCGGCCGACATCCTGGCCCGCTACGGCGGCGAGGAATTCGCGGTGGCGCTTCCCGCCTGCCCGCTGGAGCGGGCGCTGGACGTGGTCGAGCGGCTGCGCGCGGCGATTCCGGGTGAGGGGAGCTGCTCGGCCGGAGTCGCCCTGTGGGATGGCGGCGAGTCAGCTTCCGAGCTGCTCGGGCGCGCCGATCGCGCGCTCTACGAGGCCAAGCACCGCGGGCGCGATCGCACCATCGTGTCCGAGAACGACAAGCCATCTCCGCTCGGCGAAGCGGGCGTGCGGGCGGTGTCAGGGCTCTAGCGAGCACGGCGCCGGCTGCGCCCGGCGCCTCAGTTGTGGTGGTGTCGCCGGCAACCCGCCGAGCCGCGGGATGTATGAGCGCGCACCAGCCGCTTTTTCGGGATTGGCGCCGCGGGTAACGCAGCCTTGCCTTCACCCCGCCCAAGCGAACTCTCGTTTCGAAACGTGTCATCGCATTCCCGCGCGTCCCATCGCCCCAGGCGATTGCGGCCGCTGGCGGGTCTCGCTCCGGTGGCGGCGGCCTTGCTTCTGGGCGGCTGCGGCAGGGAGTCTGAGCTCTCCGCGCACAGCCCGGTCGCTCACGACATCTCATTGCTGTGGTGGTGGATGCTCGGCGCGGCGGCGGTGGTGTTCT
>Ga0066662_10001462_pt1 | contig 10892 bp, 9 predicted proteins | sample GraSoiAngelo_111_FD_133939 | JGI IMG/M metagenome (GOLD analysis project Ga0066662, IMG submission 133939) | Grasslands soil microbial communities from the Angelo Coastal Reserve, California, USA - 14_0903_12_40cm | ecosystem: Environmental > Terrestrial > Soil > Grasslands | place: USA... | reverse complement strand
TCGGACTGCGCCGGCGACGGCCAGCACCAGCCCGGCCACGGCCAGGCCGAGGGCGAGCAGTGCTGCGCCCTGCAGCACGAGCCGGATGCCCTTCGACAGCGGGTCACTCTGCAACGACCGCAGGGTCGCCGCATGTGACTGACGGGCAAGCGCCGTGAACGGCGGGCGGCGAACCGCGGCATCCAGGGCCGGGATCGCGGACGTCCGGCCGGCGCGCAGCCAGAGCTCTTCGGGAACGGCCGAGCCCGGGTCGTCTGCGTTGAGGGCGGTCTCGAGACGCGACTCGTCGGCGACGGCGAACGTCCCGTCCAGCGTCGGGAACCGGTCCCCCACCGCGACGACCTGCGCCGGCACCGTCTGGCCGGCGAAGCGAAGCTCGATCAGGCCGCCGTGCGCCGCCCGCGCGATGTCCGGGCTCACGGCAACCGGCAGCGGCGTCCCATCGGTCGGCTCTGTCGGGCGCAGCAGCGGCCGCGTGGCCCCGGTGATCGCGAACCGCACGCGAACACCGCGCGCACCCCCGCCGGCGGAGGGAGACAGCCCGCCGCGGCCCACCCAGCCGCGCCAATCGGTCAGCGTTGCGCCGGCCTCGCGCAGCGGGCCGAGGGCGAGGGCGCCCTGGGTGCCGGAGGCGGCCCCGCCTTCGCCCTGCTGATGGATCGCGATCTTGGAGTCGGCCGCCGTGCGGTCGATCTGCAGGGCGACCAGCCGGGCACCGGCGACATCGGCGGGCAGCTGCCGCCGCAGCACCCCCGCACCGTGGGGCGAAGCGGTCCCCAGGGACACCGATGTGATCGAGCCGTCGCCGCGCTGCGCGATCAACGCAATGGCGACCTGCGCGCCGCTGACATGGACGGGTACGGCGACCTCACCCGGCTGCAGCACCGGCCCGGCCAGCGCGGCCGGGCCGCCTGCGCCCAGCCGCTGGGCGAGGGTTGCCTGACCGCCCGGCAGCCCTCCACCGCGCCAGCGCAGGTGGCCGATGTCGCCGGCGGGGACGCCGAGCACCGTCACGTCGGACGGCCGGGAGCCCGACGCCGCGGCTGTCGCCGACAGGCGCAGCACCGGCATGGCCACGGTTCCGCCGGCAAGGCTCTGGTAGCGCTGCAGCGACGCGGCGTCGAGCGGGCGGACGAGCTGGGCGCCCTCGCTGAGGGTGACGTCGGCGGGCACGTCGAACGCCGCCTGATCCTCCTGCCCAACCGACAGGGTGGCGCGGTAGGTGGACGCGAAGAACGCCAGCCCCAGGGCGACCGCGAGGAACGCGGCGGCGACGGCAGGGCCGAGCGGCTCACGCGCCACCGAGACCACGGCGATCCGGACCGCCGCCGACGCGTGGCGCAGCCGGCGCTCGCAGGCGCGCATCAGCGGAGGCAGCAGCCGCGCGACCGCGACGCCGCACACCAGCGCGACCAGCAGCGGCAGGAACGGCAACAGCGGGTCGGCCCCGCCGCCGCTCGTGTCGGTCGCGCCGCGGGCGGCCGCCAGCACCAGCGCCGCCAGCGCGGCGACCGCGGCCACATCGGCGATCCGCGCTCCCAGCCGGCCGTTGCCCAGGAGCAGCACGCCGACCACCACCGCGGTCGAGACCGTCAGCGCTGCGGCCGCCACCGCGAGCCCCTCCGCGGAGAGAAGCGAGTGCTCGAGCACCGCCCCCGCGGGGAGCCCGGCGGAGCGTGCGATCACCGCACCGACGGCGAGGCCGATCCCGCACCCTGCGAGCACCCCGAGCAGCGCGACCCACCCGCCCTCGGCCACGGCGAACAGCACGACCTGGCCCCGGCGCGCGCCCCGGCGCTCGAGCCGGCGCCGCTCAGCGACGGCGTCCGCCCGCAGCGAACTGGCCGCCAGCAGCACGAAGGCGAGCAGCAGGGCGGCGATCTCGCCGCCGACCAGCGTCAGGCGGGTGGAGGCCGTATCGCTGCGCGACGTTGCGTCGAGGACGGCCTGGTCGGGAGAGGAGATGCTCCACAGGCTGTCGCCCGGCCCGAGCGCCGAGAGCGCGCGGGCCTCGCGCTCGAGCAGGCCGCCGACGTCCCAGCTGTGCAGCGACCGCGGGTCGATCGGCCGCGTCCAGGCGTACGTCCGGTACAGCCCCCGCAGCGCCGGCATCTGCGAGACCGCCGCGACGTCTGCTGCGACCAGCGTGGCCGGGGGCCGCCTGTGCCCGGCGCTGACGCCGAGCGCGGCCAGCGAGCCGAACGGGAGCCCGGACGTGAGCCGCCCCTCCCCGACCCGCACCAGCTGCGCTCCGCCGGTGGTCACGGAGGCCAGGGGAGCGCCGGCCACCTGCACGACCTCGCAGCGGGTCGGCGTGCAGCTGCGCGGCAGCCGTCCACTGGTGAGCCGCACGTAGCGGCCGAGGTCGTCGAGGCCGGCGACAGCGGCGATCCGTCCCCGGTCGAACCGCGTCTCGCGGTACAGCACGGTGGCCACGGCCGGGCCATGCGCGAGGGTGGCGAGCTGCCGGCGCGCCGGCCGGTCGATCGCCCGGTAGGGTCGCGACGGCGGCCCGCTCCAGATCACGCGCAGCGCGCGCTGCCCCACCGGCACGCGCGCAAGCGCCCGCTGCACGGTGAGCTCCGACGAGACCCGGCCGCCGGCCATCGTCGCCGCCAGCGTCGCCGTTGCGGCAGCGATGCCGAGCGCCGCCAGGATCCCGCGAAAGGGCCGCCGCCGGACGCGCGCTGCGGCCACCGCGAGCGGCGCGAGCAGCGCTGTGACGGCACCGGGCATGGGCGCTGATGGTAGACCCCGCGCAGGACTCCCTGCGGGCGCGCGCGGCCGTCGGGTAGTGTCGCGCCTCCCGATGGCCGAGCGCCCACTGCACGTCTTCTGGCACGACGACGCCCTGCGCCACGACACCGGATCGGGCGTGTTCGACGGCGTGCCGTCACCGCTGATCGAGGTGCCGGAGCTGCACCCTGAGAACGACGTGCGCATCCGCAACATCCGCTCCTGCCTGCGGGATGGGCCGCTCGCGCCCCACCTGCGGTGGCGCGACGGCCGCCACGCGGGAATCGACGAGCTGGCCCGGCTGCACGACCCCGTCTACATCGACGAGGTGCGCCGCTTCTGCGAGGCGGGCGGCGGCGTGCTCTCGTGGGCAACGGTCGTCTCCGAGGGAAGCTGGGACGCGGCGCTGGCATCTGCGGGCACGGCGATCGCCGCTGCCGAGGCGGTCGCCTGCGGCGACTGCGACGCCGCGTACGCGCTGGTGCGCCCTCCCGGCCACCACGCGCAGCCGGCGATGACCGACGGCTACTGCCTGTTCTCGAACACCGCGCTTGCTGCGGACGCGGCGAGGAGGCGCGGAGCCGAGCGCGTCGCGGTGATCGACTGGGACGTCCACCATGGCAATGGCACGCAGGAATGCCTCTACGACCGGCGTGACGTGCTGACCATCTCCCTGCACATGCGCACGGCCCCTGGGGGCCGACGCATCCGCAGACCGGCTCGCCGGTCGAGGTCGGAACGGGCGACGGCGAGGGCTTCAACGCCAACGTGGAGCTCGCATGCGGGAGCGGCGACACGGCCTACGAGCGGGCCATGCAGCGGCTGGTGATGCCGCTGGTCGACGAGTTCCACCCCGACCTGATCATCGTCGCCGCCGGCCAGGATGCCAGCCAGTTCGACCCCAACGGGCGCCAGTGCGTGACGATGGCGGGGTTCCGCCGCCTCGGCCGGCTGGCCGCCGCGCTGGCGGAGCGGCACTGTGACGGCCGCATCGCGGTGATCCAGGAGGGCGGGTACGGGCGCACGTACTCCGCGCTCTGCGCGCACGCCACGCTGGAGGGCGTGCTGGGTGTCGGGCCGCTGCTCGAGGATCCGCTGGCGTTCATGCCGGACGAGCATGATCGCGGCGACGCGGGCATCGAAGCCGCCCTCGCAGTGCTCCGGCGGTACTGGGCGCTGTGAGCGCCGAGATCGCCGTGCGGGCCATCGACGAGGCCGACCGGCGGTGGCTGACGGAGTTCATGACCGAGCGCTGGGGCGCGCCGGAGATGGTCGCCCACGGCAGCATCTACCGCGTCGACCGGCTGCCCGGCCTGATCGCAGAAGACCCGGACGGCACGGTCGCAGGCGTCGCCACCTGGGAGATCACGGGCGACGCGTGCGAGCTGCTCAGCATCGATGCGGTGCGCGAGGGCGAGGGTGTGGGCAGCGCGTTGCTCGAGGCGGCCTGTGGGGCGGCCGCGGCCGCCGGGTGCCGGCGCATGCGCCTCATCACCACCAACGACAACCTTCGCGCGCTGGGCTTCTACCAGCGGCGCGGCTTCACGCTCCGCGAGCTGCGGCCCGGCGCGGTGGACGAGGGCCGCCGGCTGAAGCCGGAGATCCCGCTGGTGGCCGAGAACGGCATCCCGATCAGGGATGAGATCGTCCTGGAACGGCCGCTATCGTGAGCTGAGGATGCGACGACGCGCGATTCGTGCCAGCCAGTGCGCCCGGGCCCTGTGGCTGCTCGGGCTCCGGCCTCCCGTCGAGGAGGACGAGCTCGCACGTGCGTGGAAGGCACGCGTCGCCCGCACGCACCCCGACCTGCACGCGTCCTCCGAGCACCGAAGCGAAGCCGCGACCGTGCTCACGCGTGCCCTGAACGACGCCCGCGACGTGGTGCAGGCGTGGATCGAGAGTGGACGCGAGTGGCCCGAGCCGTCGATGGGCGGCCGCCGCGAGCCGCCCCGGCCCCGGCCGGTCGCTCCCGAGCAGGCCACGCAGGCCGTCTGCCGCCGTACGGGCCTGCGCGCCGGCGACCGCGTGCGCGTCTGGCCGTACGACGGTGAGCCCGTTGCCGTCCGAGGCACCGAGCTCGAGGCCGGCGCCGGCGTTGTCTGGGTGCTGCTTGCAGAAGGGGCGGCGGCGCCGGCCAACCGCGTACGCCTGGCCGCCTACGGCTGCCCGGTCTGCGGCGCGTGCGCGGGGCCTGTCGATGCCAAGCTGGTCACCCGACCGTGCGGCGACTGCCTGCGCGACCTGCGCCTGCTTGAGCAGCGCCCGGCCGAGGCGACCCGTATCCGCTCCGCGATCGAGGCGCGATCCGAGGCGGGCCGGGCGGAGGCGCGGTCGCTCGAGAGCGAGTGGCTGCACCACCGCGCGACCGAGCGCGGGCGCTGGGCGCGCCGGCTCCGCACCGCCGGGGCCGACGACCTCCACGCCGCGCTGCTCGGCGCCTTCACGCGTGCGTTCGAGCGCTGGGCGGCGTGATCACGAAGCGATCCTCGCGGCCGAGCAGCGCCTCGTCGACCGACCACCGTCTCGCCGGCCGCCAGGCGAGCAGGTAGAAGGGGATCCCGAGAGCCAGGTCACGCAGGATCGTGGTGGCGCCCACCGTGGTTCGGACAGTCGTCCCGAAGCACCCGCAGTCGATGGCGAGGCCCCGCGCCCATGCCTGGGCCTCGGCTAGGATGAAGATCGCCATCAGCACACAGGAGATGATCGCCACTGGCCGCACCAGCGCGCCCACCAGCAGGTAGAGCCCGAGCACGATCTCGACCAGCGGCAGGGCGTAGCTGAAGGCCGTCTCGACGCCGGAAGGCAGGAGCTGGTACGCGTGCACCTGCAGGCGGAAGCCCTCGAGGTCGGTCAGCTTGGTGATGCCTGCGAACAGCCAGACCGCCGCGCCGGCCAGCCGCACCGCCAGGCCGGCCCAGGGGAGCCACCTATCCACCGGCGGCTGCCTGCTGCAGCTCCTGCATCAGCTTCGCCGTCGGCTCCTCCGCGTTCGCGGCATACGCCACCCGGCCCGACGGCGAGATCACGTAGAAGGTCGGGAAGTTCGACACCTTGTAGGCGGCGGTGACCGGTCCCAGGTTGCCCGGCGAGTGCCACGACCCCGCCCGGCCGCGGACATCGATCAGCGCCGGATACGTGAGGCCGAAGTACCGGTGGAAGGCGTAGATGCTGGGAGCGCCCTCGCCGTCGGCGTTGATCGCCGCCATCGCGTAGCGGGAGTGATCGAGGCTGCGGTAGAGCTTCTCCAGGTGGGGAGCCTCCGCCTGGCAGTGCGGGCATGAGGTCGCGAAGAACTCGAGCAGCAGTGCCTTCCCGGCAAACTCGTGTAGGGAGACGGTGTCGCCCAGCGGCGTCTTCAGCGTGAACGCCGGAGCGGCGGTGCCCGCGGCGAGCAGGGCGGGATTGGTCGACGGCACGGCGGCCGAAGCCGGGTCGTCCTCGATCTTCCCGACGCCGGGGATCGGCTCGGGGTGGAACCCGATGGCGGCCGCGGCGTGCCGGAGGGATGCCGGCGCCGCCAGGTCGGCCGCCGAGGGCTTCGCCGGCCCGGGAATCGAGGTGCCGCCCCTGGTGGCGAGCAGCACGGCTGTCACGGCAGCGACCAGCAGCACGACGACGGCCGTGCCGATCCAGATCATCCGCTGTCCACGGCGTTCCGTGGCGCGCGTGTCGCGCGCGGAGCCTGCCGTCTCCACCCTGCCTCCTGCGTCGATTGATCCCATGGTACCGGCGTCTCCGCCGGCCGGAACCCCCGCCTGCCTGGCGTCACACAGCCGCGGGATCGAGCCCGGCACCCATGGCGCCGTCCGCATAGCGCAGCGCGTCCACGTAGATGCCGCCCATCACCATGGAGACCACGCGGGGCACCTCCTGAAAGCGTGCTGACTCGTACGAGACGACAAGCCGCAGCACCTCGTCCAGCGGGCCGCCGTCACCGAGCAGCGCGCCCTTCACCTCGACGGTGAGCGGCAGCTCCTCCAGCGCCGAATCGAGATCGACGCCGAGCAGCACGCTCAGGTTCGAGAACAGGCCCACGGTGAAGGCCGCTTCAGGGGACTGCACGCTGAGCGTGCGGGCGAGCAGCTGCGCCATACGGGCACGGACCAGCGAGCTGCGAAGCAGCTCCGCCGGCCCCACCTGCCCTCCGGCGATGGCGAGCAGTGACGCCCACACACGGACGTTCTGGAGCCCGAGCAGCACGACGGCGTCGCGGACCGAGTCGACGTGCCGCGGCAGGCTGAAGTAGGCGGAGTTGACGAAGCGCAGCAGCCGGTAGGAGAGCCCCGCGTCGGCCCTGATCACGTCGTCCAACGTCTCCAGGTCACAGGCCGGATCCTGGAGGGCGGCAATCAGCCGCATCCGGGAGCTGCGGTGCTCGCCCGCCTGGCCGCCGGCAAACGGCCGCGGCCGGCCGAGGAACGTGCCGGAGAAGCGCGTGAACCCGACACGAGCGAGCCGGTCGACCTGATCGTGCTCGGTGACGTTGCGGGCAAGCAGCTCGACGGAGCGGCCACCCGCCGCGCCGACCGCCTCGGCCGCGGCCTCCGGCGACGCATCGGCGTCGAACGAGACGAGGTCGGCGAGCTCGACGGCTGCAGGAGTCGAGGGCTGCTCGACCAGCACACGGTAGCCATCAGCCGGCAGCCCGCGCAGGTGCTCCGCGATCCCCGGCTCGGACGCGAGCTCGTCCGCAACCGCGAAGATCACCTTGCCCGCAGGGAGCAGCCGCGTGAAGCCGCGCTCGAGGAAGCGCCTGCTGACGGGGATTACCGCCTGGCGTGTGCCGACCAGGGCGGGGAGTCCCACGTCGGCGACTGCGGAGATCACCAGCCCGGCCAGCCGCTCGTCGCTGATCGGCGCGAGCGGCACGGCGGTCAACAGCTCGTATGCCGCAACGGTGAGGTCGCGCGTGAAGATCGGCCTGCGGGCGACGAGCGGCCGCTCTGCGTCGGCGCCGTGCCAGGCCAATGCGAGGCCGTGCTGAGCGGATGCGCGTTCCTGCGCTGCGGCCGGCGACCCGGGCAGATCGGGGATCATGCCCGGTTGCTCGGCAACGCGCGCCGGGAATTGAGAAACGCGGCTGGGAGCGACGCGCTAGATGATCAGCCGCTCGCGGATTGCGAGCGCGACCGCCTGGGTGCGGGTGTCGGCGTCGAGCTTGCGCATCGCGTTTCGAACGTGGGTGCGCACCGTCTCGGGAGACAGGAACAGGCGCGCGGCGATCTCCTTGTTGGGGACACCGTCCGCCAGCATGGAGAGGATCTGGCGCTCACGGTCGGAGAGCCCTGCCAGCTGGCCGGCCGCGGGGCTGCGGAGCAGATCACCGCTCAGGGACGGATCGACGAACGCCCCGCCACCGGCGACGGTGCGCACCGCGCGCACCACCTCGTCCGGCGTCGCATCCTTGATCACGAACCCGCGCGCGCCGCACTCCAGGCCGCGGGTGAGGAGCTGGCGCTCACCGAACGCCGTGAACAGCAGCACGGCGATCGACGGGTCGGACGCGAGGATCTCACGGGTCGCGTCGAACCCGGCCAGTGAGTGGTCGAACTGCAGGTCCATGATCACGACGTCCGGCCTGCGGCGGCCGGCCATGGCCACCGCGGCCTCGGGGGTGCCAGTCTCCCCCACCACGCCGATGTCCGGCTCGGAGGTGAGGATCGCCTTCAGCCCGGCGCGGGTGGCGACATGGTCGTCGACGATCAGGACGCTGATGGCGGGCGCCGGCACCGGCGTATCTTCGCACGCCGACCGAAATCGGTCACGCAGCGTGTGCGTCATACCGCTCGATCTGCCCGGCCAGCTTCGCACGGATCTCCCGTGTCACCTGGCTCACCCGGGATTCGGAGACGCCGAGCACGCGCGACGCCTCCCGCGCCGAGCGCCCCTCGACGAACACCATGCGGATGATCAGCCGCTCGCGATCGTTCAGCTGCTCCAGCGCCTCGCGGATGACGACGGCGCGCTCCTCGGCGAGCGCCGCCTCCTCCGGCGAGCGGCCGCCCGACCGGATCGTGTCGACGACCTCGATGCCGCCCTCCTCGCCGTCGTGCACGACGGCGTTCAGCGATCCCACGTCGGCCTGGTCGACATCAGCGACGAGCGCCTCGACCTCGTCGGTCGCCAGATCCAGGCGCGCTGCGATCTCCGCGGTCGTCGGCGCCCGGCCGAGCCGCAGCGACAGCAGGCTGCGCGCCTCCTCGATCTCGCGCTGCCGGCGTCGCACGCTGCGCGGCGCCCAGTCGGCCTTGCGCAGCTCGTCGATCATGCCGCCCGACACGCGCGTCCAGGCGTACTGCTCGAACGTGGCGCCCAGCTCCGGCTGGAACCCGTCGACCGACTGCACCAGCCGCAGCAGGCCGGCGGCGACCAGATCGTCCAGCGACACGTGGTTGGGGGCGCCGCGGATCTTCCGCATCGCCAGGTACTTCACCATCGGCGCGTAGGAGAGCACGAGGCGGTCACGCGCAGACACGTCTCCCTGCTCGCTCCACCGCCGCCACAGCTCCTCGGCCGTCTCGGCGGTAAGCCGGACCTCGCTCTCCATGGTGCCTCCTTCGACATCACCGACATCACCTCGTGGTGTGCCGAGCATCGGCCGCCGCGACATGGCGCGGACATCCTCGATCCGGGCCAACCGCGGCTCGGCGAAATGCGGCGACGGGCCTACCGCAAATCGCAGATGCGGCCTCCCCGCTCCGAGATGATCGATGCCACGGCGCCGTGCGGTCTGAGCGATCGGCAGGCAAGCAGCGCGAGGATCGGCGAGGGCCGATATCGGGAATATCGCCCGACCGAGGACGCCGCGATGCGCCGTCCTACCTGTCGCAGCCCGAACACAGTGGGCAACCACTCGGAGTCAGGCGGTCAGACGTGCGGCGTCGTGGAATCAATCATCTCAGCTCGCCGGCAGCCGGCTCGGCCTCGGGTGCGCCTGAGGCCGCTCGTGGCTGCGCGGGAAGCGTGATCGTGAAGCGGGCGCCGCCGCCGGGGCTGGAGTCGATCTCGAGCGATCCCCCAGCCAGCTCGACGCGCTCGCGCGTCGTGGCCAGGCCTATGTGCATGATGGCGCCCTCACGGCGGCCGGCCGTCGCCGGGTCGAAGCCGACACCGTCGTCATCGACGACGAACCGCAGGCGGTCGCCCTGTTGCCGGCCGGTGACGGTGATATGGGCGGCACGGCTGTGCTTGCGGGCGTTCACCACCAGCTCGCGGATCGACCGGTAGGCCAGCGCCTCGAGGGTGTCGGACTGCCGGGGGATGTCGATGTCGACCTCGCTCTCCCACGAGTGATCTGCGGGCGCGACCTTGAGTGTCTGCTCGATCGCGGCCTGCAGCCCGTCGTGGGCGAGGATGTGCGGACGCAGCTCGAACATCAGCCTGCGCGTGCGCTCGAGCGCCTGGCTGACCACCTGCTCGAGCGGCTCCAGCTCCGGGTGCGTCCGCATGCGGAGGCGGATGTGCATCAGCACGGCCGTCAGGTCGGACACCGTGTCGTCGTGCAGCTCGGTCGCGATCCGTGATCGCTCCTCCTCCGCCGCGGTGACCAGCGCCTCCAGCGACTCGACCACCGTGCGCTGCGCCTGGCGGAGCGCGAGCTGCGCGGTCACCTCCTCGGTGGCGTCGAACAGCAGTACACCGACGGCGGACTCCTGCTCGGGCGACGGGCCGTCGAGCTCGCGGATCCAGATCCACCGGCCGTCGCTGCGCCGCCAGCGGTAGAGGCTCGGCTGGCCGTCGTACCGCCACCGCTCAGGGTCGTCCCGGTCGTCCGGATGCACCTGGGAGCGGTACCGCTCGAATCCCTCTCGGCCAAGCCATCTGCTCGCCGGCTCGCCCGTCAGCTCCTCGATGTGCGGCGACACGTAGATCGTGCTGAGCGTGGCCCGGCTCCACACGGCAACCGTGCCGGGCAGCCGCTCGATCAGATCCGCCCAGCGGATCTCGGCCAGCTTGCGCTGGGTGATGTCCCAGATCAGGCCCTGGCGCCAGATCGGCCGGCCATCGTCGCCGAGCACCTCCTCCTCGGAGTTGAACACCCAGTGGTAGCGCCCATCCGCACCGCGGAACCGGAACGCGATCGCTAAGCCCTGAGGCGGAGGAGTGCCATCGAGGACCCTCGCGTGCTTCACCGGTCCAAGGTCGTCGGGGTGCAC
>Ga0066662_10001455_pt1 | contig 10907 bp, 10 predicted proteins | sample GraSoiAngelo_111_FD_133939 | JGI IMG/M metagenome (GOLD analysis project Ga0066662, IMG submission 133939) | Grasslands soil microbial communities from the Angelo Coastal Reserve, California, USA - 14_0903_12_40cm | ecosystem: Environmental > Terrestrial > Soil > Grasslands | place: USA... | reverse complement strand
CGGCAGGTCGTCCGGCGTGCCGGGACGCAGTCCGGACCAGCTTGCCATCATGTTGGCCGACGCAAGCTCAGGAATGAATTTTCCCGCTGCCTGATGCAGATGATGAATCGTCTGCGGCTCTACAGTCTTGTTGAAACCAACATCTTCCACGGTTGCACCCACCAGAATCTTTCCGGAGCTGCGGGGGACCAGATAAACCTCGGGGGCCCGGAACACATGAGTCAGCAGCCTGTCTGTTTGAGGTTGAAGATAGAGCATCTGCCCCTTGCGGGGCTTCACCGGCGAGCCTGACCATGCTCCGCAGCAGTTCACGGCCTGGCGAGCCCGCAGAGGTTCGCCGCCCGCAACAACTTCCACGTGAGAAGCCCTGGACTGCATCTGCTCCACGGCTGCGTGGCTGCGCACGTCCACTTGAGCCTTCTGCGCCGCTTTCAAAGCCGCCTGCATCAGCAGCTCAGGATCGACACTATCTTCCTGCAGAAAGAATGCTGAATAGTTCTGCGGCTGCAGAGACGTCTCCAGGCGCCGGAGTTCTTCAGGCGTAAGCTTGCGATGGGCCGGTGGTGCTTCTGATTCGGCCAGCAGAGCTATGCTGCCATGCTGGCGGAAATCCACGGACATGCCGGAGAGATTCTCAATCCGGCGCACGAACTCAGGGAATATCCGGGCGCTTTGCAAAACCAGAGGCCGCAGCGCAGGAGGCGTTTCCGGGTCGGCAGCCGCCAGCATTCCAGCCGCAGCAGACGACGATTCCCTGCCCGGTTCTCCACGCTCGAGCACCAGCACATCCGCCCCGCGCTGGCGCAGTTCCAGCGCAAGTGAGACCCCAATGATCCCTGCTCCTGCGATGATGATGTCCCAGGTCTTGAACAACTTCTTGTTACCTTTGCGTCCTTGGCGTCCTTTGCATTGCTAACAATCAAATTCGTCCGAAGCTGCGAAGAATTTCTGGTGTTTTTCTTCGCTCTTCCCCAATCTTCTGATTCGCGTAAATTCGCCCGGATTCGCGTCATTCGCGGCTTACTTGCCTTCCTCTGCGCTCTCTGCGTTCTCTGCCGTTAAGCCACTCTGACAAGCCTCTCTTCGGCGAGCTTGTCAGCGGCCTTGTACGTAGGGATGTGTTCACGCTCGGCGATGGCAAAAATCTTCAGGAGCGTGTCGTAGATCGCGTCCAATTTGGCAAGCATGCGGGGCACGTCCCAGCCCATCATCTCGATGCACGATCCGGAGATGATTCCTCCCGCGTTGGCTGCATAATCGGGTGAATAAAGAATGCCATGCTGCTCCAGCATGTCTCCGTGCCGGGGCTCCAGCAATTGGTTATTGGCTCCCCCGTTCACAATCTGAACGCGCAATTGCGGTATCGTCTGGTCATTGATGATGCCGCCCAGCGCACAGGGCGCAAAAACGTCGGCCTGGGCTGAGTAAATTTCTTCCGGAGCGACGGCCGTGGCCTTGTATGCAGAGGCTGTCGCGCGAACACGCTCCTCGTCTACGTCGGTAACGATCAGCTTTGCTCCTGCGCGATGCAGTTCGCCGGCGAGGTGATGACCGACATGGCCACAGCCCTGAACTGCAACTGTTTTTCCGGAAAGATCATCGTTGCCCCAGCAATGCCGGGCTGCAGCCTGCATGGCGCGAAACACACCCCAGGCAGTTCGTGGAGACGGATCGCCGGAACGGTCCTGTAATCCAGCCACATGATTGGTCTCGCGGCGAACAAATTCCATATCCGCCGGGCTGGTGCCCACGTCTTCAGCGGTGATGTACTGGCCATGCAGTGATTCCACAAAGCGGCCATGGGCGCGGAAGATCTTCTCCCGCTCAGCCGTCTTATTGTCGCCGAGAATGATCGACTTCCCTCCTCCGCATGGCAGCTCAGCAAGAGCATTCTTGTAAGTCATGCCACGGGAAAGACGCAGGGCATCCTGGATTGCATCGTCGAGAGAGTTGTAATTCCAGAAGCGGGTGCCGCCAACACCCGGGCCGCGAACGGTGCTATGAACAGCAATGATTCCACGATAGCCGGAAGCAGCTTCTTCCGCACATAAGACACGCTCATACCCGGGCACACTTTTTTCGACGATGTTCATGGGATGAATAGAGCCTATCAGACTGAATTCATTATTTGAAACCGCGAGGTGAAAATTGCTGTTCCATTATGGGACTCAAACCCATATATTTCTTCTCGAAAAGATAATTTCCACCTGCAAATAGGATACTCTCCCGCTTATCGGCTGATTTTGTTAAGCCAGGAGCCAGGAGCAAAACATGTCAACCAACTATATTCGCGTGGCAATCCGTGTCAGTATTCTTGCATCTCTGCTCTTCACCCTTGTTTTTGCAGCTCAGCCCTCTCAGGCAGCCTCATACACCTGCAGTACGTGCATCCAAATGGCAAATTCGTGTAGAAATCTTACCTGCGCAACGTATGGGTTCGACTCACAGGAATGTGCAGACTGCGAAGCAGAGGTAGGAAACTGCGTCGATACTTGCACTCCTTAAATAACAAAAAAATATTTGAGCGTGTGATTGCCTCATAAAATCTTCTGAGATCTGCACAAAAGTATTCATGTCGTAAACACCGGGAGAGGTTCTGCCTTCCGTAAATATCGCTGCAGCGTAAGACGAAGTCCGTCCTATACAATGCTTCTCTTATGCAGATCCTTGGCTCGCGAGTGGCTCAGCGGCTTATTATTGCAATTTTTCTTTTAGGACTCAGCCTGGCGGCAGCACCGGCTCCCCAGCAGCCTTCTACGCCATTAGGAGGAATGCGCTGGAGAATGATTGGCCCGTTTCGCGGTGGCCGCAGCATCGCCGTGAGCGGCATGGAGAGCCAGCCCAACACCTACTACTTTGGCGGCGTGGGCGGAGGCGTGTGGAGGTCCACCAATGGCGGCGTGACCTGGGAGTCGATCTTTGACAGCCAGCCCATTGCTTCCATCGGCGCGCTGGCCCTTGCTCCATCTGATCCCAACATTATTTATGCGGGCAGCGGCGAGGCCGACTGGCGCTCTGATCTCACGTATGGCAATGGTGTCTATAAATCCAGCGATGGCGGCAAAACCTGGAGCAATATCGGGTTGCGTGACTCGCGCCACATCAGCCGTATAGTCGTCGATCCGCACAGCCCCAATGTAGTTCTGGTCGCCGCCATGGGACACGCCTATGGCCCCAACCCGGAGCGCGGCGTTTTTCGTTCAACGGATGGCGGCGCTACGTGGCAGAAAGTTCTTTATCGGGATGATAACAGCGGCGCGATTGATGTTGCTCTTGATCCTGACAATCCTCAGACCGTATTTGCCGCATTGTGGAACGCGCATCGCACTACCTGGAGCGCATATCCTCCGGTGAACGGATCGGGAGCGATCTACAAATCGACAGACGGCGGCGCCACGTGGAAGCAGATCACCGGCGGCGGACTTCCAGAGGGTGACTGGGGCCGCGTAGGCCTGGCAGTCGCGCGCGGCACGCGCGGGCAGCGCGTCTATGCGCTGATTGATACGCGCCGGGGCGGGCTCTTCCGCTCCGATGATGGCGGCCAGAACTGGATACTGGCGGGCACAGACCAGCGCATTCGCGGACGCCTGTGGTATTTCGGCGAAGTTGATGTCGATCCCAGAAACCCGGACACGGTTTATCTGCCGAACGTGTCTATCTACCGTTCAACGGATGGAGGAAAAACCTTCACAGCCATCAAAGGCGCCCCCGGCGGCGATGATTACCACACGCTGTGGATTGATCCTTCCAACCCGCAGCGCATGATATTTGGCAGTGATCAGGGTGTGGGCGTGAGCGTGGATGGCGGCGAAAGCTGGAGTTCCTGGTACAACCAGCCCACCGCGCAGTTCTACCACGTAGCTGTCGATAACCAGGTCCCTTACCGTGTTTACGGTGCGCAGCAGGACAGTGGAACGGCTTCCACCACCAGCCGCAGCGATTTTGGCTCCATCACGTTTCGTGACTGGTACCCGATTGGCGCCGGTGAGAGCGGGTACATTGCTCCAGACCCGAATGATTCCAACATCGTTTACGGCGGCGACACCTATGGAGGACTGCATCGTTTCGACCGCCGCACCGAACAATCGCAAACCATCTCTCCAGCGGCAGGGGCCGAGTTTGGGGACATGGCGCGCGCGGCGCTGCGGTTTACCTGGACCTCGCCCCTGGTGTTTTCACCGCAGGATTCGCATACGCTGTATTTCGGCTCGCAGTTTGTGCTGCGCAGCATCAACGGCGGCATGCGGTGGGAAAAGATCAGCCCTGATCTCACGGGGAGCCAGCAAGGCGCGCCGCAGGAGGGACCGCTTACCAACCAGAACGCCAAAGCCAGAGGCCATGGTGTGGTCTATACCATTGCTCCCTCACCGGTCGCGGCAGGAGAAATCTGGGCTGGCGCCGATACGGGATTAGTTCATCTCACGCGTGACAGCGGCAAAACCTGGAACAATGTCACGCCGCCTGGCCTGAGCGACTGGAGCAAGATCAGCCTTCTGGACGCATCACACTTCGATGCGGGTACGGCGTATGCCGCCGTGGATCGTCATCGCCTGGATGATATTGCTCCTTATATTTACCGCACGCATGATTTTGGCAAAACCTGGAGCAGTATCACGCAGGGCATTCCCGATGGCGCTTATGTGCGCGCCGTTCGCGAAGACCCAATGCGCAAAGGGCTGCTTTTTGCCGGAACAGAGCTGGGTGTTTATCTTTCCCTGAATGATGGCGACTCCTGGCAGCCTCTGCAACTGAACATGCCTGTGGTTCCGATCCATGATCTTGTGATTAAGAATAATGATCTGGTGGTCGCCACCCATGGCCGCTCCTTCTGGATTCTCGATGACATCAGTCCGTTGCGACAGCTGACCGGCGAGGCCACGTCTGTTCATCTGTTCAAGCCTGCTACTGCTGTGCGGGTGCGCCCCAACGTAAACAATGACACGCCGCTCACGCCGGAAGTACCGGCAGGAGAGAATCCCCCGACAGGAGTAATCATTTATTACTCGCTCACTTCTCCCGCACAAGGTGAAGTTACACTTGAGGTTCTTGACCAGAGCGGCAAACTGATCCGCCGCTACTCCAGCAAGGATCGCGTGGCTGCGCCTGATCTCAGCAATGTTCCATTCCCCGGCTACTGGTTCCGCCCCGTTGAGTCCTTGTCTGCGGAACCGGGAATGCACCGCTTTATCTGGGATTTCCGCTATCCAGCACCATCAGCGGCTAGCCGTGGATTCAGCATGGCTACGGCTTTTGGACAGAACACCCCCAGCGAACCGGAAGGACCACAGGTGCTTCCCGGTAAATACCAGGTGCGGCTCAGCGCAGCCGGGCAGACTCTTACCCAGCCAGTAGAGATTGTGATGGACCCGCGGGTAAAGACCCTGCCTGCCGATTTGCAGAGGCAATTCGCGCTGGAAATGAAGATTTACACCGCCCTGCAGCAGGCGAATCAGGCGGTGGCTGAAATTCGTGAATTCCTGAAGAGAAGCGATTTGAACGAAGCGACAGCCAAAAAAGCGGCAGCGATGATCGGCGCGCAAAGGCCTGGGGTGGCTGAAGAAGCGGAAGACGGCGCAAACCGTGCTGCATTGACCCGTGTTCAAGGGACTCTGGGGCGATTGCTGGTGGTTGCAGATAGTGCCGATGCAGCGCCGACAGCCCAGGCGACCGAAGCTGCCAATAATGCCCTGGCCCAACTGCAATCAGTACTGGCGCAATGGCAGAAGCTTCAGGGGCACTAGTGCTCTGACCGTGGGGAAGTTGGAATCAAGCCAGCGAAGCTGGCAAAATTCTAGCCCACAGCGCAAGCTGTGGGTTTGAAAATAAAGGAGATTGTGAGCCCGCGAAGCGGGCGGCATAAATGCGTTTTAGCGCAATCAGAACAAATGGTGGAAGAGCGGGCCTTCAGGCCCGCGTTAAAGGCCTCGCGGAAAGGGCTTCAGCCCTGGCGGCAATGCCTTGAGCATGTATGCGATGGGTAATGTTCTAATGCACCAAGTCGTCCACTCCATCCACCGTTCTTAACGAACGATGTTCCAGTTTCAGGCACAAGTGTAAAAAAACTCTTGTGGTCTTCAGGAAAACGAGTAGACTTCACGTCATATCAATAGACAATCGAATTTTTGACGGTTGCATCACGGTTAACTGCCATATCTGTGGAAAAGTGGAGTACCGGGCCGCACGGAGTTCCATTTCATGCAACAGCTAGTCATTCTTGCGCGTTGGGAAGTCTACCTGCTCATCGGTGGCCTGTTCGCCATTATCCTGTACAAGATCCTCAGTGGCAGTATTGATTTGAATGGATTATTGACTGGGGACAGCCGTGACGGTTCCGAGTTCTTCAGTCCAGGAAGAGCTCAGATGCTGGCTTTCACTAGTATCACTGCGTTTAATTATCTGATGGAGGTGGTCAGGTCACCATCTCTTCAGGCGTTACCGACAATTCCGCATTCCACACTTGCAATTCTTGCCGGAAGTCATCTTGTGTATCTGGGTGGCAAAGCCCGCAGCATGCTCCTGGGCTCAATTTCTGAATATCTGCGAACGGAGGTTTTCAATGCCCGAGGCAACAACAAACAATCCGAATAGGACCCCAAATTATCTCCAGATCATTGGTCTGGCGGTAGTAGTCGCAATCATGATGTGGCTGTTTTTCAAGGGCGGCAACGCTGAGCACAATCTGAAACTGGCCATTGGCTATAGCCTGCTGTTCCTGCTCCTGCTCTGGGGGCTTGCGATCTTTGTCGACATTCTCAAAGGCACCATCGATCTGAGCGGAATCCTCAGTGAAGTCGGCGGCGGCGCCAGCATGTCCCGCTTCCAGTTGCTGATCTTTACTTTTGTCATCGCCCTGAGCTTCTTCCTGATCGTGGTTTCTACCGGGGGATTTCCCCAGATTCCAACCGAGGTGCTCACTTTGCTGGGCATCAGCGCGAGCACCTACGCAGTCAGTAAAGGAATTCAAATAGGCAGCCAATCACCTGCGGGCAAGCACCCCACTGAAGTCGTGGAAGAAACCCATACTGCAGTAGAGGCTGAAGAGATTAAAAAGTAAGCTGCCAGGAGAAGAGTATGGCTGATCAAGCTAAGACAAGAGTCGTAACAAGACGAACCACCCGTAAGCGTCCGGGAACGACTGATGGCAGCGCCTCTGCATCGGACACAGGGAGCAAAAAAGTAAGCAAGGGCCGCCGCGCCACGCTGGGCGCAATGGCCGGAGCGATTCCTGTAGCCATCTCCCTGCTCGGTGGCTCAATGCATTCCGGTAATGCTCCCACTGGCCCAATCAATCCAGTGAACACCACCGCTGTGGCAACAGTCTTTCACGCATCATGCAGCTTGCCATTTAATGGAAATCTGAACCCGGCAATTGACAACAAGTGCTCGATGCAGGGCGGAAGCTCTGATCCTTCCAAGCAACAGGAAAGCGAATCGAAGAATGACTTTTGTTCTGAGACCAATTCGCCGGAAGTTTTCGATCACCAGCAGTTGGTCGATCTGCAGACCAAGTCTACTGCCGCACATCTGAAGAAAAGCATTCCTGACCGTAAGGTGCTGGAAGACATGGGAGAAGGCAAATATGTGAGCTACATTGCCTTTGTTAAAGGCGCCCACTACTCTGATGTCAATGCCGGTGAAGCGGTCAATTGCAATATTCCCGGCAACGACACAAATGATATCCACATCGTCCTCGTACAGAATCCTAACGACGATGAATGCCTCAGCACCACAGCCGAAATGAGTCCCCATTTTCGTCCGGCTGCCTGGACCCCTGACAACATCATGAAAGCCTCAGCCGGACATCCAATCCGGGTAAGGGGCCACCTCTTCTACGATGGAAGCCATTCTCCCTGCACTGCGACCTCACGGCCCAATCCCAAGCGTGCGTCGCTCTGGGAGGTACACCCGGTTTATTCCTTTGAAGTGTGTAGCCAGCAGACCATAGCGGAATGCCAGGGCAATACCGCGGAATGGACGCCGCTGGAAAAAGTATTTGCCTCAGAAAGTGACGAACAGTAGCAGAGCTGGTTTCATAAGCTATTTTTCGTTTCCTCTGCGTCCTCTGCGCCTCTGCGGTAAAAGGGGTTTAGTTAGCTGTGCCTCCGCGATGCTGCGGGTCTTCCATCTATAATTCCCTCAACATGCACACAGCGGAGATTGTCATCATCGGCGGGGGAATTGTCGGCTCCAGCATTGCTTACCATCTCACCACATCCGGATGTAAGAACGTCGTAGTCATCGAACGCGAGAGCGCCCAGGGCAAGGGGTCTACGGGGAAAAGCATGGGAGGCGTGCGGGCGCAGTTTGCCACTCCTGTGAATATCCAGATGTCGCTTTATTCAATTCCCTTCTATGACAGCTTTGAAGAGCGACTGGGGCATCCCTCCGGATACCGTCCGCAGGGATACATGTTTGTAGCCACCCGGCAAGCACATCTCGATTACCTGCAGGCTAACTTCGAGCGCCAGAAAGCGCTTGGACTGAAGAGTGCCCAGATCATTGCTGCCGAAGAGATTATCCGCACGCTTCCACAATTGCGATCCGATGACATTCTGGGCGGCAGCTTCTGCTCGACTGACGGCTTTGTCGATCCTTACAGTGCGATGACCGGATTGATGACTCGCGCGATTGAGCAGGGCGCGGCATTATGGAAGAACTGCGAAGTCACCGGCATTCTGCGCGATGGGCACGGCATCTCCGGAGTTGAAACCAGCAAGGGCCAGGTTGCAACCCGCACGATCGTGAATGCTGCCGGGGCCTGGGCGGCACAGATTGCGAAGTTTGCCGGCATCGATCTTCCCGTGGAACCTCTGCGCCGCATGCTGGTACCCTCCGAGCCTTTCAGTGAGTTCCCGCATTCCTCTCCCATGGTGATCGACATGAGCACCGGCTTTCATTTCCGTCCCGAAAGTCGCGGCTTTTTGCTGGCATGGAATGATCCTGAAGAAACCCCCGGATTCAAAACCCACTTCGAAAATTCATTCATCGAAAAGATCCTCACGCATGCTGCCAACCGCGTCCCTGCGTTTGAAAATCTTCCAGTCAATCCGAAGAAAGCCTGGGCAGGACTCTACGAGATGACGCCCGATCATCACGCAGTGCTCGGGCCGGTGGAGAGTCTTCCCGGATTCTTCTTAGCTAACGGGTTCAGCGGACATGGCGTAATGCACGCTCCAGCCACAGGCAAGATCGTCTCTGATTTAATCCTGCAGGGAAAAACCGATGTTGTGGATGATGTATCGGTGCTGGGCTATGACCGGTTCGCCAAAGGCGCGTTGTTGCATGAGACAGCCGTGCTCTAGCTTAAGCCAATATATATATATTTCAGATGACGATCAGACCCGCTTCAAACATCTATACTTTAATTGACATTTCCTTATTTCTTAGTAATAATGAATATACTAGAATAAGCGGAGGAAAAGGAAATGGCGATTGCAAGATGTTCCGGTGGAGGAATGCCAATCGGGCATAAAAATACCTATTCAACGCGGCCGCATATTCCAATTGGGTGGCCTAATAGTGCAGTGATTTGCGGCCGCGAGTCGTGTCGCAAGCCCGGCTTGATATGGCTGACTCTGGAAGAAGAATATGCCTATGATAATGGCGAAAGAATTTTCGAATTGCCCACGCGTTCGATAAAAGTGCTGGTCAAATAATAGGAGGGGGACATGGCACATTCATCAACCATTTCAGACATTAAAGTGGCCGATGAAGTTTGGATTGTAACTGCAATGCTTCATAAGGAACATCCTGAACGACCTGATTTTACAGTCGATGAAATCGTAGCGCGAGCTAAGCAGGAGGGCCAGAATATTCCCTACCGTGCTGGAATATACGTTCATATCGTGCAGCATTGTGTCGCCAATCGTCCTCCCAACCCAGGCCGTTATCGCATGCTCTTTGAAACTGGCCCAGGTCGGCGGAGGCTTTTTCGTAAAGGTGATACATATCACCCGGAACGTGAGGGTTCAAAGATTACACCCAGGAGAGAAGATATCCCTTTCTATGATGGATTGTTGAATTGGTACAACGATTGGAGCACGCGGACAACTCGCGCTACGGCTGAATTGGATCCTCTGCTTGCCTTGCGTGGTTCCGGAAAAAAGCTCTGGGCTGATGAACATGCTGATGAGTATGTGCGGCGTTTGCGTGAGGGCTGGGAATGAGCCGGATTTTCTGGGATACAAATTTATTTATTTATTTATTTGAAGATTACGGTCCACTCTCTAAAGCCACAGCAGAACTACGAAAAAAAATGCTGATACGCGGTGATCAGTTGTTGACTTCGACCCTGACGCTCGGAGAAGTTCTCGTCAAGCCTTTGGAGAAGGGCGATATGGTTTTATGCTCCAGATATGAATCCGGTATCACGGCTGCTGCTCTGATGGTAACCTTGGATACTACGGCGGCCAAAATTTATGCCTCTCTCCGATCCGACCGGAGTCTGCGAGCACCCGATGCCATCCAGCTTGCGTGTGCAGCAGGCACCGGAGTTGACCTTTTCGTCACAAATGATACCAGGCTGCAAGGAAAGCATGTAAATGGCATCCAATTTATTGTGCAGCTGGATCGGGTCCCAATCTAAGACTTTGAGCAACGATTCTCTGGTTGCTCGATGACAGGCGCGTTACTGCACGAGACGGCTGTGCTGTGGCCTAGCTGTTGGCGCGGTAATTCACCGCAATCGACGCAAAGGACGCGAAGGAACCAACGTGAACTGTGTCACACTATCGTTGCCTATATGAAGAAGTCTTGCATTCTCCTGTTTCTGTTCCTCGGCATGCCGATTGTGCTCACTGCACAAAGCAACGAACAACTGGGCAAAATCAGCTTTCCTGTTTCCTGTTCGTCTGAGGTGCAACCGGCATTTGAACGGGGTGTGGCCCTGCTGCATTCGTTTCAATATG
>Ga0066662_10001453_pt1 | contig 10916 bp, 11 predicted proteins | sample GraSoiAngelo_111_FD_133939 | JGI IMG/M metagenome (GOLD analysis project Ga0066662, IMG submission 133939) | Grasslands soil microbial communities from the Angelo Coastal Reserve, California, USA - 14_0903_12_40cm | ecosystem: Environmental > Terrestrial > Soil > Grasslands | place: USA... | reverse complement strand
CGGCACTTTCGTCAATGGCGAACGGGTCCAGCGGCAGAAGCTGCAGCGCAACGACCGGCTGGAATTTGGCGTCCGCGATGGAGCCTACGTGGTCTTCCATCCCCAACACCCGGCCTCCAATACCGCCCGCGAGTTCCTCAGCCAGATCTCGGGTCTGCAGATCTCTACGGACACTACCGATCTGGAAAAGCTGACTATGTTTCTGGAAGCAGCGCGCAAACTGAACACCACTGGCGTGCTGGATGAAATCCTGGTCACTCTGGTCGAGACCACCCTGAAACTAACTCGCGCGGAGCGTGGTTACGTGTTTCTCAAGTCGGAAGATGGAACCCTGCGCCTGGCCGCCGGTCGCAACTCGAAAGGCGAGCCGCTCCTTGACGACAAGACTATTTCCCATTCCATCCTCGAAGAGGCTGTCAATTCCGCCTCCGAGTACCTAGTCACCGACACCAGCCAGTCGCTGGATCTGGCCGCACGCCGCAGCATCATGGCCTACGATTTGCGCACCGTCATCTGTATTCCTCTGCGAAAACCGCAGATCCAAACCCGACGGGGACCGGTTACAGCCGAACCGGCGCCGTCCACGGGTAGCGAGATCATGGGCGCCCTGTATGTCGACTCTCGCTTCGCCTCGCGCGATATCTCCAGTGTCAGCCACGACATCTTGCGGGCGGTCGCCACCGAAGCTGCTTCCTTAGTTGAGAACGCCCGCCTGGTGCAGGCCGAGGAAGCCGCCCGCCGCTACCAACAGGAGCTGGCCATCGCCTCGGCCATGCAACAGCGCCTGATGGAGGTCCACATCCCTGAAGTGCCCTTCGCCCGCGTGAACGGCCGCAATCTGCCTTGCAAAGAGATTGGCGGGGATTTCTTCGACGCCGTGAGCACGGAAAATCATTTCGCCGTCGCCGTCGCCGACGTGTGCGGCAAAGGAGTGTCTGCCGCTCTGCTCGCCAACACGCTCCAGGGAATGATCTATTCCCACCTGGTGGCCCGCATGCCTTTGGCAGAGATTGTGGCCGCAGTGAATCTCTTCTTTACCCAGAAACACCTCGGCGAGAAGTACGCCACGGTGGTCATTGCGCGAATCAGCTCTGATGGGGAACTGGAATACGTTAACTGCGGACACGTACCGCCGCTGCTAATTTCCAATCACCAGGTCACGCGCCCGGGGAATGGCAATTTACCCGTAGGCTTGCTGGCAGAAGCCACTTATGAAAGCGGAAGTTGCCGTCTTCAGCCCGGCGATCGTCTGCTTATCGTGACCGACGGCGTTACCGAGGCAGAAAACGCACGCGGCGATTTTTTCGAAAACGAGAGGCTTGAGAAAGTCGCCAGCACGAGTTCCTCCTACGAAGACATCTTGAATTCCGTGGCAAATTTCTGTGGTGGAACTCCTCTCACCGACGACTGCACCGTAGTCGAACTCGTTTACACGGGGTAGGCAACAACCAGCGTGAGGATGGGCATTATCGGCAGCTATAAGGGAGATCCAAACCGGCGAGAAAAGGACCTAAGACTTTTGGTTCTGGGACAGCTTGGTGAGGAACTCCGTTACCTCCTGCGAATTCCAGTCCACGGGGCCGATGAATTTGCGGCGGACTACGCCGTTGCGGTCGATTATGTAGGTCTCGGGCCATCCTGACGTTCCGTAGAGCCTGCTGCTTCTCTGGTCGGGGTCGCGGACCGTCAGGAAGGTAACCCCGTGATCTCGCAAGAATCTGTGATAGGCATCGCTATCAACATCGATGCTGACACCTACCACCGTTACTCCCCTGGCCTTCATCCGTTCGCTCATACCGATCAAGGACGGAATTTCTTCCACGCAGGGTGCGCACCAGGTCGCCCAAAAATTGAGCACGACAATTTGCCCATGCAGCTGGCTCAGGGAGATGCTGCGGTCGGCGTCCTGCACTGTGAAATCAGGCGCGCTGGTGCCGATCCGAGGCGGACGCGAGCCGCTATAACAGCCAACCAACAGAAGAAGAACAAGAATTGGGATCGGGGAAAGAAACCTTCTCACCCAGATATAATAACGAATTCGGCCTGGGGTGAGACGAGAAACTGTGCAGCCTGAAGTGTCCGTTATCGTGCCGGCACGCAACGAAGAGGCTTGCCTCGGGATGTGCCTGGAGTCGCTGATCCGGCAGAAGGGCGTGGATTTCGAGGTGCTGGTTGTGGATGACGGCTCGACTGACCGCACCAGAGAAATCGCTTTGTCATTTCCAGGCGTGCGAGTCCTCGATGCTCCCCCACCTCCTGCGGATCGGAATGGGAAGAGTAACGCGGCGTCCACCGGTGCAAGAGAGGCTCGGGGCGAGTGGCTGCTTTTTACCGATGCCGACACGGTGCACCTTCCGGGCTCGTTGGCCTTGAGCCTGGCAGAGGCTAAGAGAAATGGAGCCGCGTTGCTTTCCTATTCGCCCGGCCAAGAGGTCCATGGGTTTTGGGAAAAGGCAGTGATGCCGGTGATCTTCGCTGAGCTGGCATCCACCTACAAGGCTTCGGCGGTGAGTGATCCGGCATCGCCAGTCGCTGCCGCTAATGGCCAGTACCTGCTGATCACGCGGGAAGCTTATGAAGCAGTGGGTGGGTTTGCTGCAGTCGCTACTAGCCTTCTTGAGGATGTTGCGCTGGCTCGGGCCGTCAAGCAAACAGGACGGAAGCTGCACTTCCGATATGGCCCCGACGCGGTGCGCACGCGGATGTATCGCGGCTTCATCCAATTGCGCGAAGGATGGACCAAGAACCTAGTCCTGTTGTTCCCGGCAGCAAGGAAGCTCGCGGTCCTGCGCGCTACAGAGTTTCTCTTGATAGCTAGCGGTGCCACGTTCACGGTCGTAACGCTATTTCAAGGTGCAATGGCATTCGGCATTTTGGCCTGGATTGTCACCGCCGGCCTGTACGGCTTGTTTCTTCGCCGGATTCTCCGAGCACACTTCTCGTGGGATCGGACTCTCCTAGCCATCTGCGGCCTGCCGCTGTTTGCGTATCTTTTGAGGCGCTCACGACTTTCTTATAAGAGGGGGAACGTGATGTGGAAGGGCAGAGTGTATCGAGCGGGGAAGTTGTTCGAGCAACACCGCGGTTCCGGCGGTGCGTCCGCAAGAGATTGCCGGCCGGGCGCCGGCGCTAGCCCGGGGCGATCATGGTCTATCTGACGCGCAAAGCGGAATTCTCAGCATCGCATTACTACCACAACCCGGAATTCACTCCGGAAGAGAACCAGCACATCTTCGGCAAATGCAACAATCCCAATGGACACGGCCACAACTATATGCTCGAGGTCACGGTTAAGGGCGAGGTCGATCCGCGGTCGGGTTTTGTAGTTGATCTCAGGCAACTGAAAGAGATCATGAACAGGGAAGTGCTGGATACTCTCGATCATCGGTTTCTGAATAAGGAAGTACCCGAATTCAGCAGGCAAATCCCTACGACCGAAAATATTGCAATCGCGATCTGGCAGCGGCTCGAACCGAAATTGAAGACTGCCAAACTGCATCGCGTGCGAGTGTACGAGACGCCAGACCTGTTCGTCGATTTCTACGGAGAAGCATGAAGGCGCACTTGTCACGACGGTATCTGTTTTCGGCTTCGCATCGGTTGCACAATGATGCAATGTCGGCTGAGGAGAACCGCGCTACGTATAGCAAGTGCAACAACCCGCATGGGCACGGACACAACTACACTTTGGAAGTGACAGTCAGCGGGCCGGTGGATGAGCGCACGGGCATGGTCTGCAATCTCGTCGATCTGGATCAGTTTGTCGAGCGCGAGGTCCTGGAGCGGTTTGATCACCAGAATTTAAACTCGCTGTCGGAGTTCTCAAGCACAGTGCCGACTACGGAGAACTTGTGCGAGCAGATTTACGATATTTTGCAGCGCGGATTCCGCTACGCACATCTGGAAAAGGTGAGATTGGAAGAGACCATGATGAATTCGTTTGAGTATGCGGGCGGTAGGGAATTGCTCAAGTAGAAGGTGAAGGCCGGCCAGGCGGGTCAGAGACCCGCCTCCACAGGACAGCTTGCCGCATAACACAGGGGAGTCACAATGTCACCAGCAACCGAGCCAGCTACGGTAACCAGTGCTACTTTTGAGGAGTTGGTGCGCGAGATGCTCGTGCGCCTGGGAGAAGATCCTAAACGCGAAGGCTTGACCCGCACGCCTGCCCGCGTGCATCGCGCCTTTGAATACCTGACGCGCGGTTACCAGCAAGACCCCGAGGCCATGCTTAGGGGGGCGTTGTTCACGGTCAACTATGACGAGATGGTGATCGTAAAAGATGTGGAGATGTTCAGCCTGTGTGAGCACCACATGCTGCCGTTCTTCGGCAAGGTGCACGTTGCATATATCCCTAAGGGAAAAGTGATTGGACTCAGTAAGATTCCACGACTCATCGAAATCTTTTCACGGCGGCTGCAGATTCAGGAGCGGTTGACCACGCAGATTGCCGAAACCATCCAGAAAGCGATTGAACCGCAGGGCGTAGGAGTGGTGATCGAAGCGCGGCACTTGTGCATGATGATGCGCGGCGTAGAGAAACAGCACTCGGCAGCGGTCACCTCGTCCATGCTCGGCTGCTTCCGAGACGAGCAGGAGACGCGGACAGAATTCCTCTCTCTGATTCGCAATAGGAGCAACGGAGTTTAGTGTGGCCGAAAGGCCGGTACTTCCCAGATCAGTGCTGTCCGAACTGGCGTGGAAGCCGGCGCGCACCTCTTCTGAAAATGCGGGACATAACCGCTTCCTCTACAAGCCCCCATCCGAAGTAGGGTGGTACTCCTGAAACCCAGAGCCAGTTGCTCTGGCAAGGACTCAGGTCGGGCGAGGAGAGAGTATAAATCGATTCGATCGATGATTGAAAAATCGTGTTCCACATTTACCATGCCCTCGCGAACTGGCTGGTTACCCTCACCGAACTCCTGGTGGTAATCGCCGCAGTTTCGATGATCTTCTCGCGACCGTCGACCGCGCCACAAACAACGGGTTTCAATACGCTTGAGCGCTTTTTTCGCCGGCTCGCGTCGAAGCGAGCGCTCTCCATCGCTGCCGTCGGCATGCTGGCGCTTACAGTTCGCGCCGCGCTCATCCCCCTCCTGGGCATTCCTGAACCGCACTGGTTTGACGAGTTCAGCTACCTTTTGGCTGCCGACACGTTTGCTCACGGGCGGTTCACCAATCCGACCCACCCCATGTGGGTACACTTTGAAAGTTTTCACATCATTCAACAACCCACCTACATGTCCATGTATCCACCGGGCCAGGGGCTCGTGCTGGCCGCCGGGCAGTTACTTGGGCACCCATGGATCGGACAATGGTTCATCACCGCCGCCATGTGTGCAGCGTTATGCTGGATGCTCCAGGGCTGGCTGCCACCAACTTGGGCGCTGTTCGGCGGATTGCTGGGGGTGCTCAAGCTTGGAATCCTCACCTACTGGATGAACGAATACTTCAGCACTTCGATCGTTGCCCTGGGTGGTGCGCTGGTGCTGGGCGCGCTACCTCGTTTGAAGAAGCGTGCTCGGTCGCGCGATGCGATCTTTGTGGCTTTAGGTTTGGCAATCCTGGCCAACACGAGACCTTATGAAGGCCTCATCTTTAGTTTGACGGTCTCTGCTGCCATGCTCGCCTGGTTCCTTGGGAAAAATCGTCCAGCCACGAAAATTCTGCTGTTCCGGGTAATGGCGCCGATTCTCACGATCCTGGTGGTTGCCGCTGTCGCTACCGGCTACTACTACTATCGCGTAACCGGAAACCCCTTCCGTATGACGTACCTAGTGAACCGCGACACGTATGCACTCACTCCTTATTTCCTGTTCCAGTCGCCGCGCCCAGAGCCGGCGCACGACCATGCTGCGATGCGCGAGTTCTACCGCTGGGAACTAGCAAACGATTATTTGCCAGGCCGGTCGCTGAAAGGGTGTCTAAGCAAAATAGGGGACAGACTGGCGAGGCTGTGGCGTTTCTACCTGGGTCCCGTGCTTACCATTCCACTCTTTGCTTTTCGAGGACTCTTTCGTGACCGTAAGATGCGATGGCCATTGCTGTCGGGTGGGTTCTTTCTGATTGGGGTGATGCCGGAGACCTGGAACGCGCCGCACTACTTCGCTCCCATGACCGCGCTTCTGTACCTCGTGCTGCTACACTGCATGCGTCATTTGCGCTTTTGGAACTGGCACGGTCAACCGATAGGAACCGCGTTAGTACGCTCCATTCCTGTGATTTGCTGCGCCATGATCGTAATTCGACTTACGGCTGTCGCAGCCCACGCGCAAATCGAGGAAGCGTGGCCGCATGGCAATCTAGGTCGTGCGCAGCTTGTGCGCGAGTTGAACCGTACCCCCGGACGCCACCTGGTCATAGTGCGCTACAGCAACAATCCCCAGGTGAACCGTGCTTTGGAATTCGTGTACAACGCGGCGGACATTGATAGTGCGAAAATCGTTTGGGCGCGTGACATGGGTACGAAGAATCTGGAACTGATTCGTTACTTTCATGATCGCCACGTGTGGCTGGTGAATGGAGGTGAGTCATCGCCGGGATTATCGTCCTATCCGGTTTTGGTGTCGCCGATTGCAAACAACTCAAGCAAGAGCGCTTCTACTTCGGATTAAATGTATAAAGCTGGGGTTTCGTCAGGTTGGAACCAGCCCAAGGCAACTCCGTAAGTCTTTTTAATCAAGGAAATCCGGTAAACCCACCCCCCAGACGCGCAAATTCGAAGCCCCGTTAGGCTAGCCGATCTTCAGGAAAGAGGTTTTCGGGACAGGACCATGTACTGCGCCCCGCAGGGAAAGCGCGAAAACGAGGGCTCCAGAAAGCGGAGGGACTTCAAGAATCTTGGGAAGATGAAGAGGAAATTGGTGTAGAGAACTTGGAATCCTTCCTCCCGCAGGAGACGGGCGGTTTCCGAGGGAGTCAGAGTGACTGCGTCGCGATCAAACGCACAACGAGACATGACCCAGAGCGCGCCGAGATTCCACGGATTGTTCTCCCACAGAGCAAATAAGCCTCCCGGCCGAAGGGAATGGAGAATGTACTTGGCGGCCTTGCCCCGCTCTCCCACGGGAATGTGGTGGAACACGCCATTGCAATACGCCACGTCAATCTCTTCGCAGGGGAAATAGTCTTCGAACCTCAGGAATCGGATCCCAAGATCTCTATATCTGGATCTCGCCATTTCTAAAGAGGAACCTGATGGATCAAGTCCGACAACTGACTCAACACCGGCCAAGTCTCGCAGAAGAACAGCAGTGCCACCGATTCCGCAGCCGTAATCCATTGCCGACTGCGGTTGTGCTCCTAGTTCTCGCAAGCACTTCGCCAGCCAGGAAATGCGTCCTCGCGCGAAATAGTCCTTGCCTTCGCCGCTTACAGAAAGCGCCTGATCAAGGTCGGCTTCGTAGCTGCTAGCAAATGAGTCAAATTCGGCCGCATGCTTCATCGGCGTCGAAGCCCGAGTACGCTCAGGAAGAAGCTGGCGAATACGGTCTGCACTCCCAATATGAGAAAAAGAGCGGCAGGAATGACCACTCGCATAGTATGGGGGTAGTTCAGAAGACCGAAATGCTTGGCCCCCCAGATGCCTACTGCGTAGACAGAAGTGCTCAGGCCAAGGATAACCAGTATTGCCCCAACCAAGAGTCCGACCTCAAGAGTGATGTAGCGGAAAAGCCTGTCCAGGGTCGGATCGGCAGGAAGGAGGCCCTCCGAGATCGCGAACAACTTAGTGAAGACAGCAAAAGCGATAGCCTGAAATCCGAGTAGGACGAATGCAGCTGCATAAAGGAGCGTGTGGACATCGAATGTAACCTCGCCTACCTTTCTTGGCGCTGGCAACAACCATAGCCCCATCACAGCTCCAACTAGCATCAGAACGCCACCCGGGTATAGGAACAACCAACGTGGGCTGTAAAGAAGAAAAAAGCGTAACGTCCGCCAACCGTCGCGCCATGTCCTAATGTGCGGCGGTCGGCTGCGTCCGTCCGGGGCTAGCGTCGTGGGTACCTCAGCGATCCGCAGCTTGAGCAGAGTGGCCTTCACGACCATTTCGGTTGCGAATTCCATGCCCGTGGTTCGTAGATCCATCCTCTCGTACGCGTCTATGCGAAACCCACGAATCCCGCAATAGAAATCTCCAACCGGGCTATGGAAGAACAAACGCCCGATCCCGGTAAGCAAGGGATTCCCGAGATATTTGTGCAACGGAGGCATCGCGTCCTTTTCAATACCACCACGAAACCGATTACCCATCACGAGATCAGCGCCTTCCCGCAATTGCTCAAGGAAACGCGGAATGTGACCGAAGTCGTAGCTGTCGTCTGCGTCGGCCATGACGATGTACTTACCGGACGCAGCGCCGATGCCCCCCCTGAGCGCACTGCCGTATCCTCTTTCCTGAACATGTACGACTTTGGCTCCGAGCCGCTCTGCAATCACGATCGAACCGTCGGTGCTTCCGTTGTCTGCGACAATGACCTCGCCTGCAAGGTTCTCTTTCTTTAGAGCGCGCTGAGCCTTGCGAATGCAAGTTCCCAATGTTTCGGCTTCGTCCAAGCAGGGCATAACCACTGACAGCTCTATCGATCCGTGTCCAGTCGGCGGACTCGCCTGACACTCGGATTCCCTTCTGAGCACAATCGACACGGTTTAACCCTGGCGAAGAAACTTCAACTTTCATCCAGCTGGCAGTCAGCGGATCAGACCAGCGCCGGGACTCGCACGCTATCTGTGGGAAATCGGCCCTCAATCTCACAAAGTTTATCAAGAAAGTCTTGAAATTGAAGCCTATTCTCGGACTCTGGGCGCGCCAGGAGCGGCACCGGCAAAATAGAAAACACAAAATAGAACAAAATAGAAGACTCAGTGCCCGATTCAAGCTGCCGATGTATGCTCTCACCTTCTTGGATCTGGGCCATACACAGCCGGAGTTTTTCTCAACTTCTGCTCGCGAGTTTCCTCGCCCTCTTTTCAAAACTGGCGTTCATCCGCCGGATTTCTATCGAGATCCACGTTCTTGCTTACTCGGGGGCGAGACTAGATTGGCGGCTCTGGCCTCCCAGTCCGCTTCATGACTAGCAGAGCATATGACGAACTTCATCAGCCTCATTGGCGATCAACGAGAGCCCGCCGGTTGAGCTGTGTGACACCGTTGTTCATCGCGATCCTGGATGGACATCAACTAGCCCATGTTTGTACTTCCGGGCTGTAGTTCAGGGTGGGCTGACCCCCCACACGGTGCTTGCGCGCGCCCAATCAGAATCAGAAACACCCCTTGGGTGACCTCGGTCTTGGCCAAGTATTCCTCGGCCAGATCATGTTTGCGTTCCCCTACTGGGCAGTTGATACCGGGAATCGCGTGTGCTCGAGCAGAAGCCTGAAGGCGACGACTGAAACGACCCGCCATACACATCAAATGGGCGTTGTCGAGGGTCGTGTCGGATCCGGTGAGAGTCTGCCACCGGGCCCGAGATCCACCGGGAGCATGCCCCATCCGGAAGTACTCATTATAAAGACCTGCGCTGCGGCTGTTACGATTGCCTTGATCGTATCATCCTCAATGTTCACTAAGTCTGTCGGCCATCGTGGAAAAGCGCGTAGGACGTTAAGACAGATGTGTTCCCCGATATGTCTTCATCCAGTTCTAGGCGCTAGCTGGGCGAAGGATGTCGCGCTCAGAACCAGCAGGCCAGGCCTAGACAATTACCAGGTCCCATAGCTATAGCGCCTCGGCCGGGGCGGGAAAAGCTTGATCATTAGGATGCCGGCGGCAAACCCGCCGACATGTGCCCAGAATGCAATGCCGCCGGTCTGGCTGGTGGCGGCTATGGCGGTTGCCGCGCCGCTCAGGAACTGGATGACAAACCAGTAAGCCAGGAAAATCCAAGCTGGTAGCCACCAAAAAGTAAAGAAAAAGATTAAGGGAACGAGGGTCAGAACGCGGGCCCTGGGATACAGGACAAAGTACCCGCCCATCACCCCGGCTATGGCTCCGCTCGCCCCAACGCTGGGAACGCCAGAGTTGAGATTGAAGAGAATGTGCAGCACCCCCGCCGCCAAGCCGCTCAGCAAATAAAAGACCAAATACTTGAAATGCCCCAGGTAGTCCTCAATGTTGTCGCCGAAAATCCAGAGAAACCACATGTTGCCGATGACGTGGAGCCAGGAGCCATGCAGAAACATGGAGGTGAAAAGGGGAATGACTGCTAGAGCGGGGCTTAAGGCCGTGCTGCCGGCGAGAATGGCGGTGTCCACTCGCGGTACCACCCCAAACTGAAATAACAGGGCATTGAGGGCGGCGTGGCTCTGGGCGCCGAGCATGGCTTCGTAAAGAAAAACGACGACATTGAGGATAATGAGGAAGTAGGTGATGTAAGGGGTGCTGAAGCGGGGCGTGTCATCGCGAAGAGGAATCATGCGAGATGGGGTGATTGATTAATCGGGTAATTTGGTAGTTTAAGAATAGCGCTTTGCGCCGTGGCACCCCTGTCCGGCACCACAATAGCAGAATGATGCTTTGGATATTGCGCCATTGAGTAATCGGGTAATTCTGCAGTTTAAGAGCGCGGTGCTCAGCGCCGAATTACCGAATTACTCAATCACGAACTTACTCGATCTTCATGAATGGTGTCCTGGTAATCGACAAAGCGGCAGGGCTGACATCGCACGACGTGGTCAGCCGGGTGCGGCGGTTGCTAGGACAGCGCTCGGTCGGACACCTTGGCACTCTCGATCCACTCGCCACCGGGGTCCTGCCGCTGGTATTGGGGAGTCTGACGCGGCTGGCGCAGTTCTACACCTCATCGGAGAAGACTTACGAAGGCGTGATCCGGTTTGGATTTGCCACCGACACCTACGACACGGAAGGAGAACCCACAGGGGCGGCTCAAGAAGTTGAACCTTCACTTCAGGTATTG